>ERZ779874.3925-NODE-3925-length-10634-cov-7.573400_pt1 | contig 10634 bp, 10 predicted proteins | sample MGYA00511031_ERZ779874 | MGnify/ENA primary metagenome ERZ779874 (study PRJEB29588, sample SAMEA2156850) | human gut metagenome | biome: human gut; feature: human-associated habitat; material: faeces | place: Denmark | collected 2008/2010 ...
ACCGGCCACCGGACGGCCGAACTCCTCGTAGGCGCGGATCAGCTGAGCACACACGGGGTCCTCGCCCCAGATCACATCATCGCCGTAGATCACCACAAAGGGGTCATCCCCGGTAAAGGGCTTTGCCATGCTCACGGCATGGCCCAGACCCAGCGTCTGCTTCTGGCGTACAAAATAGATGTTGGCCAAATTGGAGATGCCAAGGCATTCCTCCAGCATCTTTTCCTTGCCGGGGGCGGCCAGCTTCTCTTCCAGCTCCGGGCTGCGGTCAAAATGGTCCTCGATTACGCTCTGGTTGCGGCCCAGAATGATCAGGATGTCGGTGATGCCGGAACGCACGGCCTCTTCCACCAGATACTGGATGGCGGGCTTGTCCACGATGGGCAGCATGCCCTTGGGCATAGCTTTGGTGGCCGGCAGCACACGGGTGCCAAGACCGGCAGCGGGGATCACAGCTTTGGTTACCTTTTTCATGATAAAAACTCCTTTATAAATCGCATCAGGAGAGAGCGTTCAGCAGAACATCCAGATTGGGGCCCAGCAGCATGCTGCAGCAGGCACCGAACACCATCAGCAGCAGGAGAGACCCCAGCACAGCACCCCAGCTCACACCGCCCTGTGCCGAAAGCACTACGCTGCGCTGGGCATCGTCCGGGAACTCCGCGCGGATGCGCCGGATGTGCTCCGCCGCGCTCTTGCGGTAGAACCACTTGGCAAACATGCCGCGCACCAGCATGAGCGCAAAGCTGGCCAACGACACCACGCGGCCCAGCACCACATAGGTGGAATCGCTCAGGCCCAAAGACAGCGAGCTGCCGGTGATCTGCATCATCTGCAGCAGCGTGGGCACGAACAGCAGCAATTCTGCGGCCAGAAAGGCAAACGCGGGCTTCCAGGCCTTGCGGTAAAAGAAGTAGAACGGCCCGAACAGCAGCGCCGAAAAGCTCAGCGAAATTTTGGTGTGCTGCAGCTGCATCCGGCTGTAATCGTTCAGGTAGGCCGGGGCGGCCGTGCCGATGTAGGTCATCCAGTCGCTGCTGGGGATGCCGTCGATCAGCTCATCCTTCCCGAAAGCGGCCTGCAGGTTACGGTGCAGCGGGTCCATGGTCTGCTGCTCGTACTGGCGGTAAAAGCGCTCGTAGTCAAAGCCGCCGTGCTGCTCGTCCTGTGCGGCTTTGCGGTCATTGAGCTGCTCATCCGCTTCCGTCTCCGGGGGCAGGGCAGCGCCGCAGCAGCGGCAGGTCTCTTCGCTGCGCAGCGTGCGCTCCCCGCAACTGGGGCAGGTGCGCAGTTCGGCATCCTGATACGGGAAATGCCACTCGTACCCGGCCGCATGGGCGGGGCTGTGGATGCAGCGGCCCAGCTTTTCGTAGCAGGTACGGTGATAGGGGGCACCGCAGTCCGGGCAGACCACGATGTCATCTTTCAGGGTCAGCGGCTCACCGCAGCCCTCGCAGGGACAGCCATAATATTTCGGCATGTTTTCCTCCAGTGATAAGGTTCATACTGGTATTATACTCTCCCACCCGGCAAAAGAAAAGGTGAAATTCTTCAAAATTCCAGCAGATCAACCGTTTTTCCTCTTTACTTTACCACAGATTCTCGGTATACTAATGAAGTATCTGTGTATAAACTGTGTCTTTTGGGTCACCCCGAAAGACCGCTTCCCTAAATGTAGATCCAACCCGGAACGAGAGGAACAAGAGAATGATCACCATTGACGAACTGAAAGTGCAGCTTGCCGATTATGCCAAGGCGGTCAAGGACCTGGAAGAGGCTCTGGCCATCGAGGCTTCCCGCAAGCGTGTGCAGGAGCTGGAGCACACCATGTCCCGCCCCGGCTTCTATGACGATGCCGAGCTGAGCAAGAAGGTGTTCGACGAGGTGGGCGACCTGCGCGGCAAGCTGAACCGCTTTGAAAAGCTGCAGGGCCTGTACGATGACGCCGAGACCATGCTGGAAATGCTGGACGAGGAGTACGACCCGGAACTGATCCCCGAAGCCGAAGAGGCGGTCAACACCGTGGAGAAGGCGGTGGATGAGCTGCAGCTCATGACCATGCTGAACGGCGAGTACGACCACAGCAACGCCATCCTGACCTTCCATGCCGGTACCGGCGGCACCGAGGCGCAGGACTGGGCCGAGATGCTCTACCGGATGTACAACCGCTGGGCCGCTGCCCACGGCATGACCGTGGAAGTGCTGGACTATCAGGACGGCGATGAAGCCGGTCTGAAGAGCGCTTCGATGATGGTCAAGGGCGCCAACGCCTACGGCCTGCTCAAGAGCGAGAATGGCGTGCACCGCCTGGTCCGCGTCTCTCCGTTTGACGCAAACGCCCGCCGTCAGACGAGCTTTGCCTCGCTGGAAGTCATGCCGGAGCTGGACAACACCATCCAGGTGGACATCCGCCCCGAAGACATCGAGATGCAGGTCTACCGTTCCTCCGGTGCCGGCGGCCAGCACATCAACAAGACCTCTTCGGCTGTCCGCCTGATCCACAAGCCCACCGGCATCGTGGTCAGCTGCCAGACCCAGCGCAGCCAGTTCCAGAACCGCGACTACGCCATGGAAATGCTGAAGGCGAAGCTGTATCAGATCGCCCAGCAGCAGCACATGGACAAGATCGAGGACATCAAGGGCGTCCAGAACGAGATCGCCTGGGGCCACCAGATCCGCAGCTACGTCTTCATGCCCTATACCATGGTCAAGGATCATCGCACCAACTACGAGACCGGCAACGTGGACGCTGTTATGGACGGCGACCTCGACGGCTTCATCTTTGCATACCTCAAGGCCGCCAGCCGCGGGGAATTGCAGGACACCTAAATCTTATCGGTAAGCAAAAAAGCCACGCGAAAGCGTGGCTTTTTCTGTTGCGTGTCTTACGCCAGATCCGCCAGGATGTCCGGCCAGAGAGCCTGCTCCTGGTGCATGACGGCAAATGCGCAGTCAAGAAACATCTTGTTGACGGCGGCGATGATGGTGCTGCGGAGCAGCAGCTTCTCCTCTCCGGCGTCCGCGGCCAGATCCCGGATGGTGTGGGTCAGGCCGAACACATAGGGCAGGCAGTTTTCCACTTCCTCGCAGAAATAGTCGTAGGCCTGCGCGGCAGAGTAGTGCTGGCGCTGCATTTTGAAGAGGGTGTCGATGTTTTCCATCGAGAGCACCGTTTTGGAGACGACGATGTAGATCAGGCCGGCCAGCTGCTCACGGGTGTATTTTTTCTTGATGGGGTGGCCGATGATCCCTTTCTTGACGTAGTTGCTCACCATGGAAGCCGTGAGCTCCACCCCTGGAAATGCACGAAAATACCCATTGACGTACTGGACGGTCTGGTCGAGATACAGCCCAACGGAAGGCAATTCTGCGTACCGCGGCAGGGCAAAATCCACGGCGCAGGCCGCTATGCGGCGGTTGGATTCATTGTTCATGCGGATAGTATAGCGTATTTTTCCGGCAGGGTCAACCGTCTTATGAAAACTTTTTGAAGATTTCTCAGAAACGGTTGACAGGTTTTTGAAAAACTGATATCATAGCTTCGACAACATGAAAAAATGCGGCGGATTTTGCCGCTGGAATGGAGATACTGCTTATGAAGACCCGGATCGTTGTGGATTCTGCCGCAAGCCTGTATGCACTGGATGGCGTGGATTTTGCCTGTGTGCCCCTGAAGATCATCACCGATCACGAGGAATACCACGATGACGGCACGCTGGATGCGGTGGGCATGGCCACGACCCTGCGCACCTATAAAGGAAAGACCTCGACGTCCTGCCCCAACGTCGGCGACTGGCTGGCCGCTTACGAGGGAGCCGATGAGGTGTACGCCATCACCCTCACCGGTACGCTGTCGGGCAGCTGCAATGCGGCCCAGCTGGCGGCGGAGGAATACCAGCAGGAAAACCCCGGCAAGCGGGTCTTTGTGCTGGACAGCCTGTCCACCGGCCCGGAGCAGGTCCTGCTGGCCGAGCATCTGCGGGATGAACTGGCTGCCGGCAAGGAGTTTGACGCCGTCTGTGAAGAGATGCTGCGCTACCATAAGCACACCCATCTGCTCTTCTCGCTGGAATCGCTGGCCAACCTGGCCCGCAATGGCCGCGTGAAGCCCGCTGTGGCGGCAGTGGCGCGGATGCTGGGCATCCGGGTCATCGGGCAGGCCAGTGAGGCCGGTGAGCTGGACGTGATCTGTAAAACGCGCGGCGAGCATGGCGCATTGGAGCGCATCGTGCTGGAGCTCAAGGAGCACGGCTACACCAACGGCAAGGTGAACATCTCCCACTGCGGCAACCCTGCCGCTGCCGAGCGCCTGAAGCACATGATCGAGGCCGTCTTTGAGGGGGCCAGAGTCGTGGTGACGGAGTGCGGCGGCCTGTGCAGCTACTATGCCGAGCTGGGCGGCCTTCTGATCGGATACGAGGACGGAGAGGCTTGAAAAATCACCCGGACCGCGCTATACTAACTCCATCTTAAAGGGCCGCGCAGCGGCGGGGGAGGTACAGCGTGTTCAGACTGCCGATCGTTAAATTTTTCAGCCGCATCCTCAACCGTGCCACCATCACCATCGTGCTGGTGGCATTGCAGGTGCTGTGGCTGCTCTGGGCGTTCTGGGCCTTTACGACGGGCCGGGTCTGGCTGAACGGCCTGCTCAAGGCGCTGAGCATCGTCATCGTGCTCTACCTCGTCCGGAAAGACGAGAACAGTGCCTATAAGATCGGCTGGATCGTCCTCATCGGCCTGCTGCCGCTGCTGGGCGGGGCGCTGTATCTGGCCTTTGGCAACAAGGCCCCGGCCAAGGGGCTCCGCACCCGGATGCGGAAGGTGGAGCAGGCCCACACGGCCGACCTTGCGCCCCGGCCGGACCAGACCGACACGCTGGACCGCGTGGAGAAAAACCTGAGCCATTACGTGGAGACCTACGGCCCCTACCCGGCGTGGAAGCACACCGCCGCTCACTATTTCCCCTGCGGCGAGGCCATGTACCCCAGGCTTCTGGAAGACCTGGAACGGGCGGAAAAATTTATCTTTCTCGAATTCTTCATTGTAAAGTCGGGCACGATGTGGGACGGCATCGAGGCCATCCTCAAGCGGAAAGCCGCCGAGGGCATGGACGTGCGGCTGATCTACGATGATTTCGGAAGTCTGCTGGGCCTGCCCAGCGACTTCGTCATCCGGATGGAGCGCAGCCATATCCGCTGCATCCCGTTCAACCCTGTGGTGCCGCTGGTGTCGCTGGTGATGAACCACCGCGACCACCGGAAGATCGTGGTCATCGACGGCAATGTGGCCTACACCGGCGGCGTGAACCTCGCGGACGAATATATCAACGCCGAGCAGCGCTTCGGCTACTGGAAGGACGCCGCCATCCGGCTGGAAGGGGCGGCGGTCTGGAATTTTACCGTCATCTTCCTCAACTGCTGGAACGCCTTCCGCCCGCAGGAGACGGACTACGCACCCTTTGCGCCGACCCACCTGCCGGAAAGTTCGGACGGCGTCGTTCAGCCCTACACCGACAGCCCGCTGGACGAAGAGCCGCTGGCCGAGACGGTCTACCTGAACATCCTGGCCCAGGCGCAGCGGTATGTGTATCTCTACACGCCCTACCTCGCCGTGGGTGAGGAGATGCTCGACGCCCTGAAGACCGCCGCCAAACGCGGCGTGGATGTCCGGCTGGTCCTGCCGGGCATCCCGGATAAGAAGCTGGTGTTCCGGCTGAGCCGGTCCTACTATGTGCCGCTCCTCCGGGCGGGCGTCCGCATCTACGAGTACACCCCTGGCTTCCTCCATGCAAAATGCTACGTCAGTGACGACCATCTGGCCGTGGTGGGCAGCATCAACATGGATTACCGCAGTTTGTTTTTGCACTTTGAGTGCGGGGCGCTGCTTTACAGCAACAGTCAGGTCATCGCCCTGCGGGAGGATGTGCTGGCCACGCTGCCGCAGTGCCGGGAGGTACAGCTTTCCGACTGCCGGACTTCTCTGCCGGGCACCCTGCTGGACAGCGTCCTGCGGCTGCTGAGCCCGTTGCTGTAAAACCTCTGACGAATAAGAAGGGCCCTGCCGGATATACTACTTCCAAACCCATCGGGAAAGGGAGCGTATCTATGAGAAAAAGCAAGGCTCTTTGGGGCTGTGTGCTGGCAGCAGCCCTGCTGCTGGCCGCCTGCGGGAAACCGAACGCCGGGTCGTCCGGCTCTGGAAGCATGAGCGGGAGCGGCGCGGCCTCACAGACGACTGCCGCCTGGAAGACCGGTCTCGGTGTCGTCGTGGAAACGGAAGACGAAGACCGCACCGGGAGCATCCGGCTGGCGGCTGCGGCGGTGCTGCTGGATGGCGACGGCAAGATCGCAGACGTGGAGCTGGATGAGCTGGAAACGACCATCGGGGCCGACGGCACCGGCGCGGTGCACCTGCCCACGGATTACCGGACCAAGCGGCAGAAAGGGGTGGACTACCCGCTGGCAGAGGCCTCTTCGCTGAAAAAAGGCTGGGCGGAACAGGCGGACGCCTTCGCGGACTACCTGACCGGCAGGACGCCGGAGCAGGTGTCCCTGCTGAAACTGGACAACGACGGCAAGCCCACAGACGCTGACCTGCTGGCCGGTTGTACCATCGCGGTGGACCGCTATCGGGATGCGGTGGTCAAGGCCTGCTCCAATGCCAGGGGGCTGGGCGCGGCCAAAGGCGACCGGGTGTCGCTGGGCGTGGAGGCGGTGAATGCCTCTTCGGATGTGACTGCCACCGATGACCGGGACGTCAACGCAGAGATCGACATCAGCCTTGTGGCCCTGACGCTGGACGCCGAGGGCCGTGTGACCAGCGCCGTGGCAGACATGGCCGAACCGGCCCTGACGGTGGCGTCCGATGGCGGCATCACTGCGCCGGACAAGGTGGAGACCAAGTTGGAACAGGGCGACCGCTACGGGATGCGGGGCGCTTCCTCCTTAAATAAGGAGTGGTACGAGCACAGCGAGGGCTTTTGCGGCTACCTCAAAGGAAAGACCCGTGCGGAGGTCGCCGCCATCCCGGCAGACGGCTCGGACGCCGACCTGGTGGCGCTGTGCACCATCTCGGTGACCGACCTCCAAAAGGCTGCGCTGGACGCGATGCGAACCAAATAACGCTGCAAAGCACATCACAAGAGCTTTTTCCGGAAGGGGAAGGCTCTTTTGGTTTGCGCGATTCGCACAGAAAGCACACCGGAAAGAGAACGCATTTCGGCATTGTGCGAAAAATCGGCCTTCCCCCTTGCAAAATCGTGCCAAATGCGGTATCCTAGATGCACAGTTTAGCTCTTTATCACGGTAAAGTGATAAAACAAGAGCGTTAGAGGAGGACTTTGGGATGAGAATGAAACGATTCCTTTCGATGTTTGTGGCGGGTGCGATGGCACTCAGTCTGGCAGCCTGCGGCGGGGCCGCATCCACGTCTGCGGCTGCTTCGGCTTCCGGCTCTGCGGCAGGCTCTGCTGCATCCGCTTCGGCCGACAGCGACCTGGCCTATATCCAGGGCAAGGGCAAGATGGTCATTGGTTACACGGTGTATGCGCCGATGAACTACACCGATGACGAGGGCAACTTCACCGGCTTTGATACCGAACTGGCCACCGCCGTCTGCGAAAAGCTGGGCGTGGAGCCGGAGTTCGTGGAGATCAACTGGGACACCAAGGTGGTCGAGCTGGACGCCAAGAGCATCGACTGCATCTGGAACGGCCTGACCCTGACCGATGAGATCAAGGAGAACGCCGCCACCACCAAGCCCTACGCCAAGAACGCACAGGTCGTGGTCGTGAAGGACGGCACGGAGTACACCTCTACGGCGGACCTCGTGGGCAAGACTGTGGTCGCAGAAGCCGGTTCCGCCGGTGAATTGGCCATTGCAGACGATGCAAGCCTGTCGCAGGCCGATTACATCTCCAAGAGCGTCCAGACCGACTGCCTGATGGAGGTGGCCGCCGGTACCGCAGATGCCGCTGTGCTGGACCTGACTCTGGCCAACGCAATGATCGGTGAGGGCACCGACTACGCAGACCTGAAGATCGTCGATGAGCTGAACGCCGAGGAGTACGGCGTGGCCTTCCGCAAGGGCAGCGATGCCGCCGACGCCGTGAACGCCGCCTTTGACGAGCTGAAGGCCGACGGCACGATGCAGGCCCTGGCCGACAAGTACAGCCTGACGCTGGCCGACTGATGGGCGAGGCAGCAGTCATCTGGGGCCGCCTGACCGAGGCGTTCTGGCTCAACTGCCAGCTGTTCGGTCTGACTCTATTGTTCGCACTGCCGCTGGGGCTGGTGGTGTCGTTCGGCTCCATGAGCAGGCTTGCCCCGCTGCGCGGCGTCGTCAAAACGTTTGTCTGGGTCATCCGCGGCACCCCGCTGATGCTGCAGATCCTGGTCATCTACTTAGGGCCCGGCCTGCTGGGCTTCACCAGCCCATGGCCGTCCGGCGGCAGCGGGCGTCTGGTCGCCGCCGTCGTGGCGTTCGCCATCAACTACGCCTGTTATTTCTCGGAAATTTACCGCGGCGGCATCGAGGCTGTGCCCAGGGGCCAGACCGAGGCCGGGCAGGTGCTGGGCATGACAAAGACCCAGATTTTCTTCCGCGTCACGCTCCTGCAGGTCATCAAGCGCATCCTGCCGCCCATGGGCAATGAGATCATCACGCTGGTCAAGGATACCTCGCTGGCGAACGTCATCGCCAACAAGGACATCATCATGATGGCGAAAGAGTACAGCGCCAAGGGCCTGATCTGGCCGCTGTTCTCCACGGCGGTGTTCTTCCTCGTGTTCGTCGGTGCGCTGACGCTGCTGTTCGGCTGGCTGGAAAAGCGGCTGGACTATTTCAAGTAAGGGGGCGCGGCTATGGCATTGTTGGAAGTAAACGGCATCGGCAAGAGCTTTGGTGCCACAAAGGTGCTGCGCGACATCTCGTTTGATCTGGCCGAAGGCGAGGCTCTCGCCATCATCGGCTCGTCCGGCTCCGGCAAAACAACGCTGCTGCGCTGTCTGAACTTTCTGGAGACCGCCGACACCGGCAGCATTACGGTAGCGGGTGAAACGCTGTGGAGCGCCGCCGACACCAAAACGCAGAGCGAAGAAGCCATCCGCAAAAAGCGGCTGCACTTCGGCCTTGTGTTCCAGAGCTTCAACCTGTTTCCCCAGTACACGGCGCTGCAGAACGTCATGCTGGCGGGCCAGCTCCTGGCGAAGGAGCGCCCCGACTACAAGCAAAACCGGCGGCAGATTCTGGCCGACATTGAAACGCAGGCAAAGGCCCTGCTGGCGCAGATGGGCCTTTCTGACCGGGAGAACCACTACCCGCACCAGCTCTCCGGCGGGCAGCAGCAGCGCGTGGCGATTGCCCGCGCACTGGCGCTGCACCCGGACATCCTCTGCTTTGATGAGCCGACCTCGGCCCTTGACCCCGAGCTGACCGGCGAGGTGCTGCGCGTCCTACGCGAGCTGGCCGAGCACAAGACGACGATGATCATCGTCACGCACGAGATGAAGTTTGCCCGCGACGCTGCGGACCGCATCCTCTTCATGGACGGCGGTGTCGTCGTCGAGCAGGGCGACGCCAAGGAGCTCATCGACCACCCCAAAGAGGAACGCACCCGGCAGTTTTTGGCAAGCTACGGGAAATAACCGAAACCGGCAGACCGTTTTCAGGCGGCCTGCCGGTTATGTATTATTGTCGCTGTGTTTGCCTTGCCGAGACTGTAGGGGCGCATTCTATATGCGCCCGCGCCGTCCGCGGCGGCGGAAGCATCCCCGGGCGGACAGGAAATCCGCCCCTGCAAAGCACTTTTTCGCGTCAACGCGCTATTACCGCACCGCAATGCACTCAATCTCGACGAGCGCTCCCTTCGGCAGCGCGGCGATCTGCACGCAGCTGCGCGCGGGGAAGCCGCCGTGGAAGTAGGTGCCGTAAATTTCATTCACGGTGCCGAAATCCCCCAGATCCTGCACAAATACTGTCGTCTTGACGACATTGTCCAGCGTCAGACCGGCCTCCTGCAGCACAGCCTGCAGATTCTTGAGCGCCTGGTGCGTCTGGGCCTGCACGCCCTCGGCCAATGCGCCGGTGGCGGGGTCCAGACCGAGCTGGCCGCTGCAATAGACGGTGTCACCGGTGTCAACAGCCTGGGCATAGGGGCCCAGGGCGGCGGGTGCGTTCGTGGTAGCAATACGCTTCATAATACTAAACACTCCTCTATATCATTTTTCAGGCTCGTCGGCCTCGGGCGGCCATACAAAGCCGCGCCGGGCCAGACAATCCTGCAAAAACTCCGTTGCCTGCTTCGTGTAGGCATCGTTGTCGTGGTAGTAGCTCACGGCGTGCTCTGCGCCGTGTACCGTCAAAAATTTCTTACCTTTCGCGCGGCAGGCTTCATAGTTGCGCTTCCCCATATCATAGGGTACAAAGCCGTCAGCGTCGCCGTGGACAAACAAAATCGGTACCTTGCTCTGCGCTGCGGCGGCCTCGCAGTCGGCGTCCTCGGGGTCAAAGTGGCCGAACAGGATCGCGCCCAGCCGTCCAACCGCATAGGTCAGCTCCAGCGGCATGCCGGGCAGATACTCCGGCAGGCATTTGCGGGTGATCTCGCGCGGGCTGGTGTAGCCGCAGTCCGCCAC
>ERZ779874.3933-NODE-3933-length-10618-cov-4.902869_pt1 | contig 10618 bp, 6 predicted proteins | sample MGYA00511031_ERZ779874 | MGnify/ENA primary metagenome ERZ779874 (study PRJEB29588, sample SAMEA2156850) | human gut metagenome | biome: human gut; feature: human-associated habitat; material: faeces | place: Denmark | collected 2008/2010 ...
ATGAAGTCAGCCCTATTTTTAGTCTTTTGCAAAATTTTTATCGGACAGCAATAATCCTAAATAAGAAAATGGCTTGAGAATGGCCTTTATTTCGTTTAGACAAGTTTATCGGTGTCTTATATGATGTTTGGATAATTGTGTAGGAAAAGTTTTGTAAAGCGACTTGGTTTGGGTGACGGAACAAAAAAAGCTGTCTTTAGGATAAGACAGCTTTTCTATGTGTTTTGATAGAGTTCTTATTTGATTAACTTGAAGTCGAGTTGTTTCTTTTCCATATTGACTTGTGCGACTTGAATCGTGATAGGATCTCCAAGTCGGTATTGCCTTTTTTGTCGTTTGCCGATCAGGCAATAGTTTTTCTCGTCGAACTCATAATAGTCATCATCTAAGTCTCGTATTGGAACCATGCCTTCGCATTTGTTCTCATTAAGCTCTACATAAAGTCCCCATTCCGTGACGCCAGATATGACGCCGTCAAAGGTCATGCCCAACTTGTCGCTCATGAATTCAACTTGTTTGTATTTGATGGAAGCTCGCTCGGCATTGGCGGCGACCTGTTCCATGCTTGAGCAGTGATCGCAATAATCCTCGTATTTATTCTTCAATACGCTTCTTCCGTCGTTTAAGTAACGTTCTAGCAAGCGGTGAACCATCATATCCGGATAACGGCGGATAGGCGATGTGAAGTGCGTATAATAAGCGAAGGCCAAACCATAGTGGCCGATGTTCTCGGTCGAGTAACGGGCTTTTTGCATGGCACGGATAGCGACAGTCTCGATCAGGTTTTCCTCAGGTTTTCCTTGTACGGAATCCAGGAGCGAGTTTATGCCTTTCGAGATATCACTTTTTGTTCCTTGCGTTTTCAATTTATATCCAAAGCGACGGATGAATGTTGCGAAATTCTCCATCTTCTCCGGATCGGGCAGGTCATGAATACGGTAGACGAACGCCTTTGCTTTTTTCCCTTTTCCTGGCTTGCCGATGAATTCCGCGACCGTACGATTGGCGAGCAACATAAATTCCTCTATCAATTTATTGGCTTCTTTCGATTCCTTGAAATAGACCTTAAGAGGCTTGCCGTTCTCGTCGATCTCGAACTTCACTTCATAGCGGTCAAAATTGATCGCTCCATTCTTGAAGCGTTTTTCCCTTAATTTCTGGGCCAGATCATTCAAGGCTAGGATCTCCTCCTTGAAATCTCCTTGCTTGGTCTCAATAACCGTCTGGGCCTCCTCATAAGTAAAACGGCGGTCGCTTTTGATAATGGTCCTGCAGATGTGGGAGCTTTTTACTTCTGCATTAGCGTCGAGCTCGAAGACGACAGAGAAGCAGAGTTTCTCCTCATCCGGGCGGAGTGAGCAAATCTGATTACATAACCGCTCCGGCAGCATAGGGATTGTACGGTCGACGAGATAAATGGAAGTTGCCCGTTTATAAGCTTCCTTGTCGATGACACTTTCAGGCTTGACGTAATGGGTCACGTCGGCGATGTGAACACCAACTTCCCAATTGCCGTTATCCAACAAACGAGCGGACAGGGCATCGTCAAAGTCTTTGGCATCTTTGGGGTCTATCGTGAATGTCGTAACATTGCGGAAATCCTCCCTGAGAGCGATCTCTTCCGGACTGATGGTTTCCGGGATTCGTTTGGCGGCTCTTTCTACATTTTCCGGATATTTGTATGGCAAACCGAACTCCGCTAGGATCGCGTGCATCTCAGTGTTGTTCTCTCCAGCTTTACCTAATATATCGATGACTTCACCCAATGGATTCTTGGCGCCCTCAGGCCATTCAATGATCTTGACAATCGCCTTGTCGCCATTTTTCCCATCTTTCAGCTTCTCCTTAGGAATAAAGATGTCGTTTGCCAATGTCTTGTCTTCCGTGATCAGGAAGGCGAAGCCTTTAGTGACTTGCAGCTTGCCAACGAAAGTTCTCTCTTTCGACTCGAGGATTTCAATGACCTCGCCTTCCGGTTCGCTGCCTTTCCGGCGGGCGAACAACTGAACTTTAACCTTGTCGCCATCCATAGCATGTCCGGAGTTTCTTTCGGCGATGAAAATGGAAGCTCCGCCATCTTCGGGCGTGAAGGAGTTCTTACCGTTGCTGCGGCGGTTGAAGGTTCCGATCGCGATCGTACCTAACGCGTTCAATCGATAACGTCCCCGGTCTGTTTCGGCGATAATGCCTTCTGTTGCCAGCTCTTGAAGGATCTCTACGACCATCGCTTTCATAGGATGAGTATTGGCTCCAATCGTGGCGCTAATCTGTTTATAATTGAAGATCCCGTTTGGGGTCGTCTCAAAGACGGTGAGAACCGCCTTGATCATATCCTTTTTCCGCATCCGTTTGCCTTTGGACTCTTTTTTGCCCTTTCCGGCTTTTTTCTTATGCGGCTCTTTTTTACTTGAATTCTTTTTTGACATAGTCTAGATATATTTAGTGGGAGATAAAAAGAGGTTTCTTCTTTTCAGATAACATCTTTGTCTCCCGTTATGTTTATTGTTTGTCGGGATTCTTGAAATAGTTGGGGCGAACGCCTGTCGTGCCCGGAACGCAATAGAAAAGGCTGCCACTTAAGGGATATTTCTCGAGTTGCTCAGGCGAGAGTCCGGCACGGGCTGTCGTGATGTAGAGCGTATCGAGTTTCTCGCCACCGAACGCGCACGAGGCGACGTTGGGTGCTGGTACCTCAATCTTTTTCAGTAGTTCTCCCGTATAGGGATTATAGCAATAAACGCCATAACCGCCCCATTGCGCCACCCAAAGGTTATCGTCCTTGTCGATTGTCATGCCATCGGGCGCTCCTGTTCCCTCAGGAAGCTTGACCGCGATGCCGTCGAACAGGATCTCTCCTGTCGTATCGTTATAGCGGAAGCGGGCAATTTTTCCTGTGGGAGTATCGTTATAATACATGTATTTCTTGTTGGAGGACCAGACGATTCCATTTGAGATCGTGACATTTTCTATTTTGGGTACGAGTTCTCCTTGGTTCAGGCAGTAAAGGGTCGCGCTTTTCTTTTGCCCTTTGAGGCCCATCGTGCCAATCCATAATCTTCCGGAGGGATCGCATTTGCCATCATTGCAGCGATAGTTACCCGCTTCGTCGGGAATATCGACGATTGTTGTATGCGTGCTGTTGTTCAGGTTTAGGCGGATGACCCGATTTTGGAGGGCGACGATCATGGTCGAATTATTCTCGGGGACAACCGTCGTGACCATCTGGTCGAACCGCCAGGTGTTTGGGGCTTCGCCATTGGTACGATACTCATAAAGCATCTTACCCTCTATATCGACCCAGAAGAGCGTTTGCCGTCCGGGATGCCAGATTGCGCCCTCGCCAGTTGTCGCCTCTGCCTTGAGGGCCAGGTTCGCGGTCATCGTTTCTGTTGGAGTCTCGCATGATAGAAGCCCCACGACGAGCGACAGGATGGATAAAATAATTCTTTTCCCTTTCATGATATCGTAAAATAGAATCAAGTACGCTTTAAAAGAAAAATCCCAGGTTCAGGTTGAACTGGACATTCTTGTTCCGGTTCGAGAGCCCGAGGCTGGCGCTCAATGGGCCAGCGATGCTGTTGTAGGCATATCCCAGGCTTCCTCCCCATACGCTTTCCCCCTTGAGCAACTCAAACAGGTTGTCGTGATGGAGAGCGTAATTCGCTATCAAAGATATATAATGATTTTGACTTATTCGCTGCCGACAGGTCAATTGTGCGATTATTAATGAATTATTGCATATTTCAACATGGCTGATGCCCGCGAATGGCAATTGCTGCTGGAAATATTTCCCGAACTGTTCGCCACCGGCCATATTCAGGTAAGGAAAGCCATGGTCGTTACCGATCAGGACACGTCCGTTGACGGCGGGGATGAAGCTGAAATGGGAGGTGACGGGCAAGACCGCCTTGAAGTTCAGCCCTAGTGCCGAGGTCAACGTATGTCCCTCGTTCGTGACGAAATTATCGGTATAGATCGTATAGTCTGCCTTGAGCGAGACGCCCTTGCTGGGGAAATAGTTTCGGTCCAGTGTCTCCAGGTGGGCCGATAGGAAATAGTTGATGTAACCTTTCGAGCGGATATCGAACGTCTGGAGATGGTCGGTCGTATACAGGGGCGTATTGAAGTCGAAGTATTCATATCGTGCCCCAAGGTTAAGCTTGAAGCTGAGCCAGTTCACATCCGTATAGCCGACCTCGAGCAGGTGATGCCTGAAGGTGGTGTTCATGTTCTTCTTCCCGTGATAATTGATATCGGTATTGTTATAGTCGAACATGTACGAGAAGTTGATGTTGCGCAACGGGCTTCGTTCGATGGCATAGTCCAGCCGGCCATAGGCTCGTTTGCCGATACGGCCTGTCAGGGCGATCTTGGAGTGATAGCGAGCCTTATGGTCGTAGGTGACGTTAAGCAGGGCGGCGACAATATCCTCACTGTCGAAACGGACACCCACGTTGATGGCGCTGTTGGTCTTGTCTTGCATATTGAAGATCAAGTCCCGGTTCTTGTCGCCGATCAGCTTGTAGTTGATGTTACGGTAGGCGTTGGTGCCGACCAGGATAGAGACGGCATCCTGGAGTTGTTGCACGGTCAGGTCGCTGTTCTCTTTCAGGCCACTGATCTTCAACAGCCAGGATTGGTCTTTAGGGTCGGCGCCCTCGAAATGGATATGCCGGATATGAAACGTATCGGTCGCGAAAGTGGGCGATTGCCGTCGGATAGGTACCTCGTCGTCCGTGATACCGATCCGGGTTTTCAGGGCGATGATCTCATCCCATTGCCGTCGGGCCGCCTGTTCGCCCCGTTGGATGAGTGTGTCGAGTGCCGGTCGCGAGAAGCTGGCCGAGTTGTAGGGATCCAGTCTGGGGCGGATCAGGAGATCGGTTTGCCGTTTGTTCTCCTCGTATTTCTTGTTGCCATAGAGGGCGACGATTTGGCCGACCACGTCGCTGGCGCTATTGATGTCGTTTTGTGCTTTCAGGTCGCTGGTGCCCAGGTCGACACCGATGATGATGTCCACTTTTCCCATGGTCTTGGCGATATCGGCGGGATAGTTATTGTTTAGTCCGCCATCCACGAGGATCATGCTGTCTTGTTTCACGGGCGAGAAGACGGCGGGAATGGCCATGCTGGCCCGGAGCGCCAAGGGAAGGCTGCCGCCGCGGAAGACATGCTCCTCGCCCCGGACGATATCGACGGCGACACAGGCGAAGGGGATGGGCAGCTGGTCGAAATCAAGCGAATCGTGGTAGCCGATGGTCAGCCCCGAGAACAGGTTCTGCAGGTTCTGTCCCTGGATCATGCCGCTGATGGTCCGCTCTTCCTTGCTTTTCCCGAAGGGGAGCGAGATGATATAACGCTCGGAGTTCTCTTTCTCGGGGAAGGAGAGGTTGCTGCGTTTCACCCGGTCGCTCAGGAGCAGGTTCCAGTCTTGCAGCTTGACCAGCGAGTCGATCTCGTTGGCCGAGTAGCCCACGGCATAAAGTCCGCCGACGATGGCTCCCATGCTGGTCCCGGCGATATAGTCGATTGGGATGCCGGCCTCCTCGAGTACCTTCAACACGCCGATGTGCGCCGCGCCTTTCGCTCCGCCGCCGCCCAGCACGAGGCCGACCCGTTTCCGTTCAGCGGCGCAAGGGGGCAGCATGAAAAGGATAATCAGTAAGAAGTAAAGAGCTTTTCTCATCTGGGAATGCCGTTGTTTCTACTCGCGAAGGTAGTGGCTTTTCCTTGAAACGCAAAATGGGTTTTCTCCTCTTTTTCCGTGGAAAGGGCGTTCGCGATGGTCGCTTTTGGCGGGAAAAGTTTATCTTCGCGTAAAGAGGTCGAATTAAAGAACATGCGCTTATGAGTTCAAGGTTGTATCCCATCGGTATCCAGAATTTCGAGAAGATCCGCAAGGAGGGTTATCTTTATATTGACAAGACCGCCCTGATCCACCAAATGGTGACAACGGGAAGTTATTATTTCCTGAGCCGCCCCCGCCGTTTTGGCAAGAGCTTGCTGGTTTCTACGATAGAGGCCTATTTCCAGGGGAAAAAGGATCTGTTCGAGGGGTTGGCGATGGCCGCCCTGGAGAAGGAATGGCTGGAGCATCCGATCTTCCATTTGGACCTGAATATCTCTAAATACGCTTCCGCGACCGATCTGGTGGATATATTGGATCGGAACGTCGCCGCTTGGGAGGAGCTTTATGGCAATGACCCTGCGGAACGGAGCCTGCCGCTCCGGTTCGCGGGTGTTATCCTGCGGGCTTATAAGCGGACGGGCCGCCGGGTGGTTATCCTGGTCGACGAGTACGACAAGCCACTCCTGCAGACCCTTCACGACGAGGCGCTTCAGGAAGAGATGCGCTCGACCCTGAAACCCTTCTATGGGGTACTGAAGACGATGGACGGCTGCATCCGTTTCGCCCTGCTGACGGGCGTGACGAAGTTCGGGAAGGTGAGCGTCTTCAGCGATCTCAACAACCTGGAGGACATTTCGATGATCAACGCCTACGCCGATATCTGTGGCGTGACGGACGTGGAGATCCGCGGTGAGCTGAAAGAGGATGTCCAGGCGTTGGCCGACGCTTTGGGCCTGGAATATGAGGCGGCGTTGGCGCGATTGAAGGAGAATTACGACGGTTATCACTTCACGCCGAACGCTCCGGGCGTTTATAATCCGTTCAGCCTGCTGAATACCTTCAAGAACAGGCAATTCGGCGATTACTGGTTCGAGACGGGCACGCCGACTTACCTGGTGGAGCTGCTGAAGCGGACGAAATACGATCTTTATGATATGGCTCATGCGGAGACGAGCGCGGATGTCCTGAACAGCATCGACGCGACCTCTTACAATCCCATTCCGGTGATCTATCAGAGCGGTTACCTGACGATCAAGGATTATGATTCCCGTTTTGGTTATTATACCCTGGGCTTCCCGAACCGGGAGGTGGAGGAGGGATTTGTTAAGTACCTGTTGCCTTTCTATGCTAATGTCAATGCCACCAAGAGCGCTTTTGAGATTGGTCGTTTTGTCCAATCGGTGGAGCGTGGCGACGTGGACAATTTCCTCGAGCGTCTCCAGTCGTTCTTCGCCGACACGCCTTATGAGCTGGCCCGCGACCTGGAGCTGCATTACCAGAACGTGCTGTTTATCGTCTTTCGCCTGGTGGGGTTGTATACCCAGGTGGAATACCACACGAACCGGGGCCGGATCGACCTGGTCCTGAAGACGGATCGCTACATTTATATTATGGAGTTCAAGTTGGACGGGACGGCGGAGGAGGCCCTGCGGCAGATCGAGGCGAAGGGCTACGCCGAACCGTTCGCGCACGACGGGCGGGAAATCATCAAGGTCGGGGTCAATTTCTCCTCCTCTGTCAAGAATATCGAGCGGTGGGTGGTGGCCAAATAAACCAGAATGATGGAAATCGGACGAATTTTGCATAATTGTGATGTCTGAAGAGGTTGATTTACATTTTATTTTCCTAAATTCGTGACCATGCGGTAGGTCTTAATGCCCAGGAAACAGGAACGGTGCCAGCATGCCACCTTTGGCGAGGGCGCGAAGGGGCATTTGGCCGACAAAATGGGGCTCCGCGGCTCGCGAGAAGGCGTTTGGTCGACAAAATGGGGCCTCGCGGCTCGCGAGAGGGCATTTGGTCGGCAAAATGGGGCCCCGCGGTTCGCGAAAGGGCATTTGGTCGACAAAATGGGGCTCCGCGGTCTCGCGAAAGGATGTTTGGCCGACAAAATGGGGCCTCGCGTCTCGCGAAGTGGCATTTGGCCGGCAAAACGGGGCTCTGCGTCCTCGCGAAGGGGCATTTGGCCGGCAAAATGGTTCCCCGCGTCTCGCGAAGTGGCGTTTGGCCGACAAAATGGGGCTCCGCGTCCTCGCGAAGGGGCGTTTGGTCGGCAAAATTGGGAATCGCGAAGGAATGAACTTTTAATTCTTAAATAAATAGATATTATGAGAACTGTTGTTTTATTATCGTTTATCGCCCTTGGCAAATTAAACGCCTCTGAGTACCTGAACCTGATGACGCGCCTGCGGACGCTGATCGAGACAGCCACGCCAACAGCCCTGGGCTTGACCGATGAGGAGTTTGAGGAGTTCAAGGCTCTGGTCGCCAAACTTCAGAACCGGGTGAATTATACCTCGGCCAGCGCGCTGACGGCCCAGCTCGACGGGATCGACAAGCAGCGCGACAGCCTGCTGACCTTCCTTTTCTCGATCGTCCAGAATGGCGTCAACCTGCCGCTCGAGGCGCAACGTGCGGCGGCGGAGGCACTCGCGCTGATTATCCGGCCTTACGCGAACATCCAGCGGCTGCCGGGCCAGCAGGAGACGGTGCAGGTGAATGGCCTCCTGGTCGACCTGGCTGCCGAGGCCGCCGCGGCGCACGTGACGACGCTCAACCTGACGGCGGTCGTCGAGGCGCTGAAGGAGCAAAACGACCAATACGCCGTGCTTACGCAACAACGCACGCTGGAGAGCGACGCGAAGGCGACGGAGAACATCGCCGAGCTGCGGGCCCGGATGGACCCGATGTATGTGGCGGTGACGACGATCGCGCACGCCGAGAGCGTCGCCAACCCGACGGAGACGACGGCGGAGTTCATCCGCGCGCTGAACGCGACCGTCGCCGAGGTAGACCATCTCTACAACCTGCGTGTCGGCCACGTGAAGAAGGAGGACCAGGACCCGGTCGTGCCCGGCACCGATCCCGAGCAACCCGGCGGTGAGGAGCCGACCGATCCGGATGATGGCGGCGACGATAGCGGTACGCCCGGCGAGGTTTAGGGCCCTCGCGGCTGGTTTGTCGGAGCCATTGGGGGGCTGTGCCAAAAACGAACCAGAGGATAAGGACGCGATTTCTCCGTTTTGGCACAGCTCCCTTTTTTCCAAAAGAGTATTCATTTAAACCCAAAAGATTATGAGAACGTTATTGATCAATCTGGCAGCGTTGCTCCTGCTCGTCGCTTGTGGCCAGCGGGCGGACGGGCCATCCGACGCGATTTTATTTGACGCCACCCGCGACTATCCGGAGAAACCGCTTTGGCTGGATGAGGTGGCCGACATCACTTACGTTCCGCTCAGCAGCGAGACGGACTCGGCCCTGTTCCGGGGGACGCTGGCGCACGTCTCGGAGCGGACCATCACGATTCACGATTTCCCGCGGGGGATTTTCTACCTGTTCGACCGCTCGGGCCGTTACCTGTCCAGTTTCAACCATAAGGGACAGGGCCCCGAGGATTACAATTTCCTGGTCACCGCCTTCGTGGACGAGGCCAGCGGCGAGCTCTTCGCGATCGAGAAGGGGCGGGTCCAGGTTTATGACCTGAAGGGCGACTATCGCCGCACCTTGCGCCTGCCCGGCGGGGCGTGGGTCTATGAGGCGGCCGACGGGGGCGACGGGTCGATCCTGCTGGTCGACAACCAGGAGCATGCGGCAGCCCTCTACTCCGGCATGGTCGACGCGAACGCCGAGGCATACGAGCAACCCTTTGTCCGGATCTCGAAAGAGGATGGCGGCTTGATTTCCTACATCACGGTCCCGAAGGATTTCTCGGTCGACCTGACCGCCACGCTCCAGACGGCGGGCATCACCATGAAGGCGACGGGCCCGATGCATCGCCTGGTGAGCCATCGCGACGGTTTCCTGCTGACCAACCAGGAGACGGACACCATCTTCCTTTACGCCCACGATCAACTGGTGCCCAAGATGATCCATACGCCGGCCGTGAAAGGGATGGAGGAGAAGTCTTTCCTGAACGGCTACGTGGAGGCGGGCGATTACCTCTTCTTCGAGAAGGTGATCGTGAAGGCGGTCGAGAACCGTCGGCCCCCGGTGCCTTCCGTCTATTATTTATATGATAAGCGCGACGGCCAGTTCTACGAGCAGGCGGTGAGCATGAGGGATTTCGAGGGGAAACGGATCGACCTGACGCCCCAGATCATCCGTCCGAGCCGCGACGCCCGCCTGGGTTGCCTGTTGCTGACGGTTGATGAGCTCCAGACGGCCAATGCCGACGGTAAACTGAGTGGCGAACTGAAGCGGATTGTGGATGAGATGCCGGAGGATTCGAATGACCTGTTGATGTTGATGCGTTTTAAGTAATTCGCGAGCTGCTTCCTCAGGGCTTTCCAGTCCGACTCGCATCGGACTGGAGTTTTCTCCCAGTCGGACTGGAGTTTTCTTCGGAAAGTACTGGAGTTGCCTTTAGGGAAAATCCCTGCCCATCCCGTATCGGGCTCGGTCCGGAAGAGGAAAAATAGAATAAGATTTAAGTATATGGAAAAAAAGCATGAGAAAGAGCTGTTGAACCCGGAGCGGGAGTTGACGATGGAAGATCTGGTACGTTTCAGGGAAATGTGTCGGCTGGAGAACATCATCACCCGATTCCGCGACCAAAAGAGCTGGCGTCCCAGTCCTGAGGATTGGGTCTGCCTCTATTGGGCGCTCGATCGTGTTTACGACCGTTATACGATTCGTCTTCAGGAGTTGATTTATTTGACGGACAAGGAGCTGAAGATCGCCTGCCTGACAAAGGCCAAGATCCCGCCAACAGTAATCAGTTGGTTGCTCTCCTGCTCGACGACGGATATCTCGATGACCCGCAAGCGGCTG
>ERZ779874.3955-NODE-3955-length-10584-cov-2.416564_pt1 | contig 10584 bp, 6 predicted proteins | sample MGYA00511031_ERZ779874 | MGnify/ENA primary metagenome ERZ779874 (study PRJEB29588, sample SAMEA2156850) | human gut metagenome | biome: human gut; feature: human-associated habitat; material: faeces | place: Denmark | collected 2008/2010 ...
GGACTATATGTTCATTCAAATCTTCATCCGTCAGAGGTTTCAGTGACTCGTAGACTTTTACCACTTCGTTACGGAAATTATCGGCGGTGAAGACAGCGGGAGGCTCCATGGCAGTGAGGGCCACCAGTTGGATAAGGTGGTTCTGTACCATGTCGCGCAAAGCGCCTGTACCGTCATAGAAGCCGCCACGCTGTTCGATACCGAGATTCTCGACAGCGGTAACCTCTACATAATCGATGTAATTACGATTCCACAACGGTTCAAAGATGCCATTGGCAAAACGGAAAGCAAGGATATTTTGTGCCGTCTCTTTACCAAGGAAGTGGTCAATGCGATAGATCTGAGACTCTTCGAAAACGGAAGCATAGATATGGTTTAATTCTTGTGCCGACTTCAGGTCGTAGCCGAAAGGCTTTTCGACGATGATGCGGGTATGTTTACGATTCAATCCGGCTGTTTTCAGATGTAGAGGGATGACGCCATAAAGTGAGGGCGGCGTAGCGAGATAGAACAGTAAATTGTCCGGTTCCTTTTCACCGGTGATTTCCTGCAAACGGCTGTCCAGGGTTCCGTAACCTTCTTCTATGGCAGGGTCCATACTAAGGTAGTGCAAATGAGTGCAGAACTCTTTCATTCCCACTTCGGCCGGTGTGACAAAATGTTCCAGCTCGTTCAGGATATAGTCGCGATAAGTTTCATCCGCATAGTCGGTACGGCCGATACCGAGAATGGCAAATCCTTCGGGCAAACGATTATCCTTGTAGAGCGAGTAGAGTGCCGGCATCAGTTTGCGTTTCGTCAAGTCGCCCGAAGCGCCGAATATGATCATTACAAATTTACTCATAGAATCTTGTTTTTTTGATTAGCTTCTGCAAATTAGCCCTTGCAATAAATTCATTAGCTCTTGCTTCATAATTTTATTACCAGGGCTTCATTTTATACATTATAGGTACCTGATTTTGTATCTCCGCCATGTCCGGTCCAGTTTTCATGGAAGAACTGTCCGCGGAGTTCATCGGTACGCTCAAAGGTATGTGCGCCGAAATAGTCACGCTGAGCCTGAATCATATTGGCAGGGAGCTTCGCAGATACCAGCGAATAGAAATAGTTCAATGCGGAAGAGAAAGCCGGAACAGGCAGTTCCTCTTTCATCGCATGGGCTACAAGGTGCTTCCAACCGGAGAGCAACTCTTTGATTTCTTCCCGGAAATAAGGAGCGAGCAGCAAATGTTTCGGCTTCTGCTGTGCCTCAAAAGCAGCCGCTATATCATTCAGGAATATACTGCGGATGATACAGCCTCCGCGCCACATACGGGCAATGGATGCCAGATCGAGCTCCCAGCCGAAAGATTCGGACGCCTTTTGCAACACGGCAAAACCTTGTGCATAAGATACCAGTTTAGAAGCATACAAAGCGGAATAAATATCTTTCACCAGTTCCGGCTTATTATAGACCACTTGTGAGCGCTGGCAAATGAATTGTTTGGAAGCTGCCTCACGCAGATTTTTCTGCGCTGAAAGACTACGCTCAAAAACAGCCGTTGCAATCAGTCCCAGAGGCATACCCAATTCCATTGCATTGATAACGGACCATTTACCGGTGCCTTTCTGTCCGGCAGTGTCCAGTATCTTGTCAATCAGGTAACCGCCCGCCTTATCCTTATGCCGAAGAATATTGGCTGTAATTTCTATCAGATAGCTACGCAACTTACCCTCATTCCAGTGGGCAAAAACGGAAGCCATATCTTCATTATTCAGTTGCAGAAGATTCTTCATCACCCAGTAGGCTTCGGCAATCAACTGCATATCACCGTATTCGATACCATTATGTATCATTTTAACGAAATGTCCCGAGCCGGCCGGACCAATCCAGTCACAGCAAGGAGTACCATCGGCAGCACGTGCAGCAATACTTTGCAGGATGGGCTTTACTTCATCCCAGGCAGTAACGGAACCGCCCGGCATAATAGAAGCACCATTCAACGCTCCTTCTTCACCGCCCGAAACACCGGCACCGACAAAGCGGAAACCTTTCGATTCGGCCAATGCCACACGACGGTTGGTATCTTCATAGTTTGAGTTGCCTCCATCTATCAAGATATCTCCCGGAGAAAGATGCGGAAAGAGTTGTTCCATCAATTCATCTACGGCACTGCCGGCACGCACCATCATCATGATTTTGCGCGGGGTGGAAATGGACTCTACAAAGTCAGGAATTTCAGTGTATCCTTCAATCCTTTTCCCTTTGGCACGACCGTTGATAAAGCGTTCTACCACACCTTCTTCCACTCCCGGAACAGTACGGTTAAACACGGACACATGCCATCCCTTGTCCGCCATATTCAAAGCTAAATTCTCCCCCATCACGGCAAGTCCGATTAAGCCGATGTCTGTCTTTTGTCCTTTTTCTGTCATAACTTGCATTTTTTTGTTATTGTTTCATTGAAATGGAAACAATATGTCAAGGGCATTTGTTCGTATGAATTTCGAATAAAAATCGTACTTTTGCAAACATAACTCTATTTCAATGGAGAAACTTAAATTCAGTTTTATGAAAAAACTACATATCGGCTTACTGCCGCGTATCCTTATAGCCATCGCATTCGGTATTCTTTTTGGTAATTTTCTTCCCGGAGAATTGGTACGCCTGTTCGTTACATTCAACGGTATCTTCAGCGAATTTCTGAATTTCTCCATACCGCTGATTATTGTGGGACTGGTTACCGTAGCTATTGCCGACATCGGTAAAGGTGCCGGGAAACTGCTGTTGATTACCGCACTGATAGCTTACGGGGCAACCCTGTTTTCCGGTTTTCTCTCTTACTTTACAGGAGTAACTATATTTCCTCACCTGATAGAGTCCGGTGCCCCGCTGGAAGAGGTCAGCGAAGCGCAAGGGATATTGCCGTTTTTCTCAGTCGCCATTCCACCGCTCATGAATGTGATGACGGCACTGGTACTGGCTTTCACTTTAGGGCTGGGACTTGCCCAACTGAAAAACGATACACTGAAGAATGCAGCACGTGATTTTCAGGATATCATTGTCCGTATGATCAGTGCAGTGATCCTGCCGTTGCTTCCTATTTATATATTTGGCATATTCCTTAATATGACACATTCGGGACAGGTATTCTCTATCTTAATGGTATTTATAAAGATTATCGGCGTAATCTTCCTGCTGCACATCTTCCTGCTGGTATTTCAATATTGTATCGCTGCGCTGTTTGTCCGCAAAAATCCCTTTAAACTGTTGGGGCGGATGCTGCCCGCTTATTTCACGGCTTTAGGTACACAGTCATCCGCTGCCACCATTCCTGTTACCCTGGAACAGACAAAGAAGAATGGTGTATCACCCGATATTGCGGGGTTTGTGATCCCTCTTTGCGCCACGATACATTTATCCGGCAGCACGCTGAAAATCGTAGCATGCGCTCTTGCTCTGATGATCATGCAAGGCATATCTTTTGATTTCCCTTTATTTGCCGGTTTCATTTTCATGCTGGGAATCACGATGGTAGCCGCTCCGGGAGTTCCCGGTGGTGCCATCATGGCATCTCTGGGTATTCTGCAATCCATGCTCGGTTTCGATGAATCGGCACAGGCACTGATGATTGCACTCTACATTGCAATGGATAGCTTCGGTACTGCCTGCAATGTAACGGGAGATGGGGCTATTGCACTGATAGTAGATAAGATATATAAGTGACAAGCCAATAAGTTTTGTATTCTCGTAAAAAATAACGAATTTTGCCCCCGCAAAAAATAATCAATAAAGAAGCCTACAATATGAAAACAGCTTTAATCTCCGGAATAACAGGTCAGGACGGTTCGTTTCTCGCCGAATTCTTATTACAGAAAGGATATGAAGTACACGGTATTCTCCGCCGTTCTTCTTCATTCAATACAGGGCGCATCGAACATCTGTACTTCGACGAATGGGTACGCGACATGAAGCAAAAGCGCACCATTAACCTGCATTACGGTGACATGACGGACAGCAGCTCGCTGATCCGCATCATCCAGCAGGTACAGCCGGACGAAATATATAACCTCGCTGCACAGAGCCATGTAAAAGTATCTTTCGACGTACCGGAATACACCGCAGAGGCAGATGCCATCGGCACGCTGCGTATGCTGGAAGCTGTCCGCATCCTCGGCATGGAGAAAAAGACAAAGATTTACCAGGCCTCCACTTCGGAACTTTACGGTAAAGTACAGGAAGTCCCCCAATCGGAAACAACTCCTTTCTATCCCCGCAGCCCGTACGGAGTAGCCAAACAATACGGCTTCTGGATTACAAAGAACTACCGAGAAAGTTATGGTATGTTTGCCGTAAACGGTATCCTTTTCAATCACGAAAGCGAACGCAGAGGAGAAACATTCGTAACCCGCAAAATTACGCTGGCCACCGCCCGCATAGCCCAAGGTTTCCAGGACAAACTGTATCTGGGTAATCTGGATGCACGTCGCGACTGGGGATATGCGAAAGATTATGTAGAATGTATGTGGCTGATTCTTCAACACGATACACCGGAAGACTTCGTGATAGCCACAGGCGAAATGCATACCGTCCGCGAGTTTGCCACCCTTGCCTTCAAGGAAGTAGGCATCGAACTGTGCTGGGAAGGTGAAGGCGTAGAAGAAAAAGGTATCGATGTGCAAACAGGAAAAACGCTTGTAGAAATAGATCCTAAATATTTCCGCCCTGCCGAAGTGGAACAGCTGTTAGGTAATCCGACAAAGGCCAAAACTCTTTTAGGCTGGAACCCGAGACAAACCAGTTTTGAAGAATTGGTGAAAATCATGGCAGCACACGATATGAAGTTTGTGAAGAAGCTATATCTGAGATCACTTGAAAAATAATATATAAAAATCAGAACTATAATGTTAGACAAGAACGCCAAAATCTACATAGCCGGACACCGTGGTCTGGTAGGCTCCGCCATCTGGAAAAACCTGCAAGATAAAGGATATACCAATCTCATTGGCAAAACCCACAAAGAGCTCGATTTGCTGGATGCCGTTTCCGTACGTAAATTCTTTGATGAAGAACAACCGGAATATGTATTCCTTGCCGCTGCTTTCGTTGGCGGCATCATGGCAAACAGCATTTACCGTGCCGACTTCATCTACAAAAACCTGCAAATACAGCAGAATGTCATCGGTGAAAGTTTTCGCCACAATGTGAAGAAACTCCTCTTCCTGGGAAGCACCTGCATCTATCCGCGTGATGCCGAACAACCCATGAAAGAAGAAGTGCTCCTCACCTCTCCGCTGGAATATACCAACGAACCGTACGCCATCGCCAAGATTGCCGGACTGAAAATGTGCGAGAGTTTCAACCTGCAATATGGCACGAATTACATCGCCGTAATGCCTACCAACCTCTATGGTCCGAATGACAACTTCGATCTGGAACGCAGCCATGTGCTCCCTGCCATGATTCGCAAGATACATCTGGCTCATTGCCTGAAGCAAGGCGACTGGAATGCAATATGCAAAGACCTGAACCAGCGTCCGGTAGAAGGCATCGACGGCAACAGCAGTAAGGAAGATATCCTTACCATCCTTGCCAAATACGGTATCAGCAACAGCGAAGTGAAATTATGGGGTACAGGCACACCTCTTCGCGAATTCCTCTGGAGCGAAGAAATGGCAGATGCCAGCGTCTTCGTCATGGAGCATGTAGACTTCAAAGACACCTACAAACAAGGTGATAAAGATATTCGTAACTGCCATATTAATATAGGTACAGGCAAGGAAATCTCTATCCGCGAACTGGCCGAACTGATAGTTTCCACCGTAGGTTACCAAGGTCAGCTGACTTTCGACAGTACCAAACCGGACGGAACCATGCGCAAACTGACTGACCCCTCGAAACTGCACGCTCTGGGCTGGCACCACAAAGTGGAGATTGAAGAAGGCGTACAACGCATGTACAACTGGTACTTAGGGCGGTAATGCATTAAATTCACCACAGAGTAACACAGAGTTTTATTAATTTGAACTCAAGGAAAATAAAACTCTGTGGAACTCTGTGTTACTCTGTGGTGAGATTCATCCGTCAAGCTAAATTGTACATCCCCTCCGCTTTTTTCAGTTAAAAATTTGCATTCTTTCTATAAAGCCTTATATTTGCACAAATTTCAACTAAATGTGCAATATATAATATCATGGAACAAAGTTTTATCGCCTATATTGAGAACAGCATTAAACAGAATTGGGACCTGGATGCCCTGACCGATTATAATGGGGCTACCCTGCAATACAAAGACGTAGCCCGCAAAATAGAGAAAGTACACTTAATCTTCGAAGCAAGCGGCATCAAGAAAGGAGATAAAATTGCCATCTGCGGACGTAACAGTTCACACTGGGGAGTTACTTTCCTCGCTACACTGACCTACGGAGCCGTTGCAGTTCCTATCCTGCACGAATTTAAAGCGGATAACATACATAACATCGTAAACCATTCCGAAGCCAAATTACTGTTTGTGGGCGACCAGGTATGGGAGAATCTGAACGAAGCCGCCATGACCATTCTGGAAGGCATCATCCTGATGACGGATTTCTCTATCCTGATATCCCGTACGGAAAAGCTGGATTATGCCCGCGAACACCTGAATGAGTTGTTCGGCAAGAAATACCCCAAGAATTTCCGTAAGGAACACATCGAATATCACAAGGACCAGCCTGAAGAACTGGCAGTAATCAACTATACTTCCGGTACGACGAGTTATTCCAAAGGCGTAATGCTACCCTATCGCAGTCTGTGGTCGAATACAGCATTTGCATTTGAGGTATTGCCACTGAAGGCCGGGGATAAGATTATCTCCATGCTACCGATGGCGCACATGTATGGCCTGGCATTCGAATTCCTGTACGAGTTCTCCGCAGGATGTCAGATATACTTCCTCACCCGTATGCCAAGCCCGAAGATTATCTTCCGGGCATTCTCGGAAGTGAAGCCGCACCTGGTGGTAGCCGTACCGCTTATTATAGAAAAGATTATCAAGAAGAACGTGCTTCCGAAACTGGAAACACCAACCATGAAACTATTGCTTAAAGTCCCCATCATCAACGACAAGATCAAGACAACCGTACGCGAAGGAGTAGTCAGTGCCTTCGGTGGACGTTTTGCAGAAGTCATTGTAGGGGGTGCCGCTTTCAACCAGGAAGTAGAACAGTTCCTACGCATGATAGAATTCCCCTACACGGTAGGTTACGGAATGACAGAATGCGGGCCGATCATCTGTTACGAAGACTGGTCACGCTTCAAACCGGGTTCCTGCGGTAAGGCCGTCCCCCGTATGGAAGTGAAAATCCTTTCTCCTGATCCGGAAAACATAGCGGGAGAAATCGTATGCCGCGGACCTAACGTCATGCTGGGATACTATAAAAATGAAGAAGCCACCCGTGAGGCTATTGATGCAGACGGTTGGTTGCACACCGGTGACCTTGCGCTGATGGATGCCGAGGGCAATGTAACCATCAAGGGACGCAGCAAGAACATGTTGCTCGGTGCCAGCGGACAGAATATCTATCCCGAAGAAATAGAAGACAAGCTGAACAACCTGCCGTATGTTGCCGAAAGCATCATCGTACAGCAAAATGAAAAGCTTGTCGGACTGGTATATCCTGACTTTGACGATGCTTTTGCGCATGGCCTGACCACTACGGACATCGAACGTGTCATGGAAGAAAACCGCGTTGCGTTAAACACAGAGCTTCCGGCATACAGTCAGATATCCAAAATGAAAATCTATCCCGAAGAATTTGAGAAAACGCCCAAACGCTCCATCAAACGGTTCTTATACCAAGAGGCAAAGGGATAAGAAAAAGAAACTAACCTTTATAAAGTATCATCTCAAATGAAAAACGAATTATTACTGTCTGCTGCCATATTGCCCATGTGTGGTATGGCAGGAGAAGCGATTGCGGCATCTCCGGAAAAGGGAGCGCCGAAAGAAAAGCAACGTCCGAACATAGTTCTGTTTTTGGTTGACGACATGGGATGGCAGGATACTTCACTGCCTTTCTGGAGTCAACGAACGCATTACAACGACACTTACCACACGCCGAACATGGAACGCCTGGCAGCACAAGGGAAGATGTTCACACAAGCATACGCTTGTAGTATCAGCTCCCCCACCCGGGTCAGTCTTTTTACAGGGATGAATGCCGCGCGGCATCGTGTGACAAGTTGGACATTACGCAAAAATACAACGCATGAACAACCGGACTCTGTGATGATCTATCCGGAATGGAATGTGAATGGTATTTGTCAGGAACCGGGAATCGAACGCACTACACAGGTCACTACGCTTGCACAAGTGCTTAAAGAGAACGGATATCAGACCATTCATTGCGGTAAAGCCCACTTTGGAGCCAATGATACTCCCGGAGCTGATCCGCTGACGATGGGCTTTGAAGTAAACATAGCCGGACACGCTGCCGGTTCACCGGCCAGTTACTACGGCAAGAATAATTTCGGTAATAAGCCGGACGGGAAAAGTCCGTTGGCAGCAGTTCCGGGATTGGAAAAATATCATGGTACGGATACCTTCCTCAGCGAAGCACTTACACTGGAAGCGATGAAGGCTTTGGATAGCGCACAACAGAAAGATGAACCATTCTTCTTATATATGGCTCATTATGCCATTCATACGCCTATACAACCGGACTATCGCTTCTATCAGAAATATCTGGATAAAGGACTTCCACCCGTAGAGGCCGCCTATGCCACCCTCATTGAAGGGATGGATAAAAGTCTGGGAGATCTGATGGATTATCTGGAACGCAACCATCTGACAGAAAATACAGTCATTCTTTTCATGTCCGATAATGGCGGACTGGCTGCACATACCCGTGCCGGAGAACTGCATACACAGAATTACCCGCTTAACAGCGGAAAAGGTTCCGCTTACGAGGGCGGTGTACGCGAACCGATGATCGTGAGCTGGCCCGGTGTAGTAGCTCCGGACACGAAATGTGGAGATTATCTGATGATTGAAGATTTCTACCCGACTATTCTTGAGATAGCAGGCGTCCAGAAGTACACTACCGTGCAAAAACGGGATGGTATCAGTTTTATGCCGTTGTTGACAGGAAAAGGCAAAGTCAAGGATCGTGATATCTATTGGCACTATCCCCATAGTTGGGGACCTTCGGGCCCGGGTATTGGGGCTACCTGCTCCATCCGCTCCGGTGACTGGAAACTTGTATATTACTTTGCGGACGGTAAACGTGAACTGTTTAATATTCCGGAAGATATCAGCGAGAAAAACGACGTGGCTATAAAGAATCCGCGTATCGTAAAGAAATTAGCACAGAAATTAAGTAACTATCTCCGGTCGGTAGATGCACAGCGTCCTACGCTTCGTGCCACCGGCAAATTAGCCCCTTGGCCGGACGAAATTAAAGATTGAAACCAATGAGACGATTATTTCCATCCATTATTGCATTACTGATGGTTGCGGGTACACTCCCTGCACAGACCACTGACAGTCCGTCAACAACAAAGAAAGACAGAGAGCCTGTCGGCATCAACCTATCCTTGTGGAAGAACATGTCTACACAGCAGACTGATACTGTCGGCAGTACCTGCCTCAACCTCGGTCTTTTTTCCTCCATGAACCGCCTGAACGGCGTGGGTATCAATCTACTGGGTGGAGTGGTGTTGCGTGACATGAACGGTGTACAAATCACAGGACTTGCCAACTTAGTAGGAGGCAGTATGCGAGGCGTCCAGATTGCCGGTATCAGTAACGTGAATGGGAATAATCTCAGTGGCGTATCCATATCCGGTTTAGTCGGCATCACGGGCAATCATGCACAAGGTGTCATTTTCTCGGGGCTCACCAATATAACAGGAGACAACACCAGTGGTGTTATCATAGGTGGTCTGCTGAACATTAGCGGTGAAAACTCTTCGGGTGTGCACCTGGCAGGATTAGCCAATATTGCGGGTGAGAGCTTCAATGGCATCACCACTTCCGGGCTTCTGAATATTGTAGGCCAAAGTCTGCGAGGCATACAAATCAGCGGCTTGGGTAACATCACAGGAGAAGACATGCACGGTATGCAAATATCCGGACTCGGTAACGTGGTAGGCGGAAGTTTTACCGGTGCACAACTTGCCCCCATGAACATGGCAAAAAGCGGAAAAGGATTGCAAATTGGATTATTCAATTACTATAAGGAGAACTTCGATGGCTTCCAGTTAGGTCTGGTAAATGCCAATCCGGATACGAAAGTACAGCTAATGCTTTTCGGAGGAAACACTACAAAGCTGAATGTAGGTGCCCGTTTCAAGAACAAGTTGTTCTATACCATCTTAGGCGGTGGTACACATTATCTGGATTTCAGCGATAAGTTTTCCGCCTCCCTCTTCTATCGTGCCGGTCTCGAATTACCTTTGTACAAGCAGTTGTTCATCAGCGGTGACCTGGGCTTCCAGCACATCGAAAACTTCAAGAATAAAGATTACGGTTTCCCTGCACGCCTCTATGCCCTCCAGGCACGCGTCAATCTGGAATATCGCTTAACAGACCGCCTCGGTATATTTGTCACCGGTGGTTACGGCGG
>ERZ779874.3957-NODE-3957-length-10583-cov-3.058226_pt1 | contig 10583 bp, 8 predicted proteins | sample MGYA00511031_ERZ779874 | MGnify/ENA primary metagenome ERZ779874 (study PRJEB29588, sample SAMEA2156850) | human gut metagenome | biome: human gut; feature: human-associated habitat; material: faeces | place: Denmark | collected 2008/2010 ...
ACTGAAGGATTTGAAGGACGGAAGCAGCTATATCCGCTCCTTTGGAAGAAAGCAGGACCTTACGGAATTTCTGGATGCATGGCTTGGCAAATACGAAAGCCTGGAGGAAATCACAGAACTGTTAAAGGCGATTGTCTGAGGAAAGGAAAACAGGTACATTGAACAAAGAACAGCAGGTGCTGCTTTCTCTTCTTGAAGAAGTGGACAGGCTTTGCACGAAAAATAAAATTGAATACTATCTGGCACCACGTCTGGCGGTACACGCAGTGTATGGGGACGAGATGCCAAAAAGCCCTCTGGCGGGAGGAATTTTGATGAAGCTGTCTGATATGGAACGGTTTCGCCTTGCATACCTTAAGGAAGAAAGGGAGGACAGAGCCCTGGAATCCATGTATGAGAACAAGCGCTTTCCCGGATTTTTCCTTCGGTATGAGGACAAAAATTCCCTGTGCTTTCGAATGGACGAGGGACGAAATTACGAATATCCGGGAATCGGGATTGACATTTATCCCCTTAGGGGAAAGGAAAGCTCCAGGAAGCTCCATTTGTGGCTGCGTTGCCTGGAAATAGGCTGGATTCAGTTTTGCGACGGCCGTTCCCAGGAATTTACCTGGAAGGAGAAGCTGTGCAAGCTTCCTGTGGCAATTCTTATGGTTGGCGGAAGAGACAGGCTTTCCAGATATCTGTATCAAAAGCTTTATGAAAACCAGAAGGAATGTAAGGGAAAAAACTACGTAGTCCGTCTCAAGGGCGCAACCTTGTATTACCCGAAAAAAATATTTAAAAAAACCAGAAGAGTAGAGCTGGAGGGGGTATCCTTAAGTGTACCTGATGCAGTGGATTCCTATCTGAAAATCTGGTTTGGAAAAGGCTACATGAATAAGCTGACTGAGCCCTATATTCCCTCTATGACGGTTATCACAAGCACCAATATTCCCTGCCGGGAGTTTCTTGACAGGTATTCCGGGCAGGTTAAGACTCTTGTGAAGGAGAGAAGGAATCAGTACAACAAAGACAGAAAAGGGCGAAAATCCCGTGAATATCTGGACTGGTCCTGGAATTATGTGAAGCTGAAGGGGGAAGGGGTGAATCTGGCAGAGGCTTATGCACGAAAAAAGGAATATCTTCTCAACCTTATGGAAAACAGGGATTACCCCAGGCTGTCAGAGGAATTGAAGGACTATGACAAAATCATGAAGAAATATCTGGAAACCGGTGAGCTTTATGCGCCGGATCAGGAGATTTTTCAGATTTATTTACAGCTCCTTTTGGCTACAGGTAAAAAGGGCTTGCTAAATAAGATTAAAAAATTCAGCTGATATAGAAGCGAAGGCTTCAGGCAGACAGATCGCGAAGCGACTGCGTTTATGAGCAAGTAACGAAGCGGACCTGGAATGTCCGCTCTACACATCCCCGGATGGGAGGACGAAATGTCGAAAAAACATGGAAGTCCCCGAATATCCGGGGCTTTTTTTGCCCAAAATGTTCCCAAAATGCGTTTTGTGATTAAAAAGCTGAGGAATGTGCAAATCCGTCCTTTTTTGGCTTTGTCCTGTTATAATAAAGCCTGTCACAAATCTGGAGGGAAAAATGAGAAAAAAGAGAACTTCTGTTGTTCATCGGATCTGCACTCTGGTCGGATCCCTCTTCTGTTTCATTCTGATTCCACTTCTGCTTATCAACTGTACCCTTATGATCAAAAGCATTACAAACAAAAATGAGGTGCCGGATATTGGCGGAATATTTCCCATGGTTATCCTGACAGATAGTATGAATCCCCAGCTGGCTTCCGGAGATCTGGTGATCTGCCGCAAAGTAAATGCCAAAAATATAAAGACAGGGGATGTAATCTGCTTCTATGACCCTGCGGGAAACGGGACGGCTACCGTTACACACAGAGTGACAGAAATCATTACAGATGAGACGGGCGCCCTTGCCTGGATAACAAAAGGCGACGCCAACAATACAGAAGATGAAAAACCGGTAAGAAGCGAAAATCTGGCAGGGATTTATTGCTGGCGGCTTCCCGGACTTGGAAATACGGCAATGTTTATGCAGAGCACAAAGGGAATACTGTTATGTGTGGTTTGTCCTTTGCTTTTGATGGCAGCTTATGACAAAAGCTGTGATTTGAGACAGAAAAAAGAGAAGGAAAAAAGTACAGAAGCATTGCTGGCAGAACTGGATGTCCTGCGGGCAGAACGAGAAGAAAAGTCAGGATTGAAGGGAGAATGCAAATTATGATGAAAAACAAAGCAATGCGGATTGCAGCAGGAGCCGGTGTGACCACTTTATTGACCATGAGCGTGATTTCAGGATCGTTTGCCAAGTATATTACAAGCGGAACCGGCACAGATAGTGCCAGAGCGGCGAAATTCGGAGTGACTGTCACTGCAAACGGGACAATGTTTGCAAGTGAGTATGCCACCGATGATGAGGCAGTTGGAACTATTGCGAAATCAGTTATAAGTAGTGGTGGAGAGGATGACCACGTAGTTGCACCGGGCACCAAAGGGCAACTGCTGAATGCCACGATTACCGGAAAGCCGGAGGTTGCGGTGAAGGTATCCTATGAGCCAACATTGACTTTAAATGGGTGGGAGTACATAGATGAGAGCAGTAATTTGTCAACCGAGTATTTTCCAATTATTTTTAAGGTTGGAGATAAGAAATATGGGATTAAAGGATTGAAAGACTCAAGTGGAGTAGCCGTTGCAAATGGAAGTTCCAGTATAGCTGAATTGAAAACAGCTGTTGAAAATGCAATCAAGGGATATTCTAAAAATTATGCTGCAAATACAGATCTGTCTGGAATCGGTGCGGATGGTTTTGTCAACGTCTCCTGGGAGTGGGCATACAACGGAAACAGCGATGAGAAGGATACATATCTTGGCAATCAGGCAGCAGCAAACAAAGCCTCCACAGTGGAGCTGAGCATGAAAACAACGGTAACTCAGATTGACTAAACAAAAATTCCTGCTCCTGTTGTGCATGCTTCTTCTGGTTTCCTGGTGGAATAAAAATTCCAAAGAAAATGTGCGTCATGGGAATGTTATCTGCCTTACAGAAGGAAAAAGCATAAATGCAAGGAGCAAATCTGCAGTCAGGGAGGGCATTCTTAAAAACAGTGAGACGGTAAAAGAAGATGGGAGTGTAAAGGCAGCAGATGGTTTTCAGACCTGGGATAACCGGCAGATCTGGACAACAGATACTGCTGTTCAGATCTTTCAGACTGGAGACAGAAACCAGGCCGGGGAGCTTACTGTGCAAAGCGAAAGTCAGGACAAGGTGATTGCCCCCGGAACCAGCGGAGCCTACACCTTTTTTCTTCAAAACACGGGAAAAACAAAAATGGATTATAAGGTTTGGCTGAAAGCCGGCTGGGACATGAAAGCACTCAAAAGTCCCCTTGAACTAAGGCTGGCAGGGGAAAGGGGATGGCTTGTAGGAAGTCAGGATGGATGGAGCAGTCCGGAGCAGATGGACAGGTTTCTTCAGGAAGGCTCTCTTCTTTCCGGAGAAAAGAAGAAATACATCCTTTACTGGCGATGGGCTTACGAGCGCGGGAAAGATGAAGAGGACACCTTCTTTGGAAACAAAGCAGAGGACACCCTTCATACCATTGTAATCCATACAGAAGCCGCCCAGAGCATTTCCGGCAATACAGGAGATGGGAAACCTGAAAAGAAAAGCAGCAAGAACAGCGAACACAGCCAGAACAGTGAACAAACCGAACACAGGAATTCTGTGAAAACAGCAGATCACATGTCACCTGGAAGCTGGCTTACAGCATTAGTATTTACCGCACCTGTTATCACCATGTGCTTAATCCTTATGTGGTTTCGAAAGAGGCGCAGCTATGATAAAAAACAATAACAATAATCACAAAAAAAGAAAACTGCGTCTGGATGCAGCACGGCTTTCGCAGCTGTCACTGTCACGTATAATACGGCTTCCCTCACTGACGCCGCCGCTTATGGTGCGTCTTTTATGCTTTTGCTGGTGGCGCTTCCCACAGATACTTACGCCAAATACATTTTGCTGGCTGTTGAGGATTCCCACATGAAGGTGGCAGGATTTGAGCATAAGGTGTCCATCTGCCCGGAAGGAGAGCTGCCAGAGACATGGGCACCTGGCAGCCAGGCCATATATTCCATTCTGGTATCCAATCAAAGCACCAATGGCATCAGCCAGACCAGCCAGACCTACAGCATAGAGGTTGTTACCGCAGGGGCGCTCCCTCTGCGCTGCACCCTTTTGGAAGAAAGTGAATGGGAAGGAAGCTGGAAGGAAATAGCATCATTTCAGGAAAGCCCTCAGGAGAAAACCCACATTTTTCAGACAGATAAAATGCTGCTTCCAGAAGGCTGCCCCACAGAGCATGAATACCGATTGATGGTTTCGTGGGAGGATGCCTGCCAGTGGGAACCTATGGACACGGAGGACTTTATCAGGATCAATGTGAATATGGAGCAGAAGGATTGAGAAACAGGAAGGTAAAACCCGTGAAAAAATTTTACTTTGTAAAACGGCAGGTACCATGCGCAGCTTTTCTTCTGGCAATGGGAGCTGGCATATTTTTTACCTGCAAGCTTCAAACTGTTTGCGCAAAATACCAGTACCAGGAATCCCGGACCGACATCATATATGCAGCTAAAATAGGAAATGACAGGGCTGCAGATACAGTGCAGAATGCCGACACAGTGCAGAATGCCGACACAGTGCAGAATGCCGACATAGTGCAGGATGTCGACACAGTGCAGAATGCAGATATGCTGCAGAGCGCCGATATAATTCTGCCGTCAGATTTCAGAGGGACACCTGCAGCCTTCTCTGATGGAACCACCTGGGAGGAAGAGGACATGGTGGATTACGGATTTGTTTCAGAACTAAATGAAATTCCAACCAGTCCGTTCCATGACAAGGAATGGGATTAAACTTAGAGTGTGTTTAAAGAACAAAAGTTTTAACTATGTTTAACATTGGTAATACATAAAATTTAACATAAGCTTCTATAATTATTTACAAGAACAAAGAGAAATGTGGATGTTAGTTAAGGAGGCTTTTGTTATGAAAAAGGCATTGGCAAAAATACAGAAAACAGAGATCAATACTTATATAGATGAGTTTGTAAAAGCAAGACAGAAATACTTCACCGTTGGTCAGGAGTGGCTTGAAGCGAAGGTTACAGATGAGAAAATATACGTCCAGATTGACCGGAAACAGCTGGAAGAAGAGCTGGATGACATGATAAAAATAAGCCTGCAGTTTGGCAAGGTACTTCCTCTGGAAATGAAGATTCAGGTACGAAAGGTTGCCGGCGGAGCAGAAATCAGCTACATGGACAACGGTGCCGGAAGCTGGAGATGCGGCCGGATCTATGCACCGGAGAAAGCCGGAAGAGCCGCTTCCCCGGAAAAAAGATGGGGCGTACAGATTGCATAATGTGATAGACTTAAAATAAACAAACGGATATGTTTTTATTGCATTTTCCCCTGTATTCTTTTACAATCATAAGTAGAATAAATAAGGAAAAAGGAAAACGGAGCTGGAAAATGGATTTAAAAAACAGAACACTTTCAAATTTTGCAGAGCTTGTGGAAACAGGTGAGTGTAAAAATTTCAAAGGAAGATTAAAGGTTGGTGTGGACCTTGGAACTGCCAATACAGTTCTGGCTGTTGTAGATACTTCAAACCGCCCGATAGCCGGAATTTCTGCACCCTCCCATGCCATTCAGGACGGAGTGATCGTAAACTATTATGAATGTGTACAGCTGGTAACCAGGCTGAAGGAGACACTGGAGGAGCGGCTTGGCACAGAGCTTACTTATGCAGCTGCCGCAATTCCTCCCGGTGTATCAGAGGGGAGCGTTAAGAGCATAGGCTATGTGCTGGAGGGGGCCGGCTTTGAGGTGACCAATATTGTAGATGAACCAACTGCCGCAGCGGCTGTACTTAAGATTCGTGACGGAGCGGTTGTGGACGTTGGCGGCGGTACAACAGGAATCAGCATTCTGAAGGATGGGAAAGTCATCTATACAGATGATGAGGCCACTGGTGGAACCCACATGACAATGACGGTTGCGGGACATTATCGTATTCCCTATGAAGAAGCGGAGCTGCTAAAAAGACAGCCAGATAAGCAGGATGAAATTTTTCCTGTAATTAAAGCTACGGTGGAGAAGATGGCTCTGATCACAGAAAAATTCCTCAAAGGATATGAGGTTCCGGCTATTTACGTTGTAGGTGGCTCTTCCATGTTCCGGGAATTTACATCCGTATTTGAGAAGCATCTGAAGCTTCCCGTTTATCAGCCGGTGCATCCACTTCTTGTTACGCCTCTTGGAATTGCCTATTGCTGTGAGCTGCCTAAGCTATCTCCGAAAAAAGACAACAAAATATAAAGGAGCAGCAGGCTCTTGTAAAAAAGGATTGGTCAGTCAAAAAACTGATCAATCCTTTTCTTGTCATTTCCAAAAACTCTAACTCTATGACTATTAAATATTCAACAGATCGCTGAATACCTTAAGGGCACCATCTGTATTATGCGCAAGGACACGCTTAGCGAGAACCTTACCAAGCTGAACACCCTCCTGGTCAAAGCTGTTCAGGTTCCATACAAAGCCCTGGAACATGATCTTATTCTCAAAGTGAGCAAGAAGAGCACCAAGGGAGGCAGGTGTAAGCTCATCACCGATGATAATGCTGGATGGACGTTTGCCCTTGAAGTTCTTATTCAGGTTCTCATCTTCTTTGCCGCAGGCAAATGCAATGATCTGAGCAGCAACATTGGCGCAAAGCTTCTGCTGGCTGGTGCTGTTCTCAATGTCAACATCTACTCCAAGCTGGCTCTTCTTAAAGCCGATGAACTGAAGCGGAATGATATCAGAGCCCTGATGGAGCAGCTGATAGAAGGAATGCTGTCCGTTGGTTCCTGGCTCACCGAAGATAACCGGACCGGTTACATAGCTTACCGGCTCACTGAAGCGGTTTACGGTTTTACCATTGGATTCCATATCACACTGCTGAAGATGTGCAGGGAAACGGCTTAATGCCTGTGAATATGGGAGAACAGCTGTGGAAGGATATCCCTGAACATTTCTCTCGTAGATGCCGATCAGAGCGTCCAGCATATCCGGGTTCTTCATAAGGTCACGGTTAGTTGCAAGCTGATCCTCAGCAGCAGCACCGTCCAGAAGCTGTGCAAATACCTCCGGTCCGAATGCAAGGGAAAGGATTGCACCGCCTACGGCTGAAACAGAAGAGTAACGTCCGCCGATGTAATCATCCATAAAGATTGCGGTAAGGTAATCCTCACTCTTTGCAAGAGGAGAGGTCTCGCTTGTAACTGCAAGCATATGCTTGGAAGGATTCAGACCTGCCTTAGTCAGGGCATCCTTAACAAATGCTTCGTTAGTCAGAGTCTCAAGGGTTGTACCGGATTTGGATACAACGATAAATAAGGAATGTGCAAGGTCAACAGAAGCAAGAACAGCAGCTGCATCATCAGGATCTACGTTGCTGATGAATCTGGCTTCCATCTTGAATGTGTTATTTGCCTTAGCCCAGTTCTCAAGTGCAATGTAAAGAGCACGAGGACCAAGGTCACTTCCGCCGATACCGATCTGAACAACAGTGGTGAACTTCTCTCCAGCCTCGTTTGTGATCTCACCGGCATGAACCTTGTTTGCAAAATCAGCAGCCTTCTTCTGCTGTGCAACGTAGAATTCACGCTTGTCTACATCATCTACAACAACCGGATTGCCCAGCTGTCTGCGTGCCAGGTGATGAAGGACCATACGGTTCTCACCTGTATTGATCACAGCTCCGTTATATAATTCCTCAAATTTGTCAATCAGCTGTGCCTCATCAGCAAGCTGTGCAAGAGCGGATAAAACAGTCTCGTCTACTTCCTTGGCTGCATAGTTGTAATTCAGCCCAGCTGCCATTGGTGTACTATAATCAGCTACACGCTTGCCACCCTCTTCACCGGACAGAGCAGCTGCAATGTCCACATGATTCTTAAGACTGCAAAGCTTGTCAAAAGAAGCCAGTGTGTCAAGATTTTTCCATGTTGCCATAATATAATTCCTCCTTTAAATGGTTGAGACAACGTTGTCTCGTCAGAGTCTCATGGCGAAACCCATATCGGCTTTATTATACTGAAAAAAAACAGGAATTTCAATCCATGGTTTAAGATTCGTGAAAAAATAACATTGTTCCGGGAAAATTGATGAGAAATATGAAAAAAAGAACATTAAAGCGTGTTTGAAAAAGGCTTTCTGTAAGATGTACCGGCAAATAAAAGCTCTCCCGGGAAACAATCATTTCCCGGGAGAGTGCTGCAGTTCAAAAAAGAAAGGGGAAGCTTACTCCTGTGTAATTCCGGTTACTTCATATCCTGCATCTGTGATTACCTGGCGAAGCTTAGCTTCATCTACTTTTTCCGGTGCTGTGAAGGTTGTGGTTCCTGCCTCATGGGAGGAAATAACATTCTGTACGCCAAATGCAGCCTCAACGGCTTTGTTTACGTGTGCCTCGCAATGTCCGCACATCATTCCTGTTACATTAACTGTTACCTTGATCATAGTAGTGTTCTCCTTTTTGCTTGTATTATTAATAGTGTTGCTTACAGTAGGATTATTAATATTGCTGCTTGCATTATGAACCTTAAACAGATTCAGTCTCAGGGCATTGGTTACCACGCAGAAGCTGGAAAGGCTCATGGCAGCGGCACCGAACATAGGGTTCAGGGTCCATCCGAAGATGGGAATCCATACGCCGGCTGCCAGCGGAATGCCGATTACGTTGTAGAAGAATGCCCAGAAAAGATTTTCATGGATATTCCGAAGGGTGGCACGGCTGAGACGGATGGCTGCGGGCACGTCGGAAAGCTGGCTCTTCATAAGAACCACATCCGCTGCATCAATAGCCACATCGGTACCTGCACCGATGGCAATGCCAATGTCAGCACGGGTAAGTGCCGGGGCGTCATTGATTCCGTCTCCAACCATGGCAACCTTGCCTTTTTCCTTCAGAGAGCGGATCACGCTTTCTTTTCCATCAGGAAGAACCCCTGCGATTACCTGATCCACCCCTGCCTGTGCACCGATCGCCCTGGCAGTGCGCTCATTGTCTCCGGTAAGCATAACCACATGAATCCCCATGCTCTGAAGCTCCTTTACAGCCTGTGGACTGTCTGGCTTGATTACGTCTGCTACAGCAATGATTCCAAGAAGCTGGTTATTACGGGCAAAAAGCAGGGGAGTTTTGCCCGCCTCAGCAAGCTTTTCTGCCTGGGACATAAAAGCTTTGGAGACTGGAACCAGTGTGCTGATGTATTTCATGCTTCCGCCGATCAGCTTATCAGAACCAAGTGCGGCAGAAAGTCCGTTTCCGGTAAGGGCCTGGAAATCTGTAACCTCCGGGGCAGTAAGGCCAAGTGCAAAGGCTTTTTCAAGAATGGCCTTTGCAAGAGGATGCTCGCTTTTTTTCTCAAGAGCATAGGCAAGGGTGAGAAGCTCATTCCTGGTGATGCCTTCTGCAGGGAGAATATCAGTCACCTCAGGCTGTCCGCTTGTGATGGTTCCTGTCTTGTCAAGGGCAACGATCTGGATCTTTCCAGTCTCCTCAAGAGAAACAGCTGTTTTGAAAAGAATGCCGTTTTTGGCACCCATTCCGTTACCTACCATAATGGCAACCGGGGTGGCAAGACCAAGGGCACAGGGGCAGCTGATCACAAGCACGGAGATTCCTCTTGCAAGAGCGTAGCCAAATTCATGTCCGGTAAGCAGCCAGATCATGGTGGTGATAATGGAAATGGTGATAACCGCAGGTACGAAAACACCGGAAACCCGGTCTGCGATTTTGGCAATAGGAGCCTTAGTGGCCGCTGCGTCGCTGACCATTTTGATGATCTGGGAGAGGGTAGTATCTTCCCCGACGCGGGTTGCCGTACATTTGATGAAACCGGACTGGTTTACAGTGGCAGCAGAAATCCGGTCTCCTGCTGCTTTATCTACCGGGATGCTTTCTCCTGTAAGGGCAGCCTCGTTTACTGCACTGGAGCCTTCCAGGATCACGCCGTCAACGGGAATGCTTTCGCCGGGACGTACAACAAACACATCGCCTTTTACCACCTGGTCAATGGGAACGGTGATTTCCTGGCCATTTCGGATGACGACGGCAGTCTTGGGAGCAAGGTTCATCAGACCCTTCAGGGCGTCGGTTGTCTTGCCCTTGGAGCGAGCTTCCAGCATTTTTCCCACTGTGATCAGGGTCAGGATCATGGCAGCGGATTCAAAGTAAAACTCCATCATGTAGTGCATTACAAGCTCAGAATTGCCGTCTACCTGTGCACGAGTCATGGCAAACAGTGCATAGACGCTCCACACAAAGGATGCCATGGAGCCAAGGGCTACCAGGGTGTCCATGTTGGGAGAGCGGTGCCACAGGCTCTTGAAGCCGTTGATGAAAAACTTCTGATTGATTACCATGATGATTCCGGCCAGAAGCAGCTGAACAAGTCCCATGGCTACGTGGTTGCCGTCAAACCATGCAGGCAGCGGCCAGCCCCACATCAT
>ERZ779874.3961-NODE-3961-length-10578-cov-3.513067_pt1 | contig 10578 bp, 9 predicted proteins | sample MGYA00511031_ERZ779874 | MGnify/ENA primary metagenome ERZ779874 (study PRJEB29588, sample SAMEA2156850) | human gut metagenome | biome: human gut; feature: human-associated habitat; material: faeces | place: Denmark | collected 2008/2010 ...
GTAAACAAGAACAGTTTATAACCAGTCCTCAGTTGATGATAACTTAACTTAAATTTACTGAATATTGTATTTCTTTATTAGTATACTCATATCTGAAAAATCAATATCAGCACTAGCATCATTTTCTATTTCAGTTTTAAGTTGTAATTCAATAGGGGTTGTTGTTTCTAATAAACCGATCTTTGAAAAAAACATTTCAGCAATATTACCTTTTTTTAGTTCACAGATAAAATTATCTACCTTTTTATCATTTGTTACATCATATAAATAAAATGACGCTCCTACTGTAGATGTAACACCAGATATTTTACACATATAGTTATTTCATAAATTCCAGCACTTTGAATACTAATGTTTTTTGTATCCTTAATTATAAAATATTCATTATTATTAGGCACAACTTATTTTCGTTCCTATCATAGCGCTTCCTGAAACAGTAGTTTCGGGAAAACTTCCAAAACATAAAGCATTATATAGAGCTAGTTCGCTTGAGCCAGGTTCACCTTTATCACCTTTTGGTCAACATCTCCCTTTTCTCCCTTAGGTATATAAAAAGTAAAATGATGAATATTTCTATCAAAATCATCTTGTACCTGAGCTTCCTCGTTAGGCTCAACAGTTTCTGTTCCATCTATAGTAATTACTTCACTTATTCCAATTTCACCATGAAACCCTCTAGGAACCGGTCGGACCAGCTAAACCCTGAACGAAAATATACTTAACGTCACGATTACATTCACTTAATTTTTTTCGGATTTGTTCATAATCATCATTACAGTTACTCATACGTATTCTCCTTTCTTTTATATAGTATGTCAACAATATAATTGAGTTATTGAAAGTAATACACTCTCCTTAAATTGAAATAAAATACCAGATATAAATAATTTAAGATAGTAACCTACTAATTTTATATAAACAATAACAAGTAAGCGAAAACTAATTGTTTGATTATAAAATAAGTGTTAAAATAAATTACCAGAAAGCATCATCTTTAAAGAGTTGCCTAAAATTGGAGTTGATTGCTCAAAAGATAAAAAAATATGATTTTTAGTAATATTTAATTGCTAAATTAGAAAAATTAAACAAAAAACATGGGTTATTTGAAAAATATCAATATGAATTCAAATACCAATATATTATTAGTAAAGGGTGTTGGTGAAAAGCAAAATTATCTAATAATAATGTTATGGATAGGAGGTTATTATGTTTAAATTAGAGTCAAAATATAAGCCAAGTGGAGATCAACCTGAAGCTATAAAAGAGCTAGTAGAAGGACTTGAAGAAGGCAAAAAAGAACAGGTTTTATTGGGCGCAACAGGAACAGGTAAAACATTTACTATTGCAAATGTTATAGAAAAGGTTAACAAACCAACTCTAGTTTTAGCTCACAATAAAACACTTGCGGGACAACTTTATTCAGAGCTTAAAGAATTTTTTCCTAACAATCACGTTGAATATTTTGTGTCATACTACGATTATTATCAGCCTGAAGCCTATGTTCCATCAACCGATACTTATATTGAAAAGGATTCATCAATAAATGATGAAATAGATGAACTACGTCATAGAGCAACATCTTCCTTATTATCATCACGTGATGTCATTGTTGTTGCTAGTGTTTCATGTATTTATGGTATTGGAGAAGTTGAGGAATATAAAAATAAAATGCTTACTCTAAGTGTAGGAAAAGAAATAGAAAGAAATGAAGTCTTAACAAAGCTAGTAGATATGCTTTATGAAAGAAATGACCTTGATTTTAAACGTGGTACATTCAGAGTAAGAGGAGATATAGTTGAAATAATACCAGCTTATGAAAATAAGAAGGGATATAGAATAGAGTTTTTTGGTGATGAAATAGATAAAATATCAGAAATTGATGCTTTAACAGGCGTTTCTTTAACCTCTAAAAAAACAATTAGTCTTTTCCCAGCAAGTCACTTCGTAGTAAGTGATGAAAAGCTAAAAGAAGCTATAAAACGTATTAAGAAAGAACTAGCGGAACGATTAACCGAATTAAAAAATAATAATAAACTCTTAGCGGCCGAAAGACTTGAACAAAGAACTAACTATGATCTTGAAATGCTTGAAGAAACTGGATTTTGCTCCGGAATAGAAAATTATTCTGCACCAATGGCCGGAAGGAATCCTGGAGAAACTCCTACTACTTTAATGGATTTTTTTCCAGATGATTATTTATTAGTAGTTGATGAATCACATGTTACACTACCCCAAGTAAGAGGAATGTATAATGGTGATAGAGCTAGAAAAATGAACTTGGTAGATTATGGTTTTCGATTACCAAGTGCTCTAGATAATAGGCCACTAAAATATGATGAGTTTGAAAAAAAGATAAATCAAGTTATATATATATCAGCTACACCTGGAGATTTAGAGTTAGCGCATTGTCACAATAAATATGTAGAACAAATAATAAGACCTACTGGCCTACTAGATCCGACAATTGAAGTAAGAGGATCAGAAGGACAAATAGATGACTTGGTTGGTGAAATTAATGAACGAATCAAGAAAAATGAAAGAGTATTAATCACTACTTTAACCATCAGAATGAGTGAAGAGTTAACCAACTACTTAAAAGAGCTTGATATAAAAGTTGCCTATCTTCATTCTGAAATAAAATCATTACAACGACTTCAAATAATCCATGATTTAAGAGTAGGAAAGTATGATGTCTTAGTTGGAATAAATCTTCTAAGAGAAGGGCTAGATATTCCGGAAGTATCACTAATTGCGATATTAGATGCCGATAAAGAAGGATTCCTACGAAGCAGTAGAAGCTTAATCCAGATAATAGGTAGATGTGCAAGAAATGCTAACGGAAATGTTATAATGTATGCCGATAAAATTACTGATTCAATGAAAGAAGCTATCGAAGAGACAGAAAGAAGACGAAAAATTCAACAACAATATAATATTAATCATAATATTGTTCCACAAACTATAAAGAAAGAAATTCGAGAAGTAATCAGTAATATTGATACAGCCGAGGTAAAAACTACTAAAGTAAGTAAGAAGGAAATAGCTAAAACTATAGATACAGTAGAAGCAGAAATGAAAGAAGCTGCTAAAAACTTAGACTTCGAACGAGCTATGGAATTAAGAGATATCTTATTCGAATTAAAAGCTAGTAAATAAAAGTATCCACAGAAATTGTGGATATTTTTATTTATGGGGAAATATCTAAAAATAAATTAATAGTAATTGTTCAAAAAATATAGTATAATAAATAAAGTATTTGAGGTGGTATTGTGGATAAAATTATTATTAAAGGTGCAAGAGAAAATAATTTAAAAAATATTTCTTTGGAATTACCAAAAAATAAACTAATTGTAATGACGGGAGTATCTGGTTCTGGAAAGAGTAGTTTAGCTTTTGATACGATTTATGCTGAGGGCCAAAGACGTTACATGGAAAGCCTAAGCGCTTATGCTCGTCAATTCTTAGGAAATAGTGAGAAACCAGATGTTGATTCAATCGAGGGACTATCTCCAGCTATCAGTATTGATCAAAAAACTACGAGCAAAAACCCACGTTCAACAGTTGGTACAGTAACTGAAATATATGATTACCTTCGTCTCTTATATGCACGTGTAGGTATACCTTATTGTCCAAACCACAATATTCCAATATCTAGTCAAAGTGTAGAAGAGATGGCAACAAAATTAGAGGACTATGAACTAGGAACGAAGATGATTATTTCATCTCCAATTGTAGAAGGTGAGAAGGGTACTCATAAAGATACATTGGATAAATTAAGAAAAGATGGTTACACAAGAGTTCGCATAAATGGTGAAAACTATGACTTATCTGAAGAAATAAATCTTGAAAAAAATAAGAAGTCAAAAATAGACGTCATTGTGGATAGAATTGTGTTAAAAGAAGACAGCCATGGTAGATTAATGGAATCATTAGAAAATGCAACTAAATTATCTAATGGAAAAGCAATAGTTGAAATATTAGGAGAAAACCATAAGGAAATAGTTTTCTCTGAATCATTTGCGTGTCCTCTATGTGAATTTTCTCTACCAGAATTAGAACCACGTACATTTAGTTTTAATGCACCATATGGAGCTTGCCCCGAATGTAAGGGTTTAGGAGTAAAACTTCAAATTGATCCAGATCTAATTATAGAAAATAAAGAGCTAAGTATTAATGATGGCTGTATAAAAACTCTAAATGATGATAAGGAAAGTTTAGACTACAAGAAACTAAAATGTGTTTGTGATTATTACAATATAGACATGAACAAGCCATGGAATAAGTTAACTAAAAAAGATCAAAATATTATTTTATATGGCTCTACTGAAATAATTAATTTCAAGTATTCTTCTAAGAGTGGTAATAAGTATAATAGTCAGGATTTTTATGAAGGTATAATTAATAATCTTGAAAGACGTTATATGGAAACAAGTAGTACTTGGATACGTGACTGGCTAGAAAACTACATGATTGAACATGTATGTGAAACATGTCATGGGGCTAGACTAAAAGATTCTGTTTTATCAGTTAAAATAAATGGTAAAAATATCTATGAAGTAACATGTATGAGTATAAAAGAAGAAATAGACTTTTTTACAAATTTAAAGTTAGATAAAGAACGTGCTAAAATTGCTGAAATGATTTTGAACGAAATTCTATCACGTCTTAATTTCTTAAAAAATGTCGGACTAGAGTATTTGACACTATCTAGAAGTGCCGCTACTCTTTCCGGAGGAGAATCTCAAAGAATTCGTTTAGCAACTCAAATTGGTTCAAAATTAACAGGCGTTTTATATGTTTTAGACGAACCAAGTATTGGACTTCATCAAAGAGATAATGATCGTCTAATAAACTCAATGAAAGAAATGCGAGATTTAGGAAATACATTAATTGTAGTTGAGCATGATACTGACACTATGCTTGCTTCAGACTACTTAGTAGATATTGGACCTGGAGCTGGAGATAATGGTGGAAGAGTCATGGCTGCTGGGACACCACAAGAAGTTATTGCTAACGAAAATAGCTTAACAGGACAATACTTGAGTGGTAAAAAATGTATTGAAATACCTCAAAAAAGAAGAAAAGGTAATAAAAAATATTTACAAATAAAAAAAGCCGCAAGCCACAATTTAAAAAATATTGATGTAAAAATACCTTTAGGAACCTTTACTTGTGTTACAGGAGTATCTGGTTCTGGAAAAAGTAGTTTAGTTAATGACATACTATGTAAAGCCGTTGCTCAAAAACTATATCAATCCAAAGAAAAACCAGGAGCCTATGGAAAACTATTAGGTATAGAAAATATAGATAAGTTAGTAGCTATTTCACAAAATCCTATAGGAAGAACACCTAGAAGTAATCCTGCTACATATACAGGCGTTTTTGATGATATTAGAGAATTATTTACTACAACCAAAGAAGCAAAAATGAGAGGCTTTGAAAAGAATAGATTTAGTTTTAATGTTAAAGGTGGAAGATGTGAAGCTTGTCGTGGAGATGGTGTCAAAAAAATTGAGATGCATTTCTTGCCTGATGTATATGTTCCATGTGAAATATGTCATGGAACCAGATATAATAGTGAGACTTTAAGCATAAAATATAAAGATAAAAGCATAGCTGATGTTTTGAATATGCGAGTAAGCGAAGCATTGAAATTCTTTGAAAACATTCCTAAAATAAAGAATAAATTACAAGTTTTAGAGGATGTAGGACTTGGCTATATTACACTCGGTCAAAGTGCTCCTACCCTTTCTGGTGGTGAAGCAGAGAGAGTAAAACTTGCCAAAGAATTACAAAAGAAGGCCACTGGTAAAACATTATTTGTATTAGATGAACCTACTACTGGATTACATATGGAAGACATCAAGCGTTTGCTTGCAATTTTACAAAAAATAGTAGATAATAAAGATACTGTATTAGTAATAGAACATAACTTAGATGTAATAAAAGTTGCAGATTACATAATTGATCTTGGACCAGAAGGAGGAGATCAAGGAGGAGAAGTAGTTGCGACTGGCACCCCAGAAGAAGTAATGCAAAATGATAGGTCATATACGGGAAAATTTTTGAAAAAAATAATGCAAGGCGAGTGATAAAATGAAGAATAAAAATAATAAAAGAAGCTATGTGGTATCTTTTATTGAATGGCTAATATATATGTTGGGCTACACCTTAGTTTTAATCGCAGTTTCTTATTTATTTAAAAGCATGTACATTGATATTTCCAATCATTATCTGTACGCCTTTTTCATTGTTATCATAATTTATTTTTTAAACAAGACAATAAAACCGCTCCTAGTTAAACTAACCATTCCGATAACAGGAGTAACACTTGGTTTATTTTATCCATTTATAAATCTCTTTATTTTGAAATTAACTGATTGGATCTTAGGTCCTCATTTTCAACTTAAAAACTTTTGGATAGCCCTACTTATTTCAATTCTATTATCCGTCATTAACCTATTACTAGATAACTTTGTCTATAAACCTTTATCTAAATATATTAAAAAGAAGGTGAAGGTAAATGAGTAAAATTGCATTAAGTATTGGCCCCATTCAAATATATTGGTACTCAGTAATTATTTTAATAGCTATTTTCGTTGCAGCAAGCATTGTCTATTATGAAATGAAAAAACAAGGTGTAACTGGAGATGACTTTACAGACCTATTCTTCAACACTGTATTGTTTGGAATTATTGGGGCTAGAATTTATTATGTTTTATTTAATCTTTCCTATTATCTAGAAAATCCTATAGAAATGTTTGAAATATGGAACGGTGGCCTTGCCATTCATGGTGCCTTAATAGCTGGAATAATCTATGTATATCTTTTTTGTAGAAAGAAAAAACTTAACACCTTAAAAATATTAGATATGATAGTAGTAGGAGTAATAATCGGACAGTCAATAGGAAGATGGGGAAATTTCTTTAACCAAGAAGCTTATGGGCCAGTAACTACATTAGCGTACCTCGAACAAGAAATGATTCCTCAATTTATTATAAATGGCATGAAAATATTGGGAGAATATCATATTCCAACATTCTATTACGAGTCACTATGGAATATAAATGGCTTTATTATTCTCCTATTAGTAAGAAATTGTAAAAAAATAAAGAATGGACAGCTAACCGGAATATATTTAATATGGTATTCACTTGGAAGATTTTATGTAGAGTCCTTAAGAATGGATAGCCTTATGCTAAAAAACTTTAAAATGGCTCAATTAGTTTCAGTAGTATTATTAATTATTGGTTTATTTTTACTACTAAAGGATAAAATATTAAAAAAGGATACCCACAATTTATATCATGATATTAATACAACAAAAATAGGTGGAGATGATGAATATAACACATTATGATGTAGCCATTATAGGCGGAGGAGTTGCAGGAATGACTGCAGCTTTATATTTAAAAAGAGCTAATATATCTTGTTGTATATTTGAAAAGAATATACCAGGAGGAATAATTAATTATACTGATCAAATTGAAAATTATCCAAGTTATCCAAATATTTCAGGAGGAGATCTTGCCTATAACATTTATTCGCAGTTGCAACAAAATAATATAGAATTTATTTTTGAAGATGTTATCAGTATTACAAGCGGTAAAGATAATAAAAATATTATAACAAAAAACAATACGTATACATCTAAATATGTAATAATTGCTGCAGGCAGAAAATATAAAAATTTAAATGTTGAAAATGAAAAAGAATTAGAACATCGAGGAATCAGCCATTGTGCCATTTGTGATGGTAGTTTATATAAGAATCAGGATGTTACTGTTATAGGTGGAGGTTCCAGTGCCATTGAATCAGCTCTATATTTATCAAATATCTGTAAAAATGTTACTCTAATTCACCACAGCGACATTTTTAAAGCTGAAAAATCCAAATTAGCTTTAGCAAAAGAAAAAAAGAATATCGTTATAAAAACAAATGAAAGCGTAAAATCATTTCTAAAAGATGATGAAAATTTGTTAAAAGGAATTACATTGAAATCGGGTGAAAAAGTTATGTGTAAGGCATGTTTCATCTGTATTGGCTTTACACCAGCTACGAATATTTTAAAAAAGTTAAATATTACAAACAAAGATGGTTATATTATAGTTGACAATAATATGAAAACTAGTATAAATAATATTTATGCAGTAGGTGACGTACGAGCAAATAGTCCATGTCAAATAATTACCTCAATGGCCGATGGTGTAGTTGCGTCGTTAAGCATAATAAACAGTATATAAAGAATGGATGTGTTAAAATGAAAAAGAAAGTTGTAGTATTTGGTGGAGGAACAGGTCTTTCATCATTGCTAAGTGGATTAAAAGATTTTCCAATAGATATAACTGCTATCATTACCGTATCTGATAATGGTAGATCAACAGGAAAATTAAGAAAAGAGTTTAATACTCCGGCAGTAGGAGATATAAGAAAAGTAATTAGTAATTTATCTGATACAGATGATGACATAAAAAAAATGATGGAATACCGTTTCAAAACATCAAGTGATCTAAATGGTCACGCTGTTGGTAACTTAATATTAACATCAATGTTAGATATAACGGGTAGCTTAAAAGATTCCATTAAGCATCTTTCCAAATTGTTGGATGTTAGACATACAGTTTTACCCCTTTCCGAGGATAATAATATAACTTTAATGGCTACCACAAAAGATGGTAAGATTATAGAAGGGGAATCTGAAATAACCGAATGTCCAAGCGTAATTGATCACATATTTTATAAAGAAGAACCAAAAGTTATAGATGAAGTCTTAGAGGCAATAAAAAATGCTGATTTACTAATATTAAGTATGGGTAGTCTTTATACTAGTTTATTACCAAATATAATTTGTGAAAGTGTATTAAGGGAAATTGATAATTGTAAAGCCCCAATAATGTATATTTGCAATGCCATGACTCAACCGGGAGAAACAGATAAATTTACCGTAGCTGACCATGTGGAATTAATAAATAGTTACCTTGATAAAAGAAAGATCGATGTAGTAATCGCCAGCAACACCAAAATAGACAAAAATATAGCAGAAACATATGAAACAACAGAACAAAAAGATCCTGTCATAATTGATAAGGAAAGAATCTCTGAACTTGGTGTAGAATTAATAGAGTCTGATTTAATAAAAGTAATAAATAATGTTTTAAGACATGACAGTATAAAAGTTGCATCTATTATTATGTTATATTTGATGAGGGATTAAATGTCATACACCACCCAAATAAAAAATGAAATATCAAAATTAAAGAATGTTGAAAATGTTGATTTTTCCTCCAAAGATAATGAATTAGAATTGATGATTAAAGAAAAAGGATCTGCTTTCAAGGCTTATAGAGGAGATTCAAACCCATTATCGAATGCATTTTTTGTCTTTGTGAGAAATGCTTCTTCAATCAATGAGACTAGCAAACAAATCAAAAATATTGATGGAGTTGCAAGTGTTGCTTTTGGGGGTGACAGTGTGACTTCATTAGTTGAAATGTTAAATATGATTCAAAAAATAGGAATCGGTATTGTTGCATTGTTGATTGTTTTATCATTGTATTTGATATATAACACAATTCGTACAACGATTGATTCGAGAAGGGATGAAATCTTGATTATGCGAACTGTTGGAGCAACAAATGGCTTCATCAGTAATCCGTTTATTGTGGAAGGAATCATTATTGGTTTACTAGGATCTGTTATTCCATATTTAATTGTTCATTTTGGATATCAAAAGCTTTACACAAGTCTAAATGGACAATTATTTACACCGATGTTTGCGTTGTTTAAACCAGATGTAATTAATTTTCAAGTAGGATCATCTATTGTTTTAGCGGGTGTTTTGATTGGTGGTTTTGCCTCTTTGTTGGCAGCAAGAAAATATTTGAAAATGAAAAGATAAAAGGATTGCAGAATAATAGATTGTTTCGTATACTTTTGTATAGAATTATTGGGGCGTTGAATTCGCCCCATTTTGTTTTAGAATAGGATGAGTTTATGAGTAAAAAGAGTCAAAAAATATTAATAGTATTATTATGTATTGCATGTTTTGGTGCTGGAATCAGTGTACCTATGATTTTAGATCATACATCCTCTGTAGATAGTAAAGAACAAAAAAAGTTTGGTACGATTTATTCTATCTTGAATACAGATTGGTATTATTCTAACAAAATAAAAAATCTAGATTCAACATTAATAGAACAAGCAATTACGGGAATGACGACACTTGATAAAGATGCACATACGAATTATTTCAATTTAGAGCAAGCTAAAGCTTTTTCAACAAGTCTTGAAGGAAGTAATGTGGGTCTGGGTATATCATTTTATTTGAATGAAAATAAACATTTTGTTGTTTCAAATGTATATATTAATTCCACTGCTGATAAAAAAGGATTAAAGCCAAATGATGAGATTATTTCAATAGATGATTTAAACTGTAGTGAAAATGATTCGGATTCTATCATTAAATATATCAAATCTCATGAAGGAAAGAGTGTAAAAATAAAATATCTTCGAGACGGAAAAGAATACACGACAAATTTGATACCAGGCACTTTTGATTCGACGGTTGTTTGTAATATT
>ERZ779874.3970-NODE-3970-length-10553-cov-3.045247_pt1 | contig 10553 bp, 7 predicted proteins | sample MGYA00511031_ERZ779874 | MGnify/ENA primary metagenome ERZ779874 (study PRJEB29588, sample SAMEA2156850) | human gut metagenome | biome: human gut; feature: human-associated habitat; material: faeces | place: Denmark | collected 2008/2010 ...
TGGTGGATGAGTACAAGATGGCATTTGCCCTTGGAATCTACGGAGATGATACCGAAAAAACCTTTGAGGATTTCAAAAAGCAGTTAGAGGATGCGGGCATCCAGAAGGTTTGTGATGAATTTAACACACAGTATAAAGTATACATGGAACAGAAGGATTTATAAACAGATCTGATACGGGGAGGAAAGCCGATGTCGAAGAAGCTGGAAATTAAACAAATTGCAGAGGAATTAGCACTTTCTTCGACAACGGTGTCCCGAGCACTTTCCGGAAAAGGCAGAGTGTCAGATGCGACCCGGCAGAGGGTACAGGAGTATATAAAGGCAAATAATGCCGCACCCGCGGTACGCAGGCGTCCTTATACCGCACGGAAAACGAGAAATATTCTTGTTACGGTAGCGGGCGAGCGCAATTATGGTCTGCTGCCTTATTTTTCACAGGTGATTATGGGAGCTTACGATTTCTTTCAGCCTCTGGGGTATCAGGTACTGGTTGCAAAAACCAGCGAGGATGATATCGAGCCACTGAAAAAAGTGATTAAGCAGCACAAATGCGATGGTGTGATTTTGTCGCGGACGCTGGACAATGCGCTGGATATCCGCTTTTTGCAGGAAAAGGGCGTGCCGTTTGTGACGATTGGCAGCTACGATGACAATACGCTCTACCAGATTGACGTGGATCAGCGCGGAGGCTGTAAGGAGCTGACGATGCGGCTCCTGCAGCAGGGAGTGCGCAATATTGCGCTGTTTTGCGCAAACCGCACACATGTCGTCACCCAGAGCCGCTGGCGTGGATTTTTACAGGCATATGAAGTGCTGGGGCTGGACTTTGATAAAAGTTTTTTATTTGAAGAAACCGGTTACGCAGATGTGGCAGAGCGCTGCACGGAGCAGATGCTCAAGGCAGGAGCAGAATGTATTGTCTGTATGGATGATAATATCTGTCTGAATGTGCTCAACGCATTGCGCAAATTTGAGGTGCGTATTCCGGAGGATATCCTGGTGGCATCCTTTTACAACAGTAGCGTGCTGGAGGAATACTACCCGCCGATCAGCTGCGTGAACCTCGATATTCAGGCACTGGCGCGGACCGCCTCCGGGGTGCTGTATGATTTATTACAGGGAAAAGAAGCAAAGAAACGGATTCTGCAGGGGTACGAGGTACTCATAAAGGATTCGACAAATCGAGATAAAATGAGGAAATGATATGAAAAATTGGAAAAAACTAATCAGTGCTGGACTGGCACTGGGACTGGTGCTCACCAATGTGCCACAGAATACATCGGTGGTTTATGCACAGGAAAATGGCACCTTACAAAATATTACTTTCGAGCAGGAGCAGGAAGCAGTGCAGAATGCACCGATTACGGTACAGAAGGTGAATGGACTTTCTAAGGATTTTGTAAATGGTGTGGATGTGTCCTCCTACTTAAGTCTGGTAGAGAGTGGCGCAAAGTATTACGATGAAAAAGGAGACGAGGCAGATTTATTTGACTTGTTAGAAAATGCAGGAGTCAATTATGTGCGGCTTCGTGTCTGGAACGATCCATTTCCATGGGATGAGGATGGCAATTACAAATATGTTGGAGCAGACGGAACCACTGAATACAAGGCAGCAGCGGTAACGCAGGCAGGCATCAGCGTCAATGGTGTGCAGCAGTATTGTCTTGTGGATGATCCAGACACACAGGTATACCGGGAGGTATATGGTGCCGGTGTCTGCGATGTAGCAACCGCAGCTATCATCGGAAAGAAAGCAACGGATCACAATATGAAAGTGCTGATCGATTTCCATTACAGCGATTTCTGGGCAGACCCAAAGAAACAGCGTGTACCAAAGCAGTGGGAGGGTATGAGCTTAGAGGAAAAGACCAGTGCTCTATCAGAATTTACCGAGGAGAGTCTTAATACCCTGCTGGATGCTGGTGTGGATGTTGGTATGGTACAGGTAGGAAATGAGATCAACAATGGTATGGCGGGAGAGACGGACGAGGCAAATGTATATCAGTTGTTAAAGGCTGGAAGTGCAGCAGTTCGTAAGGTTTCCCAAGAAAAAAATCATGAAATTTTAGTAGCACTGCATTTTACAGATCCGCAGAGTGAGGATTATCAGTATAAAAGAGCTGAAGGGCTGGAAGCCGCAGGTGTAGATTATGATGTTTTTGCAACCTCTTTTTATCCGTTCTGGCATGGCTCTGCAACGACACTGAAGGAAAATTTACAGCGAATTGCTGATAAATTTAATAAAAAGGTAATGGTTGCCGAAATCTCCTATGCATGGACCATGGAGGATGGTGACAGCTATGGAAACGTCGTATATTCTGGTGCTGGAGATCAAAACTATGATTATACGATTGACGTTGAGGGACAGGCAACAGCTATAAGAGACGCGATTGCTGCAATCTCTGCAATAGGAGAAAACGGACTTGGTACATTTTATTGGGAGCCAGCCTGGATTCCGGTAAATAACTATGCCGATGCGGCTGACAAGGACGGTACAGCCACAAAAAATGAACTGGCATGGAAATTAAACGGCAGTGGCTGGGGAACCGTTTATTCTAAAGATTATGACCCGGAAATTGCAGAAAATGAGCGTGGTGGAGGCACATGGGATAATCAGGCATTTTTCGATTTTAATGGAAAGGTGCTTCCTTCGCTGAATGTATACAAGTGGGTATACACAGGCGCAGTCGGATCGACAAAGGTAAAGCGTGTTGCAAAGACAAGCGTGGTTATGAACTATAAGGAAACCCCACAGCTTCCGGAAACCGTTACGGTTACTTTAAATGATGATAGTACCATGGAGGCTCCAGTGACCTGGAAGCAGGAGGAGGTCGATGCATTAAAGACCGCAACCTATGGAGATTATCAGGTAAGCGGTTCAGTGGATGCCTTTACCTATACAGATAAATTAAGTGGAAAAACGGTTTTAGTTCCGGCAGGAACGTGGACAACCAGCTGCAATGTAACGATTGAAGGAAAAAGCTATATTACAAATGGGGATTTTGAGACTGGAAATGCACAGGGATGGAACCTGATTAATTATCTGGGAGAGGATGTCGGCTATCCAAAGGTGGATAAAAATTCTTCCAATGCACAGAAGGGAATATATTATTATACCGGATGGAGTAAGGAATCTATGGATTTTGCTATCGAGCAGGAAATCACAAAGGAGCAGATTCCGGATGGTGTATATGCGCTGTCTGCATATTATCAGGGAACTGGTATTGCAGAGGTGTCTAAGGATGCAGCTTTGTATGCGGTGATTACTTATAAGGATGGAACTACAAAAACATGCAGTACAGGGATCGAAATCCACAATGTCTGGAAAGACTTCTATCAGGCAACAGTCAATGTGGAACTGGATGCAAATGTAGTTTCGGTTAAAGTGGGAACCAGAATTGCATGTACCGCAAATGAACTCGGCGCATGGGTAGTCTGTGATAATATCACCTTGATTAAATCTGGAGAGCTTGCAAAGAAGGATGACAGCAGCAACGGAGGTACAAGTGGCGGAAATGCAGAAACCACTGTCGTACCGACAGATAAAAAGGACGATTCCCAGAAAAAGGATAATACGGATAAAACAGACAACACTGGAAATACAGAAAATACCGTTAAAAAAGGCACTACTATTTCCAACAGCAAGGCAGCCTATATCGTAACAAATACAGAAAAGAAAACGGTTGTATACAAAGTTGGAAAGACAAAGGAAAAAACGGTAATAATTCCTGCGACGGTAAAAATTGACGGTGTCACCTATAAGGTAACATCTATTGATGCAAAGGCATTTGCCAATAACAAAACCGTGACAACTGTTGTCATTGGAAGCAATATTACAAGCATCGAAAAGGGTGTATTTTCCGGTGCGAAAAAGTTAAAAACGATTACGCTTAAGAGCGGAAAGCTGACAAAAAAATCTGTGAAAAACTGTCTGAAAGGATCAGCAGTTACAACGATTCAATTAAAGGGAAATGCAAAGAAGCAGTATGCAAAATACGTGAAATATTTTACAAAAGCCAATTGCGGCAAAAAGGTAGTTATTAAAAAGTAAGAGACGGAGTATACTATGGAATTCATCAAGGGAGCCGATGTCTCATCGCTGCAGGCGATGGAGGATTACGGTGCAAAATTTTATGATCTCAACGGGAACGAGGCGGATGCACTTGCCATATTGCAGGGGCATGGCGTAAACTATATACGGTTACGGCTGTTTCATCAGCCAACACGGTTGTTCGATGGTGGAGATTACTGCGATCTGCCACATACAGTTCTTATGGCGAAACGGACCAAAGCGCGCGGGCTGGGCTTCCTTTTGGATTTCCATTACAGTGACTTTTGGGCGGACTGGAAGGCACAGACCATTCCGGTGCAGTGGCAGGGAATGTCAGCAGACGAGCTGGAGCACCAGGTTTATGCATACACCTGCGAAGTATTGCAGACGCTGACAGATGCCGGTGCTGCCCCGGATATGGTGCAGATCGGAAATGAAATTGGAAAGGGAATGTTATGGGAATACGGAAGCCTGAAACATCCCCGGCAGCTTGCCATATTTTTAAACGCAGGACTTTCCGCAGTGAGGGCTGTGTGTGAAAAGAACAGGTTACAGATGCGCACGGTGCTGCATGTGGAGTGTGGTGCGGATATGCCGCGCACAGAGCAGTTTTTTACCGAATTATTTGCCAATGGATTGCATACGTTTGACGAGATTGGATTGTCGTATTATCCGTTTTGGGCGGGATCTTATGAACAATTGCGCATCAACATGGAAAACATTGAGCATAAATTTCACAAGCCAGTTATTGTTATGGAAACAGCGTTTCCCTATACAGACGCCTCCCACGATGAAATGCCAAACATTGTGACAGGGCAGCTTACGATGGAAAAGATGGGACTTCCTCCTTCCGTGGAAAACCAAAAAGCCGTGCTTGCGCGTGTGCTTTGTGAGGTGAAAGCTGCGCAAAATGGAAGTGGAGTCTTTTACTGGGAACCGGTGTGGTATTGCAAAAAAGGCGTCGGTGTAGAAAAAGGCCAGGGAAATGAGTGGGAAAATCAGGCATTGTTTGATGAACATGGGAAAGTGCTTTCTAGTATTTGTGCGTTTGAGGAGTGTGTATAGATGAGGAGGCAGGAAATGATTATAGGGATGGATGTATCTTCATATCCGGAAATGAAAGATAAGGGGTATCGGTATTACGATGAAAATGGCACAGAAATTGATGTGCTGGAATATGGGAAAAAGAAAGGATTTAATTATGGGCGGCTGCGGTTGTGGAATGCGCCGCAAAATATACCGGAATCTGGCGGATATTGTGATTTGTTGCAAACGATTGCAATGGCAAAACGGTTAAAAAAGCTGGACATTCCCTATTTGCTGGATTTCCATTATTCTGACTGGTGGGCAGATCCGGAGCACCAGAATATTCCGAAGGCGTGGAAAGATTTGTCCGTGGATGCGATGGCACAGGAGCTTTTTGCATTTACGGAGCAGGCACTTCTTGCCTTAAAAGAAGCGGATGTGTATCCGGATATGATCCAGATTGGCAATGAGATCCGAAATGGAATGCTTTTTCCGGTGGCGAAAGTCCCGAAATGGGAAAATCTTGCAAAACTTGTCAATAGCGGAATAGCAGCAGCGCGCAAGGTGAATGCAGATACAAAACTTATGATCCACTTGGATGAAGGTGCTACATATGCATATTATGAAGAATGGTTTGACCATATGATGGCCCAGGGAATGACAGATTTTGATGTGATCGGATTATCGTACTATCCTTATATTCACGGCAGTTTTTCTGATTTTGAGGATTGTCTGCAGCGCTTGTCACAAAAGTATGGCAAAGAGTTAAATGTTGCAGAGTTTGCGCATCCATTCCGCAGAAGCAAAGGAAGCTTTTTCGGGGAAAAAGAGGAGCAGTGTGCTGGATATCCGGCAAGCCCTGTGGGGCAGCAGGAGAGCCTGCAGCATTTGACACAGCTTATCCAAAGCGTGCCGGCATGTAGCGGATTTTTCTACTGGGAGCCCTTTATGCGCTGTGAGAATAATGACGAAAATGGCTGGGGAACCTTTATGGAACTGATGGATGATGCAGGAAAGCCTGTAATTGCGTTGCAAAAACTGCAGAAATTACAGAAATAGCCCCATTTTCAAGGTGTAAACGATTTCACAAATTGTACGTTTCTATCTAAAAATTCATATCTTAAATACAAACCAAAACGATTCCATGCAAGTGAAAAACTTGCTGGAATCGTTATTTTTTCGGTATATTTCACATAAAATTTAAAACATATTAATTTAATATGAATACAGGGAGATAAAATGGAAATCGTGCAAACGATTTCACGAATAGCCTTTGCTATTGGCATACACACACATATATAATGCAGTCAACATCAACGAGACATTGTGATACTTCAAAGGATGTTCAAACAAGGAGGTGCAGGAATGGAAACAGCAAGAGAAGACATTATTAAGGTCACACACCTGAACAAACAGTTTCTGGTGAACAAACAGCCGATGGAGGTGCTGCATGACATTAATCTGCAGGTAAAAAAAGGAGAATTCATTACCATCGTGGGGCACAGTGGATGCGGAGAAAGTAAAAAAACATCTGGAACTTGTAGGATTGGCAGGACTCGAAAACAGTTATCCAAGCCAGTTGTCCGGCGGTATGTCACAGCGTGCCGCAATTGCCAGAGGGCTGGCAAACAATCCGACGATTCTGTGGCCGCTGGTAAGGCATAGGTTTGCAAAACCGAAGTTAAGGGTTCGAATCCCTCCAGTGTCATTTTAGATATGATTGTATTTTATAAGCCAAACCGTTATACTATGGTTAGTTATATAACAAAGTATTTGTGGAGGCTTTGATGAACAGTACCTTAAAATTGCCGGTCGGAATTGAAAACTTTGAAGAAATTCGGAAATCAGGATTTTACTATGTGGATAAGACGAAGCTCATAGAGCAGCTTTTACAAAATTGGGGGAAAGTAAATCTTTTTACCCGTCCGCGCCGTTTTGGAAAAACACTGAATATGAGTATGCTGCGCGCTTTTTTTGAGACAGGTGCAGATCCGTCTTTATTTGAGGGACTATATATTTCAAAAAATAAAGAAATGTGTGCGGAATATATGGGAAAATATCCGGTGATTTTTCTTTCTTTTAAGGGCGTGGATGGACTGACTTTTGAGGAAGCACAGACCCGTGTTACTACAATTATAAGAACAGAGGCCCGGAGGCACTATGAGTTAAAGAACAGTGATAGGCTGGTTGACGAGGAGATTGCGCAGTTTGCGCAGCTTCTGGCAGGAAAGCCGGATGATCTGACGGATAGTATTCGATTGTTGTCGGAGCTTTTGTACCGGCATTTTGACCAGAAAGTGATTATTATCATAGATGAATATGATGTTCCGTTGGATAAGGCATTTCAGAATGGCTATTACCGGGAAATGGTTGCGCTGATCCGGGGACTTTTCGGGCAGGCATTAAAGACGAATGATTTTTTACGGTTCGCGGTTTTAACGGGGTGTCTGCGGATTTCAAAGGAAAGTATTTTTACAGGACTTAATAATTTTAAGGTGCTTTCCCTTCTGGATGCCAGGTTTGATGAGCAGTTTGGATTTACGGATGATGAAGTAAAAATGCTTCTGGAAGATTATGGACTTTCGTCACATTTTATGGAAACGAAGGAATGGTATGATGGCTATCACTTTGGAAAGGCAGATGTATATTGCCCGTGGGATGTGATCAATTATGTTGAACAGCTGAAATACGATCTGACCGCTGAGCCAGAGGATTTCTGGTCAAATTCCAGCGGAAATGCGATTGTACGTAGATTTATTGACAAAGCAGATACTCGCACAAAGAATGAAATTGAGCGGTTGATCGCAGGAGAATGCATTGAGAAAGAAGTCTCCCAGGAACTCACCTATGACGAGCTGGATAACAAAATTGAAAACCTCTGGAGTGTGCTTTTTACTACCGGTTATCTGACACAGCAGGGGCGCACCGAAAGCGGCAGATATCGTTTGTCGATTCCAAATAAAGAGATAAGCAACCTTTTTATCAAGAAAATCCGGGAGTGGTTTCGTGATGTATCCAGAAAGGATGGAAAAACACTTGAAGAATTCTGCAATGCATTTTTAGAGAAAAATCCGGAAAAAATCGAGCAGCTTTTTGGCGACTATCTGTGGAATACGATCAGCATAAGGGATACCGCAGTTGCAAAAGAAAAAAAAGAGAATTTCTATCATGGAATTCTGCTGGGACTTCTCGGTTATAAAGCAAGCTGGCTTACGAAATCCAATGCGGAATCCGGAATCGGCTACAGCGACATCCTTGTGGAAGCACCGGAGAATCGAACCGGTATTGTAATCGAGTTAAAGTATGCCGAGGATGGTGATATGGATGCGGCATGCACGGAGGCATTAAAGCAGATCGAAGCGAAAGATTATGTCGCAAAACTGAAGCAGGATGGAATGCGCAATTTCATCAAATATGGGATTGCCTGCTATAAGAAAGATTGTAAAGTGGTGATTGGATAAGTAAATTGGAAAAACCTTGCATTTCCGGAAACGGTGTGTATAATAGAAATGTTATAAAACATAAAACGGGGTGCTCGCACAAGCGGGCTGAGAGTAAGCAAATGCTTTAACCCAGAACCTGATTTGGATAATGCCAACGTAGGGAAACAGAAACGGTGAAAAATCGTTTGCGCGCAGGAATCCAAAACGGGATTCCTGTTTTATTTTGCAGAAAACTGCGTAGGTGATGCAGCTTACGCTGCACTACAAGGAGCACATCGCATGAGAGTTCCGCTTACGCGGAAGCGATGTACGTAGGTGATGCAGCTTACGCTGCACCACAAGCGGCAGATCGGGGGCACCACCTTCGGCCGCTATAGAAAATTAATGCATAATACGATAAGGAGGATGTATATGTATACAGCATTAACAATTGCTGGAAGTGATTCCAGCGGAGGCGCCGGCATCCAGGCAGATATCAAGACCATGACCGCAAACCGCGTGTATGCGATGAGCGCAATTACGGCATTGACCGCCCAGAATACGACCGGCGTAACCGATATTATGGAGGTAACTCCAAAATTCCTGGCAGAGCAGTTGGACAGTATTTTTACGGATATCCATCCGGATGCGATTAAAACCGGAATGGTCGCTTCGAGTGAACTGATCGAAACGATCGCGCAGAAGCTGACCGAGTATCACGCCAAAAATATTGTCGTAGATCCGGTGATGGTAGCCACCAGTGGAGCCAGACTCATCAGTGAGGATGCCATCAGTACCTTAAAGAGTAAATTATTGCCTCTTGCAACGGTAATTACGCCAAATATCCCGGAGGCAGAAGTGCTTTCCGGCATGGAAATAAAGAGCGAGCAGGATATGGAAAAAGCCGCAGAAACCATCTGTGATACGTTAGGCTGTTCTGTTTTATTAAAAGGCGGACATCAGTTAAATGATGCCAATGATCTTTTGCTCCAAAAAGGAAAAGAGCCGGTATGGTTCCACGGAAAGCGGATTGACAATCCAAATACACACGGAACCGGCTGTACGCTTTCCTCTGCGATTGCATCAAACCTTGCGAAAGGGAGAGATCTGGAAACTTCCGTAAGATATGCGAAAAATTATATTTCCGACGCACTTGCCGCCATGCTTGATCTTGGAAAAGGAAGCGGACCTATGAACCATGCATTTGCAATAGAGGGAGAGTACGTGCGATGAATGAAAAAAAAACTTCCGTTTTTTCAAACGGATTGATTTGGTTTGGTGCAGGAGTATCTCTGGCAGAAATTCTGACTGGTACTTATTTTGCACCGCTTGGTTTTGGAAAAGCAATGGCAGCAATTTTGCTGGGTCATCTGATCGGTGGGCTGATGATGTTTGCCGCTGGAATGATTGGCGCAAAAGAGCGTAAGAGTGCTATGGAAACCGTAAAAATGAGTTTTGGTGAGCGGGGAAGCCTGCTGTTTGCGGTATTAAATGTATTGCAGCTTGTAGGATGGACCGCAATCATGATTTACGATGGCGCGCTTGCAGCGGATGGTGTTTTACATACCGGCATCTGGGTTTGGGCGATTATCATAGGTGTTTTGATTGTGGTATGGATTTTTATCGGACTTACGAATCTGGGAAAGCTCAATACCGTAGCCATGACCGCGCTTTTTATTTTGTCCTTAGTGCTTTTTAAGGTGATCTTTTTTGGTTCCGGAAGCATGGCTGCAATTGTAGATGATGGAAGCCTGACGTTTGGCGCAGCCGTAGAGCTTGCCGTAGCCATGCCACTTTCGTGGCTGCCGCTGATCAGCGACTATACCCGTGAAGCGGAGAAGCCTTTCCGGGCCACAGTGGTCAGTGTGGTGACCTATGGCCTGGTATCCTGCTGGATGTATGTGATCGGCATGGGCGCGGCTATTTTTACCGGGGAATATGATATTGCCGTGATTATGGTCAAAGCAGGCCTTGGTATTGCCGCGCTGGTGATTCTGGTTTTTTCCACCGTGACCACCACGTTTCTGGACGCATGGTCGGCCGGTATCTCCG
>ERZ779874.3973-NODE-3973-length-10552-cov-3.878346_pt1 | contig 10552 bp, 9 predicted proteins | sample MGYA00511031_ERZ779874 | MGnify/ENA primary metagenome ERZ779874 (study PRJEB29588, sample SAMEA2156850) | human gut metagenome | biome: human gut; feature: human-associated habitat; material: faeces | place: Denmark | collected 2008/2010 ...
GAGTGAAATGACCGACGGCGGCAGCGCGGTCTCCGGCAGCTGCGGCATCGGCCATACCCGCTGGGCTACTCACGGCGAACCGTCCGTCATCAACGCCCACCCGCACTATTCCCGTGACCAGAAAATCGCTGTCGTACACAACGGCATCATTGAAAACTACCAGGAAATTAAAGAGCGCCTGCTGAACAAAGGCTTCACCTTCGTCTCCCAGACCGACACCGAGGTTGTGGCCCAGCTGCTGGACTACTATTACACCGGCGAGTCCGCCGGCAACGCGCTGGATGCCATCACCCGCATGATGGTCCATGTGCGCGGCTCCTACGCGCTGGGCGTGCTGTTTGCCGATGAACCCGGCGTCATCTACGCCGTGCGCAAGGACAGCCCCCTCATCGTCGGCAAGTGCGGGGACGGTGCCATCATCGCCTCCGATGTGCCCGCGCTGCTCAAGTACACCCGCACGGTCTACTACATTGACAATCTGGAAATCGCCCGCCTGACACCGGATTCCATCGACTTCTTCAACATCGACAAGGAACCCATCACCCGCGAGTCCACTACCATCGAATGGGATGCCGAAGCAGCCGAAAAGGGCGGCTACGAGCATTTCATGATGAAGGAAATCTACGAGCAGCCCGCCGCTGTACGCGACACGATCTCGCCTCGCCTGAAGGACGGCCAGATCGATTTGTCTGAGCTGGCACTTGACGAGGCTGCCATCCAGAATGTACGCCGCCTCTACATCATCGGCTGCGGATCGGCTTACCATGTCGGCATGGCCGCGCGCTATGTGTTTGAGAGCCTGGCCCGCATCCCCGTCGAGGTCGATGTCGCCAGCGAGTTCCGTTACCGCAATCCCGTGCTCGAAAAGGACGCACTCGCTATGGTCATCAGCCAGAGCGGCGAGACCGCCGACACGCTGGCCGCCCTGCGCCTGTGCAAGGAGCGCGGTGTGCGCACCATCGGCATTGTGAACGTCGTCGGCTCCAGCATTGCCCGTGAGGCCGACGCCACAATGTACACCTGGGCCGGCCCGGAAATCTCCGTCGCTACCACCAAAGCCTACAGCACCCAGCTGGCGGCCTGCTACCTGCTGGCTACCGAGTTTGCCCGTGTGCGCGGCACGCTGGCGGACGGCCAGTATGAGCACCTCGTCACCGAGCTGGAGGCTCTGCCCGAGAAGATCGAAAAGACCCTGGCCGACAAGGAGCGTATCCAGTGGTTTGCCAGCAAGTACGCAAACGCCAAGGACGCCTTCTTCATTGGCCGCGGCCTCGACTACGCCGTCGCGCTCGAGGGCAGTTTGAAATTTAAGGAGATCAGCTACATCCACTCCGAGGCGTTCGCCGCGGGCGAGATGAAGCACGGGCCGATTTCTCTGGTCGAAAATGGAACGCTGGTCGTCGGCATCCTGACCCAGCCGGACCTGTTTGAAAAGAGCGTTTCCAACATGGTCGAGGTCAAGAGCCGCGGTGCCTTCCTGATGGGCCTGACCACCTACGGAAATTACAGCATCGAGGACACTGCGGGCTTCACGGTTTACGTGCCCAAGACTGACCCGCACTTTGCCACGAGCCTGTCGGTCATTCCGCTGCAGCTGCTGGCCTACTACGTCAGCTGCGCCAAGGGATTGGATGTCGATAAGCCGCGCAATCTGGCCAAGAGCGTGACCGTCGAGTAAATCGCTTTCGTCTGTTTTACCAAAAATTTACCACGATTTTTATACAATATTAGCCCCATTTGTCTGCCCAAAAGTAGGACAAATGGGGCCTTTTTGTGTTATAATAGTCTATATGACAATTTTGCCGGGCCGTATTGCGCCCGTTTTCAGATAGAAGAACGTATAGTAAGGATGGAATCGATGCAACAGGTCTCAAAACAACTGATAAAAGGGCTTCCGCGCCGCATCGCACTGATGCTGCTGGACTGCGGGCTCATTGTACTTTGCTACTGGCTGGCCGTCATGCTGCGCTTTGACAGCGGCGACGCCTACCGCCGCGTGGAGATACTGCGCGCCATGGCCCCGATGCTCTTATACGTCCTGCCCATTTATATGATCGTGTTCTGGTTCGGCGGACTGTATGAGATCATGTGGGAGTACGCCGGTATGCGCGACCTTGCACGCCTGACCTGCCTTTCCGGGCTGGCGACGGGCATCATCATGCTGTTCGATCTGATCTACCACAGCCGCCCGATCTCCGGCGCGGTGCTGATCTTCGGCGCGGTATTCAACACGGCGGCCATAGCGGGCGTGCGGTTCCTGTGGCGGCTGGTCCTGACGATGCGCAACGCCAAGGCCAACAAGCCGGAGGACAACACGCCATTGCTCATTGTCGGCGCCGGCAACGCCGGTGCGTGGGCCGTCAACCTCTGCAAAACGAAAAATCAGAGTTTCGGCAACCCGGTCTGCATCGTTGACGACGACCTGACCAAGAAGGGCCTGCGCGTGCAGGGCGTACCGGTGCGCGGCACGATCTCCGACATACCGGAGCTGGTGCGCAAATATCATATTCTCGAGATCGTCATCGCCATCACGACGGTCAAGGGTGACCGTTTGAGCGAGATCATCAACCTCTGCAACTCCACCCACTGCCGCGTGCGGATGATCAGTGACCCGCAGGCTGTTGACGAGAACGGCAATCCTGTGGCGGCGGGCTTCCGTGAGCTGAACACGGCGGACTTCCTCTCCCGCGACGAGATCCAGCTGAACAATGCCCAGATCTCCGAGTACCTGCATGACAAAATCGTTCTCGTCACGGGCGGCGGCGGCTCCATCGGCAGCGAGCTTTGCCGTCAGATCATGCGCTACCAGCCCCGCCGTCTGCTGATTTTTGATATCTACGAGAACTGCGCCTATGAGCTGGAAACCGAGCTGAAAAACAAGTACGGCCCCGAGGCTCCTGTTATCACCCTCATCGGCTCCATCCGCGATAAAGCACGTCTGGACGATGTGTTCGACACCTATCATCCGTCCGTCGTCTTTCACGCGGCGGCGCACAAGCATGTGCCGCTGATGGAGATCAGCCCCGCCGAGGCCGTCAAGAACAACGTCTTTGGCACCAAGAACCTGCTGACCTCCGCCGCCGAGCACGGCGTGGAGCGGTTCGTCCAGCTCTCTACAGACAAGGCTGTCAACCCGACGAATGTCATGGGCTGCACCAAGCGTCTGTGCGAGATGCTGATCCAGACCTTCTCCCAGGCCACGTCGATGACCTGCGTTGCGGTGCGCTTCGGCAACGTGCTGGGCAGCCACGGCAGCGTCATCCCGCTGTTTGAGGAGCAAATCAAGCGCGGCGGCCCTGTGACCATCACGCATCCTGATATTGTCCGCTACTTTATGACCATCACCGAGGCTGCGCAGCTCGTTCTGCAGGCCGGCGGTCTTGCGAAGGGCGGCAGCATCTACGTGCTGGACATGGGTGAGCCGGTCAAGATCATGGATCTGGCCAACCGCCTGATACGCTTCTACGGTTACGAGCCGGGCGTAAATATGCAGGTCAAGGTCACCGGTCTGCGCCCCGGCGAAAAGCTGTACGAGGAACTGCTCATGGACTCCGAGCAGGACAAGATGGCCAAAACCGCCCACAACAAAATCTTCATCGCGCCGCCCATGCAGATCGATCTGGAAAAATTCTACACCGACCTGCAGCGGCTCAAGGACTCTGCCCGGCACAACAGCGACGAGGTCGTCGACGTTCTGCAGGAGATGGTCCCGACCTACCACCCCAACCGCCGCGTGCGCGCCGACCACACCGTTGTGGCCGCCACCGGCAACACTGCGCTTTTCTCCCGGGAGGAGATTGCGCAGAAGCTCCGGGGGACAGAGCATCCCGCCGAGGAGGGCTGATTTATGTACGAGCGTTACGGCAAGCGCCTGCTGGACATTATCCTTTCGCTGGCAGCCACGATCATTCTTGCAATTCCGATGGGGCTGGTCGCGCTGTGGATCAAGCTCGATTCCCCGGGGCCGGTCTTTTTCAAGCAGCGCCGCGTCGGCAAGGGCAAAATGCACTTTAACATCCTGAAGTTCCGCACGATGCGCGGCGACACCCCACACGACGTTCCCACGCACCTTTTGAAAGATGCGGACAGCTACATTACCGGGAGCGGTGCCTTCCTGCGCAAGACGAGCCTGGACGAGCTGCCGCAGATCTACAACATACTGGCAGGGCAGATGAGCGTCATCGGTCCGCGCCCCGCACTGTACAACCAGTACGACCTGATCGAGGCGCGCGACAAGGTCCGCGCCAACGACATCCGCCCGGGCCTGACCGGCTTAGCGCAGGTCAACGGGCGCGACGAGCTGCCGATTGACGTCAAAGCCCGCTACGACGGTGAGTACGCCGCCCATGTGACGTTCTGGAATGATGTAAAGATTTTCTTCCGCAGCATCACCTATGTATTCCAGCGCCGCGGCGTCGTCGAGGGCGGCACCGGTGCCATGAACCATACAAAAGAGGAAAAATCGTCAAAATGACGGACGTTGTACCTGCCGGGAAAACACCGGCAGGTACATTTTTTGTGCTGATTTAAAAAATGTACAAGAAAATCTTACGATTTTCGTGAAAATATGTTGCAAAAGCCAAGCGGATTGTGTAAAATATACATTATGATGTTTTGGTTTTCAGGCAGATTACCAAACGGCAATTTTGCCAAACACGCATAGCCCGCACTGCACACCGGTGCAGACTGTCTAAATAACAGCTAGAAGGGGAGTCACTTATTATGGCAAACAGGGTATTCCAGAACGTGGTCTACCAGATGAAGGACGCAGTGGATCGTGTCGTCGGCGTGATTGATGAGACCGGCACCGTCATTTCCTGCTCTGAGCTGGGGCAGATCGGTGAGGTGCGCGAGGGCGTGGCCGCTGTCCGCCAGACGGCCGGGGATGCTTTCGTGCGCGATGGGTATGCCTACCATCAGTTCTCCAACGCCAAGCACAATGACTACGCCGTCTTTGTCGAGGGCACTGACACTACCGCCGAGCAGTTCGCCGCCATGCTCTCCATCAGCCTGCAGAGCATCAAGCAGTACCACGACGAAAAATTCGACAAGACGAACTTCATCAAGAACGTCGTGCTCGACAACATCCTGCCCGGCGACATCTACGCCAAGGCGCGGGAGCTGCACTTTGTCTCCGACGTGCAGCGCGTCGTACTGCTGATCCGCGTGACCTCCGGCAATGATATTTCTGCCTACGACGTCGTCAGCGGTCTTTTCCCGGACAAACAGAAGGACTTCGTCTTTAACATCAGCGAGACCGACACCGTCCTGGTCAAGGAGATCAAGCCCGACAACAACACCCGCGATATGGAAAAGCTGGCTGCCTCCATCGTCGATACGCTGCAGGGCGACCATTACATCAAGGCCGTCGTCGGCATCGGTACGCCCATCGGCAACATCAAGGACCTGGCCTCCAGCTTTAAGGAAGCCCAGATTGCCATGGAGGTCGGCAAGGTGTTTGACACCGAGCGTCAGGTCATCAGCTATGACCATCTGGGCATTGCGCGCCTGATCTACCAGCTGCCCACGACGCTCTGCGAGGCATTCCTTCGCGAGGTGTTCAAGCAGGAGAGCATCGACTCCCTCGATGCCGAGACGCTGTTCACGATCCAGCGCTTCTTTGAGAACAACCTGAACGTCTCCGAGACGAGCCGCGGTCTGTTCGTTCACCGCAACACGCTGGTCTACCGCCTTGAGAAGATCCGCAAGCTGACCGGCCTTGACCTGCGCAATTTCGATGATGCCATCGTCTTTAAGGTGGCGCTGATGGTCAAGAAATATCTGTCCGCCAACCCGGCCAAATATTGATTTTAAAAAAACTTTCACAAATGGCGCTGCACCGCAAGGCAGCGCCATTTTCCTGCTTTTTGCAGCCGTAAAGCACCTTGACCGCAGAGGTCTGACATGGTATTCTATTATATGTATGACTGTAACCATAACAGCAAAGCCACACCACGGCAGGAGAACCCCGAATGATCGATTTTGAACATGTATATAAAACCTACGAGACCCACAACGATGAGAACGTCGCGCTGGAGGACATCAACATCCATATTGACGAGGGCGAGTTCGTCTTTATCCTCGGCCATTCCGGCGCGGGCAAATCCACGTTTTTAAAGCTCATCCAGATGGAGGAGAAGCCCACCGAGGGCAAGGTCTTTATCAATGGGCAGGATTTAACGCGCATCAAGCGCCGCAAGGTGCCCTACTTGCGCCGCCAGATGGGCGTTGTGTTCCAGGACTTCCGCCTGATCCCCACCATGACCGTCTATGAGAATGTCGCCTTCGCCATGCGCGTGACGAACATCTCGACCAAAAAGATTAAGGACCGCGTACCGTTTGCACTCTCCCTTGTCGGTCTGGAGGACAAAATGGACCGCCTGCCGGATGAGCTCTCCGGCGGCGAGCAGCAGCGTGTGGCCGGTGCCCGCGCTGGCCCACGGCCCCAAGCTCATCATCGCGGACGAGCCCACCGGTAACATCGACCCCGAAATGTCGATGGACATCATGCAGCTGTTTGAGGCCATCAACAAGGTCAACATCACCGTTGTCGTCGTCACCCATGAACACGAGCTCGTCCACAAGCTGGCCCGCAAGTACGGCAACCGCGTCATCACGCTGGCCAACGGCATGGTAGCCTCCGACACCGCTGACCCTTCTGCCGCGCGCTGCTACGCTGCCGCCATGGCCGAGCGCGAAGCGGACGACTATGAGTACGACGAGGACTGATTTGTAAGTAAGAGGGGATACCATGCGTTTTTCCAGTTTTATCTACTTAGTCGGCCAGGGCCTGCACAATCTGCGCGCCAACCGGCTGATGACCTTTGCCTCCATGGGCGTGCTGACCGTCTGCATGTTGCTGATCGGCGCAGCCTCGCTGCTGGGCATCAACATTGACCACATGGTCGAATACATCGGCAACCAGAACTTGACCGTCGTCTACATGGGCGGCACCGGCGAGAGCGAGGTCGCCACCGACGAGCAGATTGCCGCCGCCGACGCGGCCATCCGCAACACACCCCACGTTGTGAGCGTGACCTATATGTCGCCGGAGGACGTTCTGGCGACCTACAGCGATATGCTGAAGGATTACACAAACCTGCAGCAGGTCTTTGCCAATGACAACCCGTTCACTCCCAACTACCGCGTGACCGTGGACGACCCCGACAACATTAAGGAAGTCTCCGCCCAGCTCATGCAGATCGACGGCGTTTACAGCGTCAAGGCCCCGCTGGCTATGGCGGATACCTTCACGTCCCTGCAGAAGGTCATCAACTACGCCTGCTACGGCCTGGTCGCGGTGCTGGCCATCGTCTCCATCGTCGTCATCAACAACACGATCAAAATCACCGTCTTTAACCGCCGCAAGGAGATCGGCATTATGAAGCTCGTCGGCGCGACCAACGGCTTCATCCGCTTTCCGTTCTTTGTCGAGGGCGTCACCTCCGGCCTGATTTCGGCTGGCATTGCGTCCGGCATCGTCTGCGGCGCGTACTATGCACTCTGCCGCTGGTATGCCGAGAATCCGTCCAACCTTTCGCAGATGTTCGGCGGCACGCTTGTCCCGCTGGAAAGCGTCTGGTACTACATCGTCGGCGGCTTTGTGCTGCTGGGCTTCGTGCTCTGCGGCCTCGGCACCGCCACCAGCATCCGCAAGCATCTGAATGTATAACAGGGGATAAAGGGAACGTATAAGACCATGAAGCATGTAAAACACGGCAAAAAGCTGATTTCGCTTCTGCTGAGCGCGGCTGTCGCCATGAGCATGACGCTTTCCACCGTCATGACGCCGCTGGCCGCCTCCTCCAGCGTCAGCGACCTGCGCCAGAAGCTGCAGGAACTGCAGTCTGAGCAGGAAAAGGTCAACCAGCAGCTCAAGGACGCGCAGAGCAACAAGGCCGACGCTGAGGCGCTCAAAACGCAGCTTGAACAGCAGAAGGCACTGATTTTGAGCCAGATCAGCAACCTGTCCGAGCAGATCGGTTCTTTGGATGAGGAAATCGTCAACAAGCAGGACGAGATTGACCGGAAGCAGCAGGAGGTCGACCAGAAGCAGGCCGAATACGACCAGCGCTGGGCGGACTTTAAAGATCGTATGCGTGCGATGCAGCGTCTGAATGACGGCGGCTCCATCGCACTGTTGTCCAGTGCCACCAACCTGTACCAGCTGCTGACCTTTGCCACCACATTGGATCAGATCGTTAATAAGGACGAGGACACCTGCCAACAGCTTGAAAATGAGCACGCCGAGCTGGAGCAGCAGCGCGCCGAGCTGGAGCAGGCCAAGGCGGACCTGGAGGCCACGCAGGCCGATCTGGAGACCCAAAAGACCGCGCTGGACGGCAAGACGAATGAGCTTGCCCAGAATATCTCCCAGACCGACGCCAACATTTCCGCAGCGGATGCCGAGATCGAGGCCAACAAGGCTGCCCTGATCGAAGCCAACAAGGCCGTGGATAAGGCCGCTGCCGAGCTGGACGCCGCGCTGAACGCCGCCAACCAGGCTTACGGCAATGCGTCCATCCAGTGCTCGCTGGATTTCGGTCGCCCGCTGGCTACCTATAAGTACGTTTCCTGCTATTTCGGCGGCAACGGCCACCGCGGCACCGATTACGCCGCACCGGGCGGCACCGAAATCTACGCCGTCTCCGGCGGTGTCGTCACCGCTGCGGCCTACCACTGGAGCTGGGGCTACTACGTGCAGGTCTACCACGGCAAGGATGACAACGGCAATACTTATTCGACGCTGTACGCCCACATGAACAGCGCGCCCGTTGTCAGCGTGGGCCAGCCCGTGGAAAAGGGCAAGATCCTTGGTTATGTCGGCTCCACCGGCAACTCCACAGGCAACCATCTGCACCTGGAAATGAAGGTCAACAACGTCCTGGTCAATGTCATGAACTACCTCTCATAACGAAAGGGGAATCTGTATGAAGCCGCAGAAGCACAAAACCTCCGTGCGTATTTTCTGCCTTGTAGTCGCCGTTCTGATGATACTCAGCCTTTTCTCTACGGTATTTTTCTCACTAGCCTACGGGGCATAACGCAAACACAGTAAGGAGCCATCAGACCCATGAGCAAAAAAATCAGTCTTGGCGTGGCGGCCACCATTGCCATCATTGCAATGGCCGTCACCTTCTCGCTGACCATGGTCGTGTCCATGAAGATGTTCAACACCACAGTGTCCAGCGTCAAAAACAAGGAGCGCCAGTACAACAAGCTGTCCGAAATTGATCGTTTTGTCCGCGCAGGGGAGTATTTCACCATCGACGAGGACACCTTGAATGACCGCTTAGCTGCGGGCTACATGAACGGCATCAACGACAAGTACGCCGTCTACTACACCGCCAAGGAATACAGCGAGAAGCAGTCTGTGGAGAAGGGCACACTGACCGGCATCGGCGTCGCTGTCGTCAATGACACATCCTCCGGCTACGCCCGCATCATCCGCCTGTATGACAACTCGCCCGCCGCAGAGGCCGGGATGCAGGTCGGCGGCTTCATCACCGCTATCAACGATGAGTCGACGCGCAACATCACCTCCACCGCGCGCCTGACCTCCAAGCTGCTGGGTGAGGAGGGTACGACCACCACGATCACCTACCTGACGCCGGACCGCCAGGAGCAGCAGCTGAATCTTGTCCACTCCAACTACAAAACACCCTCCATCTACACCCGTCAGATGGTCGCGGACACCTGCGGGTATATCCGCATTGACGCCTTCACCTCCGGCACGGCCAGCGAGTTCAAGGCTGCTGTGGATGAGTTGCTGCAGCAGGGAGCGAACAGCCTTGTCTTTGACCTGCGCGACAACACCGGCGAGAACCTGAATGCCGCCCTTGTGGCCGCGGATTACTGTGTGCCCTCCGGTGAGATCGCCAAGCAGCAGGACAGGGACGGCAATGTGACCGTGCTGCGCATGTCCGATGAGACCGAGATCAACGTTCCGATCGTCTGCCTTGTCAATGGCTCCACCGCGGGCAGCGCCGAGCTGTTCGCCAATGCCCTGCGCAAGATGGCCGGTGCGACGCTCGTCGGCACCAAAACTGCGGGTAAGGGCGTCGTTATGAGCGACGCCCAGAGCTTCTCCGACGGCTCCGCCGCTTACATCACGGTGGGCCTGCTGCTCGATAACGAGGATCAGACCTGGAATGAGGAGGGCTTGCGTCCCGACATTGACGCCGCGCTCTCCGTCGACGAGCAGAACGCCTACTACGATTACACACTTGATACTGACCCGCAGATCAGCAAGGCCGTCAACGCGGCCACGGCACTGGCTGGGCAGAACTGATTTTTATTGACTCGGAAAGGACGTCCACCGTGCCCACATTGACTGACCTGTCCACCATCCGTGACCTCTGCGCACGGTATGACTTTGCCCTGTCCAAGGGCTTCGGCCAGAATTTCATCATCAACCCCGGCATCTGCCCCCGCATTGCGGAGGCCTCCGGTATCGGCCCCGGCTGGGGCGCACTTGAGGTCGGCCCCGGCATCGGTGTGCTGACCGAGCAGCTTTGCAAGCGTGCGGACAATGTCGTCTCCATCGAGGTCG
>ERZ779874.4005-NODE-4005-length-10473-cov-2.405548_pt1 | contig 10473 bp, 8 predicted proteins | sample MGYA00511031_ERZ779874 | MGnify/ENA primary metagenome ERZ779874 (study PRJEB29588, sample SAMEA2156850) | human gut metagenome | biome: human gut; feature: human-associated habitat; material: faeces | place: Denmark | collected 2008/2010 ...
GGGATCAAGATCATCCCCGCCGTATGGGAGAGCATGGAAAATATTTTTCCCCAGCTTGAACAACTGGAGACGGACTCCGTGGACAGCCGCGCTCCGGTATATGTGGCTGACTTGTAGGAGGGGCAATGAGCTTTTGTTCCATCCGGATACGGCTTAACTGAAAAAAAAACTTGCCAAGCGCGGGGGAAGCCTATACATTCGGCCCACATCACTTCAAGTGGGTAGATTCCCGAGCGGTCAAAGGGGGCAGACTGTAAATCTGTTAGCATTCGCTTTCGAAGGTTCGAATCCTTCTCTACCCACCATTTATTTTTAGAATCTTGTAAAATTATTTTGCAAGATTTTTTATTTTTTAATCCTTATTTATTCAAGGACATTTGATAAATTGGAAAATGAATTGCGATAGAGGCATAATGATCCCTGGGAATTATTTATTGACAATCAAGGATTAACATTTTTAAAATGGTATAAATGTTTTTAGAGAAGCTGTCGCAATTCAATGATTTTGATTTTCATAATATATCTATTTTTTTTCTATATTTTTTAGAAAATTACAAAGATTATAATATATTAATAGTCATTTTTCTCACAATTTTCTTGTTAAGCATGTCTATACATGTTGTAATAAATCTGTTTACTAAAGGTAGTATTTGTAACAGAAATTTACCCATTATGGCTGTAATAAATCGAAATATCAAAGGTCCCAATATGAATTCTATACGTACAGGGGATCTCTCATCGAATATGACAAATACGCAATCTTCTGCAATCCCTCTTATACTTTTCCATGCCGATTCTGGCATACAATTTACTCCTTTTGAGTTATCTAATATGGATCGTATAGCCCTATATCATCTTGAAAGCTTTAAACAGCAATTGTTAGACTTTCACAGTAAAAAATATCCTGAAGATATAATTACGGCAATAGAAATTTATATGCTAAATGCAAAACCTGTGAAAGCTATTGTTAAACACGCACAGTAAGGAAATGCTCCATAACAAATGGGTAAACAGGGTTGTTGCTTTTTCAGCACCTCCATTGTTTTTTTTAGGAGGTAAATTAGTTGAAAAAAAAGGCGATAATGTATTAGATTTTTCAGTATATTATCATTATGAATACATGCTATTTGTTATTATAATAGCACTTTATGTATTTAACTCTTATAGAGAATTAAATAGTGAGAATTATAGAAAAAATTTCCAAAATTTAGAAAATGCTTCTAATTCATTATCTGCATGTGTTAGTGCATTAACATATAATGTTTTAAAAACTATCTCAGAGAAAGCTGGGTTTGATAAAAAATCTGAAAAAGAGGAACGAATTACTTTATTTGCAGTTGTTGATAATGCTTTTTTTGTTTTATCAAGATATTCTCCGAATAAAAAATATGAAAGATATGATCATACGAAAAGATATCCTCTTAATAAAGGCGCAATAGGGGAAATTTTTGATCATAAAGAAAAATTAGTGAAAATTAAATCTTCTTTCAAAAAGGATCCAAATTCTTATAGAGAAGAAATTTCAAGAGACTATAAATATTCTATCGAAGAAATTGAGAAAATGATTATGAAAAGCTCGACATTTTATGGAGAGCGCATAGATTATTCAAATTTAAAACATAGAGCAATAATTCTTATTGAAAGTACACGGGTAAATGCTTTTCAAAAAAAAGAGATTTCGAATTATCTTAAAGAATATAAAGAGCAATTAAGAGTTATAGTAGGAACGTTAAATTTTCATATGGTTGATCCTAAAATGTTATCAAGTCAAAAAATATCAGAAGGAACCGAATATGATATTCCCTCAAATATTTTTTAATTTACAATAAATGAAAATCTATTTGTAAATATCTATTATCGGTCTTTTTCCCGCTCCGTCCGTACCACCAGGCAGAGTAGCACGAAGTCCGCATGCATGGTCGTGACCTATCCCTATTCCTTATATTTGGGGAAAGAATAGGCAATGACGATCATGGATAATGCGATTAATACAGTGATTCCAAGCGTGACCCAGAACATGGGGTCCAGTGCCATCATGATTTCCATGGTAATGTTCCTTTCTTACAAGAGTTCTCCATAATGCCGGACGTATGCTTTTTTGATGCAGGTGGCCAGCAGCATGTACGCTAAAACACAGACAGCAAGATAGATGAAAAAGCCTTCCGGCAATGGGAACAGGCCCAGCTTGCTGCCCAGTTCCGTAAACGGAATAATGGTGAGGACGATGATTCCTAAAATGTCAAGGTTGTCAGCGGGAATGAAGCTCTGCTCTGGATGAAGGGCAGCTTGGGTGTACGGATCATGTGGATGACCAGTGTCTGGCTCCACATGGATTCCACAAACCATCCTGCCTGGAAGAGCCCGGCATAGTAGAGTTGCACCTTGTTGAGCATTTCTCCGGAATAGAATTGTGGCAGGTCATGGTAAAGGGGCAGCATGGGCAGTCCTTCCACGGGGAAGAGCTGGGCCACCATCAACGGCGAAAACACGAAGAACATGAAAATGTAAGTCGTGAAGTCAAAGATGGAGCTGGTCGGGCCGATCCACGCCATGAAGTTGCCGATGGATTGGGCATTCCATTTTCTTGGTTTCCTCAGAAATTCCGGATCTACGTTGTCCCACGGGATGACGGTGCAGGAAAGGTCGTAGATGAGGTTCAGGAAGATAAGATGTACGGGCAGCATCGGAAGAAAGGGGAGGAAGGCGCTGGCCGCCAGTACGGAGAACATGTTGCCGAAGTTGCTGCTGGCAGTCATTTTAATGTACTTGATCATGTTGGCGTATGTTTTCCGCCCTTCAATGATGCCGTTTTCCAGAACCATCAGGTTTTTTTCAAGCAGGATGACGTCTGCCGATTCCTTGGCGATGCCAACAGCGGTATCCACGGAGATTCCTACATCGGAAGCTTTCATCGTAGCGGCGTCATTAATGCCGTCCCCCATGAAGCCGACGATATGTCCATTATTTCTTAGTGCTTTTACAATCAGTTTCTTTTGAGAAGGGGAGAGTTTGGCGAATACATTGGTTGTTTCCACAACCCGTTGAAGTTCCGGGCCTGACAATTTTTCGATTTCCGCTCCGGTCTTGATACGGTCCACGGATATTCCGACCTGCGTGCAAATGCAGCAGGCCACACGCTCATTGTCTCCGGTCAACACCTTGGTTTCCACACCATGTTCGTGCAGGGCTTTCAATGCGGAAACGGCGCTCAACTTGGGGGGATCAAGGAACGCTAGGTAACCGAGAAGGACCATCCCGGATTCGTCCTGAATGGAGAATTCTCCGGGTTTGACTTCAGTTTTCTTATGGGCGACGGCAATGACGCGGAATCCGTCGTCATTGTAGGCATCTACGGTTTTAAGGACTTCCGCGCAGATTTTCGGTGTCAGTTCATAGACCTGGCCGTAATATTCGACCATGGAGCAGACGGAAAGCATTTCCTCTACCGCGCCTTTAGTGATGATTTGCGTTTTTCCATTTTTATCGGAAACGACCACGCTCATCCTTCTCCGCGTGAAGTCCCAGGGGATTTCATCAATCTTCTGAAATTGATCCTTGAGGTTTCCGAGCGCTTCAACGCTCTTTTCCTTTTCCTGAGTCTTGTTGACAATGGCAATGTCCATCAGGTTTTTCAGTCCGGTCTGATAGAAACTGTTCAGGAACGCGTGGCGGAGCACGCGCGGGTCTTCCTTCCCATGGACGTCCATATGGTATTCCAGCACCACCCTGTCCTGAGTCAGGGTTCCTGTTTTGTCCGTGCACAGGATATCGAAGGCGCCAAAGTTCTGGATGGAATTCAGATTTTTGACGATGGTTTTCTTTTTGGACATCGTAACGGCTCCCTTGGCAAGGCAGGTTGTGACGGTCATCGGCAGCATTTCCGGAGTCAATCCGACGGCGACGGAAAGGCCTAAAAGGAAGGCTTCCACCCAGTTTCCCTTGGTGAATCCGTTGATGAATAAGACGACTGGCCCCATTACCAGCATGACCCTGATGAGCACCCAGGAAACGGAGTTCACACCTTTTTCAAAGGAGATCGGGGTGCTTTTGCCGATAATGGATTTAGCCATTTCCCCGAAGACCGTGTCGTCCCCAACGGCAATGACGATGGCTTCCCCCGTGCCGCTGATAACATTGCTTCCCATAAAAGCCATGCAGGAAGAGTCCAACAGTTCTGTACCCGTATTCACGAGGGGAGTGTTGGATTTCTCCCGGGGCTCGCTTTCTCCTGTCAGGGCGGATTGCGAGACGAAGAGGTCTTTTGACTGGATAATACGGACATCCGCCGGAATAAGGTCACCTGCGGCCAGATAGACTTTGTCTCCGACCACCAGGTCTTCAAGCGGAATGGAGATACAGCCGTGGTTCCCCCGTTCCACGGAGACCATGGTACGGACCATTTTCCCCAGGTGGGCTGCCGCATTGCCGGAGCGGGTTTCCTGGATGAACCTCAGGGAACCGGAAATGATGACCATCGTGATGATAATAAAGACGGTCAGGACGTCCGGTTCTTCGGTTTCCAGCATTTCGTCGAGGATTTCCGAGTTGTCTTGCAGGGCGCCAGCCAGACGGATTTTTTGTTCCAGGGCGAGGTTCCGGAGGTTTCCTTTCCGGTTAATGGCCTCCAGCAGGGCTTCCCTGGAGGAGGCCGGGACATCCCTATCCTTGTATATTTGTTCAATAAGATGGCGCCTTTCAGGCACTTCCCGATGGTTGGCATACATCGGAATGACGATATCCATCACCGCCGACACCAGGGCGAGGGTAATGAGAATGACCGTGAAGGGATTGATGGAGGCCTTGAAGATCCTTTTAGCCAGGGATGCCTTTTCCTGGCGTGAGATTTCATTACTGCCAAATTTTTTGCGACAGAGTTCCACTGGTAATCATCCAGACCTATTTCCGAACTGAACCGGCGTTCCACGCGGTCGGCCGTATTGCCTGCCGCCCACTCCAGGCGTTCAAGAACTTTTTTCTTCCGGATCTCGTTGTTTGCGGTTTTCCTGTGATGATTCATGCTGCTCTGTTTCTATTGATAAAATTAAAAATGGATCAGGAATTCCTGCTCCCTGTGAAATGGTTTTCCTCCATGCCGCTTCAGGAGAGGGGAAGTCAGGTTTTTTGCAGTGCACGGATGCGCTTGAATGGCATTTGCAGTGTTGTTGTGTTCATGGATCAGGTAAGTACGTTTTCATGATTCCTCTTTGCCGATGGTGAAATACCCATGGAAGAGGCCTTTCAACGCCTGCTTATAAAAGAGTGCATTCCGGTTTTCAAGGGGTCTGACGGAATACTAATAATATACTGAAAAAACGCTGAGGATAAGGCTTCCCGGATTATTTTTTCCGCTCTTTTTCAATGGATCGGCAGGGAATCCCGTTGAGCCGCACCGGCAGGAAGAAAAGGCGTGGGAAGGACGAAAAAGGGCGGGAACCGCCCCATAAAAAGGTTCGCCGGACAAAAGACTTGAATTCGTTTTCTGCGTATTTCAATATCGTTGCTCCTACAGGAATTCCAAGCGCCGCCGCCGGAAGAGGCGGACACGGGGGCAGCGCCTTTGTTTCGTGTGAATCCCGTTAGCGGATTCTTTCAGCATCACGTGGGAATGGCCTGCCTTTCATGGTGCGGCGCTTTTCCCTACTACCCATGAACTACAGACCAACCGCGCAGGCAGGATGAATAAGGACCGAATCTTGATTGTTGAAGATGACTTTGACATTGCGAAGATGCTCAAGCTCTTTCTTTCTTACCACGGGTACTGCCACGTACGCGTTGAAAATTCAGGCGTAAGCGGACTGGAAGCGGCGCTGAGCCGGACTCCCGATCTTATTTTACTGGATATCATGCTGCCGGAAATGGACGGGCTTACCGTCTGCCGCATACTCAGGTCCCCCCCCCCCCATACGGCAGCTGTTCCCATCATCAGGCTCACGGCAAGGAATGAAGTTTCCGATATTGTTGCGGGGCTGGAGATCGGAGCGGATGATTATGTCACTAAGCCGTTTAATACAGAGGAACTTCTGGCGCGCATTAAAACCCAGCTCAGGAAGAGTGTGACTGACCAGCCGCGGGACCAGCTAATGTTGGATGGGCTGGTGCTTTCCATTCGGGAGCGTTCCATCACGCTGAACGGAGACCCTGTATCCCTGACGGCCATGGAGTTTGACGTACTCTGCCTGCTTTTGAGCCATGTTGGGCAGGTGTTCACCCGTAAACAATTAATATGCAAAGTAAAGGGAGAAGATTATTCCGCTACTGAACATTCGATCGACGTTCAGATGTTTTCCATACGCCGGAAGTTGAAGCCGTGGAGTGGCCATATTGAGACCGTGCGCGGTGTGGGGTTTCGCCTCAAGCATTTGCCATGAACAGGTTTTCTTCCAGGCTGATTTCCCTTTTCCCCTGGCTGACATGCCTTGTCCTGGCAGGCGGATGCTATGTTGAGTTTGTTCTTTACCAGTCGATTGCCCGGCATTATCAGGAAGATCAAATTGAACACATCAGGGAGGTGGTGGAACGAGAGGCTGTTTTGGTGCAGGGCCTTATTTCCAAAAACGAGAGCCCTGAACAATTAGATGAATTGTTCGGAAAGGTCCGGAACAAGGGCTGGAGACTATCCTTGATCAATGAAGAGGGAAAAATCATTGCCGACTCCGAGCTGGATCAAGAGGACCGCACTCTTTACCTCAACCGCCGTGAAGTAAAAAAAGCGCTGGAGGGGGATCCCTTCCTGCATACCCGTTACAGTGTCGCGGCTAGGGAGGATGCCCTGTTTTATGCCGTTCCCCTGAATGCCGGGGATCAGCGTTTCGTCTTCCGCGCGGCTATTCCGGAAAGCGAGCTTTCCGCCATCCCTGCGGCGCTGAGAATATTTTATTATGTAGCCGTATCACTGACTGTTTTGCTGCCGCTGCTCGCCTGGCTTTATTGTTATTTCCGCTATTACGGGCCTATGAAACGGCTTCTGCGCTACATCCGGCTGGTTGCACAAAGCAAGCTAAATACGCCCCGCGGTTATTTCGATTCGGGCGTTGTGGCGGAATTTTATCAGGAGCTGAACACGATTGCCGACCAAATGAGTCGGATGGTGGCCTCTCTCCACCATCTGGAATTTTTCCGGAGGGATTTTATCGCCAATGTGTCCCATGAGATCAGAACGCCGATTACCGCCATTCTGACATCTCTGGAAACACTGAAATTATGCCATGCTTCCTATAATGAGCCGGGCAGGGAGTGCATGGTTTCCATGGAGAGGCAGGCCAGGCAGTTAAGTTTTCTCGTCCAGGAGATTCTGGGTCTTGCCCGGCTGGAGGAATTGCAGGAAAACGATCGCAAGGTGTTTTTCCCGATGGATGTCGGCGCGCTGCTTGAGGAAGTGCAGATGGATCACTTGGCTGAAGCAAAAAAGGCGGGGATTTCCCTGGAGATCGCCCCATGCGGCGAGATGGAGATCATGGGGGACGCAACGCTGCTGCAGCAGGCCTTGTCCAATTTGATTATTAACGCAGTCCGATACAGCAAGACGTCACGGCTTGAGCTTGCCGCGGTGAAAACAGATGGTACGGTCCAGATCATGGTGCGCGATTTCGGCATTGGCATACCGGAGGAATACCATCAACGTATTTTTGAGCGCTTTTACCGTTTGGACAAGGCGCGCAGCCGGGCTCTGGGCGGAACAGGTCTCGGGCTCGCCATTGTCAAGCATGTCATCCAATTGCATGGCGGCACGGTTACTTGTGAACATTCCGTCCCTCACGGGTGCACGTTCGTGATCACGCTACCGCTGGCCGCTCCGTGAACCGTTCCGGAATGCCGGGTTTTTCCGCAAAACCGCTGCGGTTCCGGCGGAAGGCCCGTGAGTATGCCGCATGGATGACTTCTGGGCTGGTCGACAAGGAGGGGCCGGATATGTTAGAAAAGGTTCCCTTTTCCAACTGCTGTATTGATTTGATATGTTAACTACACTGATTATTCTGGGAGTTTCCGCCATTCTGTTTGTCCAGGGGAGGATTCGTTCGGATATTGTCGCGTTGTGTTCCCTGTTGTGCCTGATGGTGTTCGGCATTCTTGGCCCGGAGCAGGCGCTTTCCGGCTTTTCCAACTCCATCGTTGTGATGATGGTGGGGCTTTTTGTGGTGGGCGGCGCCATTTTCAGGACGGGGCTTGCCAAAATGATAGGCGGCAGGATCGTGAAGATGGCCGGAAAAAGCGAATTGCGCCTGCTGGTGCTGACGATGCTCGTGACGGCCGGGATAGGCGCGTTTGTCAGCAATACGGGCACGGTGGCGCTGATGCTGCCCATTCTTGTGAGCCTGGCGGCGGACGGCGGGATTCAGACGCGCCGCCTTCTGATGCCCATGGCCTTCGCCAGCAGCATGGGGGGCATGCTGACGCTGATCGGCACGCCGCCCAACCTTGTGGTGAACAACCAGCTTCAGGAAGCCGGACTGGAAGGGCTGGGCTTTTTCTCTTTCACTCCCATCGGCATCGTGTGCATTGTCACGGGCGTTCTGGTCCTGATTCCCCTGAGCAGGAAGTTTCTGGGCGAACGCGGGGAGGAACCGCAATACGAGGCCAAGGGAAAGTCCCTGAGCCAGTTGATAGACGAATACCAGATCATCGGCAACCTGTACCGGCTGCGCGTGCTGGAGGATTCCGAGTTAACGGAACATCCCCTGCACGACTTGCACATTCCGGACCGCTACCATGTGAACATTGTGGAGGTGCGCCGCAGGCATTCCGGCCGCCATTCCTTTCTGCAGACGGTCAGCCAGACCATGGCGGGGTCCGATACGCGGGTGAAGAAGGCGGATGTGATTTACGTGATGGGAGAGTTTGAGGACGTGGACCGTTTCGCGCGGGATTTCGGAGCCGTGATGATCAACCGGAAGACGCCGGAAGATACGGATTCCATGCTCAGGAGCAAGTTGAAGTTTGACGAAATCGGCATTGCGGAGATGCTGCTGATGCGCAATTCCGACTTGATCAATACCCCGGTCAAGTCTTCCGGGCTCCGTGCCAAGTACGGCGTCAACATTCTGGCCATCCAGAGGGACAATCATTACCTGTTCCACAATTTGAAGGACGTGAAGCTCCAATATGGGGATACGCTTCTCATTCAGGGAACGTGGGCGGACATCGCGCGACTGAGCGAAAAGACGTTTGAATGGGTGGTGGTGGGCCAGCCCCTGGCGGAGGCTTCCAAGGTGACGCTGACGCACAAGGCTCCCCTGGCCGCCGGAATCATGATCCTGATGATCGTCGCGATGGTGTTCAACTGGGTTCCGGCCGTGGCCGCCGTACTGATTGCCGCCGTGCTCATGGTGTTGTGCGGCTGGCTGCGCAACGTGGAAGCCGCTTACAAAACGATCAACTGGGAAAGCATCGTGCTTATTGCGGCCATGCTGCCCATGTCCCTGGCGCTGGAAAAGACGGGGGCGTCGGAAGCCATTTCCCACGGCCTGGTGGCGGGGCTGGGAGGGTTCGGCTCCATGGCCCTGCTTGCCGGCATTTATTTCACGGCGTCTTTGCTGACCATGTTCATCAGCAATACGGCTACGGCGGTGCTTCTGGCGCCCATTGCCGTGCAGTCCGCCGTGAGCATGGGAATCAGCCCCTATCCGCTGCTGCTGGCGGTTTCCGTGGGCACCAGCATGTGTTTCGCCTCTCCCTTTTCCACGCCTCCCAATGCCCTGGTGATGCCGGTGGGCAAGTACACGTTCATGGATTACGTGAAGGTCGGCGTGCCGCTCCAGGTGATCATGGGGCTGGTAATGATCGTTGTGATTCCCCTGTTTTTCCCGTTCGGCAAGGGGTAGGGTATGCATAAGCAGGGGAGTATGGCAGGGATTTCCCGTTTTTTTGCAAGAAAAAGAGAGACAAGGGCGCAGTGCGGGAGTAGAACGGGAGTAGTTATAAAAACCTTTTATTTTATCATGAAGAAGTATTTGTTTATTGCCGCTGCCGCCATGTTTGCGCTGCCGTCCATGGCTGCTGAAGACGCTCCCAAGAAGATGACCTCCGCAGAGAAGAAGGCCGCCATGCTGGAAAAGTATGATACCAACAAGGACGGCAAGCTGGATGCGGAAGAGAAGGCCAAGATGAAGGAAGACCTGAAGAAGCAGAAGGAAGAGGAACGGGAAGCCAAGAAGCACGGCTCCCGCAAGTCCGACTGATGTTTTTCTGGTTCATTCACGGTGTTCCGTATGAAAACGGCCTGAAACATGTTTCAGGCCGCAGGAGAGCCGGACATTTTTAAGACGATGAGATATGGGAAATGGACCAGGTGGTGTACCGCCGGCATGCTGGTTTTACTGGCAGGCTGTACGGCGGAGGAATGGGCGCAGTTTTCCAAGGAAATGGAGGAAAACCAGCGTGCCGCTGCCGAACGCCGCGCCACATACCACAATATCAGCGTCCAGTGCTCCGACTGGGACATGAGGGGTACGGCCACGGCCGGCCTGTCCGCCCAGG
>ERZ779874.4011-NODE-4011-length-10458-cov-28.723157_pt1 | contig 10458 bp, 9 predicted proteins | sample MGYA00511031_ERZ779874 | MGnify/ENA primary metagenome ERZ779874 (study PRJEB29588, sample SAMEA2156850) | human gut metagenome | biome: human gut; feature: human-associated habitat; material: faeces | place: Denmark | collected 2008/2010 ...
TTAGGGCACTCAAAAGTGCCCTTTCAAAGGGGGATGCCCTAAATTGAGTGCTTACCACTCTGATTGAAACCTGCAAGAATGTAGGCCTCAATGCCCGTGACTACGGGAATAAGAATTATGATGACCTCGTTCCCATGTCAATGGCTGTATAGTACATTATAAATCGTTAATTCCTAAAATACTCAAAAGCTCATCTTCTTGATTTTTAAGAAGGTGAACGCTATTGAGTGCTTACATTCCGCTTATATCACTGTGGAGTTAATGTCAGAAATCGCCTATTTTTTAATTAGATCTTTGTGAATGAGGAAAGGGTGATGAAGTTTAACAAGGAATAGTATTAAATGATTTGATGATAAAATGAAAATTGGGATAATTACATTTTGGGAAAGTGGTGATAATTATGGTCAGCTGTTGCAATGCTGGGCATTGCAACAGCAATTGAAAGGAATGGGACATGCCCCCTTTCTAATAAAATATCATTCTACGAAGAAGCATCCTACAAGCTTTAGTCAAAAGGTGGGGAAAGTGCTGAAAATCTATCCAGTTGTGTTGAAAATAACAGAGTATATTAAAAGCAAGCAGAATACTCGTTTAGCAAGGATCTTAGAGCGAAGTAATGCACAACGTCAGTTTAATGATTTTCGCCGACAAAAAATCATTTCCTGTGAAACAATTTATAATAGCCTTGAAAGTTTACAAAAGAATCCACCTACGGCTGATTGTTATATTTGTGGCAGTGATCAAATATGGAGTATGATTTTGAGTAATCCTGAAAATGAGGCGTATTATTTGAATTTCGGCGAAAAGAAGATTAAGCGAATTGCATATGCGGCTAGCTTTGGCAGGGATGTTTATCCTAAAGAATGGAATGATAAATTGCGCGATATGCTTCTTCGGTTTCAAGCGGTTTCCGTAAGAGAAGATTCAGGTGTGGATATTTGTGCTAAGGTTGGAGTAAAAGCTTGCAGAGTATTAGACCCGACCTTGCTTATTGACTCCAATAGTTATGCAACATTAATAGAACCACCTAAAATTGATAGAAATTATTTCTTTACATATTCAATCAATGTGGAATCGAAGAATGGGTTATGCTGGAATGAGTTGATGGAGTATAGCTCTAGCAATGGATTAATTTCCATATCTACCACATCGAGCGGATATCTGCCAGGAAGAGAACTATGTGATAATACCTCTTATATATATGCTACTATTCCCCAATGGTTAGGATATATAAAATATGCTCAGTTTGTTGCAACCACTTCATTTCACGGAGTAGTATTTTCTCTTATTTTCAGAAAGAATTTCATTTACTTTCCGTTGAAAGGAAAATTTTCTAAAGGTAATAACAGAGTACTTTCTTTATTGAATGAAATCGGACTTTCGGATAAAGTTTGTTGGAATGAAAGAGAAGTAAAAAGATGCATAGAGATTCCTATAGACTGGGTAAATGTTGAAAAGAAGCTTTCAAAGATGCAAGCTGAGTCTAAATTGTTTTTGAATATGTATTTATAAAATAATGATTAGTCTATGAAAATTGTTTACATTTGTCCAACATCTACTATGTATGGTGATAATATTGCTTTAATCAATATGATGCCATTTTTAATAAAAAATGGAGTAAAACCTTTTTTTGTATTACCACATAAGAATCAATATGATTTACAAAATGTATTAAAAAAATTAGGGTATAAGTATAAATCATATGATTTAATTTATCCTAGTATGTGGAAGGGTTGTTTGGGTTTTCTTAAATCATTTATAAAATATTTATTGTTAAAAAGCAAAGATTATAAGTTGATGTTGAATGATATTAAGGACTTTGGTCCAGATATTATTCATACAAATACTAGCGGTTGTACAATAGGGTATTATGTTTCAAGAGAATTAAAGGTTAATCATCTTTGGCATATTCGTGAATATATGGATTTAGATGCAGGATTCCATCATTTTCCTACAAAATATTCTTTTCAAAGAAAAATACAGAGTAAATTGAATTACAGCATCTGTATAACTGAAGATATATATAAACATTTTAAGAATCCGTTGAAATCACGAATAGTATATGATGGTGTATTTGAAACGAAAAATATACCAAAAATAAATAATAATGATGGCAATTATTTTTTATTTGTTGGAAGACTTATTCCAAAAAAAGGAATTGAAATAGTTATAAAGGCATTCATCCAATATAGTAAAAAAAATAATTTAAAAACAAAACTAAAAATAGCAGGTACAGGGGATGCTAATTATACAGAAAAATTAAAACGGATAGCAAAATTAAGTTCGGAAGAATCATTAATTGAATTTTTAGGCTATCGCAAGGATGTTTATGAGTTAATGTCTAATGCAAAAGCTCTAATAGTAGCTTCTCGATGTGAAGCATTTGGATTTATTACAGCAGAAGCTATGTTTTGTGGTTGTCCCGTTATTGGTCATAACACGGGGGGGACTAAGATTCAATTCGATAATGGATTAAAACTTAAAGGGAAAGAAATCGGTTTCAGATATCAGACAGAAGAAGAATTGGAACAATGCATGAATGATCTAACTAATAATCGAGCAAAAATTTCACCAATGCTTGTGGATGCCCAAGATAGCGTTGTGCAATTATATTCTATTGAAAATAATGTGAATATTGTTTTTCAATATTATCAAGATATTATGGATTAATTACCTGATTCATAATTCATAATTTATTCATTTTATTCCACCCGTAGAAATGATTTTTAATTTATTCGTATTATATCTTATAATTGTTGCAGTAATCTCCTTTACAGGTCATAAAATGGAAAGGTTGTATTATTTCAATTGCATATTCATAATATGCTTAGTAGGAATGAGAGGTTATGACATTGGTTCAGTTGATACAATTAACTACGTTAACTATTTTCTTGAAAGGCAAAAATCATATCATATAGACGGAAATGAAGTTGAATTAGGTATAACACTATTTAATAGGTTGTTACGTGTTTTTTTGGTGTCAGGCTGGCAATATTTAACAATAGTCGCTATCATAACGCTATTACCATTATTTTATTTGATAAAAAAATACTCTTCTAATATACATCTGTCTATACTTTTTCTTTTTATTGTATTAGGAAATATTATCTCCGTTTATTTTGTTTGCATGAGGCAAGTATTAGGCATGGCTTTTTTTATATGGGCAATTGTAATTTGGCTTAATAAGTCTAAAAATTATATTATTTGGTATGTCTTACTTCTAGCAATCGGGTGTTTTTTTCATTCAGTAATTATTTTGCCTGGGATTATCTTTCTTTTATTGTATTATTGCCCTATTTCTCGAAAGGTTTATGTTTCTATTGCAATAATCAGTTTTCTTTTGGGAATAATGAGGATTTTTGATAATCTTTTGATTTTTAGTTTTTTGTTTTATTCAGGCGGTCCATTAGAGCGTTTGGCTCCATATGCGAGTTATCTGATGGTTCTGGAGGATATTTATATACTACTTTTAGAACAATTCTATGTATTATGTTGTGCTTAACATTGAGTAAATATGATTTTTCTCATGTTTTTTCAAAGATGTTTTTGGTCGGTGTTGTTTTATTTAATATCCTGCCAAACTTTTCTGAAATCTATAGATTAGGTGCCTTATTTGTTGTTTTTGGAGTAATACCAATTAGCAAAATGGCAGCTATGTTGTTTAATAAAATAGATAGAAAAATTTATATAAATTCTGCTCTTTTACCTTTAAGAATATTATTTGTAGCTATTATATGTTATTCATATTATAATTATTATGCAACCAATATGAGATTGGAGAATAAAATTGAAACTAGTAGTGCAACATTAATACCCTATTCTTTTTTTTGGGAAGATAGATATAGTTTTTAAGTTGCATAAAATATAATTGATTTGATTTACTTATTGTAACTACAAATCATTTGCCTATATCTTACGTTTGTAAGTTGTTATATAATATTACGCAACCAAGATATAGTTTTCGTTAATGTCATAATACATACAAATCATTTATACATTATTAAATATGAAAGCAAGAGTTATTGCAATGTATTTACCTCAATATCATCCTATACCGGAGAATGACAAATATTGGGGAAAGGGCTTTACAGAATGGACAAATGTCGCTAAAGCTAAACCCTTGTTTCGCGGCCATTATCAACCGCATATACCTGCAGATTTAGGCTTTTACGATTTAAGGTTACCAGAAGTAAGAGAAGCGCAAGCAGAATTGGCTAGAGATGCTGGAATAGAAGGTTTTTGTTATTATCATTATTGGTTCGGCAACGGTAAGATGCTTTTGCAAAAGCCCTTTGAGGAAGTCTTAAGATTAGGAAAGCCTGATTTCCCCTTTTGTTTGTGTTGGGCTAATCATGACTGGACAACTAAAACTTGGGTGAAAGGTAATGCGGTTGTTAACAATCCTATGATAGCAAAGCAGGAATATCCAGGAGAGGAGGACTATGTCAGACATTTCGAATATTGTTTGCCGGCATTCAAGGATCATCGTTATATCAGGATAGAAAACAAACCTGTATTTATGATTTATGCCCCTTTAGATATTCCTAATATAAATGATTTTATAAATAGATGGAATGTTTTAGCTAAGGAAAATGGATTTGAAGGAATATATTTCATTGGTATGAAGGGGGGAAGGCAATCTTCTTACCAAACGATTATGAATATGGGGTTTGACGGAGTATGTAATAACAATCGTTGGGAGGCGGAGGCATTTGTTTCTGGATCTCGTTTAAAACGAAGGATTCAAACTTTGTTAGGATGGTATTTAGGTGTTTCTCTTATGAAATTTGACTACGGGAAGGTTATAAAAAATTATAACACAACTGAAAACCAGATAGAAAATTGTTATCCTGTTATCACTCCCGGATTTGATAGAACACCACGTGCAGGTAAACGAGCTACTATATATGTTAATTCTACTCCAGAAAAATTTGGTGATCATGTAAAAGCGATATGTGAAAATATTAAAGATAAAGATGATGAACATAAAGTAGTCTTCCTAATAGCTTGGAACGAATGGGGAGAAGGCAATTACATGGAACCTGATTTAAAATGGGGGCATGGATATTTGGAAGCCCTAAAATCTGTAATTAATGGATAATTCTCATGCAATAATACTTAGTCTAAATAATCAGAAAATGTCTTGTATTTATATATTATGCTAGCACTATGGTATTATGAAATAAGAAAATAGCTGAAACATATAATTTCGATAAGGAGCTTTATCTATGTTGAAATTTGATGGTACAAGAATCAAATATGATTACTCTCATTGTCAGCAATGTGGTATTTGCGAAGTCGTCTGCCCTAAGCAGGCAATTTCATTGAAGCGGCTTAATGACGGTACACACGAAGTCTTGGTAGATGATAACAAATGCATCCGCTGCAAACGTTGCGTGGCGTGTTGTCCTGCTAATAAAGATGAAGATTATAAAGGTTATTTCGAGGAGTATACACGGAAAAAGTATTATTTGGGATATAACTCCGACAATAGAATTCGGCACGATAGTTCATCGGGGGGCGTATGCAAGACAATCATCATAGAAAGTCTGCGTAACGAATGGGTGGACGGCGTTTATTCGTTGAAACGTACCGAGACTTTTCCTTATGCTGAAGGTGAATTTTATACGAAAGAGAATATCCCTACGTATGATGATATTCCGAACTCTGTTTATCATTCGGTAATGGCATGTCAGAATATCAGCCGTGTACAGAAATGCAAGCGGTTGATCGTAGTGGGTACAAGTTGCCAACTTCGTGCCATGAATGTGGCTTTGAAAGGTAAGGCGGAGGAAATCATCCGCATTTGTATATTCTGTAAACAGCAAAAGACTTTGGAATCTACCCGTTTTTTAGCCAAGATAATGGGAACGAAAATCCTAGAAAATCTAAAATTTTCGCCCCGCTATCGCGGGGAAGGGTGGCCGGGAATCGTTCGTGTGAACGAATCTGAGCTGCCTTATTCCAGGGCAGCTCAGATTCCGTTCGGGCGTAGATTGTGGACGGTGGGAGGCTGTAACGTTTGCGGAGACTCGTTCGGAACGAATGCTTTAGCGGATATAACATTGATGGATCCGTGGAAGATTAGAAAGCCGAATAACTTGGGCGAAACACTGGTCATTGTGCATACAGACAAAGGCATGCAACTAATCGAACAAATCCAATCTTTAAAGTTAGAGCCTAAAAGTTTTGATGAGGTTAAACTAGCCCTGGATTTAAAGGATGTATGGCGTAAGCAGCAACTTGTGCCTTTTTTCCGCGGTGAAAATTGCAGTGATAAAATTATGAGAGCGGGTAAAGCTGAACAGCGGCAAAGGGCAATGTTAATTTCAATCGTTGAATCATTGCCTCGGATGCCTATCATTTTTTATCGCATTTTATGCAAATTGCCCGATTTACGTAATAAAATATTAAAGTAAACCTATATGGACATCAAAGTCATTACTCGCCATGCGCCTTCAAATTATGGCTCATTGCTCCAGTCGATTGCTACCATTACTCTATTAGAACGCCTTGGACATACCTGTGAAATCATCGATTATATCCGTGATGACGAACATGGGCTGAAGGCGGTAACTACAAGCCTGAACGGCAAACAGAGTTGGAATGGTAATCCGCTGAAAAGACTGGCGTATATCGCTTTGCGTTATCCGGAAGAAAAGACGGCCGAGCTGAAATTCAACCGGATGCGGAAGGAACACCTGAAACTTACCAAACGGTGCCGGACGCTTGAGGACTTGAAACGGTTGGATGCCGATGTGTTTATGACCGGAAGCGATCAAGTATGGGGACCTACACTGAACGGGCATTATGACGAAGCTTATTTCTTGTCTTTCGTTAAAGAGAAACCTAAGATAGCTTTTGCGGCAAGCTTTGGAAAAACTGAATTTACAGACGCGATTGTAACCGAATATAAACGCTTTTTGTCGGAATATTCTTCTATCGCAGTTCGTGAGGACGCTGCGGTAAATATGTTGAAACGCTGGGGTATACAATGTGCCGGACAGGTTCTAGACCCCACTTTAATGCTTTCAGAAACAGAATGGAGTCAATTGATAAAACCAGTAGAAACTCCAAAGCGCTATATACTCGTTTATCAGATTCATAATGATAAAAAATTGGGTAACTATGCACGTCGTTTTGCTGAACATACCCAACTGCCTCTCTTACGAGTATCCCCGTTTTTGCATCAAGTGTCGCGTGAAGGGAAACTAAAATTGCTTCCAGGCATAGGAGAATTTCTTTATTATATAAAACAATGTACTTATTTCATAACGGATTCTTTCCACGGTACAGCATTTGCTTTGAATTTTAATAAAGATTTTATAGAAATCTTACCCAACACATCTACCGGTAGTCGCAATTTAAGTATATTGCGTCTGACAAAATTAGAGAATAGGATTGTTTCAGATTTTAAAGATTTCTCATTAGCCAACGAGCGAATTGATTATAATAGGGTCAATTCCATACTACAAGAGCAACGTGATATTTCTTTGGAAAAACTAAAGTTTATCTTATCAACCTTACGATCATGAAAATCCTTCTCATTGACGTTTACAATTTCAACAAAGGTGGTGCTGAAACTGTATGTTTCAATACGGGACGAATGCTTGAAGAACATGGTCACGATGTGGTTTATTTCACACTGAAATGGTCGGATAACAAGCCTTCGCCGTTTAGCAAGTATTTCCCAGAGTCAAAGGAAACAAGGAGCGGGCCTTTTAGACAGGTCAAGAACATGGTGAATTACTTTTATCATTTCGAGGCCGCAAGGAAAATGGAACAGCTGATACTGGATGAAAGACCTGATATTGCCCATATTCATTTGATGTGGGGACAGATAACGCCTTCTATATTTCCGGTTTTGCAAAAATATGGTATCCCCATCCTTTTTACAGTTCACGACTACCGCATTATTTGTCCGGCTTACACATTCCGCGACGGAAGCGGGCGGATATGCGAGGATTGCCAAGGGAAATATTTCTATAAATGCTTTACCCATACGTGTTGCAAGGGCAGCAAGCTGATGAGTGCAGTCATGGCTGCTGAACAATATTTCCGAAACGCTTTCTTTAATCCTGCAAAATATATAGACGGCTATGTCTATGTGAGCAATTTCGCAAAAAGCATACAAGAAAAATATATGCCTGCGCTGAAATCGAAACCCAACATCACACTGTATAATTTTTCAACCTCTATATCGGATACACCTAAAACGATGCCGGGCGATAAATATTACTTATATTTTGGTCGATTGTCATACGAAAAAGGAGTCAAGACATTGCTTGAGGCGTTTAAGATCTTACCGCAGTGTAAGCTGAAAGTGGTAGGGACAGGACCCAAGGAAACGGAACTGAAGGCTTTTGCCGATAAGGAAAAAATGCAAAATGTGGAGTTTCTCGGTTATAAACAAGGTAAGGAACTCACAGAACTGGTAAGCAGTGCTTATTTCGTTATAGTGCCTTCTGAATGGTATGAGAATAATCCGATGACCATCATTGAAGCATATTCTGTGGGAACTCCGGTTGTCGGTGCACGTATAGGTGGTATACCAGAAATTGTGGTAGAAAATGAAACAGGATATCAGTTTGAAAGCGGAAATTCCAAAAGCCTTAGCGATACAATAGCTAAGGCAGACACTTTGTCAAAAACTGAATATGAAACTTTAAGTTCGGGTACTTTGCGTTTCGCGCATAATAATCTTAGTTCGGAGAGCTATTTCCTACGATTGACGGCTTTTTACAAGCAATTTCTAAATTAACCATTGACTTTATGAAAATAGTAGTGACCGGAACCCGTGGTATCCCGAATATCATGGGCGGGGTAGAAACACACTGCGAGGAACTGTTCCCACGCATGGCCGGTATGGGCTTTGACGTGACGGTGATACGCAGGAAGAGCTATGTGAACGACAGCCTGAAAGAGTACAAAGGGGTGAAGCTGGTTGACATAGCGACCCCGAAGAGGAAATCTTTCGAGGCAATCATTCATACGTTTCGGGCGATACTGAAAGCGAAATCGCTTCGTGCCGACATCGTACACATCCATGCCATCGGTCCCGCCTTGCTGGTTCCGTTGGCAAGGCTGCTGGGCATGAAGGTAGTGTTTACGCATCACGGCCCCGATTATGACCGCGACAAATGGGGGGCCGCTGCCAAAGCAATGCTGAAGTTAGGCGAACGGATGGGGACGAAATACGCAAACGAGGTGATTGTGATTTCGGAGGTAATTAACGATATACTCGTGCGTAAGTATAACCGGCGGGATTGCCACCTTATCTATAACGGGGTGCCTGAACCGGACTTGTGCGATTATCCGGAATATTTCGAAGAGTTGGGTATAGAGAAAGGCAAGTACGTCTTAGGCATGTGCCGCTTCGTGCCGGAAAAGAACCTGCATCACCTGATAGAGGCGTTCGTTAAAATGAAGGATTCCCATTCGGATGTAAAATTGGTGCTGGCTGGCGATACGGATTTTGAGGATGAGTATTCGCGGCATTTAAAACAGATGGCAAAGGAGAACGGCGTGGTGCTTACCGGCTTCATCAAGGGGAAGAAGCTTCATTCGCTGCTTACGCATACACGTTGCTTTGTGCTTCCTTCTTCTCACGAAGGCTTGCCCATCGCCTTATTGGAAGCCATGAGCTACGGCTGTCCGGTTATCGTGAGCAACATACCCGCCAATCTGGAAGTCGGCTTGGATTACGAAAGCTATTTTCCTGTAGGCGATGTAGACGTGCTTGCCCAAAAGCTGCAGGAGAATATCGAAAAGCCTTACCGGAAAGTGTGCTATGATATGGCGGAATACGACTGGAATCACATAGCGCAGCAAGTGGCAGAGGTGTATCGGCAATGCTGAGAAGCAAAATAGTTTGAAATTTATGTTTTCTTCATGGTTTTACCTACGCTATTATGGCTGCCAACTTTCAAAAAATCATAGACCGCATATCGGAAGCGTTCAGCTTCTTTGATTTTTCGTTCTTGATTTCGGGTTCGGCAACGTTTGCCATTTGCTGCTATACTTTGAACCGGTTGGGGATGAATGTTTCTTCGGACAGTAGTTTTTTGAACGTTTGTGTCTCGATTGTCGGGATTTATATTGCCGGACTTATTTCTTTCGCTTTAGGGAAGAAGATAAGGCTGTGGATTACGAACAAAGCCGGAACACATTTTGAAGAAATATTCAATGAAACGGTGAAGTTTGTCAATGGTTCGGAATCTGATGACAAGAGTCTGAAATTACGGTATGCACAGATGTGGGCATACCTGCGTGACAATCAAGAAGCCAAAGAAAGTATGATGTTCTTGAACCGCCTGTGGGTGATGCAAGCCGTGTTTGAAGGGCTGATGTTTTCATCTGTAATCGCTATAGGGAACGGAGGAATACTGGGGATTGTGATTGGCTGGAATATGTGCGACGTGTGGTATATGATAATAGGCGGACTTATCGCTGCGATTG
>ERZ779874.4031-NODE-4031-length-10416-cov-7.548499_pt1 | contig 10416 bp, 10 predicted proteins | sample MGYA00511031_ERZ779874 | MGnify/ENA primary metagenome ERZ779874 (study PRJEB29588, sample SAMEA2156850) | human gut metagenome | biome: human gut; feature: human-associated habitat; material: faeces | place: Denmark | collected 2008/2010 ...
GGGTGGCGAGGCCGGAAGGGTCGAGCTTGCCGTTTGCGCCTTGCAGGAAGCCTGTGCCGCAGGCCCAGCGCATAGCGGGCAGCGCGTAATTGGACACGGTCTGCGCGTCACCGTGCCGTAGGGGCTGAACCGGTTGCGGGACGTGCCGTTCATCAGGCCGTTTTCGCAGACGTAGCGCACGTCGTAATAGAACCAGTCGACGCGGGAAACATCGAGGAAGTCCGCGTTCGGCGTGGGATCGAGCGCGGCGATGATCGCCGGGTTGAAGTCCCAGTGCGCCGTATAGCGGCGGTCGCCGGTGCTGCCTGTGCCAGGCAGATCGGTCACATCCCATGCGTTGGCGATGCGCACATAGGTCTTGCCGGAGAACAGCGCAAGCATATCGTTCCGATACTCCGCAAGCGCATGATCCAATGCCTCAAACCCCTGAACGATTTCAGAGAAATCGGCTGCGCTCCTGCGGAGCTGAACGGAGAAATTTTATATGTTACTCTTGCGGCGGTTACAGTCTGCACAAAGCATCTGACAGTTTTCCGCAGTTGTCTTTCCACCCTTACTCCACGGCGTGATATGGTCAGCTTGCATTTCTTCAATTTCAAAATGCTTTCCGCATTTTGGGCAGATACCTTTTTGCCGCTCATAAGCTGCCCGTGCCATTTCAGGAGAGAAAGCACGAATATTTAGGTGCCGTTCCTGTCCATCAAAGAGATATTCATAAATGCCCTTTTGATTTGAGATATATCCATTGCGGTAGTCTTCGATCAGTTCAATGATACGAGCTTCAAGTGCTTTGGGATCATATTTACCTGTGCCGTATTTATTGTAAAAGATACCCCATTCGAGTCCCTTCATCAGCTTGCTGCGATATTTGGGGAATGTAGCTTTTACCCAATTTATAACAGTCTGGAAATACAGCCACAGTTCATTGCAGTTCGTGTCATGCTGGTGCTGTGACATATAATCTTCGATTTCAATACCTTCACGGGCAGAAATCCACTTCAAGGCGGTTTCAAGGTAGTCTTGACGGATTGCGGAGCCATTCAAATAGTCGCCGGCAATTTGATAAGCCGGGCACATGGTTTTGCTAAAATATTTTTTTGCTTCGGTCAGCCATTCTCCCGTATAAATCGCATTTCGTAATTCCTGCGTTGTCAGTTGTTCTCCTGCAATGTTGATGATTTTGAACCAGTCTAACTTCTCCTTATCCGTACCCTCGCAAATATAAATCATCAGCGGATAGTCCATAATCTGCTGTTGTTCCGTATGCGTCAGATTGGAAAATGTAAGATGGTTGATAGAGAAGTCACCTTGAACATATTGACAGATGCTTATTGTTCTCTGCTGACCATCAAGCACTTCAAAATTGCCATCATCATTTTTGACCCAGTACATTACGTTCAAAGGAAAATTCTTTGTGATGGTACGGATAACTTCGTCACGTTGTTTGTCTTTGTAGATAAATTCCCGCTGAAAAGCTGGGCGGATATTCAGCCTTCCATCGTAGCCCACAACACCGTTCTCAGCACTATCCTTGTATCCTGCAACAACTTCTCGCACAGGAATCTCATGTAGTTTGATTTTCATACATACTCTCTACTTTCTGCGAATAGTCAATCGCACATAAGTGATTTTTCCGTCGATCTTCCCCTCAGCATTTTTAATCAACCCTGGGATTGCCGTTGCATACGAATTGTGATCCGTCGATATAATTTCCTGCCGTGCAGAACCGGACGAATCACGTCGTCGTGTGAGTTGTCGGCTTGCGTCTGACGAGGATACGGAAGTACGGCTGCACCGTCCGCCGTCCCGTTCTCTCTCTCTCTCTCTACATTAACAGAATGTGAACAATCAGGGAAAGAGTAAACAAGATCTTTGCCATCAGTTCCTTTTCTGAACGCCACGATTTCAAATTGGTCAGGGTTATATTGCGACAAGAACGTGATTGGAACACCCATGACACCATAATAATCACAGGGAATATCTACTGTCCTGTCGACATTGATAGCGTCGTAGTTATCGTATTTAGGATATAATTCTGGCGAGTAGCTCCTGAATAGGGGCATATTTTCGTGCCTTTTTTCGATATCCACATTTGTGAACCAGCAAATGTTTCCCATTCGCCGCCATTTCTGTCCATGCTCATCAATCTTAAAATCGGTTTTCTTAATCTCGTAAGAATCGGGTACTTTGAACCAAAAATGTCCGCTATTATACCCCAACCATAATCTGTTTTCAGCAATCATCGGAAAAATCTCTTTATATGTGACAGCATTCATATTTCCAATGATTATAAAGTATTTTCTGTATTCTTCAAGTAACGCAATATACTCGCGGAACAGGGAGAACGGCGGGTTAGTTACCACCACGTCAGCTTCTCTTAGCAGCTCTACACACTCTGGGCTTCGGAAGTCTCCGTCACCATTAAGAAGTGTCATAGTATTTTTTCTGTTTCGCATAAGATATTCGACATCCGCAAGATCTGCCCGCCCATCGTGGTTTTCGTCTGTCACCTCGGTGATTTCTACTCGATAGGGTCTCCGAGTGCTACAAACCAATGGAGTTGTGTCAGTGTCTGGAACAAATGCAAGCTGTCCAGCATTGTCAACATAGTACTCAAATTCATCTCCAACCACGGGTGATGTTGCATAGCAAGTTGTTACCAATTTCTTCAACCCCAAAGCATTGAAATTCATGGCAAAGTACTTAAAGAAATTACTCTCGTAGGGATCATCGCAGTTGCACAAAACTGTTTTGCCAGCAAAGAAACTCCGGTAATGCTTGAGTTCCTTTTCAATCAGCGAAAGTTGCGTGTAGAACTCATCCTGTTTGTTCCTTGCAGAATCATGTAGATTGCTATTTCCAGCCATTATCTGTCACCACCTTCTTCGGTAGAAGAAAATATTTCCACAACATCATCAAGCCCACATCCGAGATAGTTGCAAATCTTTGCAAGGGCTTCCATGGAAACTGGCATCTGCTTTCCCATTTTTGCGAGCATATTTGTACTAATGCCTGTTTGTTGCCGCATCTCGGTTTTCGTGATTTTTCTATCTATCAACAATTTCCATAACTTGTCGTAGCTGTAAATCATCATGGTGCCCTCTCTTTGCATTTTGCTTTTATAATCTTATCACAGAATTCCCAAAAACGCAACAAATTATTGCATATCGAGATATGCTTTCGCGTGGGCAGCAGTAAGCAGGGTGAATATCTGCACCTATTTCCATAGCAGCAAAGCAAGTGTTGTGATTTCAGAAAAGAAGTTCATTATAGAGCAAGCAGATTTTACCATGTAGCGCTTCTTAAATCCGTGTATCCCATACGCTGAACAGTAGCTATTTTTGCGCTTCTACACCAGACCACACGGATAGGTGAAGTCTGATATGCCTGCATTTGAACAATGCCACACAGAGGGGAAAACAAGCGAAATTCAACCCTTAGATGTACAAAAACAGGCGGCATCCAACCAAAGTTGAATGTCGCCTGTTTTGTCCAATCCTGTCTGACAGATGCCGATTTCGTAATTTTCTCAAATTACTGTCTTATCGGCACACGCCCGAAGGCGGTTCTTTTTTCGTGCGGGAAGGACCGTTTACAGGTTCTTCTCGTAGGACTCGATCATCTTCTTGACCATCTGGCCGCCCACGGAGCCGGCCTCGCGGCTGGTCAGGTGACCGTTGTAACCGTTCTTCAGGTTCACGCCGACCTCAGAGGCGGCCTCCATCTTGAACTGATCCATAGCGGCCTTGGCCTCGGGGACATTCAGCTTGTTGCTGTTCTTGGTAATGTCCCGCTTTGTCATCCGCTCCTGTTCGGGAAAGTATTTTGGTTTGAATCGCTCAAAATTTCCGTGGCAATCGCCGGTCACAAATACCATTTTTCCATCTCCTATCTTAGTTTGATATGCTCTGGCGGATCTCGATGCCGCTCTTGAGCGTCACGCTGATCTCGTTCTTGGACAGCACCTTCACCTGCGCCACCAGCTGCCGGATGGCACTCTCGTCCCATTCCGCGATGTGGGGCACGGCGTTTTCCAGCATCCCCGCGGCATCCCTGATGCGCCGATCCGCTTCGGCGTGTTCTTTGCTCTCCGCAAGGATAGAGGCCCGCAGCTCCTTTAGCGTGGTCTGCTCATCCAGTATCTCCTTGAACTGATCCCCATAGGCGATGGGATCATCCGCCGCCTTTTCCAGCAGCTTTTGGAACTGTGCCTCCAACTCTGCCAGTCTGCGGTCGATGTCACCAAGGCTCATGCCGCTGCCGGGGAACGGGATGACCTCCGCCTCCAACGCCTCCGTGATTTGGCGGATGCGGCCATCCAAGTCCGGCAGGACGGTGTTGAGGGCGGCTATGATCGCCTGTTGGAGCGGCGCCTCGTCCAGCGTGGGCGAGCTGTGGCAGTATTTCTTGCCGTAGTCCAGGCGGCTCACACAGCACCACACGACGCGCTTTCCATCGGGGCGCGTCCATGTGCAGCGGCGGTACAGCGTTCCGCACTCGCCGCACACCAGCCGGTCCGAGAGGGCGTAGCGGCTGGTGTAGGCGGCAAGACCGGTGGAGGCTCTCTTGGAGGGGCTTTTTGCCGCCTTGCGCCGCGCCATCTCCGCCTGCACCGCATCGTACTTCTCGCGGCTGACGATGCCCTCGTGGTGGTTCTCTATGAGGTACATGGGGAGCTGCCCTGTGTTTTTGATGACCTTGCGGTTGATGACATCCTGCTGAAAGGTCTTCTGCATCAGCACATCGCCGCAGTATTTCTCATTCCGCAGGATGCTCTTGATATGGGGCAGCGTCCATTGCGGTGACTTTTCGGAATATGTCACGCCCTGCTCATGCAGCTCGTCCCGCAGCATCCGTGTACTGGCCCCGGCGAGGTATCGCTCATAGATCCAGCGGACGACCTCCGCCTCCTCCGGGATGATCTCCGGCTTATCGTCCGCGCCCCTGCGGTAGCCGTAGAGGTATTTGTACTGGATGGTCGCCTTTCCGCTCTCCATGGCGCGGCGTTTGCCCCATGTGACATTGGCGGAGATGGATTCGCTCTCAGACTGTGCGAAGGCGCCGGAGAGCGTGATGCGCAGCTCGCTGTCCTCCTCCAGCGAATTGATGTTCTCCTTTTCAAAGATGACGGCGATGCCCAGCTCCTTGAGCGCCCGTGTGTAGTAGAGACAGTCCACCGTGTTGCGGGCGAAGCGGGAGACCGATTTGGTGAGGACGACGTCTATCTTCCTCTGGCGGCAGTGGCGGATCATGCGCATGAAGTCCTCGCGCTTTTTCACCGAGGTGCCGGTGATGCCCTTGTCGGCGAAGATGCCCGCCATGGTCCACGCGGAATTAGACATGATCTTGTCGGTGTAGTATTCCTTTTGCACCTCGTAGCTGTTTGCCTGATCCTCCTCCTTGGTGGAGACCCGGCAGTAGGCGGCGACCCGGAGCTGTCTTTTCAGCGCCGCCTGCCGGACCGACTCCGGCTTTGCGGGGATCTTAATGACCCTTGGGGCGGTTTCGTTCACATCTGATCTCTCCTCTCTATGGTCTGTCCGTTCTTCAGCGTCACGGTCACGCATTTGTTCGTCACGCGCACCTTTGACACCGCGCTTTGCAGCAGCTCCGCATCCGGCTCCGTCATGGGTTTGCGGCCGGTGAGCAGTCGCCGCAGCCGCACGGTTTCGTATTCCGTGTTCCCGATGGCGTCGTACTGCTCTGCCGCCAGTTGAAGGAGCAGTGCTCTGGCATTGTCCTCGTCGATGGGCTGCCGCTCCAGTGCAGAGGTCAGCTCCTCCCGTGTTTTTCCGCAGGTAGTGGCCGCTTGGGAGGCCGATGGCCGGACACGGTCGGGGCAGCGTATGAGCTCGTTGAGCAGGTCGGTGACGAGCTTCTCCACCCGCGCGGAGGGCGGTGCGCCGCAGAGCCGCCGCAGGACCTTCTGCGCGGGCGTTTTCTGCGGCGGGCGGGCTCTTGCCGTCCTCTTTTCCGCTGCCGCGCGGAGCTGCTCTGGCTCGATGAGTGCCGGATAGCCTTTCTCTCCGACATAGCGGCCATCCTCTAAAATACGGGAGACCATGTTTTTGTTCCATGTCCGCCCCTCATAGTAGGGGATCTCCTGCCGGCAGAGTGCCTTGGTCAGCTCCCCCAGCGTAGCTCCCGTGCTGTAGCCTTGGAAGATAAACCGCACCAGCTCTGCCTCCTCCGGCTGGATCGTGATCTCGCCCAGAGTCATACGGTAGCCGAAGGGCTGCTTTCGGTTTCCCATTATCGCACCGTCCTCTCAATGGATTCCCGCAGCTCCAGCCCGTTATGCAGGCGGAAGCGGAGGGTGTCGTTGCTCTCCACGATGATTTCCGCAACGAGTGCGCCGCACAGCTCTGTGTCGGGGTGGTCGAGAGAGTCCGGCCCATCCTCCAGCAGGGCTATCAGCTCCCGCGTCCGCTGGGCGGTGGCATCCCCCTCGGCAGCCATCAGCTTCTCTTTGTCCAGCTTGGCCTGCCGGAGCTGGCGGGTCAGCTCGTTGCTTTTGGATATAAAAATGTCAGGATCAACGAGGCCGTTTTGCTTGAGGAAGGCCAGCGTTTGATTCTGACTGGAGAGTTCGGATATTTTTTTGTTGAGGGAAACGATGTCCTCACTCCAGAGCAGTCTGCGATCACGGATCGTCCGGAGAGTCTCGAGCATCTGCTCCAGAATGGGGAGGCTCTGATGCTTGAGTTTACTCATGTCGGAAAACTCATCCAGTGCCTGCACCAGTGCATTGAGTTCACTGATGTCAACATGGTCCAAGTCCAGCAGGTCAAAGACTTCGTGTGGGAGCAAGCTATCCTCCAAGCTCAGACGAATCTCCGATGGATCTGTGATGCCCCCGCGAAGGAGGGCGCGGTCGATCTCCTCCTGCACCATGGGAAGGAACAGCCATGTGATATGATTGGTGTCCTCCGGCTCTCTTTTGGAGGTCACCGCAACGGTGATGGCGTTCGGCTCATAGTAATAGCAGGGGAAGAACCGGCCGTCATAGATCTGCTCTAACTTCATGCCGTTGTCGTAGACCACGCCGTAGGGGGTGATCGTGCCGCCGCCGTTTTCAATGAGCTGCCGCGCGGTTTCCTCGCCATCCAGCGCATCCAATTCCTCTGTTTTGGCGCTGCCGCCGTGCAGGTTCATGTAGTGGTCACGGCCAACAGCGGCGAGGTCGGAAAAGTCGGTAATGACCGTGGCTTGCTGGCAGCAGAAGGTCAGGTTGATGAGATCCTTCAGCTCGAAGCGTTCCAGCTTGTGGGCCATGGCCTGAAACTGCGCGGCCTCGCCGGTGTCGAAGCTATCCAGTCGCTTGGCGAGGTAATTCAGCTCCTCCACATTGACCGTGAGCATTTCCGTGCGCTTGAGGACGGTGTAGAAGCTGTCAATCTTCGTCACCTTGCAGTCCGCCTTGACCGTGTCACCGATCTCCAGCGCCGCCAGCAGTTCCATGCAGTGTGCGTACTGGTCATGGGGGATGGGGAACGGGATGGTCGCCACGCCGTATTCTGGGTGATTGGGGTTACCGAGAACCGCTCGAATCATCATGTTATCTCCTCCGTTTTTCTTTCCAGATTTAAGACCACCTCGCCATACCTGCACAGCAGGAGTGCTCCGAGGATGAGCCGGAAGGCCCTGTCACTGACCAGCTCTGAAAAAGCCAGGTCTTCTATGACGATGTTGTCACCGCCAACGGAAAGGGTCTTCGCCGCCTGATAAATGCTGTACAGCTCCGGGTGAATACCGGAGAGGCGAATGGCGGGGAAGTCGAAGCCGCTGCTGTCGAAATGCCAGAGGACTCTTTGCCAAAGCTCCTCATCGGCGGTAAGCAGAAACAGTGCAGCTGTATTGCGCCCGGACATACCGTAGCAGCGGTTTTTCCAATGCGTCCATCGTTCTCTGTGGGCATCACCGAGGAAGAAGCGAAAGGGCTGCCGGTTCAGCTCATCTCGCAGCCGTCTTTGCAGCGGGCGGAACATCCTCCCGCCGAAGCACTCCCGCGCCAGAGCGTTCAGCTCCACCACGCCGGCCTCGATGCGCTCCTCCAGACAGACGCATTCATTCAGGTGGCAGGGGTGTCCGCTGTCGTATCTCGTGCAGTCTTTGCAGCGCACATCATCCGCACTGTAGCGAAAGCTACTGCGGATGCGTCCGCTTCTGCGAGGCTGATGACGGGGTGGCGTCATCATCTGCACCTCTGCGGCGAACAGGGGTGTGAACTTCATAAAATATCGTGTCAAATAATCCCTCTCCTTTCTGGAAATAAAAAAGGGCCGGAGTCTTATTGCTAAAACTCCGGCTCATGCCATACTGCTATTACTTTGTCTGCTCCTGCGAGGCTCGTTCCAATGCTTCCTCCTGCTGACGGACGCGCTCGTCCAGATCCGGTACGCACACCCTGATCTGCTGCTGGATTCCGCGGATCATTTCTTCCTGCGTATCCGTAAGCTCAAAGAAGTCCTCATCCACGGAATCGGCGCAGCAGCGGAATATCTCGGTCAGCTGCTCCGGGCTGAAAAGCTGTTCCTTTTGGATAAGCCCGGAGCGTGTGGCGAAGTCCTGCTTGGCGCCATCGTAGTTCTCCATGAAGTAGTGTCCGTGTACCACACCCGTGCGGTCATAGTCCCAATCCCATGTGACGAATTGAACGCCGTATTTGCTCGGAGAACCTGCCAGCACCGTGCCGCCAAAGTCAGCGAGGATGCGGTAGTCGCCATCCAGTCCGCTGGCTTTGAGCTGCGGAGCGGTTTCCATAGCGGTCATATATTCCAGCGTCTTCGCGGCGATGTCCTCGACGCGATATAGGGCATCCTCTGCCTGGGGCGTGTCCGCATCCTCCCGCCGATAGAATACGCTGCCCTTGCCGGTGATGCGGCAGAGGGGTGCGCCGTTCCAAAGGACAGGCAACTGCTCTCCCTCCAACGGCAGGGTTTCAAAGCCTGCACGGTGCAGGGGAATACGGACTTCTTCAAGGTAGCGAAGCTGACGGCTTGTGTTTTGGGTGTCCATGTGAGCGATCCTCCTGTTGTAAAAAAATGAGGCCGGAGAGGTCTTCTCCGGCCTGCCGTTTCAGACGCTACAACCAGTGCCCTTTTTGAAATGAAAAAGGGCGCCGCTTTCTCAGTCCGTCAGGACCAACAAAACGACGCCCAAATCTTTGTGATTCTTTTTTGAGAAAAATACCGCTGTCAGCCGGAAAAATCGCCGCTCAAAAAGGGCACCGGCTGAATGCATCTGCCCGAAAAGGGAAAATGCCCGGTTCGAATCGGGGCAGACGCTCTGAAACAGCGATTTGCATCTATGGTTTGAAAGAAAAAATCCGGGCCTGAAAAAGCCCGGAAACGGTTGATGCGCCTGGCTTTTCGCCAGACGCATCTATACCGTTTCGTTAATATGTCATAACTCAACACTATAGATTTCTTGAAATTGCTTTCAGAAAATCGGTGTATGACAGCAAGAAAAACTTGATGCACAGAACTCACTTGTCTTTTGATTCTTCAGTTGTGTCAGAGACTGCTCCTTCCAGCAGATCTGTCACTACCTGATTAAGCTGTGCGGCATTCTTAGCAGTAATGACCGGCGTGTCTGACTGGGACTCAATGTCTTTTCTGGTTCGTCCAGCCACCTGACCGCCCGCCTTGGCAACTGCCAAATTCTCTTGGAAGGTCGTTGGTTTGCGATCTCTTGAAAACTGAGTGGTAGTGGCCTCCGCCAGCATATTCAGTACCAGTTCCAGCGTAGTCATGTTATCACGAAGGTTTTCCTTTTTCAAGCCCTTCAGATTTTTGTACTGCCGGGTGGACATGCCAGACCAGGCTCGGGAAATCTCGTCCGTGAGGATGGCGTACTCTACGCCTTTCTGCACACCGCGGGCATCCCATTCATCCGTCAGTTCTTTACGGACCTGGATGGCCTGCAGCCGCTGATTGATCCACTCACGGCTGTAACCCTTCTTGAGATAGGTTTCCAGAGCGCGGTCAATGGTCAGCTCCGGGTCGATGGTCTCCTCGATACGCTCTCGACCGACCTGTGCCAGCCACAACTTGAACGGTTCTGCCTTCGGGGAAGGAATAGACTGGATGATTCGGAGAAGCTGCTCGGTATCGGCTACATCAGTCAATCGTTTTTTGCCATCCGAAGCGGTCATTTTCAACTGGTTACAAGCTGTAACCGTTTCATTTCCCTCATCCTTCAGGCGTTTCTTCGTTACCTTCCAGTAGTTACGAGCTGCCTGATAATCTGGCTGATCAGTCAGCACAGCTACCACATCAACGACGGAAAAGTACCATTCTTCCTTTTCCTCATCCCATGCGGTTCGAATACGCTTGTCTTCGAACAGTTGGATATTATCGTTTTGTGCCATTTGAATCACCTCGTTCTGTCATGAATTCTTTCAAAAGTCCTTGG
>ERZ779874.4032-NODE-4032-length-10414-cov-17.659620_pt1 | contig 10414 bp, 7 predicted proteins | sample MGYA00511031_ERZ779874 | MGnify/ENA primary metagenome ERZ779874 (study PRJEB29588, sample SAMEA2156850) | human gut metagenome | biome: human gut; feature: human-associated habitat; material: faeces | place: Denmark | collected 2008/2010 ...
TTGGTTGGCAGCGAAGTTACCCATTTCAATCAATAGCCATTTTTTGACTGCTTACCATAGTTGTATGGAGAAATATTAAATGGTAAATATTTAATGTAGCTCGCACATGTCATTTAAAATCATTATATGAAGCATTCATTTCACATGAAAATGCTGCGAATTTTATTTTTTCATTGATTATTTACTTTTATCTTCTATATAACGTTTAACTCTTTCAATTATATCCTCCCACTTATATTCCGAAATATCAGGATTTTTCATTGATTCTAATTTGTTTGAGTTTCCAAGTAAATCGCATATTTGATCAATCCAATTTTGCGTATCCCAACCTTTAATTGTTAATCCTCTTTTTTCGACGACCTCAATCATAGCTGAATTATGTGGACTAACTACTGGGCATCCACATGCCATCGCTTCTAATTGCGGCATACCAAAACCTTCATTTAAAGCTGTAGAAATATATAAAGTAGCCAAATTATATAATACAATTAATTCTTCAGACTCTATGTATTGAGTAAAGCAAATCGCCTCTTTAGGATAGTTTGGTGCATTTATAATAGAAGAAAGATTAGAACTCTGCCAACCTTTAGCACCAACAATCAATAATTTATAACCAGTTCTTTTATATATTTCAGGTATGATATGCAATAAAAAGGATAAATTTTTTCTAGGTTCAATAGTACCGACAAACAAAATAAAACCTTTCCCAATGGCATATTTTCTATATATTTCGTTTTTCTGTTTTATCGATACATTTATTTTTCGGAATTTTGTACCGCAAGAATCTCCGATGACAACATCTTGCTGCTTTCTGTTTGGATAATATTCATTTAGTTTATTGAATGTATAATTTGAATTACACCAAATTAAATCAGCGTTATTTATGGAATAATCCACAAATGGTAATGCAAACCATCTGTTTTTCCATAACATAGTACTCCTATACTCCTTATTAACAACATCATGAACCGTTATCATCCTTTTAGCTTTTCCAATTGGCAAAAGTGGCGTTTCTGCCATTGGAGACCAAACAATGTCAGGTTTTAATTCTTTTATAAGCTTCGGAAGATAGAAATGAAACCAGATAAGATTTGGAATATTTATTTTCCTAAAAGCAGGTTCTATAATTATATCCAGTTTGTCTAAGGGTAATCCAATAATACTTTCATGAAAAGGAGTTGGACTTATCAACGTCAAATGTAATTCTGGAGCATAATTACATATAGCTCTAATTGCATCTATTGTGTATGTAGCAATTCCTGTAGCTCGTTTAGTAAATGCCCGACAATCAACTACAATATTCATATGTTAAAATAAAATAGAAAGTTTAAATCCAAAATTTCTCCATAAGAAAACAAACGGTATTTTTTTATAAGTGAATTTTAAAACCGTTTTATTCAAATCAGCGTCCTTACGCACTAAAGAATCTATTTCATTTACCATATTTGTTTGCTCTTTCGTATGCTGACGAAGATATACCAAATAGACACAATAAATATTGAATAAAGAATTTGATATAAAGTTGACCAAAGAAATACGTTTACCATTTTGAAGGTAACTTCTTGATAAAAAGTCATCAAGCATTCTTTTTCCGACTTTGTAGAAACTTCCAAAATTTCTTTTTATACTGTCTTTTGACACAGTTTGCCCTTCACGTCCTACAAAATACTGGTATAAATTAATTTCAAAAAAGATAATCGAATCAGATTTGACATAAGGATAATAGCAGTATTCTGCATCGGTGTAACTGATACCCTCTTGCAGTCTCAAGTTACAATCAAGGAGTAATTCTGTCCTAAATGTCATTGCATGCATTCTCAACATTAATTCATTGTGTGTACTTACAATGTTTAAATCATTGACGATGTATCTTTTGTTGTATTGAAGATTCTTCATTTGGAATTTTTGCATATTCCTTCCTTGAATTGTATAATTTGTGATTAATACATCAATCTCTTCGTTCAGATTTGTGATTGCATTAATAAACAATACCAGTTGGTTAGTATCAAACCAATCATCCGCATCAAGAATTCTAAAATATTTTCCTTTAGCCATTCTCAATCCTTTATTTATGCAAGAACCATAATTGCCGTTGGGTTTATCAAAGACTTCAAATACATCAGGATATTTATCCACATATTTTAATGCAATATTTAGAGAATTGTCTTTACTTCCATCATTAACAATTATAACTTGAAGTGCATTAAATATATCACTATCAGAAATAACTAAAGAGGTTAGACACCTATCTAAATATGACTCCATATTATAGGTTGGAATAACCACTGTTAACATTTTCTCTTTTCTATGATTTCCCATATCTCAAAACATATTTTTTTAAAAACCATACCATTACTAATATATAAATTACACTTCTCAACCATCCCAATCTAATTATGGATTCAGTAAATTTACTTGAAAAGAATGCCATAAAAATACTCATAGCCATTGATGTGTATATCAACAAATTTGCATTAAGAATAAATGGTGATATTATTGCTTCCTTTGATTTTTCATAAAAAAACATTGAAATTATAGCAATAACAAAATTCATAAAAAAAACTCCTGGCATACCCCAATCCTCATAAAAAGGTCTGTATTGAGTATAAACATTCCCTAAACTATGATTACCAATAAATTGAAATTCACCAGGTAGTATGCTAAAATTAGGATCTATCTCCTTGTATAGGGAATAAAATGTATGCTCACCCCACCTATGGGAATAAGAAATGTTGGACCCGTGCATAAAGATATCGAAATTTTTAATTTCTGCTCCACAATATTCTGCTAATAAATCTGTATTCGTTCTATTTTCAACGTCTCTTCCTATCAATAAACTTAGTCCCCTAAATGATAGTGCTAATAAACAGAGAGAGATAAATAAACGCACATATACTTTTCTTGATATATGAAAATTTCCTTTTAAAGCATAATAATCAAATAAAAAGAAAATGCCAAATTGCATAAACACATTGAGTATAGGAGCTTTAGAACCACTCAGCATACCATCTATAAAGATTACAAAAATGTGTATAAGTAAAATCTTTTTTATTTGTTGCAGATCCGTGTTCTTGTAATTCAACATCAAAGCTATCAACCATATTGTAAAATTAGACACAATGGTTGTGTAACTACCAAATTGCCGGACAAATGAAGGCAAATAGAAATCATTTGTACCATTCCATTCATCCATCCTCCGTGCTATAATAAGTTCTGAAATCCCAAGTGAACCAAATGTTTGCTTTAAATAATATATTTTCAAAAGAATTCCCAAACAACCAATAGCTATTGACACCAATATGAAGATCCGTATTTTTTTTATGGGAAATTTTATCTCTCCATTTATTCTTTTACATTTAACAAGTTTGTTTGATCGAGAAAATATCATGCAACAGAATGTAAAAAAAAGAGTTCCACCTCCTATGATAAATACAGAAATGGGAAGCATTTTATTCATTTCCCATTCAGTATAATAGGAGGTAGCCATTAAAGAGGCAGCCAACATGCCAGCACCCATAAGTATTGGCGGGGATGCTAGATTCTTAAAATATCTATATGCTATCCACAAATTAATAGATAGTAATATGTCTAATAAAAATAACATTTCCGTTAGTTGTTATGATGTACACACTTTTAATTTATTAAGCAATCATTTGCATCACTTTCTCCATTATAGGTGCCATGTCATAATACTTATATTCTGCAAGGCGGCCGCCGAAGATTACATTGGTTTCGCAGTCTGCGAGGGCTTTGTATTTTGCGTAAAGGGCGGTATTGGCAGCATCGTTCACGGGATAGTAAGGTTCCATACCGTCGTGCCACTCCGTTGAATATTCCTTTGAAATCACGGTTTGGGGGCAGTTGTAGACTTCTTGCCCGAACATCTCGAAGTGCTTGTGTTCGATTACGCGGGTGTAGGGAACATCGCGCTCGGTATAATTCACAACGGCATTGCCTTGGTAATTCGGCGTGTCAAGTGTTTCCTGTTCAAAGCGAACTGTGCGATAGTTGAGCTTACCAAAACAGTAACCGTAGAACTCGTCTATCTTTCCCGTAAAGACTATCTTGTCGGCAAGGCTTTCCCAATATGTCCTGTCATTGAAGAAGTCGGCACCAGTCTTTGTCTCAATGCCGTATAGCAAACCGTCGATCAGTTTGTTGTAACCGCCAATGGGTATGCCCTGGTACTTGTCGTTGAAATAATTGTTGTCGAAAACAAGGCGTACTGGCAGACGCTTGATTATGAATGCCGGCAGGTCAGCGCACTTGCGGCCCCACTGCTTCTCCGTGTAACCTTTGATGAGCCGTTCGTAAATGTCCTTGCCGATGAGCACCTGCGCCTGTTCCTCAAGGTTACGCGGCTCGCTGACGCCGTCGGCTTGCATCCTTGCCATGGCCTCGACCCGCTGCTCGTCAATCTTTGCTTGCGCCTCTTCGGGCGTGACGACGCCCCACATCTGGTAGAACGTGTTCATGTTGAACGGCAGGTTGTACAGCCTGCCCTTGTAGTTGGCCACTGGCGAGTTTGTGTAGCGATTGAACTCAACGATGGAATTCACGAAATCCCATACCTCTTTGTTTGAGGTATGGAATATGTGCGCTCCGTACTTGTGAACATTTATGCCCTCAATGTTCTCGCAATAGACGTTACCGCCGAGGTGCGAACGCTTGTCTATAACGAGGCATTTCTTACCCTGACTCTTTGCAAAATATGCAAACGTTGCCCCAAACAAGCCTGAGCCGACTATCAGATAATCGTATTGTTTCATTGTCTTCAATTTTCTATTTCGTATTTTAAATAATCCATTGAGTCTTTTATCTCGCTATCAATCAGCGGGGTGAGGCGAGCGTAGTCGATGCGCTGCTGCCAATTAGTGCCGCCGTCGGCATTGTAGTTCTTGTAGAGAATGCCGTAGCGTGAGAGGATATCGTACATGCGGGTGTTCTGCGAGCCGGTCTCCGTGTCGGCATTCTTCATCGCATGGACGAACTCTTTCTGGAATTTCAAGGCGAAGACCGTAGCGTGGAACGAGTCCATGCAGACGTAGGAGGCGTACCTTAACAGATAAACCCACTCGTAAGGACCGGCGTCTTTGTAGAGCCGACCGCCGCCGTAAGCCCGGGTGCGGTTGTAACATTCCAGCGTGATGACATTCTGAATGCCAGTGAAATGTTTCACTTCTTGTACCATCTGTTCATATACATCCGCCCGCTTGTCGCCAACGAAGTAACAGAAGATATACTTTTCGGGTATGGTGAACTCTATCTCTGCCTTATTGCCAAATTCTTCCCACTCCTTTGCCAAAAGCAGATAAGTGGGGTCAACTACGAGCTTGATGTCGTTACGATGAAGCAACTTGTTTAGTAGTCCCACAGAACGTTGTTCCCTGACAGCTATGTGACTGAACTTCCGCAGAGCAGCTTTCATCCTCGATGCCACTGACGGCGGAAGCTCCGGCAGGGAGATGCTCGACGAATAAGCCACGCATTTCGTTTCGTTGTTGACGAACTCAAGGAACATCATAGGGTTGTAGCCGCCGCAAAACGGGTTCCAAATCTGGTCGCTGCCTGTGATGAACAGGTCTGCGTCTTTCACAACTTTCTCATAGTCAGCATGGGTGAAAAGGCGGCGCATGTTAAAGTTCCCGTCTTCAAAGGTGAACTTATAGACCTTGCGCTTCTGCAAATTGCCGTAATACCACTTTTTGGCGAAAAACTTATATCCCGGGCATTTGCTCAGGAAGCCCAGTATGCGGTGGTCTGGTAACTTAAGAATCACCGGTGCGTCATTGCCACGCTGGCCGTTACGTGACATCGCGTTCTTTCGTTCTTTCAGCCTGCGGACTTGCTTTCCTGACAAAAATATCCTCAAAACACGTTTCAATGCTGCAAAGACGTAATGCCTGAACGTCGGCGGAGGCGTTTCGCACCTGTTATAAATGAACTCCACATCGTGCCCCATCTTGCGCAACACGTAATTCAATGCGTATGACTGCAGGCAAGTGCCGAAGTTGGGATGTGGAGCAAAGGTTACAAGCTTTATCTTCATCACTGCTTTTTCAATATGGTTTTAATGGCATTTATTCCCTTTTGGCCTACAACTGATTTTGCGGCGGACTTCAGGTTCTTTTTAAGTACCGTAGTTTTATCCTTATCCAATGAGGCTATCAACTGATATGCTTCTTCCTCGTCTTTCTCGTCAGCTATAAACACTTCAAGAACGATCGGCCTGTCAAAATGCTTTTCAGACAACACATGTTCCCTGTGTATTAGGAACTCTTCCTTTGTAGAAGCTGAAAGATATTCATATCCTAGGTCTTCCGCATAATGTCTTACAAGAGACTTGGACTGCTTGCCGAAATGTCCGGCTGCCGCCATAAACAGCTTGCCGTCTTCTCCTAAAGACGCCGCCGGCGAAAAACTGTATCTCATCTCGTTTCCCTGCCCATTGTTTACAAGTATGATGCGCACGTTATTGCCCACGTGCTTGTTTCCCAAAACATTCATGTCGTAAAAGAAAGCCAGATCACCGACCATTGCGATATACAGCCTGTCAGGGTTGCATAAAGATGCACCAACCATTGTGCTGAGGCATCCATCAATTCCAAAACCGCCAACGTTGCAGTTTCCCTTTGCATCGGGTACATTGAAATAGTTCATGGCACGCAACGCGCTCCAGATACCCATGTGGAAATTGCAGCCTTTCGGCAGGCTTTCCGACACTTGCCCGGCAATCCAGATGGTACTGAGCGGCAATTCAGGCAAGGCTGAAATTATATTTTTGTATTGCGAAATGCAGGCATCGTAATAAGAATGATTGTCCGTACCAGGCTTTGAATAATGCTTAAAGAAATAATGTTCGGACATCTCAAACACCTTCGCCAGCTTTCCAAAAGCGTCCCTTATCTCGCCGTCCTCGCTGACGCGCCAAACTTCCCCGCAATTAAGTTTCCGTGAAGTAGCGTCACCCGACACTTCCCCGATATGTATTAACAAATCAATGTTTGCCAAGTCAAATTCGGCGAATTGCTGGCCAAGACACAACGCGAACTGCACTTTGTAAGCACCATTATAGCCACTTGTATGGTCGCAAAAGACCACGGCATCGTGAGTCGCGCAAAACCTCTCAATCGCCTGCGTTTCTTTCTCATTGAAAGGTCTGTGTGAGCCGACAAAAACAGCTATCTTGCCAGCGGGCAATTCCGGAAGCGTGTCAAATGCGGTATATCTTTTTATTGTCTGCACTGGTGGAAGTTCCCTCACCGTGAAGTTTCTACTATATCTTGTGAAAAGATTGATATGCACAGGTCCGCCGCCATGCCGTTTACACTCCAGCAGAGCCTTGTTTACCTCAATGGCGCAGTAGTGTTCATCCCTTTTGTCCTTTACATACACGGCCTCCACGCTCAGCTTCGCCGTGTCGTAAGGCATCCTACGCCTGTCTATGTTCTGTTCCAGCAAGTGTCCAAGCCTGTCCGTTCCCTGATGTGCCGTAATAGCGATAATCGGCAACTTGCGGTAATAGGCTTCCGTCAAAGCCGAGTAGTAATTCCGTGAAGCTGTCGCGCCGGTACATGTGATGACGACGGGTTCGCCGCTTTCTTCTGCCATGCCGCAGGCCATATAAGCCGCAGACCGCTCGTCTACGCATGAGAACACCTTGAAAAACGGGTCGTGCTGAACACTTCCCACAAAGCACATGTGAGTCGTGCCGGGGGAAGTGACGACATACCTTATATTATTTGCTTTAAGGAGAGATATTACAATTTGAGTATTCCTCTCATCGGTGTAAAACAGATTATCCATGTTTCTCTATTTTTTCTCTTGTATAAATTGTCTTTCCATTATTGCAAACGATAACCTGACCGGAAATACATTTCGAACAATCTGAAAGCATAAACGTTGCAACTTCAGTTATTTCTTCAGGCAAATAAGCCCGTTTTGTCGCATTTGTCGGGATGTATAGGTTTCCATTAGAGTTTAAGCCGGTCATATCCGAACAGGTTATTCCCGGTGAAATGGCATTTACGCGGATTCCATTTCCTGCAAAATTTGAAGCCAAACCTCTGACAAGGCTGTTTAACGCGGCTTTTGTCCATCCATATGGACGGTTATCCGCCAATTCACCAACCTCGGAAGAAATAAAAAGTATATTGGCCTCAATATTTCTTTGTATAGCAAATCCGATGAATTTCTGCGCAAGAAAAACATTACTTTTTAAATTCGTATTAATCTGCGCTTCAAAGCTTTGCTCTGTTATATGAAAGAAATCCTTTTCATGCAAAGAGATTCCTGCATTACAAACAAGACTGTCAAATCCACCAAGCAACACATTTGAGTTGTCTATAAAAGACTGAAATAAATTTACATCATGCACGTCTAAAACAAGATATTTGCAATTAATCTGTTCGGCACTTTGCTTTAATGTCTCTTGATTACGTCCCGTTATTAAAACATTAGCACCTTGCTCAACGAATCTTTTTGCCATTGCATAACCTAAGCCACGACTACCACCTGTTACTATAATTTTTCTTCCTTTTAAAAGTTCATTTGGGGCAATGGTTACAATGTTGGCCGTTATATGATTCTCGGGTATGCCTTTCAATAGATACCGCCCGACTCTCTTTAAATATTTCTTTACGCTCATATATGAAATCTTTGATTTGTTGAATTGGAATGAATGTATTTTGCCTCGTGCCGTCCCTTAGCGCAATACGTGATGTTTTGTAGTGCAAAACACACCATTTCGAGTCGCAAAACATAGCGTTTTGCGTGCCGGAATAACATATTTGTCCAGATATCTTTAAATCAGTCAGTTATAAACAAAGGCAAATATTGTGGGATACAGATGGCCTACATACGGATCACCGCACGAATTTGTTGCGGAAGTCTGCCGCTTTTTTCACTACAGCTTTTCGCTCGCCGCCTGTAAGCCCTATAAGAAAAATGGTTGTCGACGATGAAATTAACGATACGATGACCGTGAGGCACAACCGCAAGAATGATTGCTCAAACGAATTTGCCACGATGAGTGGCAGGATTACGGCTACCGGGGTGACGATAAGCATCGGCACGACCACCTTCCTGACAAACAAAACTGGAGGGAAATGCAGCAGTCCTTTCATTATGTAAAGTTTAACAACGTTAACCCCAATGTAAACCATGATGAAGACAATGTATGTACTCTCTACAGGCAGCCCGAATTCAAAAGCAATCCATGTAAGTGGGAAGACCAACACGCCCACACTTGAGATCCAGATTGAATAACGTTTGATATTGCCTGTTGCCATACATGCCGTAAGTCCCGTACCGCCGAGCATGTTCAGCATGGATCCGATGATGGTGAGCCGGAGGAAAATCACCGTGTGGTCGGGCACGGTTTTCAGCCACAGAGTCAATACATATTCCGTTTCGAGCATGACGGGTATGGCGAAGAGCATCAGCAGGAAATAAGAGAACTTGGCTCCGCGGCAAACGAGGGTGAACATCTCTTTTATCCTGCCCGCGGCATAGTCCTTGGTTATCTGAGGGTTCACGGCGGTCATGAAGTTGTTGACAAACTGCTGTATGGCTCCATCAACTTGCGTAGCCACTCCGCGTGCGGCGTTCAATGCCACGCCGAAAAACATGTTTATAAGAATGTTCACGCCTTGTGTATTGAACATCCAGCAGCAATTAGTCAAAAATTGCCATCCGGCGAAGCTGCCCATTTGCTTCAACAAAGAACGGTCATAAACAAGACGGTAATGGCATTCTTCAAAACGCCTGTTGCAATAGATTCCATAAACCATGCGGATAATCAGTGCAACGATGACCAACAAGACGGCGTACGAAATCAGCTTGTCAAAAGGTGAAACCGTTATCAAGTAGCAGACCAATAACCTTAAGGTTGCATCAAGAATGCTGACATACGCAAAAGCCGCCATCCGTTCGTGGGCAATGATGCAGGCATTATAGGGCAGGCTTATCAAATTGATGCAGAACATCAGTAAGGAACAGCATAATACCCAATTAGCAGCAATCATCCTGTCTGGCGGAATGTTCATCTTCGCATTCAAAAACCAACCGCCTATCAAGACTCCCAACAGCAAGACTATCACGGAAATGCCTATCTGTATATTGACGCTTGTCGAAAAAATCGTATTTAATTTCTTTATATCTCCTCGTCCTAACTCAAACGTAATGAAACGGCTAATGGCATTGGACAAAGAGCCGGAAACCAAGGAAAACATAGCTACCACACCGCCTACCACATTATAGATGCCGTAATCTTCCACACCCAAAGCGTTAAGAATAACACGGCTGGTGTACAGCGTTATCGCCATAATGAGCAGCGTGCGGAAGTACAGCAGCAGCGTATTCTTGGCTATGCGCTTGTTGTTTGCAGAAGTGTTTTCCATGAATAAAATAAATA
>ERZ779874.4036-NODE-4036-length-10410-cov-2.650893_pt1 | contig 10410 bp, 8 predicted proteins | sample MGYA00511031_ERZ779874 | MGnify/ENA primary metagenome ERZ779874 (study PRJEB29588, sample SAMEA2156850) | human gut metagenome | biome: human gut; feature: human-associated habitat; material: faeces | place: Denmark | collected 2008/2010 ...
TTTCGGGAAAGCTGTTTCCCGACGTAAAGCGGAAATTCAGCTTTCTGCCCGAAAACTCCTCTATCCATTTGGGCAGCTTGACGGTTCCTATATCCTCGCACTGTCTGTGGTGGGTGCACCCCTCGGCAATGAGCACCGTATCCCCATCTTTAAGCTCCGAAAGCGCGGCGGCGCCCTTTACCGCCTCTGAAAGTATTCCGTTGACGTATGCCAAAAGAATGGAAAACGACGTCAGCCTTTGGGATTCGGGCAGCATTTTTTTAACCGCACCGAAAGCCTGACTGTCGGTCACTACAAGCTTCGGACTGTTTTTTAAAGAAGAAAGCGCGGCGGGCAGCTGCTCCGTCTGACAAAACACGCATACCGCTTTTTTGTCGAGCACGTCTCTCAAAGCCCGCACCTGCGGCAATATCATGCGTCCTTTGGGCGCGGACGCGTCTATCGGCGTGACGAAAAGCACGACGTCCTCTTTGTCGAGTATGCCGTCGAACAGTCCGACGCTTGACGACGCCGTCTTTGCCAGAGCCGCAACCGCCTCCCTCAGTCTGTTTATATTTTCACCCGTTTTGGCGCTCACTCTGACAGCGTCGGGTTCGTCGCCTGCTTCACGAGTCAGGTCGCATTTGTTGAAAACGACAAGAAACGGGATTTTTTTCAGTCGGATTTTTTCAAGAAGCTCTTTGTCGCCAAGAGTCAAGCCTTTCGTCGCGTCTGCGACAAGCAGCGCCACGTCGCATCTGTCAAGCTCGACGTCGGTTCTTTTGACTCTCATAGAACCAAGCTCGCCCCCGTCGTCCGCGCCCGCCGTATCCACAAGCGTGACCGCTCCGACGGGCAAAAGCTCCATTGCCTTGACCACGGGGTCGGTGGTTGTGCCCGGGGTATCGCTGACGATTGACACCTCCTGCCCCGCAAAAGCGTTGACCAGACTCGATTTGCCCGCGTTGCGGCTGGCGAAAAAACCTATGCGCACCCTGTTTGCGTTGGGGGCGGAATTTAAATTGCCCATAAATCCTCCCTTAAAACCTGAAATCTCTTTTTCCGTTTTCTATCTGCGCAATGTAATCCGCCGCGATTTTTCTAACCTTTTCGTCTGGAATTTTCTTCAATTCGTCTTCGATTAGCTTTTCCCCCGCGGCGCGCGTCTCTTGACTTGCATAGTCAGTGAGAAACTCTTTAAGCGTCATGAGCGCGTTGGGATGACAGCAATTTTGTATTTGTCCGCTTTTGAGCAGACTCATGAATCTGTCGCCCGTGCGCCCCTCTCTGTAACAGGCGGTGCAGAAAGACGGAATATAGCCGCTTTCAATCAGCCACCTCACCACCTCGTCCAGAGTTCTCCTGTCCGAAACGTCGAACTGCTCGGTATCCTCGGGTCTTTCCTCCTCGGTATAGCCCCCGACGCTTGTGCGGCTGCCTCCGCTTATCTGAGAAACGCCGAGTTTAATTACTCTTGCGCGCAGCTCGGCGCTTTCTCTCGTGGATATTATCATTCCCGTATAAGGAACGCTGATTCTTATCAAAGCGCACAGCTTGGCGAAAATGTCGTCGCTTATCCCGTTGTCGAACGACGACGGGTCTATGTCGTCGGCGCGTTTTATGCGGGGCATACTGATTGTATGCGGTCCCACGCCGTGCACGGCTTCCAGATGCTCGGCGTGCATTAGCAGCGCCGCGAACTCGTATCTGTAAAGCTCCAAGCCGTAAAGCACTCCAAGCCCTACGTCGTCTATACCTCCCTGCATAGCCCTGTCCATCGCTTCCGTATGCCAGTTGTAATCGTGCTTGGGGCCCGTAGGGTGCAGCTTTTCGTAACTGCTCTTGTGATAAGTTTCCTGAAACAGTATGTAGGTGCCTATTCCCGCTTCTTTAAGCCTGCGGTAGTTTTCAACCGTCGTCGCCGCAATATTGACGTTGACGCGCCTTATCGCGCCGTTTTTGTGCTTCAAAGAATAAATCGTTTTAATCGATTCGAGCACGTACTCTATGGGGTTGTTTACGGGGTCCTCGCCGCACTCCAACGCAAGACGCTTGTGTCCCATGTCCTGAAGCGCCGTGACCTCGGCGACTATTTCCTCCTGCGACAGTTTTTTGCGCGGGATATGCTTGTTTTTGGCGTGATAAGGACAGTAAACGCAGCCGTTTACGCAATAGTTGGACAGGTAAAGCGGCGCGAACATAACTATTCTGTTGCCGTAAAAATCCTTCTTGATTTTTTCCGCGAGCCTGAAAAGCTCCTCGTTGACGCGGCTGTCGTCGCAGGCAAGCAGCACGGAGGCTTCTCTGTGGTCGAGCCCTTTTTCCCGTCTTGCTTTTTCGAGGATTTTTTCAATTAGCTCCGTGTCGTCCTTGTGTTCGTCGGCGTATTTCAACGTCGCTTCCACTTCTTCGTGGCAGATAAATTCCTCCGCCTTCATAGATTTGGGATTGTACATATTCGTCTCCTTTGCCTTCGGGTCGGGAAAAGCCTTCCCGTCGGAATAATTTTCCGTCAATTTTTTACCAGACTGTCTCCCCTGCAAGTTGCAAGAACGCGACCGATTTTCTTCATGCGCGCCGCAAGCTCCGCCAAGCCCTCCGAGGACTCTGCGCCCGTGTTCAGCTTGTTGTCGTAAATGCTGTATTTTTCCCGACAGGATGCGGGAGAAAGATTTGGCATAACCACGTTTGCGCCGGCAAGGATACCTCTTTCGCGTCCGCCGGCTGCGGCAGTGCCCAGCGCGGTTGTGGCGGGCAGCAAGATTTCGGGACACAGCAGTCGGCTCAACGCAAGCATTTTCAGCGTTGTCTGCACGGAGCCTCCGCCGAAATCTTTGAACGGAGTGTCTCTGTGCGGCAGAAAGGGACCTATCCCCGCCATATGCGGCTTGAACTGCGTCAAAAACGCCAACTCGTCGGCGAGCATTTCCGTCGTCTGAAAGGGCGTGCCCACCATAAAGCCGCATCCCGTCTGAAAGCCGATTGCTTTTAACGCGTAAAGGCAGTCAATACGCGCGGCGTAACTCATCTCGGGCGGGTGCAGCAAGGCGTAATGCTTTGCGGAAACGGTTTCGTGCCTTAAAAGATACCTGTCCGCTCCCGCGTCGAAAAAGGCCTTGAAGCTGTCAGTCGGTCTTTCGCCCAACGACAGGGTGACCGCGCAGCCCACGCAGCGTCTTTTTATTTCGCGCACAATGCGGCAGATACTTTCGTCGTCGAAATACCCGTCCTCTCCCCCCTGCAAAACAAAGGTGCGGAAGCCGAGAGCGTATCCCGACTCGCAGCGCTCGAGAATTTCCCCGAACGAAAGACGGTATCTTTGAGCCTTTGAGTTGGAGCGTCTCAGTCCGCAGTAAAAACAGTCGTTTTTGCAGTAGGAGGTAAATTCAATCAGCCCTCTTGCGAACACCTTGTTGCCGTAGTGCTTTTCGCAGACGGCGCGCGCCGCGCCGAAAAGCTTTTCCCACACCTCGCCGTCGTCGCACTCCAACAGAGCAATCAACTCTTTTTTTTCGGGAAGGACGGAATTTAAAAGCTTTTCAATCGCGTCCATCGCAAACTGCGGAATACGCCGTCTTGGCGTTTACTCCGTTCAATCGTCCGACCTTGCCGGACAGAGCGTTGATTACGTCCTCCGGAGCGTCCGCCGCAATGGCTATTATGTTTATGCCGCGCTTGGGATAAGGCAGCCCCATGCGCCCGATTATGTAACTGCCGTATTCGTGCAGCAGAGCGTTCAAAGGCTCCACCGAATCGGGATTTTCCACTATTATGCTGATTACTGCAACTCTGTCTGCCATATTTACCTCCGAATAAATTATATGAAAAAAATGCGCCCGAAAGGCGCATTCAAAACACGTTTTCAATCCGCCTTCCGCCTCAAAAATGTTTCGGCGTCAGTTTAAATTTACTTTCCTTGCCGAAAGAAAGCTCTCGCGGCTCGGAACAATCTTACTATACCACCCCGCCGTCCGAAACGCAAGCGTTTAACGCGCGGTTTTGATAAATTTATAAATCTGTTTGGTATTTTCGCAGACGGCGACGGGATTGTATTCCTCAAAATCCTCCGCCCTGCCGAAGCCGTAGGTCACTCCGAGCACGTCCATGCCGCAGGCTGCCGCTCCGCGCATATCGTAAAGGGTGTCCCCCACAAGCAGACAGCTTTTCACGTCCAGATTTTTGCCCTCGACAGCCGCCCGCAGAACGTCGGCTTTTTCGTTCCTGTCGCCGACGCTTCCGAACACGAAACCGAAATACTCCAAAACGCCCAGCTCTTTGAGCACCTTGACGGCGTAAGGCTCGTATTTGGAGGTGGCGACGCCCAGCGCAAAACCGTCGGCGACCAGCTTTTCCAACAGCTCCTTAACCCCGTCGTAAAGGGTGTTGTCCGTCATGAAATCGAGATAAACTCCCCTGAAATAGTCCAACGCCTTGAACAGCCGCATATCGTCGCCGAAAATCTGATAAAAGCTCCATTGTATGGGCGGACCGATAAATTTTTTCAAATCGAATTTCGACTCGTCCACGCCGAACTCCTTCATCATTTTTCTGAACGCTTTGAATATGCCGCTTTCAGTATTGGAAATGGTTCCGTCGAGGTCGAAAATAATGGTATTGTATTTCATCTGCGGTTATCCTTCGCAAAACGTCGCTTACGCCGAAATTGCCGACATACTGTCGGCAATTTCCGTGTTTTGCAATCAATAATTGTTGGCTTTTACCTCGAAATAAGCTTTCGGGTGGTCGCAGGTGGGACACTTCTCAGGCGCGAATTTTCCTACGTGTATATGACCGCAGTTGCGGCACACCCACACGGTATTTTCTCCCTTGTCGAACACCTTGCCGGACTTTACGTTGTCCGCCAGCGCGCGGTATCTTTCCTCGTGGGACTTTTCGATTGCCGCAACCAGACGGAATTTCGCCGCTATGTCCTTGAAGCCCTCTTTTTCGGCAACCTCGGCAAACTCCCTGTACATTTCCGTCCACTCGGCGTTTTCGCCGGCGGCTGCGTCCAGAAGATTGTCGTAGGTGTCGCCAATCCCGTGAAAAATTTTGAACCACAGCTTGGCGTGCTCCTTTTCGTTAAGCGCCGTTTCCGCGAAAATGGCGGAAATCTGTTCAAAGCCGTCTTTTTTGGCTTTGCTCGCGTAAAAATCGTATTTTGTTCTCGCCTGACTTTCGCCCGAAAAAGCGTACATCAAATTCTGTTCCGTTTTGCTTCCTTTAAATTCCATGGTATTTCCTCCGATTGAAATTATATCATTTTCCGCGCCCGCTGTCAACGCCGCTTTGAAAATTTTGCCGTAACTCTCTTTTTTCAAACAAAAAACGACGGAAAATTTCACCCGCCCGAAAAAAACTCCGGTACGTAATTTTTTTCGCTCTCCGCGTCGGAGGGCGGCTGCTCGAAACCGTTTTCAAGTCCGACGTTAAAAAAATACTCCCTCACCCTGTCGTACTCGCTCGTCCGCACGGCGCGTTTCAGCTCGGGGAATTTTTCGGCGTTGCCCGCGGGGAAATACTGTCCCATAAGGCTGACGTACAGTTTCCTGTCAAGACGCGCGACAAAGTCCAGCGCCGACTTGCTGTTTTCGACGTTTGCCGGCAGTACCAAATGCCTGACAATCATTCCCTGTTTCATAATGCCGTCTTTATCGAAAACGTCGCGGGGACGCTGTCTGCGCATTTCGGCGAGCGCCGACGACGCAACCGAGAAATAATCTCCGACTCCAGAATATATTTCGCCCGTTCGGTGGGAGCCGTACTTCATATCGGGCAGGTAAATATCCACAAGCCCGTCGAGACGCTTCAAGGCTTCTACGCTGTCGTAGCCCCCGCTGTTGTAAACTACGGGCAGCGAGCTTGACGCCTTGAATTTTTCAAGCAAAGGCGCAAGCCTTGTTGCGTAATGTGACGGAGTTACCAGATTTATGTTGTGCGCGCCCTCCCTTTCAAGCTCGAACAGCTTGTCCAAAAGCCGCCCGTCGGAATAAGTTTCTCCCCTGCCCGACGACGAAATGACGTAATTCTGACAATAAACGCAGTTGAGATTGCAGCCCGAAAAAAACACCGCGCCGCTGCCGCGCGTACCGCTTAAAGGCGGCTCCTCCCAAAAGTGCAGCGCGATTCTTGCGACGGAAAAAGCCTCCTTGGTCTTGCACCTGCCCGTTGAAACAGCTCTGTCCGCGCCGCAGCGGCGCGGACAGGCGTTGCAAATCATTTCACTGCTCCGAGCATTTTTCCGATATTGGCATTTTCGTCTACAAACGCCGACAAACGCTCGGTTTTGCAGCTCAAAACGGGACTCCCCCGGGGGCCGTGTCCGGAAATAAGGCAGTCGCTGTGTATGACCACTCCGACGGTTCCGCTTCCTTTGAGATACTCTCTGCCGAACACCGTGTCGCAGTCTTGAAGAAACACCAAATCTCCGAAGCGCAGTTTGTCTATGCCGTACTCATTAAGCTCGCCCTTGCTCGCCGTCATAATGTCGTAATCCCCCGAAAACGCCTGACTTCCTATGCCGCTGCCCATAAATCTCGCGGGAATAACGGCTCTTACTCCCACGCTCAGTCTGCCGTCCCCGATTTTTATATTCAGCTTTTCAAAGAGGTCGGGGTCGATGTTCATAACCCTTATGTCCTCGAAGCCCTCTATCTCAAGCCCCTGACCGAAGGATTTGACCAATATCTTGTCGTCGGGCGCAAGCAGCTCCTTGGTCTCTCTGTCAAACCACACGATGACATGTTCTATGCCTCCGTGAGTGCCCGTAACAAAGCCCTCTCTGCCCTTTGCGTCGCCAGAAATTACCCGCGCTCTGTTGCCTATGCAGGAGAGAAAATTGTACGCGCCGTTCTCGGCGCTGTCGGCGTTCTGCGTGGAAACGTCCGGCTCTATGTGGTCGCCTACCCAGCCGAACACGCTGTCCCCCAAGGTGACGTTGTAGCAAATCGCGCCGACGGTGGGATACGCCACGGGCTTCCCCTCCGTAGTAACTCTGTAAACTCCGCCTCTGACGGTAGGATTGTGCACCTTCCCCGTCACGGATTGCATGACAAGTCTGTCTCTGTTTGTTTTTAGCATAAACGAAATCTCCTTTATTTCTAACCCGCCGCAAGGTATCCCGGCGCCACTGCGGGTATAAGCAGCCCGAACACAAGGTAGCCGACCACCCCGCCTCCGACTATCAATATGACGGGATTTAATTTTTTGTTCTTTATTTTGATACGGCTTGCGCCGAATGCCGCCGCAACGAGTATGAGCGAAACCCAGTCGAATTTGTCAAACCAGCTGTCCGCAGAGGAAAAATCCTTGAGATTCATCAAAGGCAAAATTACCTGCAAGGCTATGGACACGCCCGCCGCGGAAATAAGCCCCGTCACAACGGGCTTGATTCCGTCGAAAGCGCCTCTTAAAAATCTGTTTTTGCTGATTTTCGAGTAGATAGCCGCAAAAATAAGGATTATGATTAACGAAGGCAGCACCACCGAAAAGGTCGCCACTACGCCGCCAAGAACGCCCCCCTGACTCGTGCCGACAAAGGTGGCGATGTTGATTGCAAAGGGACCGGGAGTCGACTCGGATATGCCTATGTAGTTGAGCAGCTGCGTATCGGTGAGCCACCCCTTTTCGTCCACGATTTCCTGCGTTATCATGGGAATCATGGCATAGCCGCCGCCGATTGTGAACAGTCCGATACGGAAAAATATCCAAAAAAGTTCGAGGTAAATCATTGTTTGTCCTCCCCGCTTTCCTCCGCGCCGCCGCAGGCTTGGTCAACCCGCTCCGCACCGTCCTCCTCCGCCGCCGCGCTTTCGCCGCCGTCGAGATTTTTTTCGAGAAGCTTCTTTTTTCGCGCGTCTCTTGCAAGAGTGTATACTATGCCGTAAATTCCTCCCGCCAGAATCAGGAATATGACGTTGAAATCCGTGAAAAGCGTGACAATAAGCGCAGCCGCGGCAATCAGGTAGGACTGCCAGTTTTTGTCAAGCTGTTTGAAAAACTTGACCATTGCGTTGACGATAAGCACCACAACTACCGCCTGAATCCCCTTGAACGCGGCTGCAAGCCATGCGACCTCTTCGAGGTAATGCACGAAAAAGGAAAGCACGGTTATGATAATCAGCGAAGGCAGAACAACGCCTAGAGTGCCCAAAATGCCGCCGAGCACGCCAGCCACCCTGTAACCGACAAAGGTTGCGGAATTTACCGCGATTGCGCCCGGAGTCATTTCGGAAATAATAAGCATATCCGTCATATCTTCCTGCGTTATCCACTTTCTGCGCTCCACAAGCTCGGCGGAAATGACGCTTATCATGGCGTAGCCGCCGCCGAACGTAAACAATCCGATTTTGAAAAAGCTCCAAAACACCAGCAATGCTTTTTTAAATTTGTTCATAGCACGCAAATTATACAGCAAACCCTTTCCGCTTTCAAGCAAAAAACGGGCGCGGAAAAAATTTTATTTTCGTCGCCAAAAGACTTGAAAAAAAAGTGTGTTTGTTTTAAAGTATATATGAAGTTCACAACAACGGAGAAAATTATTATGACGCAGCAGAATCTGGTTATATTCGACCACCCCCTAATCAGTCACAAAATCGCTCTTTTGAGAAGCGTGGAAACAGGAGCAAAGCAATTCCGCGAGCTGGTTGAGGAAATAACCACGCTCATGGCGTTTGAAGCGTTGAAGGACGTGCCCACAAAGCTTGTGGAGATTACCACTCCTCTTGAAAGGTGCACCCAAAAGGTGGTCGTTGAAAACTCCGTCGTCATCGTGCCCGTGCTGCGCGCTGGGCTCGGCATGGTCAACGGCATACACACTCTTTTGCCCACGGCAAAGGTGGGACACATAGGAATGTACCGCGACCACGACACGCTCGAACCGAGGGAATACTACTGCAAGCTGCCCGACGGCATAGAGGACAAGACGGTAATCGTCATAGACCCCATGCTTGCAACGGGCGGAAGTCTTGTCGCCGCAATAGATTTGCTCAAAAAGCGCGGCGTAAAAAAAATAAAGGCTATGAATATTATCGCCGCGCCCGCAGGCATAGAAGCGGTGCAAAAGGCGCACCCCGACGTTCAGCTTTACATAGCGCAGCTTGACCGCTGCCTCAACGATATGGGATATATTCTCCCCGGTTTGGGCGACGCGGGCGACAGAATTTTCGGCACGAAATAACAAAAAAGCCGCTCCCGTGCGTTTGTTCAAACGCCGTAGATTTTCTATAAGACTTTTTCAACAAATTCTCCTTAATAAACAAAGCTCGCGCCTTTTAGGCGCGGGCTTTGTTTGCTTTCAGGCTATTTCCTGTCTGCGCTCCTCATCTATTTTGGAACCGGAAAGTTTTTCCGTTTTCCGCGTTACCGACGCGTTTGTTTCCGAGCCTATTATGTCGGCGCTCACCTCGCAATCGACCTCGACGCGGTAGTTTTTGCTGTCGCTTCCTACAAGAGTTACGTTGTATATTTCAACCTTTATATCCTTGCCAGGCTTTGCCGCCGTAAACGCGGCGGTTATCTCTCCTACCGCGACCGAGTCCTTTTCCGCAACTCCGTCGGGCATTCCTACCTGTGCGAAGGTGACGTTTGTCGTTCCGTCGAACATTTTGTCGTTGGCGACCAAATCTTTGAGCACAACCGTTTTGGGCGTTATGTCGCCCGACAAAGCGACTTTTCCCAAAGTATAGTTTTCGGCGTTGCCCCCCTTTATGCTGACGTTTTCAAGCGTAACGCTCTTTTTTTCTCCCGCGTTTTTGTCTGAAAATCTTGCGGTTGCGTCCATTTTGAGCACGTCGCCGTTTACGCTTCCGTTAAGCGGAATATCTTTCAAAAGAACGGTATCCGTTCCGTCATACTCTTTGACAAGTCTTTCCGTCGCGTCGAACGTCACCTCGCGCGGCAGGACTCTTATTGTTCCCGTTTCAATTTCTACGTCGTACTTTTGACAAACAAACTCACGAAAAACGATTTCATATTCTCCCGCCGCGTCCCCCGTTTTGACTTGGGTTTGAGCAAGCCCGACAAGCCCGAGGGATTCGGCGGTGTCGCCGTCCACAAGACCGTTGACGGTATACGTCGGCGCGGGGATTTCTTCCCCGTACACAGCGCTCGTATCGTTTGCCTTGATTTTAAGCAGAGGTTTGTTTACCGTCATGGAAAACTCAGCGATTTCCTTTCCGTTAAGCTCCGCCTTTATGCTGTGGCTTCCGACGCTTGCCGAAGCGGTGTTGAACACAAATGCCGACTTGTCGGAGGCGTCCTTTTTCTGCACCTCTTTGCCGTCCATTTTCCAAACTACCGTGTCGCCCTTGCGGTATCTGTAATCCTCGAGATTGAGATTGACGGAATTGCTTTCGCCGTATCTGTAATCCTTCGCGCCCTTTATAATGCCCTTGCTTGTGCCTGTATTGGACAAAATTATGATTAGAACAA
>ERZ779874.4037-NODE-4037-length-10409-cov-2.379563_pt1 | contig 10409 bp, 9 predicted proteins | sample MGYA00511031_ERZ779874 | MGnify/ENA primary metagenome ERZ779874 (study PRJEB29588, sample SAMEA2156850) | human gut metagenome | biome: human gut; feature: human-associated habitat; material: faeces | place: Denmark | collected 2008/2010 ...
ATGAAAAAATATCAACAGGCGAATTGTTATCCTCACCTAGCCTTTTTCTTAAACGTTCTGCTTTTGTCATCAAATCTGCGTAATCAATCATTCGTTTGCCTCTTTCAATAATTTTCCCATAACTTCTGAATTAAGTGCAATTCGGTTAATAACACTAATGGTCTCCATATCCTCATTTGTGAGATCATTCGCTCTGAAAGCAACTGATAACTCAGATGCTTCAATTACATTACTTTCCATATCATTGACGGAAATTCCAAACAAACATGCAAGTTTTTCTAGCATATCAGCAGATAACGTGCGTTCACCCTTCTCAACTTTTGAAATTAAACTCTGGTCAACATTGAGAAAGCGAGCAATACTAGTCTGGCTAAAACCCATTTTATCTCTAAGTGCTTTAATGTTTTCTCCAATAAATTTTTCATTCATCATATCAGTATTCCTCCTTTTGCTTTACTTATATTATATCCTTATTTTGTCATAATTTCAACTGGTTTTGCATCAGAAAATATGACATTCTCAAGTAAAACACTATAAATTAAAAGACCGCTTCCACCATGCTTTCACACAGCTTCTGCGGTCTTTCTCTTATCTTGTCTTAATCATGCAGCGCGTCGTCTTTTCCGACTACAATCCATATATCGTAGGAATCAAATTTCTTCTGGCTGTCTGGTATCTTCACGTTTGTATCGGCATTAGGGTCGGCACTATCAAGTCCTTCCTCACGGTATTCCGCATTTGGGAAAAGGTCATATACGCCTTTCGGTGCATTTCCACCTGCTGTCACATAGACAACGGTGTGATCATTAATCTCTCCCTTATAATCTGCCATTACAACATTTGTGAAACCCTTTCCCTGAAGGAAGCGCTTCCAGTAAGCAGCAACACCAGCTTTGCCGGTTCCATTTAACACAATAATCCGTGGGTTCTCTGCAGAAAATAAATCTGCTTCTGTACTTTTAGCTGACTCTGATGCGATACTTTGTGACTCTGTCTCGCTCTTCGTCTCTGACTCACTTTCCAGATGACTTTCAGTCTCAGATTCCGACTCAATCTCGGTCTGAGTGTCTGTCTGAACCTCTGGCGTACTGCTTTCTGCCTCGCTTATTGTCTCGCTCTCTGGCTCCTCTGGCACAGTTACCTGCACCACATCCTTAGTTGCCGCTTCCTTACTTTCTAACACTCTTATGTACTCCTGACGTTCCTTTGCCTGTGAACGGGAGTAGTAAAACAGGTAGCCCATACCGCAAAGCAGTACCAGTACAACCAGTACATACAAAAACGCATGCACACCTGAATTATCCTGCTTACGTCGTCTATTGCCTGCCATTAAAAAACTCCTTTGTCATTCACAATTACTTTGCAGCAGAAGTAGACTCAGCCTCAGTAGCTTCCTCTGTAGCTACTTCAGTCTCAACTTCAGTTGCTTCCTCTGTAGCTGCCTCAGAAGTCTCCTCTTCCTCGTCGATTACGGTGATATCCTCATCTTGGATTACCTTAGTTAAAACAGTGAACGGTCCAAGGTTCTCGAAGGTAACAGTCAGCTCACCAGTCTTTGGATCAAATGCGTCTAACTCTAAGTACTTCTTCTCCTTGGTCTCTGGGTCAACTGTCATGATAACAATGTCTTCCTCGTCCATATCAACAGTAGCCTCGCAGGTAAAGCTTACCTGTGCATTGCCATCCATATCGTAGGAAATCTTGTCCAGATCCTCGATTGCCAGATCAACAAAGGAAGTCAGTGCCTCATACTGCTGCGGCAGAATCTCGTTGTCCTTGTTGGTCTTCTGTACTTCGTCCTCTAACTCAGCCTTGGTTGCGATGGTGAATGGTCCAACATGATCAAAAGTAGCGGTGATTGCACCGGTCTCTGGATCAAACTCATCCGGCTCAACATAGGAGATGGTTCCATCCTCTGGATTAACAACTACAAATACCAGATCCTCTGTGTTCATGCCCTTTAATGCATCAAATGTCATTGTCATGGTGAACTCGCCGGTCTCCTTAATCTGAAGCTCCTTAGAATCATCTACTAACATATCAGCGAATGCGAACATTGCCTTGTACTCGCTTAAGTTGATGGTGTTCTCTTTGTTGGTGGCTACTTCGGTAGTCTCGACATCCTCAGCTTTTAATGCTTCCTTTAACTCCTTAACGATGACACTTGGTAAGCTCGTATACAGATCAATGATCCTCGCTGCCCTGTCCGTAATATGCATTTGCACCATGCTTACGGAAATAGTGCTTGTCGAGCAGATACTGTTGAACACGCTTGGTTCTCGGGTTTAAGGTCATTGTGTTATAAGCCATCTCAGCAACCTTATCGAGAACAACTGCATTATATACTGCTCCTGCCGGTGTGCGTCCCCATGCAAATGGTCCGTGATTCTTTACTACTACACCTGGAACTGCCATCGGATCCTTTCCTGCAAAGGTCTCAACGATAACATTACCTGTGTTTAACTCATAGGCCTCCTCGATCTCCTCTGCAGTCAAATCTCTGGTGCACGGAATGTCGCCATAGAAATAATCTGCATGGGTTGTGCCGAATGCCGGAATATCAAGACCTGCCTGGGCAAAGGTAACACCATAGGTAGAGTGGGTATGTACGACACCGCCAGTCTGTGGAAATGCCTTATAGATCACAAGATGAGTCGGTGTGTCAGAAGATGGCTTATACTTTCCCTCGACTACATTGCCTTCCATGTCTACTACAACCATATCCTCCCATGTCATAGTTGCATAGTCGACACCGCTTGGCTTAATTACAACAAGACCCTTTTCACGGTCAATCCCACTGACATTGCCCCATGTATAAATAACCATACCTTTGGCAACAAGATCCATGTTTGCTTCGTAAACTTCTTTTTTTAGCTGTTCTAACATCTTTCTCCTCCTATCTTCATGCGTCTTTTGGCGTAAATATACAGCTAGTTATAATTATGCTACTTTTGGCATATTCTGTCAATATTGCGGAAATTTTCTGCTCAAAAAAGATATCCATTCCCTTTGCGCTGTGTCCTTCGCAGGCGAAATGGATATCCTTTTAATTTTCGCATATTGCTGATGTTCTGTCAAGTTAAAAATCGGCTAATTTTCTTGTTTTCCTTACCATAAATCGGCCAGTTCATAAATCAGCTTTTCTGTCTTGTCCCAGCCAAGGCATGGATCGGTGATGGATTTTCCATAACAGTGCTCTTCTACCTTCTGGCTGCCGTCCTCTAGGTAGCTTTCGATCATGAGTCCCTTTACAAACTTATGCATCTCTTGGGAAATGTGACAGCTATGCATAACGTCCTTGCTGATACGAATCTGCTCTTCGTACTGCTTGCCGGAGTTGGAGTGGTTCGTATCTATGATGACGCCCATGTTTGCCAGATCTCTCTTTTGATACTGCTCGTAGAGATTTCTGATATCTTCATAATGATAATTTGGCATGTTGTTTCCAAATTTATCGACATAGCCGCGAAGGATTGCATGGGTATATGGATTACCATGGCTCTTGACCTCCCAGCCTCTGTAGAGGAAGGTGTGGCTGTTCTGTGCTGCCACGATGGAATTTAACATGACGCTGATGTCACCGCCTGTAGGATTTTTCATGCCGACAGGAATCTCAAGTCCTGATGCTGTAAGACGATGCTGTTGGTTTTCTACTGAACGTGCACCTACGGCAACATATGAAAGAAGATCTGACAGATAGCGATGATTTTCTGGGTAGAGCATTTCGTCTGCACATGTAAAGCCAGTTTCTTCGATTGCACGCTTATGCATCTCACGGATTGCGATGATACCCTTTAGCATATCTTCCTTTTTCTCCGGGTCTGGCTGATGAAGCATGCCCTTGTAACCTGTACCTACTGTACGAGGCTTATTTGTATAGATACGCGGGATGATAAAGATCTTATCCTTTACCTTTTCCTGTACGTTTACTAAGCGTCCAATATATTCTAATACGGCATCTTCTCTGTCAGCTGAGCATGGTCCGATGACGAGGATCAGCTTATCGTTTTTGCCTGCGAAGATGGCGCGGATCTCTGCGTCTCTTTCTGCTTTGATTTTCTGGATTTTATCGCTGGCAGGAAATTCTTCCTTTAACTCCTTTGGAGTCGGAAGCTTTCTGTAAAATTCCATGTTCATAGTGGTGGTCTCCTTTTCTTTTAACGAAATGATGGGAACAAGCATAACCTGTCCCCAACAATTCACTTTTATGCGTTGTTGCTTTCAAGTACTAAAGTCTACCACATTTTTTCACAAAAAGCAACCCCAATTTTCTCAGGCAGACCAGACTCCGTTAGCATCAAAATAATAATATCTTCCATCAATCACTTGCCAGCCAGTAACCATCTTTCCACTTAGCTGCATATAGTACCAGGCGCCACCAACATTTTGCCAGTTGGTTGTCATAGCTCCTGACGCATCAAAGTAATAATAGCTTCCATCAATCACTTGCCAACCAGTAACCATCTTTCCACCTGGCTGCATATAGTACCAGATGCCGCCAAGATTTTTCCAGCCGGTTACCATCTCTCCAGATGCTTCAAAATAATAATAGCAGCCATCTACCACATACCAGCTAGTTGCCATAACTCCTGATGGTGTGATGTAGTACCAATAACCGTTGCTCTGCACCCATGTAGAAGTGGTCATATAACCATTATACTCAAGGTAATACCAAGCACCATTAATCTTAGTAAAATCACTTCCTGCTTTTCCGTTGCCATCATAATAATACCAACTGCCATCGCTGTCATTATACCAGCCAGTAATCATGTAACCATCGGAATTAAAACGATACCAAGAGTCATTAATCAATTTTACCGTATCAGTACACATCTTTCCGTTCTCATCCAGATAATATGTATAACCGCCATCGACTAAAAACTCATTCTTTACCATGGTATTATTTCTAAAATAATACCAACCATCTGTCATTCTCTTCCAACCATTTGATGGCTGACCCTGCGTACTGGAAAGCACACCATCTGCCCCAAAATAATACATAATTCCACCAATGGATACCGAGTAATTTGTACACATACGACCATCAGATGCCAGATAATAGGTTGCTGAACCAATTGTAGTTATACCAGATACTGCTTTTCCATCAGCGCCATAATAATACCAAACATTATCACTATCCAAATACCAGCCTGTTACCATCTTGCCACTCGCATCAAACTGATACCAGTTGTTTATACCAGATGCCCAGTCATGTACCATACGTCTCTCACCTGTGACCATTTTTCCAATTTCAAAATAGTAGGTTTCGTTTCCAATAGTCTTTAATCCACCACACAATTCGCCATTTTCCACATAATACCAATCACTACCAAACAGCAACCATCCATCAGAAATGCCACCTCTCTGACTCGCAAGCGCACCATCTGATCCAAAATAGTAGAATATGCCATTTTCTACAGCTGCAAAGTCGGTTCTCATATAGCCATAGAAATAATAGGTAACACCATTAACTGTTGTAAGACCATTGGCCTTTACTCCACCCTTTAGCGGATCGTAGTAAAAATACGGTGCATCTGCGCTCTCGCGGTACCAGCCTGTAACCATATAGCCATTCGCATCTAGCAGGTATTCACCCTCTTGCATATAAATGCTGCCGGTCTGCTTTATACCATTTATGTAGTAGCACCAATGCCCCCCTTCCATAACCCAGCCATTTGTGCCGCTTAGATAGGTATTATTTGGATCAATCTCAATTGTTTCCTCGTCCTCGATCATTACCTGCTCCTGCGTATCAGTTACACTGCTAGCATAAGCATCCACCGCCGCTGCTGAAAGACTAAACACAACTGCCGCCATCGCAACAGTTAACTGTCTAATTTTTTTCTTTGTATGCCTCATTGATTGCTCTCCCTTCCTATTACAAATTGATCTATTACCATTATAATCGCAATCAATAGCCTCTTCAAGTCTATTTTTTAAGATATTGCTTAGCATCCTTTAAAAAGCTGCCTACAATGAGGATCATTACAAAACCAATCGGAAATGCTGCGATAATGCTGACAGACTGTAGATTGCTCATGGAACTCTGTGCAAACACCAGTGCAATCGGGAGAAGCACCAACAGAATACACCACATAAACTGGATCAGCTTGTGCGGCTGCTCATTTGCACCGAGACGATGATAGCTATAGCAAGAAGCTGTCAATGCAATAGAATCAAAAGAAGTCGCATAGAATGCAATCATCGTTACAAGCACAAGAACCAGCACGAATGGTGCGCACGGAAGTGTTCCGATAATATCGGTAATAAGACCATATGCATCGCCTGTCTCAATATAGGTTGCCAAAAAATCAGCTGCACCACTCATCTGTTTTCCAAGAGAATAGTTTCCAAGGATGATGAAACTCATTATGGTAGATCCAATACCGAATACATATCCACCCAAAATTGTTTGACGCACGGTTCGGCCTCTCGAAATATTTCCGATGAAGAATGGTGCTGCCACGCACCATACCATCCAGTATGCCCAATAGTAGATCGTCCAGTTCTGCGGGAAAGAAGTAGTACGTTGTGGGTCAGTTGCAGTGGCAAGTGTGAAGAAGTTCTGAACCATTCTTCCAATTGCAGAAAATCCAGTTTCAATTATGTATTTTGTCTCACCACCAAATAAGAGGACATAAATCAATAAGCCAAAGAATAGATAAATACAGGCATTTGCCAACACACTAATTCCCTTAAAGCCATGAAGAAGTGAGTATGTATAAATAACACAAGTGATTACAATAATCACAATTGTAACAGCAGTCTCATTTAGCTGCACACCAAACAAAGTGTTAATGATTTTTGCCATAAGCGGGGTAGCCACACTGAATGTAGTAGCAGTTCCAGCAAGAAGCGCAAATACAGCGAGCAAATCGATGATTCGTCCAGCAATACCATCAGTATGCTTTCCAAGAATCGGGCGACATGCCTCGGAATATTTCTGACGGTCTCTTTTGCGCACATGCAGCATAAAACCAAACGCTGCTGCCAGCACAAGATAAAATCCCCACGGAATCAGGCTCCAATGGAAAATTGGGTAAACACTTGCCCAGTCCTGAATGCTTCCCATTTCTGCGATATGAGGATCGGTCGCATACATAAACCACTCAGAAAAAGAGTAAAACAAAATATCAGCTGCAAGACCGCAGGTAAACATCATTGATCCCCAGGCAAAGAAGGAGTATTTTGGCTTTTCGTCCTTCTCACCAAGAACAATCGTACCATATTTGGAACAAGCAATATAGATGGAAAGCAAAAAGATGCCAAGTCCGATAATCAGGTAATAGGTTCCCATGGTGTCACCAAAGAAAAAACGGATTTTACTTAATACTTCGTTAGACTGTGACGGCGCCACAAAAAACACGATGCACAATACAACTACAATAATGAGTGGAAGTAGTGTGATAAGCCAATCAATTTTCTTTTTTTCATTTTTCATAATAATATTCCCCTCTCTTTTTACTGTTTTTCCAGATAATTCTTGTAGGACGGATCGAGCGCAACAAGTTCACTTAAGTTGTCGACCTCAATGATATCTCGATACTCCATCGGATGAATTCCAAGTTTGTACTCATCCGGGTAGCAAAACATTGCAACATCATCCCAGTAGATCTGACGATTCTTCTTTTCTTCAAACTCAATCTCAAGATGACGTTTTAATTTAGCACCATCTTCTTTATTCCAACGTGAAATGCTAAACAGCTGCCAACCATGTTCTCCACCATTTCTGCCACAGTGTGTAACAACACCATTTTCCACGGTAAGAAGCCACTCGTCAGTCTTTCCCTCACACCAAACGCAGTTGTAACCAGACCGTTCAAACTCTGGCGTTAAAATCGTCGGATTGTAAATGATTTGATCACCATCAAGGATAATTACGTCCTCAAGATGCTCTCTTGCTGCATACAGGGAAGAAATATTATTGCAGGTTTCATATAGCATGTTTTCGATCAATACAACTCCTGGATACTGATTTGGCAGCTCTGCAAATGCCTCCTTTAAATAGCCGACTACAATATAGATTTCAGTGATTCCATTTTGATGAAGTCCCGAAATTACTGTATCGATCATTCGCACTCCATTTACTTTTATTAACGGCTTCGGTGTATGCAGGCTGACTGGCTGCATACGTTTTCCAATTCCTGCTGCCATGATGATGGCTCTTTTTACTTTATGCATAGTATCTCCCTCTTTTTCATTGTATTACTGGATATTTATAATCTCTTCAGATGCAATACGATAATATTCTTTTGCAAAACGATACTGACGTAGGCTGTACTCACCAAACTCCACGCCAAGACTTCGCTTGTACTCACACCAATTGCTCCAAAGAAGACCACAGGCAGCAATATAGCAATATATCTTGATGCGTGTTTCTTTCGGACATTCCCCATCAAAATAGATAGAAATCAAACGATCAACCTGACGCTTATTATACATTGAATAGATACAGAACATTGCTATGTCAACATGTGGATCTTGCATACCAGCATACTCCCAGTCGGTTAGCTGAAGCTGTTCACCATCTGCCCCTGAATAGAATAAAAAATTATCTGGAACAGCATCAATATGAGTTAACACCTTCTTCCCTGCATTTGCCTCTATATAGGGCTTCAGCGACAAAACATTTTCTTTTGTCTTCTCATAGTCCCGATAGATTGATGGTGCACCCTCCCATAGACTCTCATAAAACGCAATCTGCTTAAAAATGTCAAACTCATGATCAACAGTAAGTTCCATCTGATGAAAATTTTTTAACAGCTTCATGCATTTTTTCAGATCATTTACGTTTAATGGATCACACGGACGAACTCCCTCTAAAAATGCGGTAATCTTGTAGCCATTTGCTGGATTAATATAAACTGGATCATCACAAATGCCTTTCCCTGAAATTGCACGATACACATCGGCCTCTTCCTTACGGCTAATCAACTGTGAGGTGCCTTCTCCTGGAATACGCATGATGTATTTTTTACCCTTACAGGAAAACAAAAATGAGCGGTTTGTCATACCTTTTTTCAATACTGATATTTCAACAATTTCTTTTTGATTAACCTGAAGTTGTTCTGCAATAACTGCAATGGCATCTGATTTTAACTGTTCAGAATCGCTATCTAAGTCTCGCAGCTGCTCGTAGGTATTGATCTCAACAGCATCAGATGCATGGACAACTCTTGCCGACACAATCATACGATCCTTTTTATACAGTGCTTCCTCCCAAAAAAAATCATCATACTGATTTTTTGTGCAAAGTACATTGATCCGCTCTGCAACAAATATGGAATCTTCTTCTGTCAAATATGAAATACCAATCATAGCATTTCCAGCTGTCTGCCCAGCACGAACTAGCTCCATTTTGCGATTCACGCGAACATCGCTCTCCTCATCTACCAGATCACTGACCATGTACCATGAATACAATTCGTTCGTATGAAATGGATTTTTGTCACACCAGATATCACATGGAACAATATACGCATTTGCGAGATGGTCTGCTACCAATTTCATAGAATGCAGGTTATTTTTTCCAGCATACTCTGTATTGATTACTAACTCAACGCCAAATTCATCAATCAAATACTCGAACTGCTCTTTCATGAAACCAACAACGACATAAATTTCATAAATACCAACCTCATGCAGCTGACGAATCAGACGCTCAATCAGGTATTCCCCATTCACCTTTAAAAATGCCTTTGGTGATTCAAGGTTAATTGGCACCATGCGCATACCAAAGCCTGCTGCAAGAATAATAGCCTGCTTTGGTGCCTTATCTGCAAATTCATTCTCAGCCTTCTTTGTCAATCGAATATTATCGTCAATATATCCTTCCTTTAGCAGCTGACGCAGCGAACGGTTTACAATTCCAAGCGAATGACCACTTAGATCCGATAATACACGCTGATTGATATATGGCTCTGCGTGAAGCGCCTCTAAAATATCGCATTCCTGTTTGTTCATATTATTTGTCCTTTCTATTTTCGTGAACAAATTGGTTTTAAATTACGGTTACAGACTACCATCATTCGTTTATCGGCCTGTAACCGCAATACGGCTGTAAGTATAGCTCTTTTTTGTCTTCTTGTCAATACAAATTTCAAAACTAATCAACAGATAGTAATAAAACACCAAATTGACAGTCATATTCTTCGTTTGCCCATTCGATTATGCGGCCGTCTCTTTTTCGTATGAGCTGAAGAAATAATTTTGTTTGCTGTGATTGCTGCGTCCACACTTCTTGCAAAATGGAGCATTCTATAACAGTATCTGTGCCGCTGTTCCATGTGCGCGGATCACTTTTGATTTCGAAGGCTTTGATGTTTTCGTTGTTTTCTGTAAGGATCAGTCTGCAGACTGCCTCTTCGCAAAGATTGGCAAAGCCGGTGTTTTTAATTGTAAATTTGATG
>ERZ779874.4040-NODE-4040-length-10403-cov-8.064264_pt1 | contig 10403 bp, 7 predicted proteins | sample MGYA00511031_ERZ779874 | MGnify/ENA primary metagenome ERZ779874 (study PRJEB29588, sample SAMEA2156850) | human gut metagenome | biome: human gut; feature: human-associated habitat; material: faeces | place: Denmark | collected 2008/2010 ...
GCGGGAACCCTCAGCGTAGAGGACACCCAGCGCCAGCGAGGACTTGCCGGAGCCGGACACGCCCGCAATGCCGACGATCTTGTGGAGCGGCACATCTACGTCGATGTTCTTCAGGTTGTGCACCCGCGCGCCCCGCACCCGGATGGCGGCGGGGAGAGCGGAACTGGATTCGTGGTTCATCGTGTCTCCTTTCTCTGAATGGGGTCACAAAAGGCTCCCCTGCAGGGGAGCCGGAAAGATCATAAACCGAGAGGATTGAACCGCTGGTGTTCGAGCTGGTCGATCACCGCCTGCGCTTCCGGCGCAATGGGGGCGGGCACTGCGGCGGGGCGGCTGAGGTAGTAGCCCTGCAGCAGATCCACGCCCAGACCGATGACGGTGCGCAGCTGGGCCTCGGTCTCAATGCCCTCGGCGATGAGCTGCATACTGCGGGCGTGCGCGTAAGCCACAATGTTGGAGACGATCTGCTGCTTATCACGGTCGGTATCGATCCCGCGCACAATGGAAATGTCGATCTTGATGTACCGGGGCGAGAGCTCCAGCAGGTTCAATTCGTTGCTGTAGCCGCTGCCGTAGTCATCCAGCGCAAAGGAGCCGGAGAAGCCCGGAACGTTCCGCTTCCGTTCCAGACATGCGCGGTCCAGATCTTCCTGTTCGGTGATCTCCACCACCAGCCGCTTGAGCAGCTCGGGGTAGCGCTGAGCATATTCCTCCACATCCTCAACCGTCAGGCTGACATTGGCGATGGAGTTGATGAAGAGCAGGGCATCGCTCTGGAGCAGGCCCTGTGCCTGCATGCGCTGGAAGATCTCGCTGGAATGGAACACAGTGATCCGTTCGATCTCATACAGGCGGCCCGTCTCATGGGCCAGCTGCATGACCTGAGCGGGGGAGTGCAGGGTGGGCAGATCGACCCGCATGAGGGCCTCGTAGGCTGCGACCCGGCCGCTGCGGGCAGAGTAGATGGGCTGGAAGTGGTAGGACACCAGCTCCTCCTGCAGCAGGAGCTCAAAGTCCTGCTGGGTCTGGGCGGCGTATGCCTCCTGATGGTAGCTGCCGATATCAAAATCACACATGCGGCCCTTGTGGGAATGCTTGACCTGATACATGGCAAAGTCGGCATATTTTTTCAGGGTGAGCAGGTCGTGGCCGTCCGTGGGGTACCAGGCGATGCCGCCCGAGATGCTGATGTGCAGCTGCTTGCCGTTGGGCAGGATGGACACGCTGCGCTGCAGGGCGGCACTCAGCAGCTCCAGCTGGGCGCGGAGCTGCTTGCGATCCTGGTAGCCATAGAAGAAGATCAGGAACTCATCGCCCGAAAGGCGGGAGCAGATGGTGTTGGCGGGCGTATTGGCCGCAAAGCACTGGCCGGTCTGGCGGATGTACTGGTCGCCCCAGTCGTGGCCGTAGGTGTCGTTGATCTGCTTGAGGTTGTCCAGATCCATCATCAGCAGAGCTGAGCAGTGCAGCTGGGCCGGGTGGGCAAAGAGGTCGGCGCAGACCCGGTTGAACGCCTGACGGTTGTACAGCCCGGTGAGGAAATCGTAGTCGCGCTCCCGCTCAATGCGCTGCTGCTCCAGCGTGGAGCTGGTCACATCTTCGAGCAGGCCCACCTCCGAGGCGGTCTCGCCGCAGATGCGGGTCACACGGAGGATCACATACCGAACCCCGTCCTCTTTCTGGACGAGGAAGATGGAGTTGCCTGCATCCGTAGTGCGGTAGAGGCTGGAATGCGCGATCCGGGAGAGGGCGTTGCGGAAGCTGCGGGGCGTGAGCGGCTCCGGGGTGGCCAGCCCCAGCATCTGGAAAAAGTTGTCGGTGGCAAAGACACTGTCGTTGCGCAGCTCGTAGCCGCCCAGCTCCACCGTGGCCATCTCCATGATCCGCAGAAAGCGGGTGGAGGAGGCCAGCACATCCTCCGAAAGGTGGGTGATGGCTGAGGCAAACTGGTCTACTTCCATGATGCCGGTAGTGGGCAGCTGCGGCATGGCCACGGCGTTTTCCTGCGCTTTGGCCACGGCAGCGGAGAGCTGATGGACGGGCTTGGACATCCGCTCACTGACCAGAAAGCTCGCCAGAAAGCCTGCGATGAGGGTGAGCAGCACGGTGAGGAAGAGCAGCTGCTGCACCCGGTTGGAGAAGGCCGAGAGGTTGGCCGTGGGCACCATGCCCACCAGACACCAGTGATCCCCGGAGAAGGGGGCGTTCCGGTTGTAGAGATTCAGCGGCATCACGGAGGCTGTGTAGGGCACATGGTCCTGCACCAGACGGAAGCAGCCGATGCCGCGCCGGAATGCCGCAGCGGTGGTGCCGCTGGCAAACGCCGAACTGCCGCTGCACAGGACCGGTGCAAGATCCAGCGAGAGGGTGTCCAGGTTCAAAGGCGCATTGGAGCAGGCCAGCAGATAGAGGCCGGAGCCGTCGCCCTGCAGTTCGGCGCAGGGCAGCTTCTCGGCGAGGTAGCTGGTCAGAAGTTCCACGCCGATGACGCCGTAGACGGTGCCGTCCGGCAGGATGAGGGGCTGGCTGTAATAGATGGCCTGCCGGTCGTCACCTTTCAGAGCATAGGGGGTGATGGTCCAGTGGCCGTAATCAGCCGGGCTCAGCTGGGCACCATCGTCATAGGCCGCCTGGAACGGCGCATAGAGATAGCCTCTGGCGTTTGCCTGATAGGTGAGGGCGGGGGACCAGCTCTTGTCGGTGGCGATGCTCTGCTCCTGCACCAGCTGGGCCGGTGCCCGCTCGAACAGCAGGTCGGAATTGTTTTCGGAGGGCGAGGCGTCGGGGTCCAGATCCCGTAGATAGATGGAGGGCAGGTGCTTGCCAGCGGAGCGCTCGTTCAGGTCGTGGGTGTTCAGCACCAGAAAGATGCCGGTCACCGGTCTGTTGCGCAGAGCGGCGATGAGCTTGGGGGTGGCCGCTTCCAGCAGGGGGTAGGCGGTGATGCTGCCGCTGTCCAGCGTGGCAAGGTCGATGCTGCCGCTGTCCAGCAGCTCCTGCGTCAGGGCGTTGATCTCACTTTCCAGAGTGGAAAGCTCCTGCGCATCGTTCAGGGTGGTCTGGATGTATCGGCTGCGGTTCTCCACCTGCATGGCGAGGATGTCCTCCGCGTTCTGGTCCAGCTGGGGGCCGACCCGCATCACATAGATGGACGCGACGAGCAGTGCGACCTCCACCAGCAGCACACTGACCATCGCCTTGAAGATCGTGCCGAAAATGGAGCGCTCTGCGCGGGTCCCGGACGGTTTGTGCCGGGTGAAGTGTTTCATGGGCCGGTGCTCCTTTCAAAAAGGGTTGGGGGCGGCAGATGGTCAGCCGGCGTAGGCTTCCAGCGCGGCCTTCGTGGATTCGTACCACTGGTCAAAGTATTCGTCGGTCAAAAACTCGGCTTCGGCTTCTTCGGGCGTCTGCCCGGCGGCGAGCCGCTCTTTCACGATGGCCCGGTCGGCCTCCGCCGCATCGGTCATGGCATTTTGCAGGGTGATGCGGGCCGTGGAACCCTCCGGGAAGGCGTGGGTCGTGTACAGGGCGTCATGCTCTACGGCATCCAGCGAGAGGTCCAGCACCTGGGTGATGGTGTCGGTCAGCTCCAGTCCGCTGGCCTGAATGGCGTCCGGGCTTGCGGCGGCGTGGGTCACGGGCAGATAGCCGGAGTTCACGGAGAACGCGATGTTGTTTTCCGGCTGGGTGAACCACTTCAGAAATTCAACGCAGGCCCGGATCTGGGCGTCGGTGCCTTTGGTCACGATCATGCCGGCACCCTGCTGGGCGGCGACCGGGGTGCAGCCTGCAAAGGATGGGCAGGGCAGGATGGCCGGTTCGATGGCGTGGCTCTCGGTGTCGTTGGTCATCACCTGGGCGGGGAAGAAGGGGCTGCTGGCCGACGAGCCGACGTAGGCCAGCAGATTGCCGGTCTTCACGTCGTCGCTGCGGAACTTGCCGCTGGCACCGAACCAGCCCTTGATGTAGGGCACATAGAAGTTATCCCACAGTTTGCGGATGACGTCTTTGTCAAAATGCAGGGTCATGACGCCGTTCTCGGCATCAAAGATGGTCAGGCCCATCTCCTGAGCACCGCACAGCAGGTAGTTGGCCAGCGCATCGCGGCCGAAGAAGGCCTTGCCGTCGTTGGGGGTGCTGGTCATGGCATCCGTCCAGTCGTAGTATTGGCGGGCCACCTCCACGACACCTTCCATGGTGGCCAGGTCGTCGTAGGTTACACCGGTGGCCGCAGCAAAGGAGGCCCAGTCGGTGGCGTTCAGGTAGAGCAGCTCGGTGGATTTTGCCACCGGGAACACCTTCAGTTCCCCGTTGTTCATCAGGTCGCCCTCGGCCAGAAAACCGTCTATATAGGCGGCCTTTTCCTTTGCGGTCAGATAGGGGGCCAGGTCTACGACTTCGCCCAGCAGGTCGAGGTCATAGGCCATGTCGGCATAGCCGGAGTAGAGGTTGGGCAGGGCCGCAGCGCCCACCTTGCCCTGCGCAGCGGCCAGAACGTTCGCTTCCAGGTCGGTCACGCTGCCCTGATTGAAGCTCTCGACCACGATGTTCTTCTCTTTGCCGACGGTGGCGTTGAACTGGTCCACCAGAGCGTTGAAGCTGCTCAGCAGGTCGCCGCTGTAATAGTTCCACACCGTGATGGTGGTGGGTGCCTTGGCACTGCCGCCGTAGCCCACACAGCCCAGCAGCAGCGCAGCGCTCAGCACCAGACTGATGAGCGGACGAAAACGAGATCGCATGATGTCTCCTTCCCCAAAACGAGCCGGTCTGAAAAATGGAGCCCCGGCTCCCCGTGGCTCCATCCGGAACTCAATCGAGGGCGTTGAGGGCCTCGATGGTCTTGTGATATTCCTTCTCTACAAGGGCATACTGCTCGGCGGCACCGTCAAAGCTCCCCGCGCGGAGGATCTCCGTCAGGGCCACTGCAGAGGGCATGAGGTTGCTGAAGCCGAGGTTGAGGCAGACCCCTTTCAGGGTGTGCGCCGCAAGAAACGCATCCTTGACGTCCTGCCGGGCCATGGCATCGGTCAGCTGCTGAAAACTGGTGTCCTGCAAAAACATCCGGGCAAAGCGCCGGATCATATCGGGTTTATAAAAGCGCCGGAGCACGTCCTGATAATTCGCGCCCATGGCCGTGTAGCATTCTTCGATCGTCATGTGGGGGACCCCTTCCTGTCAAATGGCTTGTGATAGATAAAATTATTATAACATCTTTTGTTTCACAGGGCTACCATTTATGCCGAAAAAGTTCAGATTTTGGCAAAACGGCGGGGCAGCATTCTGTTTTGCAGAAAAGTTTTGGAAAATCCCTTCCATTTGGGTTGAATACCGTCTATAATAGGAAAGAAAAGCGCCTTTTCTGTTCCAACATTCGGAGAGGTGCGCAGAAAGGCGTAGGAAACGGCGAAGATGAAAACAATGCAGGAAGTTCAGACGCTCATCAGCGATCTGCAGCAGTTCTATACGGATGTGCGTCTGCTGGACGCAGCCGCCATTGAGCGGATCGAAGAGGGCGTGCGCTCCAACCCCAAGGCGGAAGACCTGTGCTATGCCTGCCGCCACAGGAGCCGCCGCTGCCACCACTGCGCGGTGAAGAGTGCGTTCGAGAACCATGACCAGCGCACCAAGCTGGAATATTTCTCGCCGGACATCGTGCAGGTGTCGGCCCAATATATGGAGGTGGACGGAGCTCCCTATGTGCTGGAACTGCTGCAGCGGATGCAAAGCGATACCATCGTCGAACCCGATGACACCGAGGCACTGTTCAGCGCGCTCTCCGGCTACAACACCAAGCTGTACCACGACCCTCTGACCGACATGTACAACCGCCGCTATTACGAGGAGATCGTCCGCGGCATGAAAGGCCCCATCGGCGTGGCGCTGATGGACCTGGACGACTTCAAGGTCTACAACGATACCTACGGCCACCACGCGGGCGATATGGCCCTGAAGACCGCCGCCACCATCGTGCGCGGCTGCATCCGCCAGACCGATGCGCTGGTGCGCTTCGGCGGCGACGAGTTTCTGCTCATCCTGCCCGGCATCCCGGAGGATTACTTCAAAATCAAACTGGAGGGGATCTGCGAAAAGATCCATGACGCCATCGTGCCCGGCTACAGCCACATGCGGCTTTCGACCAGCATCGGCGGGCTGATCCAGATGCCAAGCGACAGCATGGACGCCGTGGTCCGGCAGGCCGACCGGCTGATGTATCAGGCCAAGGTCCGGAAGAACTGCGTCGTCGTCTCCGGCGAGATGCTTCAGGAGGATGCGCCGGGCCGCCGGGAGGAAAAGCCGCAGATCCTCATCGTGGACGATTCCGAGATGAACCGCGCCATCCTGTCGGAGATCCTGTGCGGGGATTACCGCATCCTCGAAGCTGCGGACGGCGAGGAGTGCCTGAAAAAGATGCAGCAGTACATGGGCGATATCGCGCTGGTGCTGCTGGACCTTATGATGCCCAAGATGAACGGATTTGAGGTGCTGGACTTCATGAACCGCAACCACGCCATCGAGGATCTGCCGGTCATCATGATCTCCGGCGAGGACAGCGAGGCCTCCGTCCGCCGCGCCTATGAGATGGGTGTTTCGGATTACGTGGCCCGCCCGTTCGACGCCCGCGTCGTTTACCGCCGGGTGTTCAACACCATCAAGCTCTATGCCAAGCAGCGGCGGCTGGTCAGCCTGCTGTCCGAACAGATCCGTGCGCGGGAGAGGAACACCTCCATGCTGGTGGGGGTGCTGAGCCAGCTGGTGGAGTTCCGCAACGGCGAGAGCGGGCTGCACGTTCAGCACATCCACCGCCTCACTGAGCGGGTGCTCGAAAAACTGCTCGAACGCCCCAACATCTACCACATCACCTCCGAGATGCAGGAGAACATCCCGCTGGCCTCGGCCTTGCACGACATCGGCAAGATCGCCATCGACGAAAAGATCCTGAACAAGCCCGGTCGGCTGACCCCGGAGGAGTTCGAGGTCATCAAGACCCATACCACCATCGGCGCGGACATGCTGAGCAAGCTGGACAACTTCTGCGTGGAGCCGCTGCTCCAGACGGCCTACAGCATCGCCCGCTGGCACCACGAGCGGTGGGACGGCCGCGGCTACCCGGACGGCCTGAAAGGGAACGAGATCCCCATCGAGGCGCAGGTGGTGGCGCTGGCCGACGTCTACGATGCCCTGACCAGTGACCGCTGCTACAAAAAAGCCTGCCCGCACGAACAGGCGGTGGAGATGATCCTGAACGGCGAGTGCGGCGCGTTCAACCCCATGCTTCTGGAGTGCTTTGTCGAGATCAAAGACGACCTCAAGCGGGAGCTGGAAGAAGAGCGCCGCAGCAAAGCATGACAACAGCCTGAAAAAACTTCGCGTACAGATGCGGAGTTTTTTCTTTGCAAAAATACTTGACTTTGTCAAGTAAACATGCTATACTCAGGCCGTTGAGAACGAAAGGAGCGGATCATATGGAACCGGCTACGGTATCCTCCTGCATTCTGACACTGCACAGGAGATTTGCCGCCTACACCACCCAGCGGCTGCAGGAGCTGGGCCTGAGCTTCGGGATGATGTACTTTATCATCTATGTGGGCAAGCACCCCGGCTGCACCCCCTCGGAGCTGACGCAGAGACTGCATCTGGACTGGGGCCACTCCCAGCGCAGCCTCACCAAGCTGGCCGAGGATGGATTCCTCACCAAAGAAAAGAGCGGCCGCAGCTACCATCTGGAACTGACCGAAAAGGGCCGGACGGCCTTTGCGGTCTGCCACCGGGTGTTTTATGGCTGGGACGCCCGGAACCTGACCGGCCTGACCGCCGACGAGCAGCGCCAGCTGCTGGATCTGCTGCAAAAAGCAGCACAGAAAGGAAGCATGTGATCATGTACGAGACCATCCTGAGCCCTGTGAACTATGGGGGCCTGCAGCTGAAGAACCGCATCATTTTTGCGCCCACCACCTTCGGCCTGCCGGACGAAGAATACCTTGCCGAGATCCGGCGGCTGGCCGAGGGCGGCTGCGCGATGCTCATCATCGGGGATGTGCCGGTGGGGAAGAGCAAGTTCGAAAAATCCCTCTTCGATGCAAAGGGGTTCGCGTTTTATCAGAAGATCGTGGAGATCGCCCACAAGGCGGATTGCAAGGTCTGCGCCCAGCTGCACCAGAGCGATTCCAACATGCTGGCGATGCTCAAATACATCCCCGCCGTGCTGACCAAAAAGCTCACCCCGGACCAGCTGCGCGAAAAGCTGAACGCCGAAGTGGAGCCTTACATCACCAAGATGCCGAAGCGGAAGATCGAGGCCATCCTCGCAGGCTTCGGCAAGGCGGCGGTGCTGGCAAAACAGGCCGGGTTCGACATGGTGCAGGTGCACGGCGACCGGATGTGTGGCAGCTTCAGCTCGTCGATCTTCAATCACCGCACCGATGAATACGGCGGCAGCGCCGAGAACCGCGCCCGCTTTGCCGTGGAAGCGGTCAAGGCCGTCCACGCTGCCGTGCCGGAATTTCCCATTGACTACAAGCTGGCCGTCCGGCAGGAAGACCCCCACTACGGCAACGCAGGCGTTCTGGTGGAAGAACTGCCCGTCTTTGTGCCGCTGCTGGAACAGGCAGGCGTGACCAGCTTCCATGTCACGCTGGCCAACCACTCGGCACTGGAAAACACCATCCCGCCCGCCAGCCACCCTGCCTTCGGCCAGCCGGGCTGCTTCCTCAAGTTCTGCGATGCCGTGCGGCAGTATACCAGTTTGCCCCTCTGCGGCGTGGGCGGCCTGAACGACCCCGATTTCGTGGAGCAGCAGCTTGCCTCCGGGCGCATCCAGTGCGCCGCCATGAGCCGCCAGCTTCTGGCCGACCCGGAGTGGGTGAACAAACTGCAAAAGGGGCAGGCAAAAACGATCCACCGCTGCGTCCGCTGCAACAAAAAGTGCCTCGGCGGCCTGATGGCGCACCAGGGCACCCGCTGCATCTACGACGCACGGCGGGAAGAAAAATAAACACACACCGATGAAAAAGGAGAATTGTATGAGCTACGCGATCGTCTACAGCAGCCAGACCGGCAACACAAAGCAGCTGGCAGAGACCCTTCGGGAAACGCTGCCGCAGGAAGACTGCCGCTACTTCGGCACACCGGCAGAAGCCGCAGCGGAGGCCGACACCCTGTATGTGGGCTTCTGGACCGACCGGGGCCATGCAGATGCAGACTGCAACGCCTTTTTGAAAACGCTGCGCGGCAAAAAAGTCTTTCTGTTCGGCACTGCAGGCTTCGGCGGCAGCGCGGAGTATTTTGCAAAGATCCTGAGCGCCGTGCAGGCAGAGCTGGACCCCAGCAATACCGTTGTGGGGACCTATATGTGTCAGGGCCGGATGCCCCAGTCGGTGCGGCAGCGGTATGAAGCGATGAAGCAGCAGCCGAACCCGGCCTCCAATCTGGACATGCTGATCGAAAACTTTGACCGTGCATTGGCCCATCCGGATGCCGGAGACCTCGAACGCCTGAAGCAGGCAGTGCAATAAAACGCAAAAACGGCTGGCCTTCCTGGAGTACGGAGGGCCAGCCGTTTTGCTTGTGGATTCAATGGAACCGGAAGGGAGTTACTCGGTGCGGGTCTTCTTGAGCAGGCTCAGGATGACGGCACCCACGATGCTGCCAGCGGTCAGTGCCACCACATACATCAGAGCGTGGTCCACGACGGGGAAGACGAAGATGCCGCCATGGGGTGCGCGCAGGGCACAGCCGAAGATCATGGAGAGCGAACCGGCCAGCGCTGCGCCGATGACGCAGCTGGGCAGGACGCGGAGCGGGTCGGCGGCGGCGTAGGGGATGGCACCCTCGGTGACGAAGCACAGGCCCATGACGTAGTTCACGATGCCGTTGCGGCGCTCGTCGGCAGTCCACTTCTTGGGGCAGAAGGTGGTGGACAGGGCGATGGCGATGGGAGGAACCATGCCGCCCACCATGACAGCGGCCATCACCTCATAGTTGCCGGAGGCAAGGGCTGCCGTGCCAAAGACGTAAGCTGCCTTGTTGAAGGGGCCGCCCATATCAACGCTCATCATACCGGCCACGATGGCACCCAGCAGCACCTTGGAGGTGCCGCCCATGGCGTTCAGGCAATCGGTCATGGCAGTGTTGATCATGCCCATGACCGGGTTGATGCCGCACATCACCGCGCCGAGGATGAGCATACCGCCCAGCGGGTAGATGAGCATGGGACGGATGCCATTCAGGCTGGCAGGCAGCTTTTCGGTAATCTTTTTCAGCAGCTCAACGATGTAGCCTGCAGCAAAACCGGCCAGCAGTGCAGCAAGGAAGCCGCCGGAAACACCGGTGGTCTCACCCGCTGCAATGCCTGCAAAGTTGGTGCCGTTCATGGCCAGCACACCGCCCGCAAAGCCAACTGCCAG
>ERZ779874.4044-NODE-4044-length-10390-cov-3.182196_pt1 | contig 10390 bp, 9 predicted proteins | sample MGYA00511031_ERZ779874 | MGnify/ENA primary metagenome ERZ779874 (study PRJEB29588, sample SAMEA2156850) | human gut metagenome | biome: human gut; feature: human-associated habitat; material: faeces | place: Denmark | collected 2008/2010 ...
AAGTAGTCGTTTACTGTTTATTGACTGTATTATCCCAAATCTTCAATTAAATTTGGAACGGTATGTTATTCATCGCTTACGTTAAAAATAATGATTCAGCAACAAGAATTTTTCTGGATAGAGCAACCTCTCCGCCTCATTTGTAAAAGTAAATTCATCCCTATCTAAAACATGGAATCAACTTATTCCTAACTCACATTCTAATTCTCTATCTTGGCTCTTTCCTGTTTGAGAAACAGATATAATGATGTTCTAGAAATTGATCAATGTGACTCAGGAGAGCTTAATTATTTTCTTCCGCATCCTCTATAAGTAACCTATCCATAATAGACTTGGCTTCGTTAACATATTCATTTTTTCCCCAAACCTTTTGATCCCCTACCATGTAAAACCTATATTTTGCCCTGGTAGCCGCCACGTTAACGATATTGCTATTTACGAAACCTTTTACAGCATATCTATTTTTCTGCGACTCATCACATCCGAGAACAAAAATCACCTCGTTTGCCTCTTTTCCCTGAAATTTATGAACTGTACCAATATTATCATATAACCATTCATCAAGAGATGTACTAACCCCTAAAGCAGAGTTTTTGTTTCTAGTTGCATATGTACCAATTGCCTTCCGTAATCCACTCACCACAGTAGTAAAAGGAGTGATAATATAGAGACTTGGCTTGGTGTCAACCTGCATTTTTGATATCTTAATTGCCTTCTGGAAAGAAACATTTACCATTTCGCAGACAACATTACCTTGTTCAGCTACATAATGATCTCCATGTCCGTTTTCAACCCCAGTTACATTTATCCACTGCGATTTTTCGTAAATAAAAGACTCAACCTTACCATCTGATGGTGGCAAGGTTTGTTGCTTCATAATTCCATTGTATGAAATACGATTCGATATTTCATACATAGGAGAAATACACCTTCTATGTACAAGCAGCGGACATCCAACCCAATCAGGATAATCCGTTCCGTTATCATAGGAAGTACCAAAAGGATTCATTATATCCGCACAGCTTTGTACCGATAATGACTTGTTTTTATAGTTTGCAAATACAGGTTCTGAATACGCCTCTTTCAAGAGCTTAAGATCATCTGTTACCACTGGCTCCACTTGCTTTGGATCGCCTACTATTATAGCTTTCCTCGCTCTGTATAATGCACCAACAGCCATCTGCGGTTGAGCCTGCCCTGCCTCATCTATTACAAGTGTGCCTATGCACCCCGGTGTTTTCATATCTCTTAATAATCTTCCAACGGAAGCAAACGTAGAAGATATAACCGGTGTAATCAAGAACAATGTCTGGAATAATGAGGCTATCATCGCTTCTCTATCCTGCTTATGGAATTTGATTCTATCTGTATCATTTTCTGTTCTAAACCCCCAATATTGACCTAAAATACACAAATTTGTTCTGCACGACTTAGAACTTAGGACAAACTCCTTTGTCATTTGAAGGGCTAGATAAAATAATTTTTCCCTTTCTCGATTAAATTCTTCCGTAGACCATGGATTAGTAATCTGCGCTTTAGTAGATACTTTATCATTCTTAGAAAGAACATCCTCAATAAATGTATCATCCAGAACTTTGCCTGTCTTCATATCTCCAGCACTAAGATATTCCCTTAAGTCTCTTTCGCATTCTGACTTGGCTGCTTCAGCTCTGACTTGTGCATTATTAATTTCTCCCTTCAACCGAAGAATTCTCATCTGAGTAGTAGACTTATTTCCCTCTAGCTTTTTGAGTCTTTCCTTTGACTCATGTAATCGTTGTAAAGCATTATCTTTATCAATACGGTATTTTTCGACTTGCGCTCTTTCTACGCCAATTTTATGTGAGGCTTGATTAACAGCAATCGTGCATTCTTGTGCCTTCAATCTAAAGCATTCAGCCAAATCAAGCGCAGATTGATATTTGCTTTTTCTAAAAATTTTTGTAAAGAAACCGACAGAATTTTCCACATCTAAAGCTTGTTTCTTATAACTAATTTCCTGTTCTGACAAATCTTTCATCCTTTTCTCAGACTCTTTTAATTTGAAATCAGCTTCTGAATATAATGTTGTAAAGTTACTGAGATTGTCTTCTTCTTTTTTTATTTCAGTATTTGTATAAACTATCTGATTTTCAAAAGACTTAATTTCCTCATCACAACAAATAATCAAAGAAATATTTTTAGCTCGTATTTGCTCAAAAGAAGCACATAACTGATGTGCTTTAAGAGAAATATCGCCGTAACTTTTTAGTTGACTTTGAAGAGAACTAACTACTTCCAGTTGTTTAGAAAACGCATCTCTGGCTTTTCTATATTCAGGAATTCTGTCTTCAATGTCAGCATTTTTTATCATGAAGTCCTGCAAAATTGGATTCAGAACATCATAGTAAAAACCACTTATGTTAGATTTTTTACCAAGTGGAGCAGCAACCATTCCCCATGCATCTGCATCCTTTTCTGCATTTCCAAAAAATTTCTTTGCATACCCAGTGAAATATATCTCTGGGTATTCACCCTGTCGCTTAGTATCTTTTTGATAAACGTTTAATTTTTTCTCTGTTTCAGAAGTAGAAAACATCTTACAGATCGTTCTTAATTGTTGAGCCTTCTCCGGACTATCTGGCATATTTCCGTCAGAAACAATTTTTAAATTATCAAGAATCCCTTTTTCAAGAGGGAGTTCCTTTGTTATATTTTCTACAGCCGTATTATTGCTGGATGTAACAAGCACTCCAAAGTCAGCAATATGTTCATCTTTGAACCTAAACCACTTCGGATAATACTGTGCATACGCCCCATTCAATTCGCCACACACAAACTTCACACCTTCAAAGGCATCATCCGGTGTATCGTATTGGCTGAGAGCTCTGGCCTTTTCAACAATATTATTTGCAATAATCTCTTTTAATAGTGTCGTCTTACCAGTTCCGGGCGGACCATTCACAGAAAAAATATTCCCACTTTCTTCAAATATTCCTCTCTGCCGGTTTGATATTGCTATATTTATAGCAATCTGCTGCATTAACGCAGGCATATACCTGGACGGCCATTTACCAAGAGGAGCATTCTCCATGTTGAGAATTTCGGCTATTTCCTTATAAAATACTTCTTTATCTTTAGGTCTGACGAAATCATGACGTTGTCTTTCTTCTAAGACATCATGAGGTGCACAGATATAATCAATTAGGTTAGACAACATACCTGTTGAAAAATCATCTTTTCCTGCTTCTATGGATTCTTTGACCATCTTCAGATCATTAGAAAAGAAATCATGGCTCAATCCCATATAATTATCATCGTCGTATTTATCTTTAGCTTTTGAATTCTTAAACAACTGATATTTAAAACCATTTCTTTCCTCAATCGCATTCTCCGGTAAAAATTTTCCATACATTTTAACAATTTCAGAATGTATACTCATAATTTTCGAAGCTACTATAGCATCATCAGCAAAAACTGGCATACCTTCCGAATTCACCTTAACAGACGCCTCCTCTATAGCCTCTTGTTCGTTGAAATTATCTGATTCAAAGAACTCCCTTTCCAACTGTTCTATCGTATCAGAATACGCCCTACTTGATAACAGATCAGATAGTTTTCCGTTTTGTTTTCCTTCTACCTGAGATATTGCCCATATAACAGTAGAGAGAGAAAGTGAATGTTCTACATAAGCTCCGTTCGTAGTGCACTGAAAACTAAGTATTGGTATATACTCTGAATTTCTCTCCTCCTGCTCTAGCTTTGCACCAAGTTCCTGAGCAAGTTTTTCTATGCACGCCTGTCTAGACACCCTGCCAATATAGAATGTCAGATTTCCCCAAATCGTCATATCACATTCCTTTGCTTGATTCACAATTTGAGAATATATGTCAGATTCGCTATTTACAAGTTCAAAAACAGAGATTTGCCTACGCTTATTCTTTGTAGACTGATCAGCTTTTTTAAATGTTTTTAATGCTCGAACAAGTTTGGATTCTTCAGTACATACATCATAAGAGTCCTGCCCCAAGAACTCAATCGCAAACCAATAATCCAACACCTGACTAGCTATCTCTTCGTTTGCCATAATATTCCATCTCTCCTTATTACCAATTTCTTTATGTCTTAATCAATACTGATTCCGCCACTAAACGCGAAAGATTCCTCATATGTCACGTCAAATGTTTCTGCTATTTTTCATCAGACTAATCGATAGTATGTTTATTCTCTATGTGTGCCCGAAAATCTATTATCTTAGCGGGCGCCCTCTTTGGCACTATACCTATCCTTTCCATATCCAGATGAAATAACTCGAATGGATGCCCATACGCATCAAATCCTTCGGGCTGACATATATCCCTTTGCAGGCATACTTTAAGCACAATCTCCAATAGCTAAATTTTTCCACCATTACCACAAATACTTTGCAATGTCCTTTGGTAACATTCTATCTATTTCATTCGCCTATCGCAAATTTTGTAGAATGAAATTTCAGTTTCGGCTCTAAAAACATTACCATTTTATTACCACCTTAGAAGCACGAAGTCCGCAAAGCCTTGATTTTACTGGCTTCGCGGACTATAAATGTACAAAAATATCTACTCAAACTCGCAAAGTTTGATGTGAATGATATTGTTTTTCATTGATTTTCTATACATATTTGTATTGCAAATATGTGTTTTTGTTCCTATTCTATTTCGTTCAAATCGAATGTAGTACCATTTTAGTACCGCAATTTTCGACTCAGCTTTCGATCATTTATGAACGATTTTTTATCATTATAAATGGTTCCGTTGGCTTGAAAATGATTCTTTACCTCTTTTTTCCCTGATTTGGCGTGCCAATTGACACTACCCAAAGCAATAAGTTCATAATCCCTTTCCAACCACGATTTTATTATAGAATCCATTTGGGTAAATTACAAGAAACATTTTCACTTATACTGAAATCCTTATAAAACAATGCATATCCGCATCACTGCCAGCACTGCAAAGCCACTTGCAAAAAACAACAGTAAAATAACAGTACCAAACGCCTCAATTTTCAAATCTACAATGTTTCTTTTGACATTTATTATGTGGAGAATCCTTTTTCTCTGTTGTTGTTAGTACCAAGAAACATAGTGGGTTCCGATGGCTTTCAGTGGGTATTGCAAATAATGCAACAGCCAAGTAACACTTACAATTTCCTCTCTACCTTTTGCAGCTCGTCCAATAACGCACTTCTTCTAGGATACGTTGCCTTAAATTCATCCACAAGCAGCTTGGCAGTAGCATTTCCTTTCCACTTAATCAACTGTAATAAGTCCTTACATACTTTCTTATATAATCTTCTATCTGTTGCCTGCGCACATTGTTCTCTTATGTAATTTGCACACAATTCATAAATTTCATTCGGATAATCCATTACAAGAAATTGAGCATAATAGAACAAATTATATGGATTTTCTGTAACGGCTTCTAATAGCAACTTCTTTTCGTTTTCCTCAACCAATACAGACCGATAACATACTGAATATTTGCATTGCTTTAATTCTTTAAGTAAAATTGGCTTCTGACTTTCCCATGTTCCCAAGCTTTGGTACAGCCGCTTTAAAACATCCCAGAATCCTGCATTCCCCAGGAACAATATTTTCTTTGCCTGCTCAATCTGTTTATCTGTTATGCCTGACTGCACATAAACATCAAACAGTATATTATTCCAATCCTCCGGAATGTTTCTGTAAAAGCGACCGTCCTCTTTCTTTATCTGTTCAAGGCACAACTTTTCTGCTTCGTTATAATTCCTCGCATCTGTTGCATCTTTAACTGCAATTATGCACATTTCTCTTATATACAGATTTGCATATAACTCGTCCTTAACTGCGTCTGCACCCTTTAAATGTCGATGTAATTTATAACGTAAAATTGTATCTTCCTGCCTTTTATATTCCGGCATATAATCATTCTCAATATCTTCTAAGAATATATCCAAAAGCTTTTCCAATTTTACTGCCAACTTCTCATCACACAAACAAACAGCCTTTTCCAATAATTCATAGCGCCACGAGTCCCAGCCGTCAAACGCTTTTTTCTTTGCTTCCTTTATAATCAATGACAGTGCATGTTTTCTCATTGCTGCATCCAGTTTGGCAATTGTCTGTGTTGATAAATCTATTAGTTCAAATGCACGCATTATTACATCCGTCAGCATACCGGAACTGCTATCTGCACAAGAAGCCAATTTCACGCCCGAAACAAGCACATATGTATCTGCCTCAAGAGATTCCTGGTATCTTTCCCGCTTAAAAGCATCTTCGCACATATCCAATACATCATGCATATCCATGCAAATATTGTCGCAGCTGTGCCAACCAATAAATCCTCGGACCGTATTGCACTTTATCGATGTGCTAATTGTCATCTTCGCAACTTCTAAAATATCATTTGTCTCAGCCATAGCTATTCCTCTATCTCTATCCCGAACCGTTCACACCAGTCTCTTGCTATTTGCTCATAGCAATCATCCCTGTACTTATACCATTTTTCCTGAAGGTCAAAGTCGTACAGCCTATCCTTAAATCTGCGGAATGCACCCTTGCCTCTGATTGCTGCATCCAATGCGTCCTGTGCTCTTCCAGCCGGTAAGTCATAAATAAATTCTTCCATCATCCGATATTCATTCATATCATACTGCCGTGGCAACGGGATATAATCTTCAATAAAACCCTCTTCGATATCTTCTATCAAATCAGGATCCGTTTCTCCATTAACCATACCATCAAATATCATCAGGATTTCTTCATTTTTCGTGTCATAATAATATTCCATATCCATTCCGACACCATCAAGTGCCTCGAGAACTTCTTGTAATTTTACTTTCATGTGTACCTCCTGCTGTTGTATTATCGAATTTTTGAGAAAAAACGACTTACGAGTGATGAACTGTATAATAATGCTTTCCATTCAAAAACACGTAATTAGCGCCAACGCAAAAATTGTTCATCTGCATCATTAGCCAATGTGCCGGCAAATCATAATCGTCAATCAATTCATCTTCCTCATAACCATCCTGAATATCATCAGCCGTCGGAAGCATCCTTCCAAGTGGTCAGCCCCATGTGCTCTTTGCTGCTGTCGGCACGGCAATGATGGTGCTCAGATTATAGTGATTGGTGTTGTAGGTTTTGCCGTCCGCAGCAGTTATTCGAAATTTTCGAATAACTGAATTCTCGTCGATCTCTCCGTCGGCAAATATTTTATTAAGTGATAATTGATGGTGTGCGTTTCCACATTATACAGAAGTCCCATCATTTTCTGGGTCAACCATACATTTTCATCGCAATATACTGCATTTACATCGCTTTCCCCGGTGGCGGTGATGAATGTCAGATATTCCGCAGCGGAGGAGCGAACGATGCTGATTTCACGCTTGTCCTTCTTCATCATCCCACCTCGATCTCTGCAATAATCTTTGCTATTTCATCACGAAGAACTTGTTCGCGGGCAACGATTTCCGCTATCTCTGCATTGAGCTTTACAATGTCGATTTTCTCTCTGGTGTCCTCGGCTTCCACATAGGTGGAAACAGAGAGATTATAATCATTGTCCGCAATTTCCTCATAGCTTTCAAGATGAGAGAAGTGGGCTTCCTCGGCACGCTTGGCAAAGGTCTCAACAATTCTTTCGATGTTCGCCTGTGTCAGCTTGTTGTTGTTCGTAACCTTGATGCACTCGCCGGAAGCGTCGATAAACAGGGTTTTGTTGTCGGCTTTGCCTTTTTTCAGCACCATAATGCAGGTCGCAATGGAAGTTCCAAAGAACAGATTGCTCGGCAGCTGGATAATACAATCAATAAAGTTGTTGTCGATCAGATACTTTCTGATTTTCTGTTCTGCGCCGCCACGGTACATAATGCCGGGGAAGCAGACGATCGCCGCTGTGCCGCCTGTTGCCAGCCACGCAAGGGAGTGCATAATAAAAGCAAGGTCAGCTTTAGACTTCGGTGCGAGAACACCAGCCGGAGAAAAACGAGGATCGTTAATCAGCAAAGGGTTATCATCGCCAGCCCACTTGATGGAATAGGGAGGGTTGGAAACGATCAGCTCAAACGGCTCATCGTCCCAATGCTGCGGTGCGGTCAGCGTGTCCTCACAGGCAATGTCAAACTTATCAAAACCAATATCATGCAGGAACATATTGATACGGCAAAGGTTATAAGTAGTGATGTTGATTTCCTGTCCGAAGAAGCCGTTGCGGACGGCATCTCTGCCCAAAACCTTTTCGGCTTTCAGAAGCAGGGAGCCAGAGCCGCAGGCAGGGTCATAGACTTTATTGATTTCAGTCTTGCCCACCGTGCCAAGTCGGGTCAGCAGTTCGGAAACATCCGCAGGGGTAAAGAACTCGCCGCCGGATTTTCCTGCCCCGGATGCGTACATGGTCATCAGATACTCATAGGCATCGCCAAAGGCATCAATATCGTGATCCTTTACATCGCCGAGGTTCATGTTGGCTACGCCGTGCAGGAGTTTTGCAAGGCGTTCGTTTCTCTTTGCAACGGTAGAGCCGAGTTTGTTGCTGTTCACGTCAAAATCATCGAACAGCCCGGCGAAGCTGCTTTCGGAGGAAGAACCCTTTGCGGATGCTTCGATATGGTTAAACACACGCTCCAAGGTTTCATTCAGATTTTCGTCGTTGTCGGCTCTGAGATTGACATTGCAAAACAGCTCGGACGGAAGAATAAAGAAGCCCTTTTCTTCTACCAAGCCGTCACGAGCTTCCTCAGCTTCGGCATCCGGCATTTTTGCATAGTCAAAAGCGTTGTTTCCGGCTTCCTGTTCACCGGAATTGACATAGCTTGTCAGGTTTTCGGAAATGTATCGATAAAACATCGCGCCAAGAACATAGTTCTTAAAATCCCAGCCGTCAACGGCACCACGAAGTTCATCAGCGATTGCCCATATCGCACGGTGCAGCTCGTCACGCTCCTGCTCTTTCTTTGTATCAATCATTGTTTCCGTTCTCCTTTTCATCAGGTATAAATTCCAGAATATCGTCAACGCCGCAATCGAGGGCAAAACATAGCTTTTCAATGCTCTCCAATGAAACATATTGGTCTCTTCTAAGTCGGGTTAAAATGTTGGCACTAAAGCCTGCCTGTTCTGTCAATTCAGCCGTTGCAATACCACGGTCGATTAACAGATGAAATAGTTTTTTATATGTAACAGCCATAGTACCCTCCCGATTTAAGAATGTCCTTGTTTATTGTATCACGATAATGTGAATTTTTCAAGTAGTCGGGATGAAGTATCTTGATTTAATAGTTTTGAATCTGTATAGCCTTAAAAATGAGAAAAACGATAGAACTATACCTTGCTATGTAATAGCGGTCAAAACATCGAGTACAGACCCGACATTTTGACCGCATATCACCCCTAAACGCTACATTATTCCGTCCTGCTCCTGAACCCGGTTTGCTTGGCGTTCTCGCTTGCTTTCCGTCTGCGTTCCTCGCTCATGGGCGGTTGCAGACGGATGGACAGTCGGGATCTGTCCAGCACATAGGAAACGCCGCCTTGCTCATGGGTCTTTTCCTGTCGGCAGAGGTCGGGGTACTTCTTAGCGAACAGCGCCAGCCGCTTTTTCAGTCCGGCGTTGAAGGTGTAGATGCTTGCCGTATCTTCGCCCTCGTTGAACAGAATGATGGTTTCCTTTTCATACTTCGTCAGCTTCGCCATAATCGTCCTCCATATCGTAGCTGCTGATTTCTGCCAGCCGCAAAGTCAGTTCCGCTTCATAATAGCCGTCCATTTCCATGCGGAGCGTGGGGTAGAAGCAGCGATACCAGTCGTGCGCTTGCTCGGCACTCAGCTTGATTGCAAGGTCGTTGAACAGCTCTCCGGCAACAGGGTCGGGTGTGATAGCCGCCAGCATTTGCAGACGGTCAACCGTTGCCCTGTGGTTGGGGCAACCGAAGGTGTAAAGGGCTTTCTTCTCGTTGATGTTCAGTTTCATAGTGTGTTCCTCCTTGATTTTTGATAAATGAAAAGCGGCAGGGACTTCACAAAGAAATACCTGTCGCTTTTGCTTCGGTATGAAATTAGCGGGTCTGGACTTGGAATATCAGCAGTAAATCAACTCATGCTTGATGATTTCCTCGGCTCGGCTGCGGATGGAGTTCATGGACTGCACCCATAGCATCTGGTCGGACGCTTTCAGGGTTTCGTCCACGCCCTCGGCTTCCGCCATCTGCTCAATGATAAGACTGCATCTTTCCGTTGCCTGCTCGTTCAGATCGGCAAGGTAGGTGTGCAGCTTGCAGGAGAGAACGAGTTCGCTGTAAAAACCGGGACGGTACATCCGCAGGTAGGCTTGATGCAGCCTGCCCCAATGCCCGACAGGGCGTTTTTCCTCCGGCAACTTAGCTCATGTGA
>ERZ779874.4058-NODE-4058-length-10371-cov-2.514541_pt1 | contig 10371 bp, 7 predicted proteins | sample MGYA00511031_ERZ779874 | MGnify/ENA primary metagenome ERZ779874 (study PRJEB29588, sample SAMEA2156850) | human gut metagenome | biome: human gut; feature: human-associated habitat; material: faeces | place: Denmark | collected 2008/2010 ...
AGCCCTCAATTCGCTTTGCCGACAGGAACAGCTCCATATAGTCCTGCTCCGAGATTTCTTTTTCACTTTCATTTTTTGTTACCTCATAATCAAAAAGTGTATGTTGCAATACCTCTTGCAAGCGTTCTGTCTGTGCGTTATTCAAGAAAGGTAACATAGCCTGAACAACATCTGTAATTAAATTTTGTTTCATTAGTCAATTCTCCTTTTATTTAACTTAGAGAACGACTACGGAGTGGGTAGTCCCCTGATTTAACTCTCGCCACCCACAAGAGTTATGGGATATATGTTAAAATAAACGATAATTTAGAGCAGCAAGCTAAGCTTATTTATGACTACTGGTTCACACAATTTGATTTTCCAGACGAAAACGGAAAGCCATACTGCTCATCTGGCGGTAAGATAGTTTGGAACGAACAACTAAAACGTAATATTCCAGAAAATTGGGCAGTCGTACCGTTATCAACCGTATTTAACTTTAAATCTGGATTTCCATTTTCCTCCGATTTGTATGTGACAAAAGGAAGATATAAGTTGCTAACCATCAAAAACGTTCAAGACAACGGTATTAACCTTGATGTTGATAATCATATAAATGATATTCCATCCAATGTACCAGATTACTGTTTTTTAAATGCAAATGATATTTTAATGTCCTTAACAGGCAATGTTGGACGTATTGGCATAATGTATGATGACGGTTGCCTTTTAAATCAACGAGTAGCGTTGGCAAAACCTGTGAATGAAGACTTAAATTCATTTGTATATTTTCTTCTAAAAAGCGACATGATACGCAAACAGTACGAAACAATAGCTAATGGTTCTTCGCAAAAAAACCTAAGCCCAGTTGAAGCAGAAAATGTTTTGATTGCTTATAACGAGCAGGTAGCAAACCACTTTGCTTCTTTTGCAAATAAATATTTAAAAACTATCGTATCAAATTTATCGGAAAACGAAAGTCTAATTCATTTGCGTGACTGGCTTTTGCCTATGCTGATGAATGGACAAGCTACTATTGCTGATTAAACCGCTAAATTATCGTTTATCTTATTATTTGTTCGGATTTTCATTTCCATTTTATATAATAAATCGCCTATTCTTACCTGTTCTTCATAATCAGGCAAATATAAATACAAAAATGAAAACATATCCTCATTAAAACTTGCTCTCAAAGTCATTATCGTATTGCAATCTAACACTTTACGAAAATACTTACTTCTCAAAAAGAAAGCAATATACTTTGAATACACTATTCCCGTTGTTTTCGGTCTTAGTCTTTTTACAAAACCACTAAAAGTTGCTTTCGGATAATCTTTAACAGCAACACAACTCATTGCCAAAGCGTCAACGGTTTCACTTGTTCTTGTAATAAACACATCATCTTTTTTTACAGAAAAAAATTCTTGCTCTTTAAGAGATGTGTCCATCAAATCTGGTAATTCTTCAGGCAAAAAATAATTATTAAACACGGTGCTAAATGATATAAACGGGGAACCGTGTCCGGCTTGTTCTTTTGATGAAGATATACCCGAACTCATTTCATATAAATCACTAAATTTGTACTTTGTAAGTTTACTCATACTTTACCTTCTTTAACTGCTCCATAATTTCCGTTTTCAGTTTGTCGCCCTCTGCAAAATATTCTTGCAGTTTCTCTGCATAGGCACTCATACGAGCATTAAACTCGTCCTGTGACAATTCAACATATTCGATTTTTACATCAAAATATTGTCCAGCCGCAAGTGAATACTTCTTTTCTTTGATTTCATCATATGTAACAGCAACTGAAAAATCATCAACGGCTTCTTTATTAAGGAATGTATCAACAATTTTATCAATCTCAAAATCACGAAGTCTGCGTTTCTGATTATTACCGTCCTTATATTCTTCTCCCAGTTTTGAAGCATCTATCAGTACAACCTTGTCTGTTTTTCTTGAATTATCAAAAAATAATACTGATACATTCGTTCCGGTATTAGCAAATACATTTGACGGCATACTAATACAGCCATAAACTATATGCTCGTCTACAATATGTTGTAGTATTTTCTTTTCTACACCTGATTTTGCAGTTATAAATCCGGTAGGAACTACAATCGCACCTTTTCCGGTTGATTTCAATGAATTAAGAACGTGCTGAATGAACAACGTATAAATTGCCATACTCTCTTTCTTCTTGGCTGGTACTTTTGGAACTCCCGCCCAAAAACGAACAGGCATTGCTGCTATACGTTCTCTTGTATCTGAGAAATCCATCTTAAAAGGCGGATTTGAAACTACATAATCAAAAGTTCTTAATTCCTGTCCATTATCACTCTTATGATATGGAGCAATCAGCGTATCTCCTTGAATTGCGTGGTCAAGAGAAGATACCAAGCTGTTTAGGATAAGATTAAGTTTTAACATTTTATTACTTCGCTGTGAAATATCCTGAGCAAAAATCGTACACTTATCTTCTCCAATTTTGTGAGCAAGAGCCATCAAAAGTGTTCCTGTTCCGGCTGATGGGTCATAACACTCAATGCTGTGTAAATCAGTTGCATTTCCAACAAGCAATCTTGCCATAATCGTTGCAATGGCGTGAGGTGTATAATACTCTGCATACTTACCACCTCCTGCGGTATTGTAGTCCTTTATCAGATATTCAAATATATCTGCGAAGAAATCATAGTGCTTCTCAAATGCTTCTTCAAAAGAGAAATTTACCAACTTGTCAACCAACGCACGGGCAAAAGGTGCTCTTGCTGTATCGTCCGTTACATACTGTGTCAGCTTTTCAAAAAGCGGTATTTTCGTGTTCTGAGCAGTTTGTGTTGAAAATATATCAATATTCTTATCTGCTATATCTGTCATCGTGCTGTCAAAAATCAAATCAAAATCGCCCTTTGCCTGCTGATTCCATAAGTTGGCAATAAGATGTTCCGGATTAAGTAATGGAATATCTGACGGTAAACTATCAAAAATATCCAATCGGTCATCTTCCGACATTTCAGCATAAGCAAGTTCCCATTTTTCGGCATTTTTAAGAACAGGACTGACTTTTTTTACTTCATATCCGAATTTATCATTAAGAAACTTATAAAGGAAAACCTGAGTGATAATTTTATATTCGTTACCATCGTTTCCCATACCATAGGTCTGACAAGTTGCTTTTAAGGCATCTATCAATTCTATGGTTTTTTCTTTTATCGTCTTTGTTTCTTCCATTGTGTTCTCCTTTATGCCACTGAATAAGTCTGGTTGTACTGATCAAGATACTGTTTTGTAATCCTGCTCTGTATAAATACTCTATCCTCACGAGCACTCGCTACTCCCAACTTATCAATGCCTGCTTTTATTTGTGTCATAACTGTTCTCTCAAAATATGCGTCTTTCTTCAATATATCATTTCTGTCATACACTTTCTGGTCAATATCAGACTTAATAGAAAGCAAAACATTCATAATAGACATATCATACTCTGAAACAATCGGCTGTTTATTTGCTGCTTTTCGAGCAAGATTTTCTTCCCTGATTCTTTTATGAACCCTTGCGAATTTCGCATCGCCATTATATTTCCTCAGCAGAACCGTGTTTTTCTTCTGCAATTCATCAAGCTTTTTTAGAATATCTTCCAGTTCTTTTCCTTGCTCCTCAATCTCAGATACACTCTTAGGTTCAAAGCCGTGTTGCTTGAAGCGAAGCAAAAATGCTTCCTGCAAAGTAATAAACTCAGGGTCATCAGGGTCGATATTCTGTGTAAAAGCACGAACAGTCTTTTTATACTTTTCTGTCACTGCGTCTTTACCACCGACAATTTTTAATTCTTCTTCACTGATTTTGCTGAAATTAAATGTAATATCCTCCATTGCTTCATTGACAAGCAATTTCGTGGTATCATCACTTGCAAAAAGTTCCTTCTGATTTATGTTATCAATATGATGTTGCACCTCTGAAATCAATGATGGCAATTTTGTTAATTCCATTTTTGCAAATGTTTCCTTTAACTCATCATCGCCAAAGGTTCTTACCAAATTACAACAATCACGAGCAGCAATAAGAATTTTTTTAAGTTTAAGCAATTCCTGCTTATCCTCAATCGTGGATATTTCAGAACTAAATTCTTCTGCATTATCTGTGGTGTAGTTAAAAAGAACCTGCTGCACTTCCTGCATTTGTTTAATGAGTTCTGCCGGGTCTTCAATAACCTGTTTGAATGTATCTGTTTCATTTCCCGCACCAACTTCATTCGGGTCATTAAAACGGTTCAGCTCTTTGAGGTATGCTTCATTTGTTTCCTCAAAATTCCTTTTTATATTTGCAAAATCAATGACATAACCATAATGGTTTTCTTTATATGGTCTGTTGACTCTTGTAATTGCCTGCAACAAATTATGGTCTTTCAATTTTCGACCAAAATACAGGCGTTTCAATCTTGGTGCATCAAATCCGGTAAGAAGCATATTGAAAACGATAAGAATATCAACTGTCATATTATTTTTGAAGTCATCAATAATCTTATCTCTTGTATCTTTGTCATCACTATCGTGAAGTATAAGTCCAGCTCGCAAATGACTTTTCATAGAAACATCTTTATTAAGTTCCGTTTGAATTTCATCAAAATATGCAAACAGCTTCCTTGCCTGCTCACTTGTTTCACAAATGACCATACCGCCGAGCGTATTATCTCCCTGAATTTGTCTAAATCTCTTTAGGTCAGAAATAATATATCTAAGCAACTCTTTGACATAGTTATCGTGTTCAACAATCTGACTTTTCTTTACATCTTTCTTTTCTACCAAGGTTTCAAGTTTTTCATAAATTTCAGAAAGTCGCTCCTTATACTGCGTTTCTATATCCTCACGGATAATTTTCAGCGTATATCCATCTAAAATTGATTTGTCATAATAGTATGTATGAATATAATTACCAAAAACTCTCCAAGATTCTCTTTCTTCTTTCAAAAGCGGTGTTCCTGTCAACGCAATCTTAATCGCATTTTTATCCGCATCAAGAAGATTAGCCAAGAATGAGCCTTCTGGTTTATATCCTCTATGTGCTTCATCAATAATAAATACTCTCTGCAAATTCGTTGCATACGCAGGAAGGTCAACTTTTGACCTATCTTCAGCAAAACGCTGTATATTTACAACTGTAATTTCTGGTTTTCCCGTATTTCCCTCTTGTGCCTGATTGTTACGGAACTGTTCCATAAGTTCAGCACGGGAACTTGCTGTTTTTACAACCAATCCACGAGCTTCAAATTCTTCTGAAGCCTGTTTCAGCAAATCAAGACGGTCAACAATGAAATAAAACTTTGCAACCTTATTTTGCTTGCTAAAATAGTCAGAAAGAACATAAGTCAGGTAATAAGAAAGGGCTGTTTTTCCACTACCTTGAGTATGCCATATAACACCTGAATTAACACCTTCATCAATCTTACTTCTTACTGTTAATGCAGCAAACATCTGTTGATAACGCATTATATGTTTCTGCTCAATAAACTCTATCTTGCCATTTATTTCTTTATGAAAACGAACATAGGCAATTCCATATTTTAATATAAATAACAATCTTTCAGGACTGCACATAGATGTCAGTACTCGATTGGTCGGTGTATAGGTATCTAAATTTGTTTGATATTCCGGAGAAGTATGAATAACCTGACAATTAAAGTCAGTCAATATCTTCTTTTCAACAATCGGGTCAATATCCTTATATGGGAAATCTGCATTATAAGGTGCAATATCCAAATTTGTAGGATTTTCTTCTCTGAAACAGTTGAACGGTGCAGACTGTTTTGCCGTCGTACAATAGAATGCCCCCTGAACCGGAACAATACCACCCATAGTGTCATATTCCATATTATTAGAGAAAATCATCAACTGTGTAATATTCAAAAATCTCCTAAATTTTTTATTAGGAAATCTCTTTTGGTTCATTCTCTTGCTTTCTGCAACCATACCGCCGTGATTATTCGGCTTCTTTACTTCAACAAATACAAGTGGAAGTCCATTTACAAACAATGTAATATCAGGTCTAAATTCATCTTGGTCACGCTTACAAGTGAACTCGGCGGTAAAATGATATGTATTATTCTTTGGATTTTCAAAATCCACCAATCTAACAGGCGAAACAGACGATAAACGCTCGTAAAAACTGCGTCCTATATCATCATTATCTAATTCCTGCCTAATAGTTTTCAATGTCTGTTCCGCTTCTCCTGCGTAGGTAGGATTAAGCCGTGCGAACTGCTCCTTGAAAACGTTAATTAAGATATTGGTATCAGGATCATATACTGTGCCTGCCATATCTTCAGTTATTTTCCCGAAATAGGTATAACCAAGGCGTGTCAAATGAACCATTGCTGGCATTTGAACACGAGTAGCTTCGTTAAACATATTTTTCTTACCACTTGCCGCCATCTTCAGACCTCCTCATATCATTCGTCTAATATGACTTCACATACATCGCCAATATCACAATGAAATACTTTGCAAATTCTCATAAGCACATCAAGGGATACTGTTTCATTCTTATTTAATTTTGTTGCAACAGACGATGAAATCTCCGCAGCACGCATTAAATCTTGTCTTTTCATTTGATTATCAATCATAAGTTTTTGAAGTTTGTTGTAGCTTATTCTCATCTGTAACGCTCCTTCGTATTCTCCGTTCCTTTTTGTTACAGTTACTCATTTGACATTATACTATAAATAATCTATTTTTTCAAGATATAGGGGGTTATTCGCAACTCTCAACCGGAAAGGTGTCACTTTTTACCAACACCTAATACGACATTTTTGAGGATAAGAAAACGTAAAGTGCGTTTCATCGTATCCAAAACATCTTACTATTTACTGTAACCCTGTATTAAAATATCCGTATTCTGTGTCCACATTATAGATTGCATAGCAGTCAAGGGTCTCCGGTATTGGCACACTGTAATAATGGAAACCTAACCAACGCTTCATCCCTTCCGGCATATCTGCTGTCGGTGCACCCGGAAGATACACTGTAAATGTCGTTCCACCCGCAATTCCGTAAAGTTCTGTAAATGTGGTTTTGTATCCGTTATCATTTGCAACCACTTTACCGATCTCATCATCATACTTTAAAGTGTCCAGCTCCATTGTGTAAGTATATTTATCAACCTGTTTAATATTCTTAAATGATCCGGAACCGCTGGACGTTGATCTGCCCTCATAATTGCTATCATAATAAGATGCCGTAAAGGTGCCGTCCGGCTTGATATCCATACTGGCTCCCCATGCGCCTACTCCACTCGTCAGAATAAATTTTTCCGGCAGATCCTCCGGCAATGTCATTGCTACCTCTCCTGCATTTCCGGCAGAGACTTCTTTCTTATCGGCAGATTTCTCCTGCTTTTTGTCAGATGCCGTTTTGTCCGTTTTTTTCTGTGTGATCTTTCCCAGATATTCCATAGCTTCATCATAGGTCATGGCGGTATCATCCAGCGTACCAAGAACCTCCTTGGCTTTATCCTTGCCCTGGCCATTATACATTAACAAGGTATCAAAATTCTTCTGTAATTTCTTTACCTGCGTATCATACTTATCCTCTGATATCTCAGATTCATTCTTGGTACATGAAACAACCGTTGCCGAATAATCCTCATTTGGTCCTTCTTTTCTTGCCCAGGTTGTTGCTTTCTGAAGCATACCGGAATCATCTAATGCAAATTTGATATACTGATCCGTATATCCCTCATCTCCGATTCCACTATATGCATATAAGGTTCCCTTCTTAGTCGTAAACAGATAATAACTGGTTCCGGAAGCGGCATTTATATCCCAGCCACCATATTCTTCCATATCCGTTCCAAAGATTCTCTTTGCTTTTGTTCCGTCAAAGCTATAAATATCCATCTGTGCAATTGAAGCTTCGTTCTGTTCTGATCTTACCAGGATCATCTCCGGCACACCATCACCTGTAACATCGGCAAATACGATCGGTGTCTGTTCTTCTTTTGCAGCCTTTGTGGAATAATCATATTCATACTGCCAGAAATAATTGTCAATCTGTGTCTTATAGGATTCAAGTACCTCTTTGTATGCTGCTTTATAAAGACTTTCATCAATGGCTGCCTCTGTAGTTATCTCCGTTGACGCTTCTGTCGTTATCTCTGTCGTTGAAGCATCTGCCTCACCGGTGGTCGTCTGATCTGATGTATCCTCGGTTGCTTCTGTTGCTTCCTTTTTATCGGTAGCTTTTGTCTTATCCTGTGAGTACTTATAGGCGATCGTACCGCCTGCGACTCCGCCTACAATCGCAATCGAAGCGGCTGCGATCACAATCTTTCCTGTCATAGTCTTTATAAACGCCTGTTTACCAACTGTAGCTGCGATAGCCTTTCCGCCTTCTACTGCACCAGCAGCCGATCCTGCAGTTCCTGCCTGTGTGGCTCCTCCGGCTACCTGTCCGGCAGTTCCTACCTGTGTGGCTCCTCCGGCTACCTGTCCGGCGGTTCCTGCCTGTGCAGCCCCACCTGTAACATTGCCTGCCATCTGCATAGCACCACCATGAATGATGCCGGCTGCAATATTTCCACCAAGACCTGCCATCTGCTCAAATACATGCGTAACGATCATATTTCCACGTTCTGCCATAAGCAGATATACAAGAAGACACATCGGTGTGTAGCTGTAAAGCTTGTAGCCCTTCTTCTGAAGCTCCTCTGCCTTTGCCTTGATATTCTTACGTCCATAATTCAATCTGGACTTTACTGTATTCTCTGAACATCCAAGAACGGTCGCAATATCTTTTATGCTGTATCCTTCAATGTGGAACATCAGCACACACATTCTCTGTTCATCAGACAATGATCCGATCAGCTCCTGTACCATTTCCTGTGTTTCTTTTGTTGTACATGCCATCTCCGGCTGGGCTGTCATATTCTCATCTGCGATCGAATATTCAAATGCCTCCCCATCCTGATCTTCTCTCTGCATATCCGAAAAATTCACTGTATGGCGATCTCTCAATGTATTCCTTGCGGTATTTGCAACGATGGTACTGAGCCATCCCGGAAATGAATTTGCATCCTGAAGACTGGAAAGCCGTTCAAATGCTTTCACATAAGAATCATGGAGAACATCCATTGCTTCATCTTCATTCTTCATGTATTTCATCGCAATATACAGTTTATTTCGATATGTCATCTCATACAGATAGGAAAAGCCTTCTTCTTTTCCGGCACTTATCATAATCAATATGTGCGAGGTTCTGATCATGGTTGGTAAGATCGCAGCGTTCCAGATTCAGAATCTCTTAGTTGCATATAAGGAGCGTTTTGATAAGGATAACTTCATCAAAAATCTGCTGTTAGATAATCTGTTGCTTGTTGATATTTACAACAGAGCAAAGAAGCTTCACATTGATACAGATGTAAGGAGAATCGTATTTATCATTGAGACAAAGAATGAGAAGGATACAAATGCCCTTGAAACAGTTCGTAATATCTTTTCTACAAAGACAAAGGATTTTATTACCGCTGTGGATGAGAAGAACATCATTCTTGTAAAGGAAGTAAAGCAGACAGAATCCTATGATGATATGAATAAGATTGCCAAGGTTGTTGTAGATATGCTGAATACAGAGGTTATGTCTTCTGTTCATGTATCATATGGTACGATCGTAAATGAGATTAAGGAAGTATCCCGTTCTTATAAAGAAGCTAAGATGGCACTGGATGTAGGAAAGATCTTCTACGAGAACCAGAACATTATCGCATATAGTAATCTTGGAATCGGACGTCTGATCTATCAGCTTCCGCTCCCACTCTGCAAGATGTTCATTCGTGAGATTTTCGATGGCAAATCACCGGATGAGTTCGACGAAGAGACCCTTACTACTATTGATAAGTTTTTTGAGAACAGTCTGAATGTATCAGAGACCTCCAGACAGTTATATATTCACAGAAATACTCTGGTTTATCGTTTGGATAAGCTTCAGAAGAGTACCGGTCTGGATCTTCGTGTATTTGAGGATGCGATCACATTTAAGATTGCGTTAATGGTAGTTAAGTATATGAAGTATATGGAGTCATTAGACTATTAAAAGGAAGAATCTGGACTCTTTGTAATATATTGTATGCAGGATTTACACATATATTTCACATTTTACTGCTATACTTGCAAAAGCAAAGAGTGAGAAAGTACAGACGTTAAATTTGAAAGGAAACCATTATGATAGAGTTAGAGAATGTTACTATGACCTACCCAGGTGGTATGACGGCTCTGAAGAATGTTAATATTAATATAGAGAAAGGCGAATTTGTCTTTATTGTTGGTAGCAGCGGATCAGGTAAGACAACATTGATCAAGCTGTTATTAAAGGAATTAGATCCGACCTCTGGGTCTATCCGTGTAGC
>ERZ779874.4066-NODE-4066-length-10353-cov-3.217032_pt1 | contig 10353 bp, 8 predicted proteins | sample MGYA00511031_ERZ779874 | MGnify/ENA primary metagenome ERZ779874 (study PRJEB29588, sample SAMEA2156850) | human gut metagenome | biome: human gut; feature: human-associated habitat; material: faeces | place: Denmark | collected 2008/2010 ...
GCACCCCGCCGCAGCACTCCCGCGGCATCGGTGTGGCCATCGTGGCGGCCACCCTTGATGCAAACAAAGATCTTATCTTTTACTTCCCCGCGGCTATCGCAGATGGGTTCCATCTCCGGCGGCAGCGCTTGCAGCAGTCCTTCGCATTGAACCTCCCAATCGGGTCGGTTCGGCATGGTGTCCTCCTGTGGGTCAGTTTATGGTGAGTTTTCCGCCTTGGCGGTATTGCTGAAGGTCACGGTGATCAGTGTTCCTCTCGGCACCTCGGTACCGGGCTCTATGCTTTGCTCTATGGCTACCGCGGTATCGCTTATCCTGCCGATGCCATCGGCATCCAGGTTCAGCCCGGCGTTGGTCAGGATGGTATTGACCACCTGCCCGGTTTTGCCGCGCACATCGGGCACGATCGCCTTTTCTTCCTGCGATTCCTGATCGGTATACAGGATGACGGTGCTGCCCTTTTGAATGACGGAACCGGAAGCCGGCACCTGGGCGATAACGGTATCGCCGCCGCCTACGATAACAGCGGAAAGCTGCTTTTGGGTCATAGCCGCCATGCCCATATGGGCACTCTGGCCTACGGCATTGGGCACCGTCACATTGATAGTCGCCAGTTCCGCGGCGGTATAGTTGGTTTCTACCCCCATATAGGGCAGGATCTCGGAAAGGATAGCGCCCACCACAGGAGCCGCCACGGTAGAGCCGTACAGGTCGGTCTCATAGGGTTCATCCAGGATGAGCAGTACCGCTACCTTGGGGTCATCCATCGGGGCCACACCTACAAAGGAGTAGGTGTAGTAGCCGCGGTCGGAATCCAGCTTTTCGCTGGTGCCGGTCTTACCGCCGATGCTGTATCCCGGTACGGCCGCGTTTTTACCGGAGCCGTAGGTCACAACACCTTCCATCAGTTTGCACACCTGGCGGCTGGTTTCCTCGCTGATGACCTGGCGGCGGATGGTCGGTTCGGTGACCGAAACCACATTGCCTTCGCTGTCCAATACCTTATCCACCACATAGGGCTCATACAGGTAGCCGCCGTTTACCGAAGCGGAGATAGCGGTGATAAGCTGAATGGGCGTCACCTTAAAGCTCTGGCCGAAGGAGGCCGTTTCCAGGTTGCCCTGGGTGGAATTGAGCTGTGCTTCGCTGTAAAAATAACCGCTCTCCTCCCCCGGCAGGTCAATACCGGTGGTCTCGGTGAGTCCGAAGGAGGTAAAGAAATTATAGAAATTGGTTCCGCCTATCCGCTCACCAATCTGCATATAGGCGGGGTTACAGCTGTTCTGCATAGCCTGCGCCAGTGTTTGCAGACCATGGCCGGCATGCTTCCAGCAGTGCTTTACTATACCGCCCGCCACATAGCTGCCGGTACAGTTAAAGCTGGATTGCATCGTCACCGCACCGGTTTCCAGCGCCGTGGCCGTGGTGATGACCTTAAATACCGAGCCCGGCTCGTAGGCCTCATTCACTGCCTTATTGCTCCACTGGATTTGCTGCTCGTAGGCAAAGGCCTCCTTATACTCATCGCTGCCCTCCTCGTATTGGGCCAGCTTTTGCAGGGAGATCTCCGAAACGATGGCCTGCGGATTATTGGGATCATAGTCCGGCATGGTGGTCATGCCCAGGATCGCCCCGGTGTTCACATCCTGCACAATAACTGTCGCGCGGTTCTGTACCGCGTGCTCGGTCAGAGCGGTGGCCAGGTGCTTTTCTATCACCGATTGAATATTGCTGTCCAGCGTCAGCGCCAGGCTATTGCCATCCTCCGCCTTGGTGATATCCTGGTAGGTATATGGCATATCGGTGCCCCAGGCGTTCTTGGCAGTCACTACCTTGCCGGGAGTGCCGCTTAGGGTGCTGTTGTAGTAGGCCTCCAGCCCGTAGGCGCCCTCGTTATCGGCATTTACAAAGCCCAGCACGGTGGAGGCCATGGTGCCGTAAGGGTAGTAGCGGGTGGTATCCGGCAGCAGCGTCACGCCGTTTATTTTATTATCCAGGGCGAACTGATACGCCGCATCGGCGGTTTCCTTATCCACCCGACTTTTGATGACCTGATAAAAGCTCTTTTTGTTGCCGGCGCGCTCCAGGATAAACTCCCGATCCACACCCAAGATCTCGCTCATGCCGTCGGCCAGCAGTGTTGCCTGCTCATCGGTGATATCCGCCGGGGAAAAGATGACTCGCCAGGAGGTGGCGGAAGCGGCTAATATCTGTCCATCGGCGGAGTAAATGGTCCCCCGGTTGGCATTGATGGTGGTGGCCCGCAGCTGGCGGCTCATGGCCTCCTGCTTATAGGATTCTCCCTCCACCAGCTGCACCCGGTACAGCTGGTGAATGACCAGCCCAAAACCGACGATGATAAGCAATGCCGCCACCAGTATGGCGCGTCCGCGCATTTTTTTATTGGGGATCGAGGCCATTCGGAGTCTCCTTTCCGCTAAAATGAGGAAAATAGGAGAATTTGTCGTTCTCCCGTAAAATGTGGCGAAAGAGGTAAGACAGGATCTTACCTCTTGGAATCTGCACCACCGTTACAGTCTATTTTATTTGATCCGCAGGTATTCCAGCGCGGTATCCATGCTGTCCATCAGGCTCTCCAGCACCGAACCGGAAGGCGCCGCTTCGGTGCGCACCGCTACATCGGTATCATTCAGCCGGATGTAGCTCACCTGGTAATCCTGCACCTTGCACAGACCCTGGGCAGCGGCATAGCTGTCCACCTCCTGTGCGGTCTTGGCAGTCAGTTTGCCGCTCAGATAGCTGTATTCATCCTGCAGGGCGGCATACAGGTCGTTCTGGGTCTGTATCTCATTCCCCAGCTCAATGGTAGAAACATTCTGATACAGCACCATCGCCAGGAAAACCACTACCAGCACGGCGCAGGCGGTCAAGCGCCGCATCGCGCCTCTCTGGGCTGCTTTCTTGCTCTGGGCTTTATTCTTGGCCACCGGGACGGGCTGCGGACGCTTGGCCGGCTCGGCCGGGACTTCGTATAGTGAAAGGTCGTATGCTTCGGTGCTGTTCCAACGGGAATTCATCTGCCGCCCCTCCTTTCCGTTTCACACCGGTGTGGGTGGCAGCGCCGGTGTTACAGTTTTTCCAGTATTCTCAGCTTGGCGGATTTACTGCGGCTGTTCTGTGCCAGCTCCTCGGCATCCGCTTCGATGGGTTTTCGGTTGATGAGTTTTGCTCTCGGCTTTTTGCCGCATACGCATACCGGAAATTCCGGCGGGCAGGTACAGCCCTGGCAATATCCCGCAAATTTCTGCTTCACCATCCGGTCCTCCAGCGAGTGAAAGGTCAGAATCACAAAGCGTCCGCCGGGGTTTAGGCAGTCAAAGGCGGTATCCAGGCATTGGGAAAGCTGGTCCAATTCGCTGTTCACCGCAATGCGCAGCGCCTGGAAGACCCGTTTGGCGGGGTGTCCGCCTTCGCGGCGGGCGGCGGCCGGTATCGTCGCGTAGATGAGCTCGACGAGCTGGCCGGTATGGGTAAAGGGCTCTTTTTCCCTCTGTGCGGCAATTCGTTTGGCAATGGGATAGGCAAAGCGTTCTTCGCCAAATTCCCGAAAGATGCGGGCCATAGCGTCCACATCATAGGTGTTTAAGATATCGGCGGCTGTCATGCCTTCCCGGCTCATCCGCATATCCAGCGGGGCATCCACACTGTACGCAAAGCCCCGTTCCGGGTTATCCAGCTGGTAGGAGGACACGCCCAGATCCAGCAGGATGCCGTCTACGCCCTCGATGCCCTTTTCGGCCAACACCTCGGGGATGCGGGCGAACTCGCTGTGGATGACCTCTGCGGCCGGGTAGGGCGCCAATCGTTTTGTTGCTTCCGCTACGGCATCGGGGTCACGGTCAAAGCTCAGCAGTTGTCCGGTGGTCAGCCGCTCGGCAATGGCCCGGGAATGTCCCGCGCCGCCTGCGGTACCATCAATATAAATGCCATCCGGTTTGATATTCAGCCCCTCCATGCACTGGGGCAGCATCACCGAATAATGCGAAAATTCCATAGGCCCCTCCTTAGAATTCCAAGGAGTCCAGCTCCTCGGCCACGCTTTCGCTGGTCAGGTGGCCAATGTAGCTCTGCCAGCGTTCCACATCCCAAATTTCCGCGTGGTCGGAAGCGCCGGTTACGATAACATCCTTCTCCAGGTGGGCGTATTCCCGCAGGTGGGGCGGCAGCAGGATGCGTCCCTGCTTGTCCGGTTCTACTGTCACCGCGTTGCTGAAGAAGTACCGCTTCACGCTGCGTCCGCGGCTCATGGGCAGCTGGTTGATCTTCTGCTCCAGCTTGTCCCATTCCTCAGCGGAATACACCGCAATACATTCATCCAGCCCTACGGTCAGAATAAAATTTTCGCCCAGCTGTTCCCGGAACTTGGCGGGGAAATTGATCCGGTTTTTCGGGTCAATGCTGTGCTCGTACTGTCCCATCAACATCTCGGATCGTTTCCCCCTTTCCGGTTTGATATGATGGCGAAACAGGGTAGATGCTCCACTTCTACCCACTTTTCACCACTTACAAGCTGATTATAAAGCGAAAATGCCTACATTGCAACACAAAACTGTTGTTCGCGCAGGGCGTACATGCGCGGTTTTTGTCCATTCTGGCCCCCAATGGCCGCATTTCCCTAATAATGCCCAGTTTCTTGGTGATTCTGCCCATAAACAGCACCAAAATTTGATTAAAAATGTCGAACGCTTTTCCCTACTCCAAAGTACCGTTTTTCCGCTTCTTTGCAGCAAAAAACACCGCCCGGATCTCCTCCGGACGGTGCTGTATATTCTGTTTTCTTCGGGCTTACTTTTCCAGCGGTTCCTCCCGCAGGCCCGCCTGGCTGGCGGCCTGGGCCAGCGCCTGCCGGGTGGTGGTGATGTTCCCCAGGCTCTTGGCCACTACCTCCTGGCTGGTGCGCAGGATATTCTCGGCAAATTCATAGCTGGCCTGCTTCATTTCCCGGCTGCGGGTGCTGGCCTCAGTGCGGATTGCCGTTGCCTTAGCTTCAGCGTCATTCACCGTCTGCTCGGCCTGCTTTTGAATCAGCGATTCAAGCTTCTGCAGCCGGTCGCCGGCGTATTCAATCTGATCGAGCCGGGTCTGGGCCGCCTCGAGCGTATCGATCAGCCCAGCCTCGTCCGTGTTGTATTTCCGTTCCAGTCGCCGGAGTAGCGACAGGCGCGTTTCAATGCGATCAAACTCCTCGTCGGAAAAGTCCAGCCCGTCGCGGAAGTCACGCAGTGTCTCCGCTGCGTCCTGCAGCGTGAACACCGCACCCTTGACCGCTTCCGGCAGGCTCACGAGCTCGCTCGCGTAGTTCGCGGCACGCTCGACCTCCGACAGGGCTTCTCCCGCCAGCGCGGATGCGGAATCGTCCCGCCCGGCGAGCAGATCATACGCCTGATCGACCGCCTCTGAGAGCTTTTCAAAGTTCCGCAGCAGGTCACTCCGCTCCGTGAGCTCCGCCTCTTCCCCGGCCTTGAGCTCCGCGCGCTCCAGCTCTTCGATCTGGCGGCGGAGACTTTCGGTCAGCAGTTCCTTTTCGTTTTCATAGGTCGAGAGCGTGTCACGCTCCTTGCACAGCGCCTGATAGGCCCGGTACTGCTCGCGATAGCGCGCGAGCTCCGGTTCCAGTTGGCCGAACCGGTCCAGATTGCGCAGGTGCTCCCGCTCGTCGAGCAGGTGCTGACCGTCGTTCTGGCCGTGGATATCGAGCAGCAGCGCACCCAGCGTGCGCAGCTGTGCCGTCGTGACCGGGACGCCGCAGACGCGGCAGGACGTCTTGCCCTCCGCCGTGATCTGGCGGCGGATAATGAGCTCATCGTCGCACTCGATCTCGTTTTCCTCGCACCATGCCTGGCACGGGTCGGGGTCGAACGTCGCGCAGACGACCGCCTTTTCCGCGCCGGTGCGCACCAGTTCACGTGAGACACGTGCGCCGAGGATCGCGTGCATGGCGTCCACAAGGATGGACTTGCCTGCGCCGGTCTCACCGGTCAGAATGTTCAGGCCGGGGCCGAGCTCCAGATCGGCCCGCTCAATGACCGCGACGTTTTCAATATGCAGTTCTCGCAGCAAAGCGCTTCACCTCCTGCGACGTCGTCAAAGCAGCTTTTCGATCTCGTGGAAAAACTCATCGGCGGACGTATTGTCTTTCATGAGCAGAAACGCCGTGTCGTCACCTGCCAGCGTACCGACGAGCGTGTCGATGCGCATGCTGTCAAGCGCGGAGCACGCAGCCGAGGCAAGGCCTGGCAGCGTTTTGATGACGATGATGTTCTGTGCCTCGGCATAGGAAGTCACGCACTCGCGGAAAATTTTTTTCAGCCGCTCATCGTAGCCGGGAAATTCGTCCGCTGCCGGTGCAGCGTAGCGGTATTTCCCGCTCGGCGAGAGTGTTTTCGTCAGATGCAGCTCCTTGATATCGCGTGACAGCGTCGCCTGCGTACTCGGAACGCCGTGCTGTGCCAGCACATCCATGAGCTGGTTTTGTGTCTCGATCTCCTGCTCTGCAATGATCTGCAAAATGATGTTTTGTCTGGTGGATTTCACGTCGTCCCTCCTCACAGTCTGTCTGTCAGCTTGCCAAAAGCCGTTTCATAAAAGCTGCGGATGCCGGTATCGGCCAGCAGCGTGTAATTGTCCGATCTGCGGATACGGATCTGATCGCCGTGGATGAGTGCAATGCTGTCCCCGCCGTCCGCCACAAGAATGGCCGGCCGGTCGTGGATCCGCTCCGGAACGATTGTGATCTGTCGCCCGGGCGCAAGTACAAAGGATTTTCCGGCCAAACTGTGCGCGCAGATGGGTGTCATGATGATATTTTCGTTTTCCGGCTCGACGAGCGGGCCGCCGGCTGACATGGAGTAGGCCGTGGAGCCGGTCGGTGTGGCGACAATGATGCCGTCACCGTTGAAGCGCGTGATGGGCACGCCGTCACCATAAGCAGTCACGCCGATGCAGTCTACGTGCCCGCCGTGAATGACCACGTCGTTGAGCACTGACTGCGTGCAGATGGTCCGCTCATTGCGCACGAGCTCCACATCGAGCATCATGCGCCGGCTGATGGTATATTTCCCGTCCGCGATCTCGAGCAGCATGTCCAGCTCGTCTTCCTCCAGGCCGGCCAGAAATCCCTTGCCGCCGAAGTTCACACCGATGATCGGGATCGCGTGGTCGCGAAGTGTAACTGCAACATGCAGGATTGTCCCGTCGCCGCCCATGACAATGATGAGTGCGGCGTCCTGCGCCGCCTGCTTCAGCGGCTGTACCGGGATGTTTTCCGGCAGATAGGCTTTCGGCGCAAACACCGGAGAAACGACCACCTGATGGCCGTGCTCCGTGAGCATCCGATAAACCGTCAGTGCCTTTTGCAGTCCGCTGTCCCGATATGGATTGGCCGCAATGACAATATGTTTCATACACTGCTCTCTTTTCCGTGGGCCAGCGCACCGTGCGACAGCTCCACAACGGCCGCCGGATCCAGCTCCGGCGCGGGATGCGCCCCCTTGCGCAGGTAGCCGAGATACTCAATGTTGCCCTCCGGGCCCTTAATGGGCGAATAGTCCAGCCCCATGACGGTAAAGCCCGCGCCGGGCACAAAGTCCAGAAAATTCTCGAGCACCTCCAGATGCACCTTCGGATCCCGGACAACGCCTTTTTTACCGACCTCTTCGCGCCCGGCCTCAAACTGCGGCTTGATGAGGCAGACGACTGCAGCATCGTCTTTCAGCAGCGGACAGACCGCCGGCAGGATGAGCTTCACGGAGATGAACGACAGATCCATGACCGCGAGATCCAGCGGTTCCGGGATTTGATCGCTCGTGATATAGCGCACATTCGTGCGCTCCATGGAAATGACGCGCGGATCATTGCGCAGGCTCCAGGCCAGCTGGCCATAGCCGACATCGACGGCATAGACCTTTGCCGCGCCGTTTTGCAGCAGCACATCCGTGAAGCCGCCGGTCGAGGCACCACAGTCGATACACGTCAGGCCGGTTGGATCGACCGGAAATACCTTGAGGGCTTTTTCCAATTTGAAACCGCCGCGGCTGACATAGGGCAGCGTGTTGCCGCGCACCTCGATCTTCACATCGGGAGCGACCTGTGCGCCGGGCTTGTCCGCGCGCTGACCGTTGACATAGACCACGCCGCTCATGATGATCGCCTTCGCGCGCTCGCGGCTCTCGCTCAGGCCCTGATCGAAGACAAGCTGATCGAGTCGTACTTTTTTCATGCGCCGTTCCCCTCTCTCTCGCCGGAGCGCATCGCCCGCGCGGCGGCGACGATTGCCCGTGCGTCCAGACCGTATGCCGCTTTGAGCACATCCGGCGCGCCGTGCGGGATGATACCGTTGCCAAGATTCAGCAGCCGTGCTGCTTTCAGCGGGATACCGGCCTGCTCTGCAGCCGAGAGCACCTGCTCGCCAACACAGTTTGCCGCGCAGACATCCTCGACCGCCAGCAGCTGCCCCGTCTTGTGTAAGGACGCAAGTACCGGCGCCAATTCCAGCGGCGCGACCTGCGCGAGCTTGACAACTTCGGCCGAAATGCCCTGCTGCGCAAGCTGCTCTGCCGCCTGCAGCACGTCGTTGATGACGATGCCATAGGTCAGGAGCGTCAGATCACTGCCTTCCCGCAAAACCGTGACGGGCTCCGGATGACAGTCACGATAAGCGCCCTCACCGCCGCGCGGATAGCGCACAGCGACCGGGCCGTCCAGCTCCAGCACCGCCTTGCGCAGCATTGCGCGCAGCTCGGCGAAGCTTGCCGGACAGAGGATGCGCATATATGGCACGGAGCTCAAATAGCTGATGTCAAAGCAGCCATTGTGCGTATCGCCGTCATTGCCGACGATGCCGGCGCGGTCAACGCCGAGCACCAGATGCAGCCGCTGCAGCGCCGTGTCGTGAATGAGCATGTCATACGCACGTTGCAGGAAACTCGAGTAAATCGCCGCGACTGGCTTGAGCCCCTGCTTGGCCATGCCGCTGGCCATCGTGATCGCGTGCCCCTCTGCAATGCCGACATCATAGAGCCGGTCCGGGTGGTGCGCGGCAAAGGCTGTCAGGCCCGTACCGGTCAGCATGGCCGCCGTGATGGCGACGACCGTCGGGTCTTCATCCGCCAGCTGAGAGAGTGTTTCACCAAATACGTGTGAAAAGTCCGGTTTGGACGCCGGCAGCGTGCCGGTCACGGGGTCGAACGAACTGACGCCGTGGTATTTTTCCGGCGCCTGCTCCGTATATGGGATGCCCTTGCCCTTTTGCGTCACGACGTGCAGCAGCACCGGCTGGCGCAGATCGCGTGCCCAGCGCAGCATCTTCTCCAGCTGCGGCTCATCGTGCCCGTCCACCGGGCCAATATAGTAAAAGCCCATATCGTCGAACATGTTGTTCGGCAGTACGAGGTCTTTCACGCGCTCCTTCACACGGTGCAGTACTTTATACAGCCCGCGCGCCTTGCCGACGGTGCTGCGGTAAAACTGCTTGAAGTGCAGATAGCTCGGCTTCACGCGCTGCTTGGACAACAGCGTCGCCATACCGCCGACATTTTTGTTGATAGACATACCGTTATCGTTGAGCACGATGACCATGGGCTCACCGCTCTGTCCGGCGTCCGACAGGCCCTCATATGCCAGGCCGCCGGTCAGTGCGCCGTCGCCGATGAGGGCAATGACGTCATAGTCCGCTCCCGTGAGCGTGCGCGCCCGGGCCATACCCAGCGCGACGGAGATCGACGTGGAGGCGTGGCCGGCCACAAACGCATCGTGCACGCTCTCGTCCGGCTTCGGGAAGCCGGCGATGCCGCCGAACTGCCGCAGCGTGGTAAACGCCTCTCTTCGTCCGGTCAGGATCTTATGCACGTAACTCTGATGACCGACGTCGAACACGAGCCGGTCGTTTTCGGTGTTAAATACACGGTCGATTGCGACCGTGAGCTCCACCGCGCCGAGATTGGACGCCAGATGCCCGCCGGTCTTTGCAAGATTCTCGACCAGGAAAGAACGAAGTTCCGCACACAGTGCCGGAATTTCTTCCGCCGGCAGCGCCTTCAGGTCGGCCGGTGAATGGATTCGCTCTAATATACTCAAAACAGAATACCTCACGCATAATAATACATGATATACTATAACAAAAAGTGCCGGACTTTACAAGAGTAAGCCGGCACTTTTCGCATTTTCACCGGAAGTCCGGTGGTTTTATGGATTCAGTTTTTCCGATCCGCCAGTGAGCGGGCGAGCTGCCGCAGGAAAGCGCTGTTCGCAAACACACCGTCCACGGCCGCAGCCGCTTCCTCGGACAGCTCGTGCACATAGGCGCTGCAGCGTTCCAGACCATAGAGCGCCATG
>ERZ779874.4076-NODE-4076-length-10332-cov-3.381142_pt1 | contig 10332 bp, 6 predicted proteins | sample MGYA00511031_ERZ779874 | MGnify/ENA primary metagenome ERZ779874 (study PRJEB29588, sample SAMEA2156850) | human gut metagenome | biome: human gut; feature: human-associated habitat; material: faeces | place: Denmark | collected 2008/2010 ...
CTATCTCACGTCTGCCCGGACTGCGCAGCTGCTTGGCTTCTCCCGTCGAATAAGGAGGCATATTGTAGTGATGCATATATCTTTTGAAATTGTAATCATCGTCCAGGCTTTCAAGCTTCTGCACTTCCGAAATGGTGCCCAGAGTAGCGGTAGTTATGACCTGCGTCATACCTCTTGTGAAAACGCCGCTTCCGTGCACTCTCGGCAGAACGCCGTTTTCGCACCAGATGTGACGTATTTCATCGGTTTTTCTGCCGTCGGGACGTATTCCCTCGTTGAGTATACGCGCTCTCACCTTTTCCTTTGTCATCTTGTAAAGCACGTCGTTTACGAAAGGAAGAGCTTCGGCGTCAGCCTGAGCAAAATGCTCCTTTGCGGCTGCGTTTACCTCGTCCTCGTTTTTCTGTCTCTGAGCTCTGTCGAAGGTATCCAGCGCTTTTGTCAGCATATCGTCAGCAAAATCACGAATTTCGTTCTCCTTGTCCTCCGGAATGGGATGCAGGTCGGGGACGATTTTGGTTTTGCCCACCTCGGAAACGATAAATTCTATAAAATCGCACTGCTTTTTGATTTCCTCGTGACCGAACATAATAGCTTCCAGCATCTGCTGTTCGCTTATCTCGTTTGCTCCCGCCTCCACCATCATTATGGCGTCCTTCGTGCCCGAAAGATTGAGCGTAAGCTGAGTTCTGTCTCTCTGCGCGGCGTCGGGATTGATTACCAGCTTGCCGTCGACCAGTCCGACGACGACGCTGCCCGTAGGTCCCGCAAAGGGTATGTCTGATATGCTGAGAGCTATGGAGCTGCCTATCATGGCAAACACCTCGGGCTGTATGTCAGGCTCTACCGACATGGCTGTGGCAACGACTGCCACATCGTTCAAAAATCCTTTGGGGAACAAAGGTCTAATAGGTCTGTCAATCAGTCTAGACGTCAAAATCGCTTTGTCGCTCGGACGTCCTTCGCGCTTTTTGAAGCCTCCGGGGATTTTGCCGACCGAATACATTTTCTCCTCGAAATCTACTCCCAGCGGGAAAAAATCGATTCCGTCGCGCGGCTGGGCGGCTAGCGTCGCGTTTACCATAACGCACGTTTCTCCGCATCTGATAAAGCAAGAACCGTTTGCCTGCTCGGCATACTTGCCGATTTCAACGGACATCGTGCGTCCGCCGATTTCCGTCTCAAAGACGTAATACTCTCTTTCTCCGATTTTGCAAACCTTTTTTTCGTAATTACTCATTTTTAAATCTATAATCCTCCGATTTACCTGTCACCTTAGCTTTCGCAAAAAATCCGTCTTGCGAAACAAAAAAATATAAAACAGGGGTGAACAAAATCACCCCGTATTTCGGATATTTATTTCCTCAAATCGAGCTCGACTATGATTTGTCTGTACTTTTCCAAATCATTTGCTTTGAGATAGTCGAGCAAACCGCGCCTCTGTCCGACCATTTGAAGCAGACCGCGTCTGCTGTGGTGGTCCTTTTTGTGTGTTTTGAGGTGTTCGGTCAAATGATTGATGCGCGCCGTAAGCAACGCAATCTGAACCTCCGGCGAACCGGTGTCGCCCTCTTTTCTGCCGAATTTGGCAATGATTTCCTGTTTGTTGATTTCCATTTTGTCTTTCTCCTTTTTTGATATGCCGTCAACAAAGAAATCCGTTGGAGAAATCGGTATATCCTTGTAAACGGTCTAAGGTATGATAGCATAAAATTCCGTTTTTGTAAAACGATTTACGACGCATTCACAGGAAAAGATTTTCTTTTCCGTCAACAAGCCTTTCAATCTTGTCGATATATGTCGGAATATCCTTAGGGTTAGCAAAACGCTCTATTCTGTTTTGGGAGGAAAACACTCTTTTTGAAATGGCATTGCTTCCGCAAGCAAGTATGCTCGTGGTTTCTTCCATTATGTCTATATTGTACAAGCCCTGTTTTCCGTCAAGACAATAGCCGACATTTTCCAGATTTTCGCTCATATACTTTTGTCTGTAAAGGTAATAAGGCTTGTAGCCTTCCGAACAAAGCCTGTTCCTTGCGTAGTCTACCATGGCGGCAACGCTTTTTTCGCGGTCGGACTTGTCCATTCCGCGCTCCTTCAAAACGCTTCCTTTCTTTAACGCCAAAGTATGTACCGTGATGTTTTCCGGTCTAAGTTCGGCAGCGCAATCCACGCTGTGTCTGAATTCTTTTTCGCTTTCTCCCGGCAAACCGGCAATCAAATCCATATTGACGTCGAAAGAGAAGTTTTTTGCCATACTATGTTTAAGATAGATTTCTTCGACAGTGTGGTTTCTGCCCACTTCGTCAAGTATTCTTTGATTAAAGCTTTGCGGATTGACGGAAATGCGGTTGACTCCCCTACTCGCCATTATTTCAAGCTTTTCCGTGTCGATAGTGTCCGGTCTGCCCGCCTCTACGCAAAATTCGCGCGGAGAATATTCTCCGAAGAGAGAAAGCAGTCCGTCAAGTCTTTCGGCGGATACAGACGTAGGCGTTCCTCCGCCGAAATAAATATTTTTTACTTTGATATTTTTTTGCGAGACAAGCCTTTTCACCGCGAGTATTTCCCTTTCCAACGCATCCAGATAAGGCTCGACGTATTTTTCCAGACGTTTAATTTCTCCGCACGTAAAGGAGCAGTAGCTGCACCTGCTCAGGCAAAAAGGTATTCCAACGTAAATATCCGCTTCGTCGTCTTTCGCCGCCCTAAGCCCATCCTGCTGCCTCAAAACAGCGTCAACCAATTCGATTTTCGGTTCGGTAACGTGAAAAAGACTCCTGAAAGCCTCTTTGTAGTCTCCGTTTTCGGCGGTCAGTTCGCAGGCGAGTTTTGTCGGTCTGATTCCCGTGAGCGCTCCCCACGGAAGCTCGGCGGGTCTAAACAGCTGCAAGCAATCGTATACGCACAGTTTGGCGTATCTTTTCTGTTGTCTTTTCAGAATCAAAAAATCATCGGATTGTACGGAAAAAACATTTTCGGAAACCACTCCGCCGCACTCGGCAGTATTCCTCCAACAGCCCGATTCAAAACGCAAATCGTGTCTAAGCCACGCGTCCTCGCGTTTGTCGGCAAGCGAGACGTGCGCGTCTGCAAAAAACAAACGGATAACCTCTGCCAAATCCGACGAATACTGCTTGTGGCTTGTCCAAAACAAAATTTCTTTCATTTGCTTCTCTTGAAAGCCGACAGGTAAGGGTTAAACCGAAATTCATGAAACAAATCGGTATTCTCCTCGTGCCCTGCGTATACCTTGTAATTTTTGTCGATAAGTGCGATTTTAGAAAGCGAATCCATCATTTCGCGGTAGTCCCCGCCGGGCAAATCTATTCGCCCTATACACTCCTTAAACAGCGTATCTCCCGAAAACATTATGTCGTCGATAAAATAGCACACGCCGCCGGGCGTATGACCGGGAGTTTTCATAACGCCGAAAGAGAAACTGCCTACGGAAAAGCTGTCAATGCCGTCAACGTAATCGGTTATCTTGCAATCGTGGCAAAATACTCCCCAAAGGTTTTTGGACGCGCTTGCCGCCAGAGCCGCGTCCTTTTCGCTGCCGTAAACGGGCACGCCGTATTTTTCGACTATGGGCTTAGCTCCTCCGCAATGGTCGAAATGTCCGTGCGTCAGCAAAACAGCAACGGGCTTCAAGCCCTTTTCATCTATGAATTTCGTTATCTTATCTCCGTCGAAAGCGGGATCCACAACCACGCAGCATTTTGTTTGGCTGTCGTAAAGCACATAAGTATTGGTGGGAAGTATCCCCGCAGAAATTTTCTTCACTTCGTACATAAATCGTCTCCCTTCACATAGTCGTCCTGAAAACCTTTATGGTATTGGGCAGAGTTTCAAGTCGGGCTATGAGTTGATTTAACTGTTCGTGATTGGTGATTTCCACCGTAACAACCGCAATGGCGTTTTTGTTCCTGTCCTTTCTCGCATTGATTGACATAATCGGCAATTTCTCGGCGGCTATGACCTTGGTCAATTCCGCAAAAGCGCCTACCTTGTCTTCCATAACTATTTGTATTGTGGCTCCGAAGGTGTTTTCGGAATTTTTGTTTATCCAATGTGCCTCGACAAGCCTTTCTTTTTCCAGACTTTTGAGCGTATGACAGTCAGCCCTGTGCAGACACACGCCTCGACCGCGGCTTATATACCCTACAATTTCGTCGCCCGGCACGGGAGAACAGCAGCGCGAAAAACGGACGAGGAAATCGTCGTAGCCCTTGATTTCCACCATATTTCCCTTGCCGCTTTTACGCAATACGCGAGCTCTGTTTTCCTGTTCGTCCGAGGTTGTCTGAACATTGTTTATGTTCAAAAGCTTGAACATAATCTGATTTATCGATACTCCGCCGTACCCCACCGCGGCGTAAACCTCCTCCAAGGAGGCAAAACGATATCTCTCGCAGATATTGTTCACGGCTTCCGGAGTCAGCAGCCTGCCAAGCTCTACTCCGTGACGCTTTGCTTCGCGTTCCAGCATGGATTTGCCTGTTTTTATATTTTCGTCGCGCAGCTCGCGCTTGAAAAACTGTCTTATTTTTGCTTTCGCACCGGAGGTCTTGACGATTTTAAGCCAGTCTCTCGACGGACCTTTTGAATTTGAAGAAATCAGAACCTCGACTACGTCGCCGTTTTCAAGCACCTTGTCCAGAGGCACGATTTTTGAATTGACCTTTACGCCTACGCATTTGTTGCCAACCTCGCTGTGTATTGCATAAGCAAAATCCAGCGCCGTGGCGCCGGCGGTCAGGTTGCGGACGTCGCCCTTCGGCGTAAAGCAATAGACTTCGTTGGATATGGAAATATCGCGTCTTATCAAATCCAGAAACTCTTTGGAATCTTTCAGGTCGCCTTCGTATACAAGAACCTCTTTTATCCAATTGAGCTTGCCGTCAAGCTGCGAAACTCCCGTTATCCCCTCCTTGTATTTCCAGTGGGCAGCGATACCGTACTCCGCGACCTTATGCATTTCTTCCGTGCGAATCTGAATTTCAAACGGCATACCCACTTCCGTTATAACCGTAGTATGCAACGATTGGTATAAATTGGGCTTGGGCACTGCAATATAATCCTTGAATCTTCCGGGGATAGGTTTCCATTGGGCATGAATCGCCCCCAAAACGCTGTAACACTCCTTCAAAGATTTTACGATTACCCGCAAGGCAGTCAGGTCGTAAATTTCGGACAGCGTTTTGCCCTGATTTTTCATTTTTTTGTAAATACTGTAAAAATGCTTTGTTCTGCCCGATACCTCGCCTTCTATTTCAAGCTCCTTTAAAATTTCTTTGAGCTTGACAATCATTTTGTCTACGAAAATCTGACGCTCTTCCTTTTTGAGAGCAATGTTTTTGGCAAGATAATCGTAAGCCTCCTTGTCAAGATATTTCAGCGACAGGTCTTCAAGCTCGCATTTGATTTGCGAAATACCCAGCCGCCCCGCCAAAGGCGCGTAAATATCCAGCGACTCTCTCGCCATGCGCTGCTGTCTCTCGGGCGACAGATATTGCAGCGAGCGCATATTGTGCAGTCTGTCGGCAAGCTTGATAATCAGCACCCTTATATCCTTCGCCATGGCAAAAAACATTTTGCGTATATTTTCCGCCTGTTCCTCCTCCGCAGAGTTGAATTGCAGCTTGTCGAGTTTGGTAACGCCTTTTACCAAATCGGCTATTTCGTCGCCGAATTCCGTTCTTATTTTTTCGTCTGTCACGTCGGTGTCTTCTACGGTGTCGTGAAGCAAGGCGGCGCATATTGCGGGCACGTCAAGTCCCAAATCCACAAGAATGTCGGCCACGACAGTGGGATGAGTGATATACGGTCTGCCGCTTGCTCTGAATTGTCCGTCGTGCGCGGAGAAAGCAAGGTCAAACGCCTTTTTGATTATCCCTTCGTCCTTGGGATAATAATATCTGACCTTTGATAAAAGATTTTCTATCGTAATTTCGGTCGTATCTTCCTTGTTCATTTCTTATTTCCGCCGAAATAGCAAAAGACGGCGGAATCCTCCAGATTGACTTTTTTATTCTCCACTATTTTGTATTTTCCGTTGTCGTCGAAAACAACCAAACCAAGCTCTTCAAACACTTTGAGTGCAATCAAAAACTGTACGTAATTCAAATCGAACAGCATTGCATTGTCGAAAAGACTTTTCAGGTCAAAGTAATTGGGAGACTTTTTCAACGCCTTGAAAACATCCATGCAGGTTTTTCTGTCGATGCGGACGGTTTCCAGATAGCTCGGCAACGGCTTTTTTTGCGGCACATAAACAATATGTTCGCCGTAGCTAAAAGAAAGCGCTCCTTCATAGTCTCCGAAAACGATTGTTTTGGAATAAAATCGCGTATCTGCGTCAGGCGAAATTACAATCTGCTTTTGAGCGCCTGTGGTATTCCTGAAAATATCTACGTAAAACTCCTCTAAATTATACGTCACGCACGCTGTTTCGTATTCCAGATAATCGTTGAAAACAAGCATGACGCTTTTGCTTTTGAGAAACGAATTCAGCAGCGCGCCGTCCAACCTGATTTTTTTCTTGTTCTCAAAGGAAAGTCTGCCTATAAGATTGGCTGCGTAAACCTCGTCAAGCCTGATAGAATTGAGTATCGACAGCGACACAAGCGTGCCCGTCACCCTTTTGGAATAAGAGTCATATTCAAGATTGCACACGCCTTCGACGTCCGCGCCGCTTTTGAGAGCAGGCAAAAAACCGGCGAAATTTCCGAAGCCTTTGAGTTCAAGTCCGTCCGCAAGAGACATTTTAAGATAAGAGCCTCCGAAAAGACCGCAGAGCTTGCACACCGATTTGAAGTGAAAGCGCAGCTTGTCGTTGGGATAGCAAGGTTCAAGCAGCGCAAGTTTTGAAAAGCTTTCTTCTCTCAGATATTTTTCGTCGTACTCCAAATCATAATAAACGGTGTAATCGGAGTCGGAAAATTCTATATTTTTTTCAAGCTCCTCGACCAGACTGCCGAGCCTGTCCTTTTTTACCGTACATCCCACGGACGCTCTGTGACCGCCGAAGCGTTCCAGCAAAAATCTGCATTTGCCGAAAGCCTCGAAAAGATTCACGTTGTCCGTCCCTCGCGCGGAACCGACGAAATTTTCTCCGTCGGCGGTTAGCATCAGAACGGGCTTTTTGTAAAGCTCCTTGAAACGGTTGGCGGCGATACCCAATATACCGTGTTTCCAGTGCTCGTCGTACAGCACTATTATCTTTGAGTCCGCAATATTTAAGCCCGCCAGCTTCTCGTTTGCCTGCGCCACGGTTCTTTCAAGCATTTCCTGCCTTATTGTATTGCATTCGTTAAGCTTGGCTACTTTATCGCTTTCGGCGCGCTCTCGCATAAGCAACACCTCCAACGCGATGTAAGGGTCTCCTATCCGACCGGCAGAATTTATTTTCGGGCAGATTTTCATTGCTAGCGCGGAAGCGCTCAACTCTCCTCCGCACTTTGACAGCTCCGCCAGTTTTTTCAAGCCTCTGTGATTGAAATTTTTAAGTCCGAAACGGACAAGGGTTCTGTTTTCCGATTCCAGAGGCATCATATCCGCCACCGTCCCCACTGCGGCAAGGTCGGCGTAAAGCGCGGCGGCTTCAAATCCCGCCACAGCCTGAACAAGCTTGAAAACGACGCCCGCTCCGCAAAGGTTTGCAAAGGGATAACCCAGCTTGGGATTTATGCAGACGCATTTTGGCAAAATTTCGGGCGGCTCGTGATGGTCGGTAACAAGAACGTCCGCCCCCGTTTTTTCAATCACGTTTTTTATTGTATCCGCTTCCGATATACCGCAATCGACAGTAATCAGCAAGTCATAGTCAATGGTGCCAAACTTTTCCAAAATCGGTTGGAGATGCAAACCGTATCCTTCTTCTCTCGTGGGAATCAAAACGTCCGCATAAACTCCGTTGTCGTTTAAAAAGAGTTTCAGAATTGCCGACGCGGTAAGCCCGTCCGAATCGTAATCCCCGCATATAAGCGCCTTTCCGCGTCGTTTTATTATATTGTTGAGCAATTCTGCCGCTTTATCCATATTCGACATGGAAAACGGCTCGAAAAAGCCGTCGCGCTCGTCTTGATTCGGCTTGTCGTCGGCAAGTCCTCTTTCTGTAAGAACCTCTGCAAAATCGCGCTCCACGCCGAATTTTGCCGCAACGGCGTCGATTTTTTCGGGAGCGCAGTCCGACGTTCTGCGTTTGTATTTTTCTTTCATTTCCGCATTGCTTAAACAGCCTTCCGGACGGAAGGCTGTTTACTCTGAGTCAAATAAATTATTTGTTAAGAGACATCCAAAGTCTCGGAGCTGCGAAGATTGCCGACAGGGTGTTTACGGCAACCGCAATTATCAAAGCCAGGCAAGTCTGAGCCACGTTTCCGCCGCAAACGAAGACCGCCGCCAAAGACAACACAACAATCACCGCACACGAAATAAGCAACCGTTTCAGCGTCTGCTTAACGCTAAGGGAAACAAGCTCTTCGCCTTCAAGTTTAAGATTTTTTTCGTTGCTCCTCAACGTGGACAAAAGCATGACATTGTTGAACGCCGAGTAAAGTATTACAAACGCCGCTACCGACATGATGTAAGTGTTTACCTGCAAGCCGACAAATCCGAACAGCGCCACCAAAGCCGCTGCGACCAGAAAATCCCACAACATCATGATAAGCACCGTCAAAGACGCGTACACGCCCTTAACTTTAAGATATCTCAACAAAACATACAGGTAAATTATAACCACTGACACGGCAAGAGCTATCGAAGCGCGTTTCAAAAGCTTGGAGCTTCTCGCGTTGTCGACTTCGAGCAGACGGCACTGAACGCCGTTTATCGTAGCCGATTCAATCGGCTTGTCCGAAGTGAAATTGACGACTATGGCGTCGTAGTTGTCGCGGTCGGAAATATTTTCTCTCGGTTGCAGGGAAGAAACCCTTGCTCCGTTGTTTTCGAGATAATCCCTTATTGTCTGCGCTTCCTTTTGGAAGTCGTCCTTTGAAAAGACTTTTTCGTAAATAAGCTGCTGTCCGCCTCCGACGGTGGCGTCCGCGTTAAACCCCGCAACGCTCACGGCAACTATGCCTGCAAGCACAATAACGGCGCATACGATGAGAAAGGCAATAAAACTCTTTTTGGAAAGCAATTTAGTCATTTATTTGTCCTCCTTCACGATACCGAAGGCTTTGTCGTTGTCGGGAGAAACTCCGCGCAAAACTTTGACGTAACCCCTTGTAAACAGGAAGGTTGCAATTACTCCGAGCACAAGGCTGAATGTGGCGCCCATAGCGAAAATTTCTATCGAGCCTGTTCCGATTATCCAAATAAGGATAAGACCGAGCAACACCACGATAGCGCCGTTGAGAATAGTCCACACAGATTTTTTGAATCCGTCGTCAAAGGACAGTTCAAAGCTTTTGCCCTTTTTGAACTCGGAATTGATATTTCCGAGCAAAACGGCGTTGAATGCCGCAAACATCGCCAGACCGAAAAACAGCCCGACAAAGCCGGCGAGAGACATAAACTGCGCCAAAGGTATGAACGCAATGGCAAAAGCCAGCAGAATCAGATAAAACAGGAAGGAAAGCGTAAAAGCAACTCCCATCAGTCTGTAAACGGCGATAAAGGCGACAATAATAAGAACGCTCATAACTGCATAAACAAGAAGAAGCATATTTGCCGTGTCGTTGCCAAGCTCCGCTCCCACGTCGTTGAAGTCCATCGTATTGACGACGTCCAGCGGATAGCTGCCGCTCATGAATTGAATAGCCATTGTCTGTGCCGCAACGGGAGTGGAAAGCCCCGTTATCTGACTGTAATTCGAAGTAATCTGAGAGGAAACATTGGGATTGCTAATGGTTTCTCCGTCAAGTATAAAATAAATAGGAGTCGAGCTTGTTATCGCGCTTGTTCCTTCTTTAAGCGCTTCGAGACCGAAATCGTCAAATTCGACGTAAATGCCGTAGCTTGACGTAGACGAGTCGTAGATAGCGTCGGCACGGACTATGCAGTCGTTCCACGTGAGTTCGTCGCCCTGCGCGTTTTTAGGGATAAAAGGCTCGGAACCGTCCTCGTTCAGCGAAATGACAAGCTCCCCTTTGCTGCCGAGTATGTCGAAAACATCGGAAATTGAAAGCGCGCTCTCTGTTGCGGGCACTTCTACGCTCACAAGACCCTCCGCGGGGGAAGAAGCCACAAGCGCTTCGGTAAAGCCCTGAATGCCCATACGGCTTTCGATAAGGCTCATTCTGTCCTCAAGCGTGTCGATAACCTCGTCGAAGCCTTCCGCATATTCGCTGTCGGAAAGCTCGTTTTTGTTCACTTCAAAGGTAA
>ERZ779874.4100-NODE-4100-length-10287-cov-2.598514_pt1 | contig 10287 bp, 6 predicted proteins | sample MGYA00511031_ERZ779874 | MGnify/ENA primary metagenome ERZ779874 (study PRJEB29588, sample SAMEA2156850) | human gut metagenome | biome: human gut; feature: human-associated habitat; material: faeces | place: Denmark | collected 2008/2010 ...
ACGGATATTGCCTGGCCGTTGGCATCGTAGCTGAACAGCAGCGATTTCTCCGGCGCTGCACACAATCCACCTATAAAGCAATATCTTGGTAGCTGCTAAGCTTTGGTTCGCCTACGTTACTCCAGCATCTATAAATGTTATATCTCGAAAGTCCCTCTTCGGTTTTGTGGTCAAACCTGTAAATATGCCTATTAACCTGCCCAAAGTGTTCCTTCATAAAATTATAAGCGGAATTGAGGGCGGGTTCCCTGCCATGCGGCTTTAAAAAGGCCAATTGCTCTTCGGGATAAATGTCATCATCAAAAAACTCAAACTCAACCAGCATATTTTGGCAATAACTAAACAGCCAAACGTCTAAGCTGGCTAATTCCCCAAAACCAGAATTATCAAAGAAGTTATATGTGTCAAGCTCAATATATAGAGATATCTTGCCTTCCTCTTTGCACCATAGAGTTATGTAATCGATTGCACGTAAATTTTCATTAAACGAAAGTATCCATGAATATCCGTCTTCATTGATTATATAATGCTGTCTGATATTAGCGCTGAGTTTCTCCTCAGCTCCTATCAATTCGTTGTTTTTATCGAAGAAGAATATTATGTCCGCGCTGGCAAAGCTGCTTTTTCTTTTCAAAATGCGCCCGCGTTTTACATTTCCTATTACCAAATCCTTTAGCGGATTAGGGCAATAATAGCCTAATCTAAGGTCGTGGCGCTTGTCGCGGGAGTATTCAACTCTTGCTGTGCGCCTTTGGCGCACAGCAAGCAGTTCATCATGCATATTAACGTATTTGGCATACATATGCTCAGCTTTTTTAATTAAATCCGGTTTTATCTTATCGTAATATTCAAAAGTCATAAATATTCCTTCTCTGCCATTTTAAATCTCATTCGCGCAACATAAGTATACCGCCAACAGCTCCAACAAAAGCCTTAATGTTCTTTGCTTTGGAATCCCTATCACGCCCAGTCGCATAGGCTATCAGTACTCCTGTATTAATTAAACCATAGTATATGTTTGTGTGTAGTCGTCTATGGAAGCTTGTTTTAACTCTAACCTTGTTAAAATCATCTTCAACCTTTAGCCCTACGTCATCAAAGCATTTTCTGGCAATTATAGACTTCGGGGATTTTTTGTAGATATATTCTACCACACGCACGCCGCTTTCGTCCATAAGGCCAACTATATCATTTTTGGCCGTATATAAAAACCGAGGCAGTTGCTTAACTGCCCCGGCTTTTGGCGCGCATTATGCACTTATTTGTACTTTTTCCGTATATAGGGATTTCTTTCTATATCGCGGCACAGCATTTCATAAAGTTCCGGCGGCGCATATGTACGAATCGCACGCACGGCCTTCTTCGTATACGAAAGCTGTAATGCGTCCTCTCCCCATTTTATCAGGTCATGCTGCTGCCTGTTGCCGCCTTTCTGGCCATATGTCAGCACATGCTTCGAAAGATATATCAGCGGAATGTCATAATAGACCACAACCCCACAGTCAACAAATTCAGAAAACGGATATTCCACGCTCTTGCGGAATGGACACTTTTCTGTTACGCCGCTTTTATCTACATGCAGGTATGTGTAAATCGAACGCCATAACAGAATCATAAGCAGAATCCAAAATACACTTAGCCCTATAAGTACGATTGATGAACCAACTGCCTTGTCATTAAAAATGCCATCTAAACTAATTCCCATGGTAACTAAGCAACATAATGGCATTACCACACCGCCTACCCAGAAAAAGTAAAGATTCGAGATAAAATTCATTTATGCTGCTCCTTTTTCAGTAAAGCATGGCGTACGTTCCAGTACGTCCAAAGGATCCTCTAATACCCGTTTTGCCGCCTCCGCTTTTTTTGCCTTTGTTTGTTTGTGGTTTCGTATATGATAAAGCAAAACTGGTAACTGCTTGTGGCGTATTAACAAACATAGCCGAGGTATACATAGCTATTGCCTTCTCGCATCCAGACATCGCTTGGGTTGATGTTTTCATACCTTGTATAATGCCCTTCCCAACAATGTTCGGGCCTTTAAATGCCATACTGCTTAAACTTCCAAGTCCAAAGCCAACAGTATTAAATATAGCTCCCAACGTTGCCTCGCGAATGATTGCATCCTTATTAAGTTCTTGCCCATTTCCTACTTCATTGATAATCTCACCTGCCGCACCACCAACAAATCCTCCAACAGCGGAAATCCCAAGTCCGGCAATAACTGCCGTGACGCCGGTTCCTATTGCCGCTGAAGCGCCAGCAGCTACAGCTAACCCAACTCCAAGTGTCGCACCGGCTATTGTTCCGGAAACAAGTCCCGCTGCGGCGCCAACCAATACATTTTGCCCGTTTATAGCAGCGGTAACAGCGCCCACGACAGTGCCAAGAACTGCACCAACAACGATGTTCCAAAACTTGCCATCAACTTCATAGCGATTCACCGGGTTATTTCCGCAATACGCCCACATATTGCCGCCGAGGACGCCCTGACCGGTGGACATATATACGTCGGCAGAGATGAAGCGGCAGACTTCGGGGTCGTAGTAGCGGGTGGTGAGATAGTAGAGGCCGGTTTCGGTATCGTAGTAGTAACCGCGATAACGGAACGGGTTGTCTGCGCCAAGTGTAGTTGCCAAGGTGCCGGTGGTGGATATCAGCTTGCCCCACGCATCGTAGATATATTCTACCACACGCACGCCGCTTCCGTCCATAAGGCCAACTATACTTTATTTAGGCTTACATAGTAATTTCATATAAAATGCCGCCCGATAATTGGGCGGCAAATGTAGTGCGTAGAAGATGAAGGCTATTTAAGCTGCATCCTTTTCTTCAGCCGTGGCATATTGTACCATTGGACAACTCCAGGGTAACGTTGGTCAATGAGCAATAGCAACTCTGGCAACCCATTAAACGTATCGGTGGCTGCACCAATCGGATTCTTGATGTTTTTTACTTTGAACCTTATCTGGCTTGATGCCAAGTTGCCCACCTCATAAACTGTTTGAATATCCTCTATACAAACTGTATGTGATATCCAAAATTCGTTTCTTAAAATAAGCTCATTCCCTCGCAATTCCACGCGTCTGCCAAACAAACCACATGGCAGAATCAATGTTGTAAGTGCCGCGGCCGTAATTGCCCATATATCACACCCATCCAAAAGCAGAATTATCGGCATAGCCGAAAACAAAGCTACAAAACTCATATAGTTCCAAATAGGCATACGAACATATCGTCCCTTTACCAAACTCCATGTTCTCTTGTCATAAGCGGCTTTCCAGGCTGACAGTACAGCGAAAAACAAGCAGCTAATGAATGACATAGCTATACTTAGTAATGCTTGCATGACGTTTTCACCTATAAGATCACTTTACCATTGCAGTATATAGGCTTCTTCCTCCTAAGCCTCCTCTTACGGGTACTCTATCCGAGCTTCCTTTCGATACTGCTCTACTTGACGTTTTCTTATTGCGAGATTCTGTTGATATTCTTTCTCGTATATGGTGAGCTGATACACCTACGACAGTATGTAATGACTCTACTGTCATTGTTACAGTAACATTAACCGCTGCCGATGTAAGTATACTGCTCCCTGCCGGGGCACCTATATTAGCAATTCCGCCACCTATACCGCCCCAAATTGCATTGTCCACAGCGGCTCCAATCGCGTCTGCAAAGTTTCTTTCATCATTAGGCGTTGTAATGTAGTAAGCAAGCGCACCACCAATAAAACCACCAATAGCTCCCGCTATAAAGCCTGCGCTTATGGATGTTGCCACTCCAACAACGCAACCTGTAATAGCACCACTTGCAGCCCCCTGCCAAAATCCATCTCCATTTGCAAGAGATGTGAGACCGCCAAAAACTCCTCCAATAATTGCACCAATCGCGGCACCTACTGCCGCTCCAACCAGTAGTGTGCCAATGACGCCAAGATCTCCCTGACTATCTTCATAAATAAGGGGATTATTCAAACAATACGCCCACATATTGCCGCCGAGGACGCCCTGACCGGTGGACATATATACGTCGGCAGAGATGAAGCGGCAGACTTCGGGGTCGTAGTAGCGGGTGGTGAGATAGTAGAGGCCGGTTTCGGTATCGTAGTAGTAACCGCGATAACGGAACGGGTTGTCTGCGCCAAGTGTAGTTGCCAAGGTGCCGGTGGTGGATATCAGCTTGCCCCACGCATCGTAGATATATTCTACCACACGCACGCCGCTTCCGTCCATAAGGCCAACTATATCATTTTGGCCGTTTCTCAGGTAATAGTACTCCGTGCCGTTGTAGTTCACGGATATTGCCTGGCCGTTGGCATCGTAGCTGAACAGCAGCGATTTCTCCGGCGCTGCACACAATCCACCTATAAAGCAATATCTTGGTAGCTGCTAAGCTTTGGTTCGCCTACGTTACTCCAGCATCTATAAATGTTATATCTCGAAAGTCCCTCTTCGGTTTTGTGGTCAAACCTGTAAATATGCCTATTAACCTGCCCAAAGTGTTCCTTCATAAAATTATAAGCGGAATTGAGGGCGGGTTCCCTGCCATGCGGCTTTAAAAAGGCCAATTGCTCTTCGGGATAAATGTCATCATCAAAAAACTCAAACTCAACCAGCATATTTTGGCAATAACTAAACAGCCAAACGTCTAAGCTGGCTAATTCCCCAAAACCAGAATTATCAAAGAAGTTATATGTGTCAAGCTCAATATATAGAGATATCTTGCCTTCCTCTTTGCACCATAGAGTTATGTAATCGATTGCACGTAAATTTTCATTAAACGAAAGTATCCATGAATATCCGTCTTCATTGATTATATAATGCTGTCTGATATTAGCGCTGAGTTTCTCCTCAGCTCCTATCAATTCGTTGTTTTTATCGAAGAAGAATATTATGTCCGCGCTGGCAAAGCTGCTTTTTCTTTTCAAAATGCGCCCGCGTTTTACATTTCCTATTACCAAATCCTTTAGCGGATTAGGGCAATAATAGCCTAATCTAAGGTCGTGGCGCTTGTCGCGGGAGTATTCAACTCTTGCTGTGCGCCTTTGGCGCACAGCAAGCAGTTCATCATGCATATTAACGTATTTGGCATACATATGCTCAGCTTTTTTAATTAAATCCGGTTTTATCTTATCGTAATATTCAAAAGTCATAAATATTCCTTCTCTGCCATTTTAAATCTCATTCGCGCAACATAAGTATACCGCCAACAGCTCCAACAAAAGCCTTAATGTTCTTTGCTTTGGAATCCCTATCACGCCCAGTCGCATAGGCTATCAGTACTCCTGTATTAATTAAACCATAGTATATGTTTGTGTGTAGTCGTCTATGGAAGCTTGTTTTAACTCTAACCTTGTTAAAATCATCTTCAACCTTTAGCCCTACGTCATCAAAGCATTTTCTGGCAATTATAGACTTCGGGGATTTTTTGTAGATATATTCTACCACACGCACGCCGCTTTCGTCCATAAGGCCAACTATATCATTTTTGGCCGTATATAAAAACCGAGGCAGTTGCTTAACTGCCCCGGCTTTTGGCGCGCATTATGCACTTATTTGTACTTTTTCCGTATATAGGGATTTCTTTCTATATCGCGGCACAGCATTTCATAAAGTTCCGGCGGCGCATATGTACGAATCGCACGCACGGCCTTCTTCGTATACGAAAGCTGTAATGCGTCCTCTCCCCATTTTATCAGGTCATGCTGCTGCCTGTTGCCGCCTTTCTGGCCATATGTCAGCACATGCTTCGAAAGATATATCAGCGGAATGTCATAATAGACCACAACCCCACAGTCAACAAATTCAGAAAACGGATATTCCACGCTCTTGCGGAATGGACACTTTTCTGTTACGCCGCTTTTATCTACATGCAGGTATGTGTAAATCGAACGCCATAACAGAATCATAAGCAGAATCCAAAATACACTTAGCCCTATAAGTACGATTGATGAACCAACTGCCTTGTCATTAAAAATGCCATCTAAACTAATTCCCATGGTAACTAAGCAACATAATGGCATTACCACACCGCCTACCCAGAAAAAGTAAAGATTCGAGATAAAATTCATTTATGCTGCTCCTTTTTCAGTAAAGCATGGCGTACGTTCCAGTACGTCCAAAGGATCCTCTAATACCCGTTTTGCCGCCTCCGCTTTTTTTGCCTTTGTTTGTTTGTGGTTTCGTATATGATAAAGCAAAACTGGTAACTGCTTGTGGCGTATTAACAAACATAGCCGAGGTATACATAGCTATTGCCTTCTCGCATCCAGACATCGCTTGGGTTGATGTTTTCATACCTTGTATAATGCCCTTCCCAACAATGTTCGGGCCTTTAAATGCCATACTGCTTAAACTTCCAAGTCCAAAGCCAACAGTATTAAATATAGCTCCCAACGTTGCCTCGCGAATGATTGCATCCTTATTAAGTTCTTGCCCATTTCCTACTTCATTGATAATCTCACCTGCCGCACCACCAACAAATCCTCCAACAGCGGAAATCCCAAGTCCGGCAATAACTGCCGTGACGCCGGTTCCTATTGCCGCTGAAGCGCCAGCAGCTACAGCTAACCCAACTCCAAGTGTCGCACCGGCTATTGTTCCGGAAACAAGTCCCGCTGCGGCGCCAACCAATACATTTTGCCCGTTTATAGCAGCGGTAACAGCGCCCACGACAGTGCCAAGAACTGCACCAACAACGATGTTCCAAAACTTGCCATCAACTTCATAGCGATTCACCGGGTTATTTCCGCAATACGCCCACATATTGCCGCCGAGGACGCCCTGACCGGTGGACATATATACGTCGGCAGAGATGAAGCGGCAGACTTCGGGGTCGTAGTAGCGGGTGGTGAGATAGTAGAGGCCGGTTTCGGTATCGTAGTAGTAACCGCGATAACGGAACGGGTTGTCTGCGCCAAGTGTAGTTGCCAAGGTGCCGGTGGTGGATATCAGCTTGCCCCACGCATCGTAGATATATTCTACCACACGCACGCCGCTTCCGTCCATAAGGCCAACTATACTTTATTTAGGCTTACATAGTAATTTCATATAAAATGCCGCCCGATAATTGGGCGGCAAATGTAGTGCGTAGAAGATGAAGGCTATTTAAGCTGCATCCTTTTCTTCAGCCGTGGCATATTGTACCATTGGACAACTCCAGGGTAACGTTGGTCAATGAGCAATAGCAACTCTGGCAACCCATTAAACGTATCGGTGGCTGCACCAATCGGATTCTTGATGTTTTTTACTTTGAACCTTATCTGGCTTGATGCCAAGTTGCCCACCTCATAAACTGTTTGAATATCCTCTATACAAACTGTATGTGATATCCAAAATTCGTTTCTTAAAATAAGCTCATTCCCTCGCAATTCCACGCGTCTGCCAAACAAACCACATGGCAGAATCAATGTTGTAAGTGCCGCGGCCGTAATTGCCCATATATCACACCCATCCAAAAGCAGAATTATCGGCATAGCCGAAAACAAAGCTACAAAACTCATATAGTTCCAAATAGGCATACGAACATATCGTCCCTTTACCAAACTCCATGTTCTCTTGTCATAAGCGGCTTTCCAGGCTGACAGTACAGCGAAAAACAAGCAGCTAATGAATGACATAGCTATACTTAGTAATGCTTGCATGACGTTTTCACCTATAAGATCACTTTACCATTGCAGTATATAGGCTTCTTCCTCCTAAGCCTCCTCTTACGGGTACTCTATCCGAGCTTCCTTTCGATACTGCTCTACTTGACGTTTTCTTATTGCGAGATTCTGTTGATATTCTTTCTCGTATATGGTGAGCTGATACACCTACGACAGTATGTAATGACTCTACTGTCATTGTTACAGTAACATTAACCGCTGCCGATGTAAGTATACTGCTCCCTGCCGGGGCACCTATATTAGCAATTCCGCCACCTATACCGCCCCAAATTGCATTGTCCACAGCGGCTCCAATCGCGTCTGCAAAGTTTCTTTCATCATTAGGCGTTGTAATGTAGTAAGCAAGCGCACCACCAATAAAACCACCAATAGCTCCCGCTATAAAGCCTGCGCTTATGGATGTTGCCACTCCAACAACGCAACCTGTAATAGCACCACTTGCAGCCCCCTGCCAAAATCCATCTCCATTTGCAAGAGATGTGAGACCGCCAAAAACTCCTCCAATAATTGCACCAATCGCGGCACCTACTGCCGCTCCAACCAGTAGTGTGCCAATGACGCCAAGATCTCCCTGACTATCTTCATAAATAAGGGGATTATTCAAACAATACGCCCACATATTGCCGCCGAGGACGCCCTGACCGGTGGACATATATACGTCGGCAGAGATGAAGCGGCAGACTTCGGGGTCGTAGTAGCGGGTGGTGAGATAGTAGAGGCCGGTTTCGGTATCGTAGTAGTAACCGCGATAACGGAACGGGTTGTCTGCGCCAAGTGTAGTTGCCAAGGTGCCGGTGGTGGATATCAGCTTGCCCCACGCATCGTAGATATATTCTACCACACGCACGCCGCTTCCGTCCATAAGGCCAACTATATCATTTTGGCCGTTTCTCAGGTAATAGTACTCCGTGCCGTTGTAGTTCACGGATATTGCCTGGCCGTTGGCATCGTAGCTGAACAGCAGCGATTTCTCCGGCGTTACCTGCGCCATGAGCAGACTGCCGTTGTAGCTGAACGATGTGGTCACTCCGTTTATTGTCTTGCCCGAGCGTATGCCCTGCTCGTCATAGGTGTAGCTTGCGGTCAAGCCGTCGCCGGATAAACTCTCCAGCCGCTTGCCCTGCCATGCCATGGTGTAGCCGCGGTAGCTTAAGGGGTTGCCTATCTCGTCGTAGGATATGGTCTCTCCGTTGTAGCTTACCAGCTTGTCCTTCCACTCGCTGTCGTATTCATAGGCGAATGTGGCTGTGGGTGTGCCGAGAGTACCCGTGGTGTAGGCGTATTCTTTGCGCTCAAGAATGTTGCCTGCATTGTCGTAGGTGTAGGTCGTGGTCTTGTTCGTGAAGCCGTCGTTTACCCGCGTGAGCTGATTAAGCGCATCATATGTGTAGGCTGCGCTCTTAGTGCCCTGGGATATAGCGGTCACGTTGCCGTTGTTGTCGTAGGTATAGGTATATGCCGCGTCGCTGCCGTTCCTGTAGCTTTGCAGCATGGTGGTCTTTGACCCGTTGGCCCCGGCAAGATAGCCGAAGGATACCGTGTAAGGCGTTGCGAAGCCATATACGCGCGATGACCGCGTGCCGGTAGCATTGTAGCTGTCGGTTATGGTCTTGCCGTTGACCTTTACGGTAACGGGACGATTGTCCTTGTCGTAAGTGTATTCCGTTACCCAGCTGCTGCCGCCCGCAGACTGGTGCAGCTTGGTCAGGTTGTCGTTCAGGTCGTATTCATACAGATACTCGCTGCCGTCGCTTGATGCGGAACGTATCAGCCTGCCGCTCAGGTCGTAGTAGTACGACGTTGTTATGTCCCTGAGGTTGTCTACCATCCGCTGCAGGTTGCCGTCGCCGTCATACGAGTAGCTGTACATCTTGGTGGAACCAAAGCGCACTTCGGTTATCCTGTCAAGCACATCATATTCGTAGTGTATGTTCAGCCCGTTTCCGTATTGCGCGCTCGTCAGCAGGCCGCGGCTGTTGTCGTATGTGTTCTGCGAAAGCACATCGGAGTTCACCTTGGTCGCCAGTGTGTGCCCAAACAGGTCATATGTCATGCCGTAGCTGAAGCCGTTGTGGGATATGCCTATCAGTTCATCGTCATCATATGTGTAGCCGACCTGCGCGTTACCCTGCGTAAGGCCGGAAAGCCTGTTCATGGAGTCGTAGCTGTATGCAGCCACGTTGCCGTTGGCGTCGGTCACGCTTGTGCGTAAACCCTTATCGGTATCGTAGCCGTAGCTTACCGATTTGCCTCGTGCGTCGGTCACAGAGGATACAAAGCTGCCTACGCTTGTGTATGTTGCGGATGTTTGTATGTATTCCGAGTCACTGCCCGTGCGCGAGGTGAGGGCATTGCCCTTGCTGTCGTAAGTGAAGGTGTACTTCATGCCGGATTCGCTTACGGCGGACAGCAGGTTGTGCTTGGAATCGTAGGTATAATTAAACTTGTTGCCCTTGGCGTCGGTAGCCTTTATCAGGTCATTGGACCCGTTGTATTCGAAAGAGCTGTTCTTTTCGGCAAGCCCCTTTACGCTTACAACATTGCCGTCGTCATCATATGTGTAGCTTTGGCAGAACTCTTCCTTAAATACCTGCATGCCGTCAAAGTAGGCGTCGTTG
>ERZ779874.4103-NODE-4103-length-10271-cov-4.795615_pt1 | contig 10271 bp, 5 predicted proteins | sample MGYA00511031_ERZ779874 | MGnify/ENA primary metagenome ERZ779874 (study PRJEB29588, sample SAMEA2156850) | human gut metagenome | biome: human gut; feature: human-associated habitat; material: faeces | place: Denmark | collected 2008/2010 ...
GAGATCTCTCCGCAGGAGCGCAAGCAGCCGGAGCAGAACCGGCCCGTTCGCTGAGGAAGGAGGACGAAGCGTGAAAAAGAAAGTTGCGTTTGCACTCTGCACGGCGCTGATGCTGTGCAGCATGAGCGTCGCGGCGCTGGCCGCAGAGCCCATGACAGAAGCCGATACGGTATCCACAATGATCTCTGCCGCAGATACGCTACCCGGCATTTCCGCCTATCCCGCCGAGGTCAGAGCCAGCGAGGAAAACGGCGTCTATCGTTTGGAAAAGGTCTACTACCTGACCGCAAAGGACGATCCCACCACGATCCCCACCGCTGACTTTGAGCGCGAGGGCCGCACCTATACGCTCCTTGATTTGCTGAAAAATGACCAGACAGAAACGGACACGCGGGAGCATATCGAGGTGGTCACGCTGGAGAGCAAGACCAAGGACATGGCGGAAATTCTGAAAATGCTGGAGCCGAAGCTGGAGGTCAAGACCGAGGACGGCTATGAGGGTGTCCTGGCCCTTGACCACACCACCATTCATGTGGAGGCAGCGGGCTACGGGACCAGCAGCCGCACGGTGACGGCAGAGCGTACCTATCCAAACCTCTCAGACGCGGACGTGTCCCTTGTTCCCAAGTCCGTAAATGAAAATGGCCGCACCCTGACCCTTGCCGATGTGAGCTGGCAGGAGGCGGCTGTTGACCCCACGGACGGCTATGACATTCCCATTCGCTACACTGCTGTGGCAAGCTACACCGGCACCGCCACCAGCAAATACGCCACCGGCTACACCGTCACGGCGGACTATAAGGGTGACGTCACCCGCACAAGCTGTGATACGGTGATCTATACCGCTGTCTTTTCCAGCATCGGCGCTGCGGCATCGGCAAAGAGCGAAGTTGATTTTAACTGGCTGTGGCTGCTGATCCCCGTGGGCGCTGCGGCGCTGGGCGGCTGCGGCTATGCCGGTTATAAGGGCTATCGCCACTACATCAATAAGAAAAGAGGGTACGCCGCATGAAAAAATATCTGACCACGCTGCTGGCCGCCTGCTGTATGCTGGCGGCTTTTTCCATGCCTGCATCGGCATTGGAGTATCACTTTGACGGCCCGGACGCAGGACTGTTCGGACGCCCCACCTCGGACGATACCATTTATGTCACGATGGACAAGCCTGCGAATACCGACCGCAGCAAAAACGCCGCCTACATCCCGCCTGCTTTTGGCTCGCCTACCTCTTATACGCTGAATGCCGGGGAGCTGCTGACACCAAACCTTGTGAGCGGTTCAGTCGCGGGAACAATCAGCGGCACAGGCGGTGTGACCGTCCTGCCGCCCTCCACTTCCGGCAGCACCGCTGGTGGAAATACCGGCTCCTACACGCCGGTAAAGTACACTGCGGTCACGAAAGACCTCTATTACAGCGGCGGCTACCTCGGTACACTGAAAATCCCCACCCTCGGTCTGTCTGTCAAGGTGTATCAGGGGACGGACGCGGACGCGCTCCGCAAGGGTGCGGGGCATTTTGCCGGCACCTCCATTTGGGAAGGCAATGTGGCCATCGCCGGTCACAACCGCGGCGTCAACAATCACTTTGGCAAAATTCACACCCTTGACATTGGCGACACCATCAAGCTGACCACCCAGCTCGGCACACGCAGCTATGAGGTGTACTCTGTCAGTAAGATCGGCGTGGACGATACCAGTGTTCTAAACGACAGCACGGAAAATATCATCACCCTTGTCACCTGCGTGATGGATCAGCCGGATTACCGCTGGTGCGTGCAGGCAAAGGCCCGTTGATTTTTTGACAACAGAAATAAGCCGCGCTATGCTGTATCTATCAAAACCATAGGAGGTACAGACAATGAAGCGAGGAAGTTTTGCAGCCGGTTTTCTTACCTGCCTGTTGCTGACGGGCGTCACCACCACGGCTTTTGCCGCCGGGATCATGGCAGAGCGCAGTCACCATCGCATTGTCGTAGATGGAAAAGAAGCGCAGATGGAAGCCTATGTCATCAACGGCAACAACTATGTGAAGCTGCGGGACATTGGCGAACAGGTTTGTTTCAATGTTTATTGGGACAGCACCAACGGTTGTGTGCAGGTGGAAAGCGGAAAGCCCTACACCGGAACCGCACCCCAGCAGACTGCCGCAGCACCCACAGACGGTTCCCGGTATGTTCCCAAGGTGGGCGATGTAATCCGCTGCAACGATGGCACGGACTACACTATTAAAGATGTATCCCGCTGGGATAAAAACGCCTTTTCCAGCGCACCGCTGGGAGAACTGCCTGCCGCCACCTGTGACTGGAGCAAGCTGCCCCAGCCGGAAATGCCGCAGGCAGAAGCGCGCCACTTTACCAGTGGCGGGCAGGACTACCTGTTCCAACGCAACCTATATGAAACGCGCCGGATGCTCTATACCTTGTATAATGCCATCGGGGAAAACCCCGAAACATGGCAGAACGGCCAGCCGGTGAAATTCCCCAGCGGAAATGATAAGGTGAAGATCAACCTGACCATCTCCGCAGAGGTTACGCCGCAGAGCTTCTGGCCGTGGCGGGCAGAGCAGATCACCGAGCTATTCAATTCCTGCCCTCCGGGGACTTACTCTCTGGAGGCATGGAATGTCTACAAAAACGGCGTGTTTCAATACACTGAGTACAGCATCTATGTGAGCTGACAACTTCATATCTCAACGCGCGGGCGGTATGCGAAAGCATACCGCCTTCTCTATTTCCTAAAATCAATAAAAGGAGAAAATGCACATGAAAAAACGATTGGTTTCCATGCTCCTTGCGCTGGTAATGGTGCTGGGGATGCTCCCCGTCACGGCCCTTGCCGCCGGCAGCGAGGAGGAAGCCCTGGGCGAGGTCAATATCTACAACGGAGAGCAGAAGCTCTCCTACCTCTCCATCAACGGGCGAATCCGTGAGCTGATCTATACCTATTTCAACCATGTGGATGCCAACGGCAGGACGAAGGAGATCCCCGCGTACTGCGTCAATCCGAATACAACGGGTGTGCCGCAGACTGTGGCCCCCGGCGAGAGTATCAAATACATCGCCAAGGAAAAGGGCAACGATCCAAAAATTATGGGTATTATCGCTAATGGCTATCCCACCCGCGGCTTATCGGAACTGAAGCTGGAGAACAAGTACCACGCCTACTATGCGACCAAGATGGCGCTGTGGTGCTACCTGCTCCCCAACTGGAATATCAACAACCTGAAGGTCAATCCCAACCTGACCGGTGCGGAGCTTCAGCGGGCGCAGGCTATTCTCGCCGCCGCCAAGGACATCTATGTGCGTGGCACGGCGTGGAGCAAGGTGCTATCGCCCCGCGTCACCGCTGCCCCCGACCGGGACACTGCTTATGCCGTTACAGTAGACGGACAGCAGTACAAGCAGCAGGTGTTTACGGTCCACTCGGATACCTGGGTGTGCGACTATGCCATCCGTGTTGCATTTTCGGACCCTGCTTCTGTTCCCGCAGGAACGCGCATCGTGGACATGAACAACAAGGATATTACGACGATCACCACCTCTGGCACCGGAGATGGCTATGATGGGAAATTCAAAGTCCTATATCCCGCCGCTGCGGTGGCAGGCAAGACCGGCAGCGTCCAGCTTTCCTTCTCTACCAATGTCTATCAATACGCAGTGTTTTACGCTGTTTGTGCAGAACAGAACAAATACGGCCAGCTCCAGAATTATATGTGCGACACCGACCCAACTACCACAATGAAGCTGTCCACATACAGTAATTACAGCGATGGAGAGAAACCAGAAGTGCCAGACACCGGCCTGAAAATCATCAAGCTGGAGAAAGGCACGGACACGCCGCTGGGCGGAGCGGTCTTTGAGGTGGTCGGTCCCGACGGAGCCACTGTCGGCACCTTCGCTACCGGCTCGGACGGTACTGTGACCATCCCCCTGACGCTGGCTGGCAACTACACTGTGTATGAGCGTGTAGCGCCTTTGGATCACCTGCTCAGTGATAATCCCGCGCAGAATATCAAGGTGGAGTATGGCAAGGTGGCGGAGCTGACCTGCTGGAACGAGCCTTACGGAACGCTTCGCATCGAGAAGCTGTCCGACACCGGGGCGCACCTGCCCGGTGCCATGGTGCAGATCAAGCACATCGAGAGCGGCGTGACCTACACCGCCGAAACCAATTTTGCGGGCTATGCCATTTTCGATAACATCAAACCCGGTGCTTATGAGATCAAGGAGATCACCGCGCCCTCCGGCTGGCTGAAGGATGATGCCACCTATACGGCTTCCGTGGCCACCGGCGAAACCACGACCTTTTCTCTCGTGAACAAGGAGCTGCCTGGTCTGCGGATCATCAAGTATGACCGCAAGAACATGGTGGCGATGGCCAATGTCACCTTTGAAATTTTCCGTGACAGCGTTTCTCTCGGCAAATTTAAGACGGACGAGTTTGGCGAAATTCTCCTGACCGACGCTGCCCCCGGCACCTACCGTGCTGTGGAGGTGGATACTGGCAGTGACGGACATATCCTTGACACCACGCCGCAGGAGGTGGAGCTGTCCGCTGGTGATGGCATCAAGGAGCTGCTGTTCTTCAACGATGTAAAGCCCGGTATGCGGCTCATCAAGGTGGACAGCACCGATCCCAGCAAGGTCATTCCCAACGCAGTTTTTGAAATTAAGTCCGTGGCTGGTGATTACGGCCCCAAGGAATTTACCACCGACCAGAACGGCGAAATTGACCTTTCCAAGCTGCCCACCGGCGCGTATGTGGTGACGGAGAAAGCCTGTGAGGGCTATATCATCGACCAGGCCCAGCGTATCATCCAGCTTGACGCCAACGAGGACGCACAGTTCGTATTCACCAACACCATCAAGCCCTCGTTGCAGATCATCAAGACCAGCTCGGACGGGAGCCGCCTGAAAAATGTTCATTTCCGTATCGCTAAAATCGAGGACGGAACGCATTATCTCGACCGCACCACCAATGAACAGGGCGAAATTCTGATTGCCGATTTGGAACCCGGTGTTTACTCCGTCAAGGAAACCGCCACGGATTCCTCACACATCCTCGACCTGCGGGAGTATCACATGGAGCTGTTCGCAGGCCGAACCAGCACCCTGACCATTGAAAATCAGAAGCGCCCCAACCTGACCGTCTACAAGCACGACGCCGACACCGGTGAGCCGATTGCGAACACCGTGTTTGAAGTCCGCGCCGCAGACGGCCACAGTGTCGACCAAATCAAGACGGACAGCGAGGGCAAAGCGGAACTGAAAAATCTGTTGCCCGGTGTGTATGAGATCTCTGAAAAATCCGTGCCGTCCCCCTATCTGCTGGACGCGCCCAGTCAGCTTGCAACACTTTACCCCAACCGCGACCACACCGTTTATTTTGAAAACCATCAGAAACCCAATTTGACCGTCAAAAAGGTGGACAGCGTGACGGGAGATCCCTTGCAGGGGGCAAAATTCCATGTTACCTACGCCAGCAATAACACATCATCCGGCGAGATCAATGACCTTGGCACTTTCTATACCGACGAAAGCGGCCAATTCCAACTCACCGGTCTGCGGGACGGCTGGTACAAGGTAACGGAGCAGGAGCCGCCCACGGGGTACGCCATCAAAGAGGCCACGCAGGAGGTCTACATCAAGTCCGGCACCGGTAAGGTGCTGACCTTTGAAAACATTCCGCTCTCTGCCCTCGTCGTGTGGAAGTACGATTCCGTCACAGGCGAAGCGGTGAGCAACGCCGTGTTCCAAGTGAAATACCTCGGCGGCACCAGCGGGACGGGCGGTACGGTCATCGGCACTTACAAGACTTCCGCCAACGGCAGCTTCACCGTTACCGGCCTGAAGGAAGGTACTTACATTGTAGAGGAACTTGCCAGTGACAGCGGCCATGTCATCGACACCGCGCCCCAGACCGCCTATATCAGCGGCAAGCAGCAGGATGTGGTGCAGCTCTATTTTGGCAACAGTCCCAAGGGCAGCCTGCTGGTGAAGAAGATCGACAGCGCAACCCATAAGCCCCTTTCCGATGTTGAGTTTATGGTGACGACTGCGGACGGAACGGTGGTGGGCGATGCCAACGGCAAATATGTGACAGACAGCGCAGGCAGCTTTACCGTCAGCGGCATCAATCCCGGCACGACGCTGGTGGTGAAGGAAACCCGCGCAAGGGACGGCTATCTGCTGGACGATGCCCCGCAGACCGCAACCATCAAGGCCGGCCAGACTGTTACGCTGGAGTTCCGCAATCAGCCGCAGGGCTCCCTTATTATCAATAAGCTGTCCAGTGCGGATAAGAAAACACCCCTGGAGGGTGTGCTGTTCCAGATCACCTATTCCGATGGCAGCTTCGTGGACAATGGCGCACTTTCCAGCAAGGGCCTATATCGGACCGATAAAAACGGCCAGATCATTCTCAGCGGCATCACCGGAACGGTTATCGTAACGGAGGTGGAAACCATCAAGGGGTATCGCATTGACGATGCCTCCCGCAGCCAGACCATCGAAGTCCGCGCCAACGATACCCAGCAGCTCTGGTTCTACAATGCTCCCATCTCCCGAATCCTGCTCCACAAGGTAGACAAGGCTACCGGCAAGGGAATTTCCGGCGCGGTGTTTCTGCTTTACGACAGCAATCACAATCCCATCGGGGAGTATGTGACCGATCAGGACGGCTACATCTACGCTGACGAGGGACTGGCCGATGGCCGCTATTATCTGCGTGAGATCAAAGCCGCCCCCGGTTATGTGCTTGATCCTGAACTGAAAACGATCTATGTCCGTTACGGCTCTACCACAGAAATCGAGTGGAGCAATACCGCGGAGTGCGGCCAGATCCAGATCATCAAGAAATCCGCAGACGATAACGCCACCAATGGCCTGCCTGCGGGGACGCTGCTGGAGGGCGCGGTGTTTGAGATTACCGACAAAGCGGGTAATGTGGTGGACACCATCAAGTCCGACCGCAACGGACGCGCCATTTCCAAGACGCTGCCGCTGTCCCGCTATACCATCCGGGAAATCAAAGCGCCTGCGAATTACTCCATCAACCCCACAGTGATGACCGCCTATCTGGAATTCAACGGACAGATCGTCACCTTTGAAGTGCAGAATACCAGCGTTTCCACCGGCGTATCCATTAAGAAAACCGGCCCTGTGCAGGCTGTCCCCGGTCAGCCGATCCGCTACGTGTTCTCACAGATCAAGAACAGCTCCAACGTTGCCCTCGACTCCTTCTATTGGCGCGATCAGCTTCCCGCGCAGGTGACGCTGAGCAAAATCGTCACCGGCAGCTACAATCAGCCGCTTTCCTACAAGGTGGTCTATAAGACCAACCTCTCCGGGGACTACCGCACTTTGGCGGACAACCTGAGTACAAGCAAGGTTTACGTATTGGACGCCCGCCCCGCTGTCCTCGGCCTTGCCGCCAATGAGCGTGTTACCGAAGTCATGTTCGTGTTCGGAAATGTAAAGGCGGGCTTTGCACAGGTAGAAACGCCTTATATCTACGCCACTGCCCGCAGCGGTCTTGCCAACAATGCCAGCGTTTTGAATGTGGCAGATGTGGGTGGCCTTTACAATGGGCAGTGGATTCAGGCGGTGTCCCGCTGGCTCACTACCGTCTACACCAAAACAACGGTGAAGCTGCCCAAGACGGGGTACTAAGCCTTGCGGCAGAATGACTTTCGCAGCGCCGCCCCTGTGTGGGCGGCGCTTTCCCCGTTGGTCCTCTGGCTGGCGGCAATCGCCGCCTATGCCTACGAGGACGGTATGAACCTCTTTCAATGGATGGGGCGTTTCAGCCAAGTGCTGGAGCGCCCCTTTTCCATAGGCTGGACGCCCTACACACTGAAATATATGTTGGTGGGCCTGCTGCTCTATGGCTGTGGCATTGCACTTTACTACTCCAGCCGGGAGAACCGGCGACCGGGCGAGGAGTACGGCAGCGCCAAATGGGGCAATCCCAAGGAACTGAACCGGAAGTATATGGATCACCAGCATAAGGACGCCAACATCATTCTGACCCAGCGCGTCCGGCTGGGTATGGACGGCTATATCACCCAGCGCAACATGAATGTTCTGGTGGTGGGCGGCTCCGGCTCCGGCAAGACCCGCTTTTTCTGCAAACCCAATATTTACAGCGCGAATTGCTCCTATCTTATCACAGATCCCAAAGGCGAGCTGCTGCGCGCGGCAGGCGCTTTGTTGGCAGCGCAGGGCTACGAAGTCCGGGTGTTCAACCTGATCGACCCCAGCCAGTCTGACGGATACAACCCCTTTTCGTACATTCACAGCGAAAAAGATGTGCTGACCCTCATTGATAACCTCATCAAAAATACCACGCCCCGCAACGCCTCCAGCAACGACCCCTTCTGGGAGAAGGCGGAGATCGCGCTGGACTCAGCCCTTATGCTCTACCTCGTCAGCGAAGCGCCCCCGGAGGAACAGAATTTTGAAATGCTGATCTACATGATGAACTTTGCCGAGGTGCGGGAGGAGGACGATCAATACCGCAGCCCGCTGGATATGCTCTTTCGGGCATTGGAAGAAGAACAGCCCAACCATGTGGCGGTGAAGCAATATAAGGCTTTCAAGCAGGCGGCGGGCAAGACCGCGAAATCCATTTTGGTAAGCGCCGCCGTGCGGCTGGCCACCTTCAATATCCCGCAGTATGCCAGAATGACAATGGTGGATGAGATGGACTTTGGCAGCTTGGGTGAGAAGAAAAAAGCCATCTTCTGTGTGATCCCTGTTGATGACAGCAGCATGAACTACCTTGTGGGAATGCTTTATACACAATGCTTTCAGGCACTTTACCGCAGGGCGGACGAGAAGCACAACGGGCGTCTGCCTGTGCCGGTGCGTGTCATTCAGGACGAATGGGCGAATGTGGCCCAGCCGGAGAGCTATCCGAAGATCCTTGCCACCTGCCGCAGCTACAATATCGGGCTGAACATCATCGTGCAGAACATTCAGCAGATCAAGGCACTGTATGAAAAGGAATGGGAGAGCATCATCGGCAACTGCGATACGCTGCTGTTCCTCGGCGGCGGCAACGAGCCGACTTCGTTGGAATTTATCGTGAAGCTGCTGGGTAAGGAGACCATCGCCACCCGCACACGGGGGCAAACGAAGGGACGCAGCGGCTCCAGCTCTACCAACTTCCAGCAGACGGGCCGCGACCTGATGACCATTGACGAAGTGCGGAAACTGGATACCCATAAAGCGATCTTGTTTATACGAGGGGAAGATCCTGTACTGGACAAAAAGTACAACATCAAGCGCCACCCAAACATTAAGCTGACAACAGACGGCAAGGCAAAGCCTTATATCCATAAGCCGCTGGGCGCGCCGGATTATGCGCTGCCGGATCTGCCCTATGCGTTCAAATCACTGGACGATTATGATTTTATTGACGTGGAGGAACCTGAACATGAATTATCTGAAAAAGAAAAAGATTTCAAACCCGACAAGACTGAGTAAGGTGAAAAAATGCTATTGGACGGCGGCTGGGGCTGCTGCCCTCTGCCTTTGCTGCGTTACGCCTGCGATGGCGGCGGGCGGCGATCCGCTGGATATTGTCAATAACCTTTCCGATTTTATCTTCAGCATCATCAAGGCGCTGGGCGTGATCATTCTCGGCTGGGGCATCGTGCAGGTGGGTATGTCGATCCAGTCCCACGATGCCAGCCAGAGAACGCAGGGCTTCCTCTGCCTGTTTGGTGGCTTAATGATCGCCTTTGCAAAGGAAATTCTGACCGCCATCGGCGCGATCTGATAAAAAGAGCCGGGAGATACTGCCTTGCGGCGGATCTCCCGGCTCCCTTGTGGGAGGTGATTTTCATTTGGACAACAACTGGATCGTAGAAAACCTGACCAACGCCTTTGGCGTTTGGAATAGTAAAATGACGGAAATGTGGTCACTGCTGACGGAATCGCCCCAGACCTTCAAGGGCGGCACCATCTGGCAGACCATTGTGACCATCAACGGCGGAATGCAGGCCATCGGCTACGGGCTGCTGGTGCTGTTCTTTGCCATCGGTATCTTTCGCAGCGCTTCCGGCTTTCGGGACTTTCAAAGGCCGGAGCATTTGCTGCGGCACTTTATCTACTTTGTGCTGGCAAAGCTGGGTATCACCTACGGTATGGACCTGCTGGTAAATATATTTGATGTGTGCAGCGGCATTGTGGCAACGGCGGCGGGCAGCATCGGCGGCTTGACCGGCGCATCCGTGGCGCTGCCGCAGGAGATCGCGGACGCCATCG
>ERZ779874.4106-NODE-4106-length-10264-cov-4.405231_pt1 | contig 10264 bp, 9 predicted proteins | sample MGYA00511031_ERZ779874 | MGnify/ENA primary metagenome ERZ779874 (study PRJEB29588, sample SAMEA2156850) | human gut metagenome | biome: human gut; feature: human-associated habitat; material: faeces | place: Denmark | collected 2008/2010 ...
TGAAGAACAAACCATGTCGTTTGGCCCTGTCGATCGCACGTATCGCGCACATTACTTGGGTTTGTGTCTCATAATTATAAATACGTTCTTCGCCAAATTGGAAACTCAATAGTTTGTCTTTCCAGGATTGAGGGAGGTTGTCCTTTTTCATCAGTTGTTAAACTTTAATTTGTTGTTATTGCTCTTATTTTGTGGGACAAATATAAAATTGCAAAGTAATCCTTACAATTTGATTAATTTAACTTGGAATAATTTTAAATTCAATAACATTGATTTATGGTTAAATGTGATTAAATATAAATGATAAAGATGTCTTTTTTAGGTGTTTAATCTTTATTGCTAATTGTAAAAGCTGTTTTTTATAGAAGTGTTAAATTTAAAAAGGATTGGTATGCTGGATTGGATGTTGAGAATGGATTTGTCGTATCCGGAGTTGGTTATGGAAAGGGGATCATGACTAGTTCCCACTATAAATAAGGTGAAACCCTTTTAAGGTTTAAATTATTATTCTTAATTTTGCCCGTCAAATTGGCCGCTGACCGTCAGGTTGGCGTTGTTGGTGGAAATAAATTTTTGAGCAATGAATATATCATACAATTGGCTGAAGGAATATCTGGATTTCGATTTACAGCCGGATGAAGTAGCTGCGGCCTTGACCTCGATCGGTTTGGAGACTGGTGGGGTTGAAGAGGTCCAAACGATTAAGGGTGGCCTTGAGGGCCTGGTTATTGGAGAGGTCCTGACATGTGAGGACCATCCGAATTCCGATCATTTACATATCACGACGGTGAATGTGGGTGGCGAGGCGCCATTGCAGATTGTTTGTGGCGCTCCGAACGTGGCGGCAGGCCAGAAGGTGGTTGTCGCTGTTAATGGGACGAAATTGTATGATGGCGACCAATGTTTCACGATCAAGAAGTCGAAGATCCGCGGGGTTGAGTCGAATGGCATGATTTGCGCCGAGGATGAGATCGGTATCGGAACCGATCATTCCGGTATTATCGTGTTGCCGTCTGACGCGGTTGTCGGTACATTGGCGAAAGATTATTATAATGTAAAGAGTGATTATGTCCTGGAGGTGGATATCACTCCGAACCGGGTGGACGCGACGTCGCATTATGGTGTCGCTCGCGACTTGGCCGCTTATTTGAAGCAGGCCGGCAAGCCGGCGGCATTGCGGTTGCCTTCGGTTGAGGCCTTCAAGATCGACGATGAGACACCGGCCATTGAGGTGGTTGTCGAGAACGAGGAGGCTTGCTTGCGTTACTCGGGCGTGACGATCAAGGGCGTGACGGTTAAGGAGAGCCCGGAATGGTTGCAGAACCGGTTGCGTGTGATTGGCTTGCGCCCGATTAATAACGTGGTCGATGTCACCAATTTCATCCTGCATGAGTTGGGACAGCCCTTGCATTCTTTCGATGCCGCTAAGATTAAGGGAAATAAGGTGGTTGTCAAGGCCGTTGAGGCAGGTACGAAGTTCGTTACGCTGGATGGCGTAGAGCGTACGCTGACCGATCGCGACTTGATGATTTGTAATACGGAAGAGCCGATGTGTATCGGTGGTGTTTTCGGTGGCTTGGATTCGGGCGTTACCGAGCAGACTACCGATGTCTTCCTGGAATCGGCTTGCTTCCATCCGACATGGATCCGTAAGACGGCCCGTCGTTTTGGCTTGAACACGGACGCCTCTTTCCGCTTCGAGCGTGGCTTGGATCCGAATAATACGATCTATGTCTTGAAACGGGCGGCTCTCCTGATCCAGGAGTTGGCGGGCGGTAAGATTACCGGCGCTATCCAGGATGTTTATCCGAAGGTTGTTGAGCCTTACCGTGTGGAGGTCTCTTACGCGAAGATCAATAGCTTGATCGGTAAGGAGATCCCGGTAGAGACGGTTAAGAGCATCGTCGACAGCTTGGAGATGAAGATTGAGTCGGAGACGGCTGAGGGATTGTGCCTTCGTGTGCCGGTTTATCGTATAGACGTACAACGTGATGTTGACGTTATCGAGGATATTCTCCGTATCTATGGCTATAACAACGTGGAGTTTAACGAGGAGGTGAAAGCTTGCTTAAGCTATCAGACCCCGACGGACCACAGCTATAAGATGCAGAACCTGATCTCGGAGCAACTTTGTGGTTGCGGTTTCAACGAGATCATGAATAATTCCTTGACTCGTTCGGCTTATTATAGCGACCTGACGGTTTATCCGGAGAAGAATTGCGTCCGTTTGATGAACCCGTTGAGCGCGGACCTGAACGTTATGCGCCAGACATTGTTGTTCGGTGGCTTGGAGAGCGCGGAGCACAACATGAAGCGTCGTCGTGGAAACATCCGTTTCTATGAGTTTGGCAATTGCTATCAGTACGATGAGACGAAGAAGAAGGAGGGCGAGACCCTCGCTGGCTTCTCAGAGGATTATCGTCTGGGTATCTGGCTTGCCGGTAACCGGGTCGAGAACTCATGGGCACATCCGAACGAGAAGACGACAGTTTATGAGTTGAAGGCTTATGTGGAGAATGTCCTGTCTCGTCTGGGCTTGAATTTGGGTAAGCTTGTCTTTGGTGTTTTGACGGATGATATTTATTCGGCAGGTCTTTCGATCACGACCCAGTCCGGACGTCGGTTAGGTTCTTTGGGTATCGTCAGCAAGAAGATCCTTAAGGCGATGGATATTGATGTTGAGGTCTATTTCGCTGAGTTGTCGTGGACCGCGTTGATGAAGGAGACGAAAAAGAACAAGGTGACTTATACGGAGATCTCGAAGTTCCCGGCCGTTAAGCGCGACTTGGCCCTGTTGTTGGACAAGAGCGTCGCCTTCGCTGATATCGAGAAGATCGCGGGCGAGAGCGAGCGTAAGTTGTTGAAGTCGGTAACCTTGTTTGATGTTTATGAGGGTAAGAACCTGCCGGCGGGCAAGAAATCGTACGCTGTTAGCTTCTATCTCCAGGATGACAATAAGACATTGAATGATAAGCAAATCGACGCTATCATGAAGAAGATCCAGACAAATCTGGAGCAGAAGTTGGGCGCGCAATTGAGATAATGAATTAAGGAAAAATATAACGAGTTTAAATTGAGTTTATGGGAAGAGCGTTTGAGTTTCGTAAGGCAAGAAAGTTTAAGCGTTGGGGCAACATGGCCCGTGTGTTCACGAAGTTAGGTAAGGAGATCACGATCGCCGCTAAGCAGGGTGGACCGGAACCGGAGAACAATCCCCGTTTGCGTGTGTTGATGCAGACGGCCAAGAAGGAGAACATGCCGAAGGAGAATGTGGAGCGTGCGATTAAGCGTGCCGTCTCTAAGGATTTCACCGATTATAAAGAGATGAACTATGAGGGCTATGGTCCTTTCGGTATTGCTATTTTCGTGGAGACAGCGACCGACAATACGACACGTACGGTAGCTAATGTCCGCAGCTATTTCAATAAATGTGGTGGCTCACTGGGTACGAGCGGTAGCTTGGAGTTCCTTTTTGAGCATAAGTGCGTGTTTCATTTCGCTAAAAAAGAGGGTGTTTCCTTGGATGACCTTGAGCTGGAGTTGATCGACTACGGCGTTGATGAGGTTGATGAGGATGAGGATGAGATCGTTATCTATGGTGAGTTCGCTCAGAACGCGGCTATCCAGAAATATTTGGAGGAGAACGGCTTTGAGATCACGAGTAGCGAGTTCGTTCGTATCCCGAACGATTTGAAAGAGGTGACTCCGGAGCAGCGCGAGACGATCGAGAAGCTGATCGAGAAGCTGGAGGAGGATGAGGACGTTCAGAACGTCTTCCACAACATGAAAGAGGATGACAGCGACGAGGAGGAATAATTCTTTTTCATATAAATAAAGTAAAGGATAAGGAGGGTTATCACATAGCCTTCCTTATTTTTTTGGTCTAATTTTCTATTGGTTATGTTTCTTTTGCGTATTTTCGCGACAAAATCTAAACAGGTATTATTATAAATTAATATTGATGTAAATTATGAAAAGAGCAAGAAAACTAATCTTTATGGCCATTTGCGCGGTATCTGGCTTGTTCTCGAACGAGGTTTTAGCACAAAATGAATGGGGTGTGTTTAACTCCTTAGGAGCGAGTGTTGGCGTTGGCTTAACCGGTGTAGATGTGGAGGTGGCGACGCCTATTACTCCTTATTTGGCGTTGCGAGGTGGCGTGTCGATCATGCCTAATTTCAGCATGGGAACGGATGTTGATGTAGAGTTGGACGGTCAAGCGGCTGGAAGCATGAATGTGGATGGTTCCATGAAACGTGTCTCAGGACAGGTTCTGTTGAATATCTATCCATTCCGTTCCTCCTCTTTCTTCGCTGCTGTTGGTGGTTATTTTGGCGGTACGTCGTTGGTGACGATCGAGGGTACAAGTGACCAGGCGTTGAAGGATAAGATTGAGTTGGCGGAGTCGGCTGGTATCGTTATTGGCGACCAGATGATCCCGTTTGATGAGAATGGCAATATTTCTGGTGGTCTGAAGGTAGCGGGTTTCCGTCCTTATGTCGGTTTGGGCTTTGGCCGTGCGATCCCGACGAACCGGATCAATGTCGGAGTGGAGTTGGGTGTCCAGTTCCATGGCCATCCGGAGGTTTATACCGATAATGGCAATTTGGACTTGAGCGCGTTTGGTGAGGATGGCGATACCTTCTCTAAGATCGTGGATAAGTTGACGGTTTATCCAGTATTGAAAATCCGTTTGAATGGTCGGATTTTCTGATTAGCTTCTAAGTTTGACTAAAAATAGGACAATTGGGCTTTCTTGGGTCGTCTGATCCGGGAAAGCCTTTTTTATGGCCTCGCCTTGTTTATAATAATAGTAGGTCTCGCCATAGGGATCGATCGGTTCGAGGCTTTTGACGTGGCCTGTTTGATAGAAATTGTCGGTAAATCCCTCTTTCAGCTCCCAATGGTGTCCTTGCCTGGTGTCGTAGCAGAACAGATAATCCTTGTCGTTATTGGGGACTTGATTGAAAGAGGCGATCCAATAGCGGCTACCCATGCGAAGGGGAAGTTGCGGATAGGTGTCGTCCTGGCCAAATAAGGCGCTGTCGTGAAGTTCTTTCGCTTTCTGGATCAGGAGCGTGTCCCGCAACAGGTGTCGTGCGTTGGCATGGGGTGAGTAGGCGTAGAGCAAGCCGGAATCTTTCTCAATGCCAATCAGCGGATCCCAATGGATGAGAGGTTGGCTGTCGCGGCGCAGATCGAAGGCGGCAAGCCTTTTCCGTTCGATGGGGCGAAAAAGGGTATCGTAGGTCGCGATCTCTTGTGTCACGATCGGTCGCGTTTGCGTGGTGTCTATCCTTTTCTCGGTCGTGAGAAGCTGGTTGTCGTGCCATTCTATGGAATAGAGATGTCGCTCCTCCGAGAGATTGCTTTTTAATTTCTTCTTTAAAAGCAGTTTGCCTTCGAAAGAATAGTAGAAGATGTCGTCGGTGTTACCGAGGACGATCAGCTCTTTCTTGGCGGGATTGATGACGTAGCCCGCCACTTGGATCTCGTCCGGCTGGGTGATCTGGCAGATGAACTGGCCCTCGCGGTTGAAACGATACAGGACGCCTTCGCTGACCAGGAACAGGTTGTTGCCCTCCTGGCGGATATTTTGGGGCGACTTGATCCGGAGTTCGCCCGTGTCACGGAGCGGGATGGCGATCACCTCGTCCGCGATATCGGAAAGTTTTCCTTTGAATGGGTTAGGCGTGGTATTATTATTCCTCAATAATTTATAGCCTTGCAGGCCACAAACCAGGAGGCAAAGGATCGATAAAAGAACAAAGGCTCGTTTCATAATTGTCTTTAATAGCGGGAACTTCCGTTGGTGGATGTTCCCTTATTTATACAATTGATAAAACGGGATCTTGGTGCTTTTATTATCTATTCTTGCAAGAAAACCCAATTGTTCGGGGTTGAGAGCTCCTCTTTATAGGTGAAGCCTTCCCATTGGAACTCCTTCAGCGCTTCCACGTCGGTGATTTGCCGCTTAATAATGTAGCGGGTCATCTCGCCCCGGGCCATCTTGGCGTAGATGACGATCGTTTTCTGTTTCCCTTGTTTGTAGACCTTGAAGTCGGGCGTGATGATTCGTGTCTCGCTGGCGATTCTTTTCCAGTGAAAGGCCGGTTGGATATCCTGACTGGCCAAATTGACCAGCAGGCCGTCGTCGTTACGGATATCGTCGATCAGGGTTTGGGTTTGCCGCTCTTTCCAGAAATTGGCGATAATACTTTCGGGCAGGTCCGGCACCTTTGTGTTGAACTCCATCCTGTAGGGCTTGATCAGGTCGAGCGCCCGAAGGGTGCCGTAACAGCCGGAAGCGATCTTAAGATGCTTTTGGGCAAACAGGAACTCCTCTGTCGTGAAATCGGCGGGTTGCAGGTGCTGGAACACGACGCCCGTATAGGCCAGGATTGCCTGCAGGCCGGGGCGCTCTGTCGAGTGAAACTCCTGGAAACGCCAATAGGCGTCGGCCGCCACTTTAGGGCTTATCTTGAGTATCGCGGCCAAATCCTCGGAGGGAAGTTGTGCCATGAGAAGCGCGAGCGCCTGAGCCTCGTCCTGAAAGCGAGGTGTAGAGCCCTGTGGGGCGATAATATCGGTCGTGCCGGTCATGGTTTTCGCCGGCGAGAGGATGATTTGCATAAATGAGTCTCTATATATAATAAGGTAACGCGAAGATAACACGACTCCTTGGTCCGGACAATGGTTATTGTCGCGCTTTTTGTCTTGGTTGAAGATGTTTCGGCAGGTTCTTTCCAGAGAAAAATAATTAATATATGACAATATGGCAGTATTTGAAATTGGCATTCCTTTTGTAGGAATATAGGCGTAAAACGAAAAGATAGAAACATAAGAAAAGGAGATTAAAGATATGAATTTTAATAATTTTACAATTAAAGCGCAAGAGGCGGTGCAACAGGCTGCGCAGATGGTTACACAGAATAACCAACAGGCGATCGAGCCAACGCACTTGTTGAAAGCGGTCATGTTGACGGGAGAGAGCGTGACCAATTTCATCTTCCAGAAGTTGGGTGTGAATATGCGAAATCTCGTCCAGGTATTGGATCGCGAGATCCAGTCGTATCCGAAAGTGTCGGGTGGTGAGCCTTATCTTTCGGGTGATACGAATAAGGTATTGCAAAAGGCAATCGACTACTCATCAAAGATGGGTGATCAATATGTCTCCCTGGAGCCGATTATCCTGGCTTTGTTCACGGAGAAGAGCACGGCGTCTCAAATGTTGAAGGATGCTGGCGTGACGGAGAAAGAGCTTCGTCTGGCTATTGAGGAGTTGCGTAAAGGCAACAAGGTAACCAGCCAGTCGGCCGAGGATACTTATGAGGCGTTGAGTAAATACGCGATCAACTTGAATGAGCGGGCTCGTAACGGAAAACTGGATCCGGTCATCGGCCGTGATGAGGAGATTCGTCGGGTCTTGCAGATCTTGAGTCGTCGTACGAAGAATAACCCGATCCTGATCGGTGAGCCGGGTGTCGGTAAGACCGCGATCGCTGAGGGATTGGCGCACCGGATCGTGCGGGGCGATGTGCCTGAGAACTTGAAGACGAAACAGATCTTCTCGTTGGATATGGGCGCGTTGATCGCGGGAGCAAAATATAAAGGTGAGTTTGAGGAACGATTAAAGGCGGTCGTAAATGAGGTAATGAAGTCGGATGGCGAGATTATCTTGTTTATTGATGAGATTCATACCTTGGTCGGCGCCGGTAAGAGCGAGGGGGCTATGGATGCCGCCAATATCCTCAAGCCTGCTTTGGCTCGTGGTGAGTTGCGGGCGATTGGCGCGACGACTTTGGATGAGTACCAGAAGTATTTCGAGAAGGATAAGGCGCTTGAGCGTCGGTTCCAGACGGTCATGGTGGATGAGCCGACCGAGGTGGATACGATCTCAATCTTGCGTGGCTTGAAGGAGAAGTATGAGAACCATCATAAGGTTCGGATCAAGGATGACGCGATCATCGCCGCCGTACAGCTCTCCAGCCGTTATATCACCGACCGGTTCTTGCCGGATAAGGCGATCGACTTGATGGATGAGGCCGCTGCCCGGTTGAGGATGCAGATGAACTCCGTGCCGGAATCGTTGGATGAGATTTCACGCCGTATCAAGCAGTTGGAGATCGAGCGTGAGGCGATCAAGCGTGAGGATGACCAGCAGAAGTTGGATCAGCTGAATAAGGAGATCGCCGACTTGAAAGAGGAGGAGACCAAACAGAAGGCACAGTGGGAGAGCGAGAAGGCTCAGATCAATAAGATCCAGCAGAACAAGATCGATATTGAGAACCTGAAGTTTGAGGCCGACCGTGCGGAGCGTGAGGGCGATTATGGAAAGGTCGCTGAGATCCGTTACGGTAAGATCAAGCAGAAGGAGGAGGAGATCAAGCAGACTCAGGAGAAACTGAAGACGATGCAAGGCGCCTCGGCCATGATCAAGGAGGAGGTTGATAGCGATGATATCGCTGATGTGGTTTCTCGTTGGACGGGTATTCCTGTCAGCAAGATGATGCAGAGCGAGAAGGAGAAGTTGCTGCACCTCGAGGAGGAATTGCATAAGCGGGTTATCGGACAGGACGAGGCGATCCAGGCGATCGCGGATGCTGTGCGCCGGAGCCGTGCGGGGTTGCAAGATCCGAAACGACCGATCGGTTCGTTCATCTTCTTGGGTACCACGGGTGTCGGTAAGACTGAGTTGGCTAAGGCATTGGCCGATTACCTGTTCGACGACGAGAATATGATGACTCGTATCGATATGAGTGAGTATCAGGAGAAGTTCAGCGCGACTCGTCTGATCGGTGCACCTCCGGGATACGTTGGTTATGATGAGGGCGGCCAGTTGACGGAAGCGATCCGTCGGAAGCCTTATTCGGTGGTCTTGTTTGATGAGATTGAGAAGGCTCATCCGGACGTGTTCAATATCTTATTGCAAGTCTTGGATGATGGTCGTCTGACCGATAACAAGGGACGGACGGTGAACTTCAAGAATACCATCATTATCATGACCAGCAATATGGGATCGTCGTTGATCCGTGAGAATTTCGAGAAGATGACTGACGCTAACCATGACGAGGTAGTCGAGAACACGAAACGCCAAGTCCTGGAGTTGCTGAAGAAGACGATCCGTCCGGAGTTCTTGAACCGTATTGACGATATCATCATGTTCACCCCGTTGAACGAGAAGGAGATTCGTGAGATTGTCGGCTTGCAGTTGAATGGCGTGAAGAAGATGCTGGCCCAGAATGGTGTTACGCTCGAGTTTACCGATGAGGCTCTCAACCTGATCGCCAATAAGGGCTATGATCCTCAGTTTGGCGCACGTCCTGTTAAGCGGGTTATCCAGAGGATGGTGCTTAATGAGCTCTCGAAAGAGTTGCTGAGTGGTCATGTCAACCGTGAGCGTCCGATCGTGATCGACCGTGTAGGCGAAGGATTGGTGTTCAAGAATTGATTGATGAATAATCCTTATTTCGTATAAATATAGAATCCCCGGTTTCCGAAAGGAGATCGGGGATTTTTTTATGCCTATATCTGGGCGATTGGTTTTACAATGTCGAATCTTAATCCGAGGGCGTCTATGATACGGAGGAATAGACCGGCGCCGGGTTCGACAAGCCCGTTTTCTATTTTTGAGATGTAAGACTTGTTTATCCCGACTCTTTGGGCAAGTTCCGATTGGGTCATTTTGGCCTCTTTTCTTGCGTCAAGAAGTATTTGGCCCGTATAGAACGCATAGGCTTTCTCTTCTGCTTTCGTGCGTTCAAGAGTTCCCTCTTTTCCGAATTTTGCGTCTAAAACAGCATCGTAATCCACAATCTGATGATTATTTGTCTCCATAATATGCCTCCTTTATTTTTAATGCCTTTTCTATTTCCGAAGATGGTGTCCTTTGGGTCTTTTTTTGGAATCCATTGAACAGGACGATTATCTGGCCTTCGTCAAAAATAAAAAATACCCGGTAAATGTTTCCGTTATATTCGGTCCTCAGTTCATATAATCCATCCCTAATCAATTTTACGAATTTCTTAGGTAACCTGTCTTGCGTTTTCAAAAGAAGCAGGCCATATTGTATTTTTTCCTGCTCTTTCTCTTTCAGAGTGGCCATGAACGCCTCAAAATATCCTCCGTAGGTTCTTATCTTACGTTTCATATCACAAAGGTAATAATTGTTTCTATATATGGAAACTTTTGGACACAGAATCCCTGTGTCAAGGTTTGATAGTCTTATTACCATCCTGAGGTAATGAAATTTTCATCCTATGGT
>ERZ779874.4117-NODE-4117-length-10242-cov-3.022185_pt1 | contig 10242 bp, 7 predicted proteins | sample MGYA00511031_ERZ779874 | MGnify/ENA primary metagenome ERZ779874 (study PRJEB29588, sample SAMEA2156850) | human gut metagenome | biome: human gut; feature: human-associated habitat; material: faeces | place: Denmark | collected 2008/2010 ...
ATCGCGGCGTGTAAGTTTTTTATCTTTAGTAAACCCATTTCATTTTAGATTTTAAATTTTAGATTTTAGATTTCCACTGCTCAAACCGTCTCTACTCTAAAATCATAAATCGTAATTCATAAATCGTAAATCTATCAACTTTTAGTTGTTATCTTTTAACTTTTAGTTTTTTATCCAACGCTCCCCGCCAAACTGATTTGCAACAGTTTTTGTGCCTCAACAGCAAACTCCATGGGCATCTTGTTAATCACGTCTCCGGCATACCCTTTAATGATCAAGCCAATAGCGTCCTCTGTTGAAATTCCTCGCTGATTGCAATAGAAAATCTGATCTTCTCCGATTTTGGAAGTCGTTGCTTCATGTTCCACCTGGGCCGTGGGATTTGCCACTTCCAAGTAAGGGAACGTATGAGCCCCACATTTATCGCCCAAAAGCAAAGAGTCACATTGAGAGAAATTCCGAGCATTCTTACAGTTTTTCACCACCTTCACCCGAATTGGATTTACCACCCAAACGGTTCATCGCAATCGCCATGCAAGTATGTGCTTCTTCAGAGATAGAACCATAACTCATGGCACCAGTTTTAAAGCGTTTTACGATTTCATATTCACTTTCCACTTCCGGTAATGGAATTGAATTTCTTGTCTTTTTAAAGTGCAATTGACTTCTCAAATGATGTTTTTGACGGTTTGAATTTAATTCGCTGGAATATTCCTTAAATAAATCATAATCGTTGGTTTGTGTAGCTCTTTGAAGTTTCACAATTGTTTCTGGAGAATATAAGTGATCTTCTTTTCCATCTCCCTTTCTTAGTTTATGGAATCCAATGGAATCTAGACTTGTATCGGTTGTAAGTCCTAATGGATCATAAGCACGATCATGATGGTAGATTAAATCTTTTTCGATATCTTCTAAAGTGATACCTTCCACTTCACTAATAGTGTTTGTGAAATAGGTATCGATGACATCTTTTGAAATTCCAATGGCTTCAAAGATTTGGGCACCTTGATAGGATTGAAGCGTTGAAATACCCATTTTAGCTGCAATCTTAACAATACCTTTTAAAATGGCTTCGTTATAATCATCAATCGCAATGTTGACTTCTTTATCTAACATATTCAATTGTATCATTTCTTCAATACATTCATGTGCTAAATATGGATAGATGGCGGTTGCACCATAACCTAAAAGTGTAGCGAATTGATGGACATCTCTTGGTTCACCACTTTCTACAATGATTGATACATCCGTTTTCTTTTTGGTTTTCACTAAGTGTTGTTCTAAGGCAGATACAGCTAAAAGACTAGGAATAGCCATATGACCTTCGTCTACACCTTTATCAGAAAGAATCAAGATATTTGCACCATGTCTATAGGCTTTGTCACATTCAATAAATAAGTTGTCTAAAGCTTCTTTTAATGAAGTTGAGCGATAGAACAATAGGGAAATGGTTTCATTTTTAAATCCTGTCTGATTTAATTGACGAATCTTATCCATATCACGTGATGTTAAGATTGGATTATTAACCTCTAAGACTGTACAGTTGTCGGATTTGTCTTTTAATAAGTTTCCGTCACTTCCAATATAGATGGTTGTATCTGTAACGACTTCTTCACGTAAAGAATCAATAGGTGGATTGGTTACTTGGGCGAAGAGTTGTTTAAAATAATGGAATAAACTTAAATGATTTTTGGAATAAATTGCCAAAGGGATATCGGTACCCATCGCACTTGTTGGTTCAAGTTTGACGCGGGCCATTGGTAAAATAATGTCTTTTACATCTTCATAGGTATATCCGAAGATCTTATAAAGAATATCTCTTTCATGTTGAGAGTGGATGTGGGTTTTCTTATCGGGAGCTGGTAAGTCTTTAAGATGTAATAGATAGGTATCTAGCCATTCTCCATATGGATTTGAAGAGGCATATTCTTTCTTTAAATCATAATCTTCAATCAATTCTTTTTTCTTTGTATCTACGAGCAACATTTTGCCTGGTTCAAGTCTTGATTTTTTAATGATCTTTGTTTCATCTAAATCTAAGACACCGACTTCACTTGATAAAATCAACATGTTGTCGCTTGTTAGATAATAACGACTAGGTCTTAGTCCGTTACGATCAAGTACAGCTCCGACTTTTTCACCATCACTAAATAAAATGGCGGCTGGGCCATCCCAAGGTTCCATCATTGTGGCATAGTAGTGGTAGAAATCTTTTTTCTTTTGATCCATGTCTTGGTGTTTCCAAGGTTCTGGAATCAAGATCATAACCGCTTTTTCTAGTGGCATTCCATTCATAACTAAAAACTCAAGGGCATTATCTAGCATGGCAGAATCCGATCCTGAAGTATTGATGATAGGTAAAATCTTACTTGAATTTTTGTCTAAGAAGGAAGAGTGCATACTTTCTTCACGCGCTAGCATCTTATTGACGTTTGCACGAATGGTATTGATTTCACCATTGTGGACAATAAAACGGTTTGGATGTGCTCTTTGCCAAGATGGTGTGGTATTCGTAGAGAAACGTGAGTGTACGATCGCAATGGCAGATTTATAATTTTTGTCTTGAAGATCTAGGTAAAAGTTTCTTAATTGAGATACGAGAAACATGCCTTTATAGACAATAGTACGACTGCTTAAGCTTGCGATATAGGTTTCTTTACAGCTCTTTTCAAATTCACGACGAATGACATATAAGACTTTGTCAAAATCTACATCACTCGAAATATTTTGAGGTCTTTCAATAAAAGCTTGATAGATATTTGGCATGCAGTCCTTGGCCTTTTGACCTAAGATAGATTCGTTGCAAGAAACTTTTCGCCATGTGATAAATTTGCAACCTTCTTGTTCTACAAATTTTTCAAACATTTTTTTGTGTTGATTTAATAAAAGTTTGTTTCTAGGCAAGAAAAACATCCCGATTCCATAGTGTTCTGGTAATTTGATGTTGTCTTTCTTTAATGTCTTTTTAAAAAAATCATCACTAATTTGAAGTAAGATACCAACACCATCCCCCACTTTACCACTCGCATCTTTTCCGGCTCTATGTTCTAATTTTTCTACAATGTGTAATGCCTTATCGACAACGTCATAGCTTTGTTTGCCATCGATTTGGACTACGGTACCAATACCGCAGGCATCATGTTCAATTTCAAAATTCATAGTTTACACAATCCTTCCTATTTTCCGCTGTCTCCATAGTTTGATAAATATCGAGCGCTTGGATCATTGACGTTACATCCTTCCCAGTTCTTATTTGGCATCCAGAAATCTTTGATCATACTCGCTTGGTTTGGATAATACGATTCAAAAATTTCTCGATATAATAGGGATTCCTTTGTGAATGGAGTACAGTATTTGTATTTTTTTACTTTTTCTTTAAATTCTTCATCTGTGTAATAGCTTTGGGCATATTCTTTGATGTCATCACTTAAAGAGTGTCCTACCGCATCTGAGAAGGCGGCTTTTTCACGCATCAAAATGTCATAAGGAAGAATTTCATCTTTTTCAAATGCATGACGAAGCAGATATTTTCCTTTATGATATGTATTCATTTTCTTTTCAGGATCTATGGACATAACGTATTTGACAAAGTCTAAATCGCCAAAAGGAACACGAGCTTCAATGGAGTTTGTGGAAATACAACGATCAGCTCTTAATACATCATACATGTAAAGTTCATGTACTCGTTTTACACTTTCTTCTTGAAATGCATCTTTGCTAGGGGCAAAGTCGGTATATTTATAGCCGAATAATTCATCGCTGATTTCTCCAGTAAGTAATACGCGAATGTTACTTTGTTCGTGAATAGCTTTACAAATTAAATACATTCCAATGCTGGCGCGAATGGTTGTAATGTCAAAGGTTGCTAAAGTTTTAATGACGGGTTTAATAGCATGTAAAACATCATCTTTATTAATTATAATTTCATGGTGGTTGCTACCAATAAAGTCAGCGACTTCTTTGGCGTATTTTAAATCAATCGCATCTTCTTCCATTCCAATCGCATAGGTTTCGATGGGTTTGTTTAGTAATTTTTGGCTGATGGCACATACTAGACTTGAATCCAATCCACCACTTAATAAGAATCCTAGTGGAGCATCAGCATCTAATCTTTTCTTAACACCTTCCACTAATTTATCGTGGATGTTTGTACAGATGGTTTCAAGATCTGAAGTGATTACTTTATCCACTTTAGTAACATCTAAATAACAAGTGAATTTTCCATCGGCATAATAGAATCCAGGAGGGAAGGGAAAGATTTGTTCAACAATTGAAACAAGATTTTTAGCTTCGGAAGCGAATACGATATTATGGTTTTTATCATAGCCATAAAATAATGGACGGATTCCGATTGGGTCACGGGCAGCAACAAAGTCATTTTTCTTGGCATCATAAATAATGCATGCGTATTCGGCATCTAGCTTTTTAAACATGTCTAAACCATATTTTTCATAGAGTGGTAAAAGAATTTCACAATCACTTTGCGAAATAAATGTATAGCCATCTTTTTCGAGTTCTTCTTTTAATTTTCGAAAGCCATAGATTTCACCGTTACATACGACAAGGTTGTTATTTCTAACAAATGGCTGCATGCCTTCTGGACTGAGTCCCATAATGGATAGTCTTTGAAAGCCTAAATAGCCACATCCTACTTGTTGAATTCTTCCATCATCAGGTCCTCTAGAATAGGTGCTTTCCAATGCTTTATGAATTGTGTTTTCGCTTATTTTTAATGATTTATATCCTATAATTGTACACATAAATAATATCTCCTTAGAACGGAAAAGCCGGCAATTGCCGGTTTATAGAATTCCGAATAATAATTTTCCATAAGTTGGGAATGGCCAAGCTTCATTTGATGTTACGACTTCTAATTCGTCACATGGTTTTCTTAAGGCCGCCATGTCTTGGATAATGAAGTCTCTTACATAGAAGGCTGATTTTTCAAAATCATCGATTGAATGTAGTTTTTCAACATCTTTTTCTAATGTGATCAAAGCTTGATAAGCTTCGGTTAAATATTCACTGACCTTTTTAGCTGTTTCAAGTTCATATGTTAAGTCAATGCCAATGGCTTTTTTGTTTGCGATAGTATCTGTCAATTCTTTAGAGAACTTACTTGCAGCTGGTAAAATGTCTTTTTTGGCAATGTCTAACATAGTCAAAGCTTCAATGTTGATTTGTTTTTCATATTCATCCATTAAGATTTCATAACGAGATTGGACTTCTTCTTTTGATAAGACTTTCTGTCTTTCAAATAATTCAATGTTTTCTTCTGTTTTGAAATATGGTAAAGCATCAGGCGTTGTCTTAAGATTTAATAGACCTCTCGATTCAGCTTCTTTAACCCAAGAATCATCATAGCCATTGCCATTGAAGATAATGCGTTTGTGGTTCTTGATTGTATCTTTGATCAATGCGTGTAATATCGTGTCAAAATCATCTGCAGCTTCTAAGATATTCGCAAATTTTTCGATTTCATCCGCAATCACTGTATTTAATACAATGTTGCATCCGGCAATACTTGCGTTTGATCCTGGCATTCTAAATTCGAATTTATTTCCTGTAAATGCGAATGGAGAAGTACGGTTACGATCGGTCGAATCTTTAGGAAATTTAGGAAGAACAGTAGCACCAATCTTCATCAATTCTTTTTCTTTTCCATCATATGGTTTCTCTTCTTCAATGGCCTTTAATACAGCAGTTAGTTCATCACCTAAGAAAATGGAGATGATAGCTGGAGGAGCTTCATTTGCGCCTAATCGGTGATCGTTTCCTGCAGTAGCTACGCTTAATCGTAATAAGTCTTGGTGTTCATCTACAGCTTTGATAATGGCAGCAAGGAATACTAAGAATTGCGCATTTTCATGAGGTGTATCGCCTGGTTCTAGTAGGTTGATGCCTGTATCTGTAGATAAAGAGAAGTTATTGTGCTTACCACTACCATTAATGCCTTCAAATGGTTTTTCATGAAGTAGGGCAACCAAACCATGTTTTTTGGCAACTCGCTGAATCAATTCCATTGTCAATTGATTATGGTCTGTTGCGATATTTGTCGTTGTAAAAATTGGGGCTAATTCATGTTGAGCAGGGGCTACTTCGTTATGTTCCGTTTTAGCTAAGATGCCAAGTTTCCACAATTCTTGATTTAAATCCGACATGAATTCTTGTACACGCGATTTAATAGTTCCAAAATAGTGATCTTCCAATTCTTGTCCTTTAGGGCATGGTGCACCAAATAGTGTACGTCCTGTATAGATCAAGTCTTTTCTTTGTTCATAATATTTCTGATCAACTAAGAAATATTCTTGTTCAGGTCCTACGGTTGTTTTAATGGTTTGAACATCGTCATTGCCAAATAATTTCACAATACGTAAGGCTTGTTTATTAATAGCCTGCATACTTCTAAGTAGTGGGGTTTTCTTGTCTAGGGCATGTCCTGAGTAAGAACAGAATGCGGTTGGAATACAAAGTACGCCGTTTTTAATAAAGGCATAGCTTGTTGGATCCCAAGCTGTATATCCTCTGGCTTCAAATGTAGCTCTTAGTCCACCATTTGGAAAACTTGAGGCGTCAGGTTCACCTTTGATTAATTCTTTACCACTAAATTCCATAATGACTTTGCCATCTTTATCGGGATTAATAAAGCCATCATGCTTTTCAGCAGTAACTCCTGTCATTGGTTGGAACCAGTGTGTATAGTGTGTTGCACCTTGTTCTAAAGCCCATTCTTTCATGGCGTGGGCTACCGCATTTGCGATTTTGATATTTAACTGTTTCCCTTCGCGAATGGTTTTTTCTAATTCGCGGAAAGTATCTTTTGCGAGTTTTTCTCGCATGACAGATTCATCAAAAACTTTACTTCCAAAAATTTCTTCTACGATTGATTTCATAAATGGCTCTCCTTTATATAAAAAAAGGGCAAGGACACTAAAAACACTAGGTTTTACCTATGTTTTCTTTGGCGCCCTTGCCATGTATGCAACTAATTATATTCGAATATTTGAAGTTGTCAACAGTAAATTGTAAAGAAATGTAAAAAATATTGAAAATAAAATGAAAATAGTGTATTAATTAATCGAGGTGAAAATTATGACTTATGAAGACGTATTGAATTTTTGTGAGGAACAAGACGTACGATTTATTCGTCTTTCTTATTTTGATATTTATGGTAGGCAGAAAAATGTTTCCGTTTTACCAACCGAATTAAAAAGAGCTTTTACGGAAGGTATTAGTTTTGATGCCAGTGCCATTGATGGATTTTTAGATGAAGTGCATAGTGATTTATTCTTATTTCCAGATCCAAATACGATGAGTATTCTTCCTTGGCGAAGTATGGATGGCAGTGTAATTCGTATGTATTGTGATATTCAATATCCGGATGGAACGCCTTTTGAAAGGGATGTAAGGTATATATTGAGAAAGGCTGTTAAAAAGGCAAAGGAAAAGGGAATCACAATTAATTTTGGTTCGGAATTTGAATTTTATTTATTTAAACAAGATGAAAATGGCAACAATACCTTTGTTCCTTTAGATCAAGGTGGATATATGGATATTGCCCCTTTAGATAAGGGTGAAAATATTCGTCGTGAAATTTGTTTAACCTTATCGGAGATGGGTATTGATCCGGAGGTTTCACATCATGAGATGGGTCCGGGTCAAAATGAAATTGATTTTCGTTATTCACAAGCTTTACAGGCAGCCGATAATGCCGCTACTTTTAAGTGGGTTGTAGAGGCTTTAGCGAATATGCAAGGTTTAGTGGCGGACTTTTCACCAAAACCAATAGAGGATGCTCCAGGTAATGGTATGCATATTAATATGAGTGTGCAAAGTCATGAAGAGTTGTTGATGCCTTTTATGGCTGGAATCTTACATCATATTGAGGAGATGACTTTATTTTTAAATCCATCAAAAGATTCATATAAGCGTATGGGTAAGGATAAGGCGCCTAGTTTCATTTCTTGGTCCTACCAAAATCGAAATCAATTGATTCGTATTCCGGCTACGCATAGTTCGAATCGTATGGAGTTAAGAAGTCCGGATTGTAGTTGTAACATCTATCTAGCGTATGCCTTATTGATTTATGCCGGTTTAGAGGGTATTGAAAAGAATATGATTCCAGATCCTTGTACGGATGTAGTTAGTGTTGATACAAAAAGGCTTCCTCAAAGTTTAAAAGAGGCAAAATTAATAGCTTCAAATGCATCTTGGTTAAAAGAAATATTAGGGAACGATATAGTGGATATTTATGTTGGGTAAGTGCGTATGGAGGCAAGTAAAGTATTAGTAATAGGAAATGAGAATTTCTTAGCTTTATTAAAAAATACGGCCAATTATCAATATGTACTTTCAAAAACATATAATGATGCCTTTAGCAAGTTAAGGAATACTCAATTTGATATTGTGGTGATCTTGTATTCGCAAACGCAAAGTGGTCTTTTGAATTTTGCGAAGAGTTTAAATGCGCAAGTCCTTATGGTGTGTAAGCAGGAAATCTATGATCAAGTTTTATATCAATGTAAAGATAGTGGTATAATACTTTTGTCGTATCCCATTAAGAAACGAGTTTTGTATGAGACTTTCCAAATGATGAAGAGTTTAAAGACGAAGATTTTGATGTATGAAAAGAAGATCAATAAGCTTGAACAGAAATATTTAGAGCTTAAGATGGTGGATCATTGTAAGTTGGTTTTGATCTCAAATTATCATTGGAGTGAAGAAAAGGCGCATCACTATATTGAAACGATAGCGATGGAGCAGCAAAAAACGAAGTTTCTTGTGGCCAAAGAATTATTAGAGGAGTTTTCAAAATGAAAAAGATTCAAAAAACGAATGCGATGCGTTTTTTAGATCAGCATAAGGTGGAATACAAAGCGCATACGTACAAACATAATGATGGTGATCCTGTAGATGGTGTGCATGTTGCGAATATCTTAAATCAGCCTGTTGAAAAGGTGTATAAGACATTGGTAACTGTATCAAACACAAAGGAATATTTGGTGTATATGATTCCGGTTGAAAAGGAATTGGATTTAAAGAAGTGCGCAAAAGTAGCAGGGGTTAAATCTTGTGAAATGATTCATGTGAAAGATATTAATAAGATCACGGGTTATATTCGTGGTGGATGTTCTCCGTTAGGTATGAAAAAACAATTTCGTACATTTATGTATGAGGACAGTTTAAATCAAGACACAATCTATTTTAGTGCTGGTAAGATTGGCATGCAGATTGAGATGGATCCTAAAGTATTAGTGGATTTAATTCATGTGCAAGCTGTAGATATCATAAAGGAGTAACATAGCATGTGGGCAAGTGAGAGTGTATTTTATCAAATCTATCCTTTTGGAGCTTGTAATGCGCCATTTGAGAATGATCATGTTCTAGAACATAGAATTCATAAATTAGAGGATTTTATTCCTCATTTAAAGAAATTAAACATAGATTGTGTCATGTTGAATCCAATTTTTGAGAGTCGTACACATGGTTATGATACAACGGATTTTAAAACGTTAGATACGCGTCTTGGTACAAATGAAGACTTAAAAGAAGTCATAGAAAAATTCCACAACAACAACATTAAAATTATCTTAGATGCGGTATTTAATCATGTGGGTCGTGATTTCTTTGCGTTTAAGGATGTCTTAGAAAAGAAGTGGGATTCACCTTATAAAGATTGGTTCTATATTGATTTTAATGGAAACAATCACTACGATGATGGCTTTTGGTACCAAGATTGGGAAGGCAATGATATCTTGGTGAAGTTAAATCTTCAAAATCAAGAGGTCGTAAATTATATTCTAAGCGTAGTGGATTTTTGGCAAGAAGAATTTAAAATTGATGGTTTAAGATTGGATGTCGCATATTGTTTGGATAAAAACTTCCTACAAACCTTACATAACCATGTAAGTAGAGATTTCTTCCTTTTAGGTGAAACACTTCATGGAGACTACAATCAATGGATGAATGAGAATATGTTAGATTCTGTCACAAATTATGAGTGTTATAAGGGATTGTATTCAAGTTTTAATTCAGCGAATTTCTATGAAATTCTTTATTCATTGAATCGTCAATTTGGCAAAGATCCATGGTGTTTATATACAGGTAAGCATTTATTTAACTTTGTGGATAATCATGATGTTGAAAGGGTCGCATCTATTCTAGAGGATAAAAATCAATTGCCTTTAATTTATACGATGTTGTTTACAATGCCAGGTATTCCATGTATCTATTATGGTAGTG
>ERZ779874.4119-NODE-4119-length-10235-cov-2.705206_pt1 | contig 10235 bp, 10 predicted proteins | sample MGYA00511031_ERZ779874 | MGnify/ENA primary metagenome ERZ779874 (study PRJEB29588, sample SAMEA2156850) | human gut metagenome | biome: human gut; feature: human-associated habitat; material: faeces | place: Denmark | collected 2008/2010 ...
ACGATTCCCGTGTTTCTGAAAGAATATCAGGTGAAAGATACTACCGATCTCCAGGCCGCTCTCTATGAACATCTGGAATCCGAATATAACTATGTCAAAGAACTGCAGACCTCGACAGGTTCTGAAGTAGCCTCCAAGATTTTCTATTATCCGGAACTGACTTTGGATCAGTTTATTTTCAAAATGAAACATCCGTCTCTTCGTAAGGTAGATTCCGTCAACTGCCATGCCATGGTAGATATTTTAAATATTGACACCAATTATCAGATGTTGATCGCAGAAATGAATGGTCTTCACAATGATCGAAAATTGGTTCTTCCGGGTGTTCATTTTTCCCTTATGCTGGATCTGGAACACACAGATTTAAGCAATTCGAAAATTGCAGTGTTTTTAATCGATCTTCTTTCAAATCTTGCCAATATTGATTTCAATCTTTATTATGGCACCCAGGCAGAAAAGAAGCTTATCTTTTCCGTAAAAGATATTTACTCTATTTCCGGAATGCTGATGGACCAAAACCATTGTTTATCAGTCACTACCATAGAAGATGAAACTCTTTCCTCGGAGCTTTATCATAAATTAAAGTCTCTTTGTAACAAAGAGTCTCTCTTGATCCGCAAAACAAGTATTGAAGCCATGATTCGCAGTCACGAGTATGAGCATGCTCTCTTTTCTCAAAATCCAGCCTGTCTTCTCGCTCATTTTACGGAGCATTTTCTTCCGGACGATTTACATGAAGAGCTCTTAGAAACCTTCGGACCGGTTTTGGATCAAGCAGACCCAAACACCTTAAGACACTTACATTCTCTGACAAAACAATTATTATCCTCTGCGCCGATTAAAATATTATTCTATGCTTCGGTCTTTAATGACTTTGCGATTTCCGGCGAAATGGATTTTTACGGATGCCGTGTTCAGCTTGCTCCAAAACAGAGGCTTGTCCTTATGAATTATATTGATCGGTTATACCATAATAATCACAATTTTGATATCCGAGTACTTCCGGACGGTGTTCTGTCAGATTATCAGCACATACCAAGACCTAGTGTTATTTTTGCAGACACATTTTGTTCCCTGCGTCTCAAGCGAAATACACCGGACTATGGTATCTGTGTCACAAATAAGTTATTTTTGAATGAAATTTTCTCAGACTTTTACTATGAAACCTGGAATTCAGATTCTCTGATCAAGGCAGATTCTCTGATTTCACATTCCATACTTTCTTTGGAAATCCTGATTTCAGAAGTCTAGCCTATTGACCGGATTTATCCTAATATTATTTATCCTGTTATCAAGATAGAAGCAGACATTTTTGCACTGTTTATTTCCTGCAGACAAAAATGCCTGCTTCTTTTGTCACATCGTATCCTTTGCCAGCTTTTTGTTTTACATAATCTCTGAACTCCTGGTATCTGCTCAAGATGTATTGATTCTGATTGCCATGGCAGGAAAGGATATATGCGATCAACGGTTCTGCATCCTGAATTTCCAGCTTATCTTTATATTCCTGCCACGAAATTTCATGAAAATATGGTTTCAAGATTTCTTTTCCGTTTTCTTTCCCAAATTTCTCATACAGATTGTCAGCTGACAGTACAATCCGATTGTCAAATCCTTTTGCCAGTTCACTTACTTCTTTCATATGTTTTTTTCCATAAGTACTGCATATGAATCTTCCGCTCTTCTTTAATACTCTTGCCACTTCCCTGCAGGTCTGACTCAGATCTTCACAATAAAACAGCATATGATTGGCGATCACCAGATCAAAGGTTTCTGCCATAAAGGGAATCTTTTCTGCATCTAGGATTTCAAATTCGAATCTCTTATCCTTTTGACCGATGTTTCTTCTGGCATCTCTTAACATACCCTCGGACAGGTCAGAAAGTGTTATGCTGATGCTGTCTGGTATTTTCTGTATATTTTCTTTCCAAAGCATTCCGTTTCCACAACCGATTTCTAAAACCTTCAGTCCATTTTTCAATTCAAGATTTCGATAGATCCAGGGGAACCATCCCTCTTTATTTACCGAATATAATCGGTGCAGGCGGATTCGGGAAGCAATATTGGTGGCATTTTGATACTGCTTCTTTACCGCATTTTCCATTCCTGTAAGATGAATCAGTTCCAGCATTTTGTTCCAGTTTACCGTATGATACTCTCTGATCTCACCGGAAGTATCTTCAATTGCCTTTTCAACCAGCTGCAATTGTTCGATCTTATCACGAACCAGTTTTAATTGTACTTCCAGCGAATCTGACAAAAAATGATAATCCATATCTCCGATAGTCATATTTTTGATATCATTCAGCGAAAAACCCAAAAACTTCAGCAGAAGTATCTGCTGAAGTCTTGTGAAATCCTCATCTGTATAAAAACGAGCTCCTGATTCATTTACAAAAGACGGTTTTAATATATCATGGCTGTCATAATATCTGATGGTACGCACGGTGACATGTGCCATACGGGCAAATTCTCCCGATGAATAAAATCCCTCTTTTTTCATTTATCTCTTACTCTCCAATCCCACTCTCCACCAGTTCTACCATCGCTTCAAGTGCCTTTTCTTCATCTTTTCCCTCACACACGATCTCAATCGTATCTCCGGACTTAATGCATGCACCAAGTACGCTCAGAACACTTTTCGCGTTTCCTTCCGTATCCCGGTAATGAAAAGTGATCTTACTTTCATATTCCAGTGCCATCTTGCAGAAAAGTCCTGCCGGTCTCAAATGCAATCCCGTCGGATTTTTGATCGTTACCTTTTTACTGATCATTTTCTCCTCCACTGCTCTTTGTCAATGTGATCTGTACATTGATCGTATCTTCAAGTTCAATTCCGTCAGGAAGTGTAACCTGGATCGGAACATTATAGGTTCCCGCTGTCTTGCAATCGTTCAGATTGATTGACACGCTTCCTTTTTCAAGATTAAAATCATCCAGATCCTCTTTAGAACCACGCACAACAATTTCCAGGTTGCCCTGTTCTGCATATGACACCTTGTAATCCTTTGGTGCATTCAGCAGCGCAACGGAATTGTATGGGAATTCAACTGTCTTAGTTCCGAATTTCTCTACCTGGATCTTTATAACGATCGGTACCCCTCCTGCGCTGTCCTGGTCTGTCTTTGCCCAGTACGGAAGATAATTGGCGATATCTACTGTCTTCTCTATTGTCTGGTCCAGACCATCTTCTGCCAGCTCTTCTGCCGGAATTTCAATAGAATCCACCGTTTCCAGTTGCTCCTCTGTGCCTACGATCTGAATGCTTTCCGGCTGGATACTGATTCCGCTGAAATGATATCCGCTCGCAGTACCGATCAGTGAAGTATCAAATTCTACCGGAATACTCTTTGTCTGAAGCATGGTGATTTTTACCTTCAGTCCTTCGTCTCCCAGGTTATTCTCAATCTGTGTCGAATCTATGATCTTTCCATTGTTATCATAAAGAATCAGCTCTGCTTCTTTTTCCTCATCTTTAGACTGTCCTGAAACATCGACAAGTGCTACCACCTTGTCGATTGAATCGATTACTGATTCTGGCCCGCTGATCTTAATCTTCTCCGGATTTGCTTTCAGCTCACCCACCTGATATCCGTCTCTCGGTGTTCCCGAACTGGTTGCAGTGATCGGGAAAGTCTCTGATTTTCCAAGTTCAATGCTTACTCGCAGATTGATCGGATTGGCAGTTGCCTCAAACCTTCCTGCATAAGAAGGGATCGATATATCGATCGGGATCAGGGATCTGGTTCTGACATCCAGATTCTTCATATCCGCTGTTGCTCTGATATCATCAGTTTTAATTTTATTTAAAATAGAACGTTTTGCCTTTACTGTTACGGATATCGTCCTGCTGTCATCCAGAATCTGATATGTATTGCCCGGATTTGTTACGATTTCCGGATGTGTCACTGTCACCTGGATTCCGGAAAATGTCCGTTCGTCCACCGGATCTTCAATATTCATAACAATTATCCATAAAAGGACAGAGAATACAAATGCCAACAACTTAAGACCCCAGTTTTTAGTCAACGCCCTTTTCATGCGATCTCCATCCTTTCCATATTTTTTTCAAACGTCCGATCTCCACACTCTTCTTACTGATAGATTCCAGACGTTTTTTCAGATATTCCGGTGTAACATTGCGCACAAGCTGTCCGCCCATCGCTACAGATACATACCCGGTCTCTTCTGATACGGTGACGATCAGAGCATCACTCACCTCACTCATTCCGACTGCTGCACGATGTCTGGTCCCCAGCTCCTTACTGATTCCCATATTGTCTGACAATGGAAGATAGCAGGTCGCTGATACGATCCTGTCTCCACGGACAATGATCGCGCCATCATGAAGTGGTGTGTTGTGTTCAAAAATATTGATCAATACCTGCGGTGATACAATACAGTCCAGCGCGATTCCGGTGCTCTCGTATTCTGTCAGCATGATTGCCTGCTCTACGACGATAAGTGCTCCTGTCTTCACTGCCCCCATCGCAAAGGATGCTTCTACGATTCCATCGATCGTTTTCTGGCTGAAACGTACATTATCTTTTCCTCTTTTATCCAGTGCTACCATATTGGGAACAAATTGTTTTTCCCCCAGTTTTTCCAATGCTCTTCTGAGCTCAGGCTGGAAAATGATCACGACTGCGGTTGCCATGACCGGAAGTGAATCCACAAAATCGTATACATTTTAAAAAATGCAGCCACCAGAATAAACAATGCAACAACCAGAATCCCCCTCAACAGCATCCAGGCTTTTGTATTCTTTATCCAGAGAATAATCTGATAGAATAAAAATGTAATAATCAGTATCTCAACAGCATCTACTACCCGGATCTGCGGGAAGTACCACGATTCTGATACAAATCTTTTTAAAACCTGTGTTAATACTGTGTTCAACAGTGTACCCCCTTTTTCTATCCGTTATTTATACCCCTGTTTTTTATAATATTTCCCTATTTATTATCGCTATTCAGTTCATTTTCCACAATGCTCTGAATATCCAGTTCTTCCTTCAGGCTCTGTGCAAGAAGGATTTCATCTGTATTGCCCCCAACTCTTGCCGGTCGCTGAACTGCCGGACTCTTTGGCCGTTTTACCTTAGAAGCCGTTTTTGTTTTGCGTACTGCCGGTTTTTTCGTCTGCCCACTCTTCGACCTCTGTCTTCTCTCCGGCTCTGTTCCCGCAATCTCACCTGTTTCTTTCCGCTCATTGATATGTTTAACCGTCTTCTCCGGAGCTGTCACCGAAATCTTAGGGATGGCTTTTACATAATAATAATATTCATCATCCTCAAACTGGAGACGTTCTGTTCTGGAATAATCCACCGAGAACAGGAAAAATTCCATGATAAAACCAATCACGACTGCTACAATATTTCCAATGATCAGTATATTATAAGAGGTATGTATATCGAATACAATATCTCCGATCACAATTACAACAATATTCACAACCGCACCGGATGCTGCTGCGATTTTCCACGCATGATCTACCGAAAGTCGGCGCACTGTATACACCACAAAAATAGAGATAATAAATGCGATCACAGTGATCCACAGAGTCTTATCCTGGAATACCGTCTTCACAAACAGCGAAATCTGCTTGGTAATTCCATCCGCACTGGTGATCGCTGTTGCCGAAGTTCTCACACATTCGATCATATAGTAAATGATCGTTCCAAATACAACCGGTACTGCTGAAATCGGTCCAAGTACAAGCGCACAGGCAACCGGCACTACATACGGAATATGAAGCATAAATGCTACTGGTGTGACCAACAGAAGAAGCGCCTTTTTCGGAGTGAATCTGCAGTAAAAGATAAACATTACCACAAAGATCAGTGCCGCTGCTGCTGCCACTCCCATAGACAGTTTGAACAGATGCACAATTACAAGTCCTGCCGCCACATACGCCGTTACAACCGGTGGAAGAAAGGTGCAGATCACTGCCAGTGCCACCGCTACAACCGGTGTCGCCACCGCTTTCATCAGTCCAATATTCTGGTTGATCATAAGAAATGTAACCAGTGCCAGAACAAACTGCACAGCTTTATCAATATAGATTGATTTCATCGCGTATAATTCCTGTAATTTATCTCTCCATACTATCAGATCATTCATTATCGTTTCTCCCTTTCATACATTCTGTTCAGTCTTGTAAGATCGTGATTGAATTGTTTCACACGCTTTCTTGCTTTTTCATGCTTTGTTCCGTAAAAATGGGAAGCAACGATTCCATAAAAAATAACAAGTACCAGATATCCAATTATCACAGCTGCCGCAAACATCACAAGAAACTGCATATTCAGATTTCCCATCAGTTCATCCAGAAAAGCAATAACTCCGATTCCCACTGCAACAGCATAGCCGACCGTGACCCATATGATCGTAGCAATGGTGTGAAAGCTCCGGTAATCTTTCTTATAATAAGAACTGATCTTAAAATCTTCCTCTCCCTGTTTGCTTTCGTACATCGCCATCCTTGTCATCAGCTTAACTTTGCTTTCATTTAACATTTTGTCACCTCATACGTTTTATTCGTATATGCATTACTTTCAGTATAACAAATATCAGATTCCTTGTCCAATACTTACCGTCAAAAAGTATACATTTTCGGCTCCTGCCTTTTTCAGCACTCTCGCCGCCTCGTCTAAGGTACTTCCTGTCGTATAAATGTCGTCGATCAAAACGATATTTTCTCCTTTTACATTTTTCTGCACTGCAAATGCTCCCCTGATATTTCGTTTTCTGCCTTTATCGCCCAGCTCTTTCTGAGGACTAGTCGCCTTAATTCTCTTAACAGCACCTGCATCCATAGCAATTCCGGTATTTTCTGATAATACCTTTGCTACAATTTCTGCCTGATTAAATCCCCGCTTTCTTTTTCGCCGGGAATGCAGCGGAACCGGCACGATCAAGGTGATCTTTCTTCCCATAGATAAGAAAGAAAATGCTCTGCCATTTCTTTTCCGAACGTTTGTCCGTAAATCCTCCGGTTCTGATATTTCATTGCATAAACTGCATTTTCTACTGCATCTTTATGCACCCAGAGACTTCTGCCATCAACAAAAAAATGCTTCTGCCTGGTACAGTCATAGCAATATTCTTCAGCCGGATCTGTCAAAGGCTTTCCACAGCACATGCATCTTACTTCACCAATATAAGGAAGTTTTTCACGACACGCCTTGCAGATTCCATTGTGTTCCGTAGAATGTTTCTTTCCTGCACTTACAATTTCTCCACAAAACGGACATTTTGAGGGATAAATTAGTTCCAGAATTGTTTCTTTGACCTTTTTTAAGTTTTCCATCCGCTTTTCGGATTTGATTTTCTACTTTTTCTGTGTAACTATCCGCAGAACTCCCGGATCCGTTCTGCCAGACTGGTATTCCGGTTGTGTTCATTGGTATTCCGGATCATCTCCTGGAAGGTCTGGTCATTTCCGACAATTGTCACACATTTTCTGGCTCTTGTGATTGCCGTGTAAAGAAGATTCCTGTGAAACAGCTGTCTCGGTCCGCTCAGAAGAGGGATGACAACCGCCGGATATTCGCTTCCCTGCGACTTGTGAATGGTGATCGCATAGGCAAGCTCCAGTTCTTCCAGCAATTCAAACGGATACTTTACTTTTCTCTTTTCATCGTATTCAACTTCCAGTGTTTCAGTATATGTATTGATCTCGGTGACAATTCCCATATCGCCATTAAAAATCCCCATTCCTTTATCCACCGTCAGTCCATACTTGGTTGTGATCTCCCATTCAAGCTGATAGTTATTCTTGATCTGCATCACCTTGTCGCCCACGCGGAATTTGTGATCGCCATATTCTTTTTCCGCTTTTCCCGGCTCCGGTGGATTCAAATACTCCTGCAAAATACTGTTCAGCCTTTCCACTCCCAGCAGTCCTTTCCGCATCGGTGTGAGTACCTGGATATCATATGGTTTTGCATTGACATATTTAGGAAGCTTCTTCTGGATCAGTGTCAGCAGAACACTGATGATCACATTCGGATCCTGTCTTTTTAAGAAGAAGAAATCCCGGCTCTTATTATCCAAAAGGACCGGTTCTCCCCGGTTGATCTTATGTGCATTTACCACAATATCACTCTCCTGTGCCTGTCGGAAAATCCGGGTCAGCATAACAACCGGAAAACATTCCGATGCGATAAGATCCTTCAAAATACTTCCCGGGCCTACTGATGGGAGCTGGTTACAGTCCCCTACCAGGATCAGCCTTGTCCCCGGTACAATTGCGGTAAGAAGTGCATTCATCAGAGGCAGGTCTACCATAGACATCTCATCGATGATGATCACGTCGGTTTCCAGTGGATTGTCTGCATTTCTTGCAAATCCGTTCCGGTTCGGGTTCTCATCCTCCTCCGGATTACCGTTCACCTCCAGAAGCCGGTGAATCGTCTGCGCTTCCCATCCGGTTGCCTCTGTCATTCTTTTTGCGGCACGCCCGGTTGGTGCTGCCAACATAATTCCCATATTCTCACTGTGAAAATATTCGATCATGGCATTGATCGTCGTCGTTTTTCCGGTTCCAGGACCTCCTGTGAGAATCATAATTCCATTCCGCACAGCCGCCATGACCGCATTTTCCTGCTTCTCGTCAAGCTGCATTTCGGCTTCTTTTTCAATCTGATGGATCTTTTTTTCGATCATTACATTGGCTTCTTCATATTCCAGATTCAGATCATGCAGCATTTTCGCGGTATTGAGTTCCAGATAATAGAAGTGGGACACGTATACCCGCAGACCTTCTTCAGATTCTTTGAGTACGATCTTCTTTTCCATCGACAGATCCATCAGGTATTTCTCAATATCCTTAATCTCCACTTCCAGAAGTGCAGATGCCCGACGAAGCAACACGTCCTTTGTCAGATAGACATGCCCTTCGGCAACACTCTGCTGTAAGGTATAAAAAATACCACTCCGGATACGGAAATCCGAGTCTGAATGAATGCCGATCTTCGTTGCGATTTCATCAGCGATCTTAAATCCGATCCCCTGAATCTGATCTGCAAGCTGGTATGGATTTCCTTCCAATACCTGATAGGTCTTCGGACCGTAAAACTGATAAATCTTTGCTGCAAGTGTCGTTGAAATCCCAAATTTCTGAAGATAGATCATTGCCTTCCGCATATCTTTTTTCTCTTCTACCTGTACAGCGATCTCTCTTGCCATACGTTCGCTGATCCCACGCACCTCCGCAAGTCTTTCTGGTTCTTCTTCGATGATCCGGAAGGTGTCTTCCCTGAATTTTTTCACAATCCTGCCGGCAAGAGATGCACCAACCCCTTTGATCGCCCCTGATCCCAGATAGCGTTCAATTGAAAGCAGATCTTCCGGTGCTTTGATCTCATAATTGAGCACTCGGAGCTGTGTTCCATATACACTGTGAACCACATATTCTCCGTTCACCTCAACCAGCTCTCCCTCTGATAAATAGTTAAAGTTTCCGACACAGGTCAGATCACCATCATCATTATTCAAATTAAATACGGTATATCCATTGTCTTCATTGCGAAATACAATGTGTTCTACGTAACCTTTTACTGTTTCCATACTTTTTTCCTTTTTAAAAAGGCTGTCTCTCTACAGAAACAGCCTTCTCATGTGCTTATCACTAGAAATCTTTTTTTCCGTTCATAAACTCCACATACTGACCGGTACCGATTGCAACAACCTTCATCGGGTCTTCCGCTGTCATCGTATTGATGCCTGTCCTTTCTTCGATCAGTTCTTCCAGCCCGCGAAGCAGCGCACCTCCACCTGTCAGTACAATTCCACGATCCAGAATATCCGCGGAAAGTTCCGGCGGTGTTCTCTCCAGAACCCCAATGACCGCTTCGACGATCTGACTTGTAGTCTCATGCAGTGCTTCTTCGGTCTCAGAAGCCGTTACCGTGACCGTCTTTGGCAATCCTGTTACCAGGTTTCGTCCCCTTACTTCCATTGATTCATCTTCTACAAGAGGATATGTCGTTCCAATCTTGATCTTGATATCTTCTGCTGTCCTGTCTCCGATCAGCAGATTGTGCTTTTTCCGGACATAACGGACGATTGCTTCATCAAAATCATCACCTGCAACTTTTAATGATGTATTCACAACAGTTCCTCCAAGGGAAATCACCGCAATGTCGGATGTACCACCACCGATATCCACGATCATGTTGCCACATGGTTTTGAAATATCTATTCCGGCTCCGATTGCCTCCGAAACCGGTT
>ERZ779874.4123-NODE-4123-length-10229-cov-2.658247_pt1 | contig 10229 bp, 9 predicted proteins | sample MGYA00511031_ERZ779874 | MGnify/ENA primary metagenome ERZ779874 (study PRJEB29588, sample SAMEA2156850) | human gut metagenome | biome: human gut; feature: human-associated habitat; material: faeces | place: Denmark | collected 2008/2010 ...
ACATATAAAAATAAAATTTATGCTTTCCTCTGTCCTTTGGCCTGAGAGATAAGGGGCGTTGCTTCCCCGTGCACCTTCGGCACCCTTTTAGTGGGATTCTCCAGAGATGTGTCCACATACGGTTCTCACCGGCAACCCGGCACCTGAGAGTTTACTCCTTCGGTAGAAAAATTCTTCTCCCATATGCTTCATCCACTGCGATATTCATTTCTAATTATTTTAACACAAACTATAATAATTGCAAGTAGTTTGTTTACAGTTTTTCAGTTTTTTTATTTTAAATAATCTTTGTTTTCATCAAGATGTTTAAAATATAACTTAGTTTCTTTTACTATTACACCGGTTAAAAGCAGCAGTGCAATAAGGTTAGGCAGTGCCATCAGCCCGTTGGCAATATCGGCAATAATCCAAATCATTTCCAGCTTTAAAAATGCGCCGCAGGCAACCATGGCAATAAAGAAAAGACGGTAAGGAATGATTGCTTTTACGCCTAAAAGATATGCAATGCAGCGTTCACCGTAATAGTTCCAGCCAAGAATGGTTGTAAACGCAAACAGTACAAGGCCAATCATTAAAAGCATATTGCCTAATACCGGGAAAACCATCGTAAATGCACTCTGCGTCATTGCAGCGCCGTTTAAATCGCCGCTCCAAACACCGGAAACGATAATAGTAAGGCCTGTCATGGTACAAATAATGATGGTATCAATAAAAGTACCGGTCATGGAAATAAGCCCCTGTTCGGCAGGCCATTTTGTTTTCGCTGCCGCAGCTACAATCGGCGCACTGCCAAGGCCGGATTCATTGGAGAACAAGCCGCGGGCAATACCGTTGCGCATTGCAAACATCATCGTTGCGCCGGTTGCTGCCGTACCGGTAAAAGCATCATGCAGAACCATTGCAATAGCTCCCGGAAGTGCATCACGGAACATAAACAGAATGGCCATGGTCGTAATAACATACAGCGCAGCCATAAAAGGAACGATTTTATCAGCAACCACTGCTATGCTTTTTAACCCGCCAAGGGTAATAACCGCAACCAATACGGTAAGCGCGATAGATGTGTAAAGTACAGGAATCCGCGCACCGGCGTTGGTAATTTCTACAATCGCATTTACCTGGGTAAATGTGCCGCTGCCAAAGCAGGCACAAATTGTACCGGCTACCGCGAAGAAAATTGCCAGCGGGCGGTATTGCCTGCCAAGGCCTTTTTCAATATAGTACATCGGGCCGCCGCCGATATGGCCGTTAGCATCAATAGTACGGTATTTAACAGCCAAAACACCTTCGGCATACTTGGTTGCCATACCAAAAAACGCAGCCATCCACATCCAGAACAGCGCGCCGGGCCCGCCGGCTTTAATTGCCGTTGCCACGCCAACAATATTGCCCGTACCTACGGTTGCAGCAAGTGCCGTACACAGCGCTTTAAAACTGTCAACATCGCCATGGCCTTCGTTTTTAGCCTTAAAAATCAATTTTAAAGCAAGCGGCAAACGTAAAACCTGAATCATATTTAACCTGATTGTCAGCCAAATACCGGTACCCACCAGCAAGCACAAAAGCGGTGGCCCCCACACAAACGCATCAACCTCATTTAAAAATTCCAGCATAGTATCTCCCTTTCATAGCAAAATCATAAGCAGCTCAAAAATTAACATCTTATAAAAACTAAGAGCAATTTTATCGCTATTATGTAAACACATTCTTTATTTTACAGAACAACTTATAACTTTGCAAGACTTTTACAAAAGTATACTTGTATGCAAAATACCGGTATGCGTTAAAACAAAATAAAAAACAACCCCTCCTGCCGGTAAGCAGAAAGGGCTGCCCTGATAAATCAATCGTAATAATCAATGCCTTCTCCGTTTTTATGGCTGATGAATTTGTCGTTCAGCATACGCACAGCCGTTAATACGGCTTTTTTGGCACTTGCCTGATAATGCTTTTCAATCATGGCGTTCAATTCATCAAGGCCATCGTTCATATTATAGCCTACAAGCATTTTAGCGATAAAATCGCTGGCAAGTTTGGTTGCAAGCGTACATTCCGCCTGCAAAATACGGCCGGTATGCATGTCAATTTCCACCACTACGCCAATTACTTTATGTACTTCATATGCCGTAATTCCCGCCGGCAATTTGGCATAGGCAGAAAAAATAACACTGCTGCGCTGCGTAGCATCAAGCATCTGCAATTTCCTCCTTATTTGCGTACAGACAGGCTGCGTACCGAAACATCAACAGATTTAACCTGCATTGCTGTCATGTACTCAACTTTTTCTTTTATTTTATTTTGAAAAACCTTTGTAACCTCAAAAACGCGCACACCGTAAAACAGCACTACTTCCACGGCAATGGCAATGCCTTTGGTATTGCTGCTGCGCCTTCTTACTCTGATGCTGTTTACCTTGTCAATGCCAAGCATCTTCTGGGCAACAATGTTTATTATATCCTGTATTGCATAATCCGAAATAAAAATTTTGCCGTAATAGCTAAAAGCCGGTCGCACAATGGAACGGTCAGGTTCGGCATGCTTGCGCTCTTTGGAGAACAGATTATACGGCAAATCGGCAAAATAACCGGTAAAATGCGGTTTTAGCTCTACCGTCGGCACAGGAACAATATGTTTGCCGTCCTTCAGGCGCATCTGCTTGGCCTTTTTCATTTCCTGTTTGGTGGCAATCTGCTGAATATAAACGGTTTTTTCGGGCTTCGGCAGGCCAAGGCGCAAAACAATTTTCTGAATCATATTGTCAGAAGTTGCCAGTATCAATAAACGGTGGATGCCGCCGGAAGCCAGAGCATTGCGCACTTCGTCGGCGTGGCTGTCTTCCGTAAAAATTGCCCTTTTTACAGCCTGTATTCTGTTGGTTTCATTTTTAGCGGAAGTTCCGGCTAAAATTTTAGTGCCTTTAATTAAAAGCCCGTCATCAATAATTGCATCGCAGTTATTATTATGCGCCACGCCTATTGCACGGTGGCTTTTACCGGTTCCGCTCGGCCCTACAAATGCAACAACCTCCATAAACATTCCTCCGGCATTATTTTTATTTTAGCATTTTCTGAATGATATTTACCTTTTCAGCGTAAACTTTAAAAATTCCCAGCTGCTCCGGAAAGCGCCCTTCCACGCCGTGGAAATCGCTGCCGCCGGAAACAAGCAGCTTGTATTTTTCTGCCATCTGCAAAAAGCATTGCTGCATTTTTTCATCGGCACTCGGATGGTATACTTCAATACCGTCAAACGGAATTGTACTTAACAAGGTATTCACCAAAGGCAGATTTTCTATTTCGGCAGGATGTGCCAAAACAGCAAGCCCGCCTGCACCGTGCAGAAGCTCCACCGATTCTTCCGGCGACAGTTTCGGCTGCGGCTCGTAGCCCGGTTTTCCGCGTTTTAAAAGCACGTCAAAGGCTTCTTCCACCGAAGAAAAATAACCTTTTTTTACCAGTGCCTTGGCCACATGCGGCCTGCCGACGGCACGGTTTTTCGGGTCGCACTGCTCTACCGTTATATGGTAACCGAGCGCCCCTATTTTATCAAGCATCCTGTGCAGCCTTTTTTCGCGGGCATGGCGCATTTCTTCAATTTTATCAAGCAAATTTTTATTGTGAATATCTATATTATAACCCAAAATATGTATGCTGCTTTCGCCAACCTGTGTGCCAAGTTCCACGCCTTTGGCAATTACAGGCGCACCCGGCACGGCAGCGGCAGCATTAAGAGCTTCTTCTATGCCGTTAACGGAATCATGGTCTGTAATGCCCAATATGCCTATACCGGCTTCTGCAGCCATTTTTACAAGCTGCGACGGCGTATACCGCCCATCCGAAAACGTACTGTGAGTATGTAAATCTACAAGCATTTTACAATTCCTTTGCAATGTTAACAAATGTCCTTACGCCAAAGGCCGTACATCCTTTAGGCTTAAAGCCTTCTGTTTTGGCAACAGTTGAAGTACCGCCGATATCAAGATGCGCCCATGGCGTGCCTTCGTCAATAAATTCGCCTATAAACAGCCCGCCGGTAATAGTGCTTGCCGCACGCCCGGCACTGTTGGTCAAATCGGCAATATCGCTTTTAATTGCTTCTTTGCATTCCGGCAGCGAAGGCAGATGCCAGTACATCTCTCCGGCTTTTTTGCCGCAGGACATAATCTTCTCAATCAGTTCTTCATTATTGCCAACAATACCGGCTGTTTCGTTGCCAAGCGCCACAATAACACCGCCTGTCAGCGTGGCAATATCTATAACTTTGGCAGCCCCCAAACGGCAGGCATACCATACGGCGTCTGCCAGAACCATACGCCCTTCCGCATCGGTCGAAACAACTTCAATAGTTTTGCCAGAAGCAGCTTTTACAACGTCACCAGGGCGCTGGGCGCTTCCGGAAGGCATATTTTCGGCACATGCCATAATGCCAATAACATTACACGGCAGTTTTAACTGCGCAATGGCCTGCATGGCGCCAAGCACTACGGCAGCGCCCGTCATATCGTCCTTCATTTCGCCCATATTGGCTTCAGGCTTGATGGAAATGCCGCCGCTGTCGAAAGTAATGCCCTTGCCTACAAAAGCGGTGTACGGCGCATCTCCGCCGCCGTTATATTTAATCACAGCCATATACGGCGGGTTTACAGAACCCTGCCCTACCGCAAGAACTGCATTCATATTTTTAGCCTGCATTTGCGCAGCGTCAAGAATTTCACATTCCATACCGCATTTTTCTGCCGTAAGCTGAGCCGCTTTTGCCATATCCAGAGGTGTAAGCATGTTGCCCGGTTTATTGACCAAATCGCGTGCAAAGCATACGCTGCTGCTTACAATGCAGCTTGCGGAAACAACTTCTGCCGCACCGGCAACATTGGTAACAATGGTATAGCAAATATCTTTTTCCTGTTCCTGTTTGCCTTTGCATTCACTAAAAGTATAACCGCCCAAAATAAGCCCTTCTGCCAAAGCAGAAAGATAATGCGGGCGCGCTGCGTTTAAAAGTATCGGCGCAATAACAAGCGCATTTTCCGTTTTAAGCTGTTTTAAAACGCGCGACGCTTCACCGGCTGCTTTGCGCAAATCATTGGGCTTGCAGGCATTTTCGCCGCCGAAGCCGCAAATAACCACCTGCTGCAATCCGTTTTTGCCAAGCATGGCAAAATGTGTAATTTCACCGGTATCAGCCAGTTTTTCATTCTTTTTAAGCAGTTCGTCCACTGCTTTTACCAAATATTCAGGCGCGTTCATTTTCGGCAAAGCTGGAATACAGCCCTTGCACAAAAACAGCACTAAGGTTTCCGCACCGGCAATTTCTTCATCAGCAAGGTTGTTTTCCCTTACTGCAAAAAGTTTTTGATAATCTTTCATCTTTTTACCTCTCGTTTATTTAAAAGTCATTGCTGTATTAAACTCATCCAAAAATCTGCCGCCGTTGGCACGCTGCAGTTCCAAATCGCTTACAACCACACGCATTTCCGTATGGCGCACGCCGCCGGTATAATGCGTTGCCAAGGCATGTATTGCATACGGCACATTGCTGGAAGTACCGACATACATTACGGCATAACCATCCATATACAGGCACGAACCGGGCGTTAATTTTTTTATCGCTTCCAGGCGCTGGTCCGATGTCATTCCGGCAAATTTAACGGCAGAACCGGAAGTATTTTCCTGCTCATCGGCATTGCGCGGCAAAAATATGCCCATAGTGCGGTAAACGTTTGCAATAAAGCTGGCATCATCTATGCCCTTATGCGCGCCGCCCCAGCTGTAAGGAGCATTGTAATATTTAAAAGCACCCCTTAAAACATTATTGGCAGTGTAAGGCAAATAACCTTTATGCAGGGCGGCATTTTTTACAACATTGCTGTTAACCTCCTGCAAAGTTCCGTTTTGCGCACGGATCGGCATTTTTACGGTGTAAATACTGCTGCCTTCCGTTACAAGCTGCAAACGCGTTCCTTCGTCACAATAAACGCTTTCGCCGGGCACTTTAACATTAAAGCTCTGCCCGGTTACAACAAGGAAGTTCTGCGGCTCCACATATTTAAGCCAGGCATCGCGCCCGCAAACGGCTACGTCAAAACGCGAAATCCAGCCGCGGTAGTTATAGCTCTGCACATAGTAAAAAAAGCCGTTGGCACTCTGATGCAAAATAATAAGCGGCTCGGAAACAGCAACAGCAGTTTCCTGCAAAGCATCAAAATTATTATCGGTAGGATAATAAAAAAGCCCTTCGTTGGTTGGCAGCACACGCAAATTGCTGCGCCTTACCGTAACACCATAACGCACATTAACCTGTGCCGGTATTTTATCTGTATTGGTTTCTTTAATTAAAATATTTTTATAGTTCTGGCTTACTTCTTTGCCAAGGCGGAATAACGGGTCATTAAGAACATCATACCCGGAAACATACCCCTTTACAGTACTTCCGGCAAGCGTTTGCGGGTAAGCCTTTAAATCATAAACCGAGGGCGATTTATCTGCAATTCTTTTATTGTAAGCGGCAACTCCTGCGGCATCAAGTATAACCTGCTCTCCTGCCGGGTTATTTTTTACCCAGTAATCCGCACTTATAAAGCTGCTGTAATTGGTAACACCGGCAGCATTTACCGTAAAGCCCGGCAAAACCAAACACGCACAAAAAATAAAACAGCCAATAAAATCCTTCAAACGCATTTTACTCACTCCTTTACCCATATTATTTTCTATTTTTTCTGTTAAAATCCTGCCTGCAAAAAAGAAAAAGACCGTTTAAAACGGTCTTTAAAATTATTCAAGCGGTTTATAAATACCGGCTTCACGTTTTTTCTGTGCAGTTTTGGAAATATAAGTACCGGAAATAAATTTATAGCCTTTGCGTTCTATTATTTCTTTAATATATTCTTTATGCGGGCACGGCGGATTATGATAATTATCAGACACAATGCAGCTTGCCAGATATACCGTAACATCATCCTTGCTGTCGCCCCAGCGTTTCAGCTTACGGTTTAAATCTTCCAGCTTTGCCGCAACGCCCATTCCGCAGCAGCCTCCGCAGGTTGTTGAAAGATAGTTTACGCCTTCCTCCAGACCTGCAAATTTGCCTGTACGTGTTTCAAAACTTTTCATGCAGGCATAGCCGACACATTTTTTTGCAACTATATCGCACTGAATAATTAACGCTGTTTTTGCCATTATTTCATCAGCCCGTATTCTTTAAGCATTGCCGCCAGCTGCTCTTTATGCTGCGTTTCCAGCGGAGTCAGCGGCAGGCGCGGTTCGCCGCATTCGATGCCGGTTACCATGGTAGTGGCAGCCTTAATGGGAATGGGGTTAGTTTCTATAAACATGGCTTTGGCAAGCGGCACCATTTTGGTATTAAGGCGCGCTGCTTCTCTTACGCGTCCGTCTTCATAAGCCTGCATAAGCTCCTGCAGCATTTCGCCGCCGCAGTTGCTCAGTACGCTTATCAAACCGGTTGCGCCTACGGACATAAACGGCAGAATTTCGATATCGTCGCCGCTGTAAATGGTAAAGTCCTCCGGCAGTACGGTAAACAGCTCGTTAACCTGCCCTACATTGCCTGCTGCCTCTTTAATGGCAACAATGTTGTCAAAATCTTCCGCCAGGCGTGCCACAGTTGCCGGCGCAATATTGGAAGCCGTGCGCCCGGGCACATTGTAAACGATGATAGGCAGCTTGGTAGATTCAGCAACAGCCGCAAAATGCTGGTAGAAACCTTCCTGAGTAGGTTTGTTGTAATAAGGCCCTACAATAAGCACGCCGTCAATACCCATAACTTCGGCCATCTTGGTCATTTTTACAGTTTCGGCGGTGCAGTTGCAGCCGGTACCTGCAATAACCGGCACACGTTTATTAACGCGGTTTACAACCACACGGAAGAGTTCCAGTTTTTCATCAACAGTCATGGTCGCCGCCTCGCCGGTAGAACCTGCCACAACCAAACCGTTGCTGCCGTGGGCAATCAGCCAGTCTGCCAAATCGGCGGCATTTTCATAATTTACGCTGCCGTCGGCATTAAACGGAGTAACCATAGCAGTAAGCAATCTGCCAAAATATGGATTTTTCATTCAAAACACCCCTCTTATAATTTAAACGCTTTATGAAGCGCGGTAACAGCTTCGTTAATATGTTCTTCTTTAACAATGGCAGAAATAGTGGTATCAGAATCCACCGTCTGCAAAATATGGATTTTATTATCGGCAAGCGCGCTGACAAATTTTGCCATCAGCCCCGGGAAGCCGCGCACAGCGGCAAACACCACGGAAACTTTGGCACAGTTTTTATTTACGGTATAAGCAAAGCCGGCTTCGTCAAGCACTGCAACGGTTTTTTCCGCATCGGCGCTGAAAACCGCAAACATGGAACTGCTCTCCGACAAATTAAGGCAGCTTACGCTGATGCCTGCCGCTGCCAAATCTTCAAACAAAATACGGCCGCTGCTGGCGTCTTTGGTATCCAACTGCACGCGGAACTGTACCAAATCCTTCAAATACGTTACGCCGCTGATTCTGCGTTCCGTAACGGAATTTTCAACTTCCAAGCCGGAAATATCGCTGGTAATAAGCGTGCCCGGCGCATCGCTGAAGGTAGATTTAACAACCAGCGGAATGTTCCTGCGCATGGCAATTTCCACCGCGCGCGGATGAATAACCTTCGCCCCCTGCTGCGCCATCTGCGCCACTTCCGCATAAGAAATTTTGTGCAGAATGGTTGCATCTTTAACAATGCGGGGGTCGGCGGTCATAACGCCTTCCACATCGGTATAAATTTCAATTTTTTCGGCATTCAGCGCCACACCAAGTGCAGCCGCCGTAACATCGCTGCCGCCGCGTCCAAGCGTGGTAAATTTGCCGTGGTTTTCCGTCATGCCCTGGAAACCGCAAATGACAGGTATCACGCCGGATTCCAGCAAATGCCTTAAATCATCGGTTTTAATGTTTTTAATGCGTGCCGCACCAAACTGCGAATCGGTAATAATGCCTGCCTGCCCGCCGGTAAGCGCCATGGCGTTAAAGCCAAACTTCTGCAAGGTGGCCGCCATAATGCAGGCGGAAATAATCTCGCCGCAGCACATCAGCATATCCTGCTCGCGCACATTAACGGAAAGGTTAACATGCTTTAAAAAATCAATTAAAGTATCGGTGGCATAGGGCGCGCCCTTGCGGCCAATGGCCGATACCACCACTACGGGAGCATAACCGCTGCGGATAGCCTGCTGCACTTTATCCTTAACGGCAGTGCGGGCTTTTTCATCAACTACGGAAGTACCGCCAAACTTTTGCACAAGTATTTTCATCAGTTATTATCTCCGTTAAATCCAGCCGTTTTTAATCATTGTTTCGGCAATTTGCAGTGTATTAAGCGCAGCGCCTTTGCGAATCTGGTCGCCCACTACCCATAAATTGAACGAATTGGGAGCGGATTCATCGCGGCGCAGACGCCCTACATAAACTTCGTCGGTATCGGAAGTATAAAGCGGCATCGGGTAAAGCTGCGCTGCCGGGTCGTCCTGCACAATTACGCCGGGGAACGCTGCCAGAGCCTTTTTAATTTCTTCAAGGGATACGTCTTTTTCCAGCTCGATATTAACAGATTCGGAATGGCTGCGGTATACCGGCACACGGATGGTGGTTGCAGTAATGCGCATATCGTAATCGTCTAAAATCTTTCTGGTTTCGTTCACCATTTTCATTTCTTCTTTGGTGTACAGGTTATCACAGAAAACATCAATTTGCGGAATTAAATTAAAAGCAATCGGGTAATGCTTTTCCGCACTGGCGGAAGGAAGAATATTTGCCGTCATTTCTTTGCCGTCAAGGTATTCGCCAACCTGATTTGTCAGTTCGTCGATGCCCTCTTTGCCGGCGCCGGAAACGGCCTGATAAGTGGAAACAATAATGCGTTTAATCCTTGCCAGGTCATAAATAGGCTTTAATGCCATAAGCATAATAATTGTGGAGCAGTTAGGGTTAGCAATAATGCCCTTGTGTTTTAAAATTGCTTCCGGGTTAACTTCCGGAACAATCAGAGGCACTTCCGGGTCCATACGGAAAGCACTGGAATTATCAATTACCACCGCGCCTGCTTTAACGGCGCTCGGGGCAAACTCTTTGGAAATACTTCCGCCTGCAAACAGGGCAATATCAATACCGGCAAAAGAATCGTGCGTTGCTTCCTGCACGGTGTAATCCTTGCCCATGAAGTTTATAATTTTGCCTGCGCTGC
>ERZ779874.4126-NODE-4126-length-10220-cov-3.200000_pt1 | contig 10220 bp, 9 predicted proteins | sample MGYA00511031_ERZ779874 | MGnify/ENA primary metagenome ERZ779874 (study PRJEB29588, sample SAMEA2156850) | human gut metagenome | biome: human gut; feature: human-associated habitat; material: faeces | place: Denmark | collected 2008/2010 ...
TTTGGGGAAAGCGGCGGAGAAATCCCATCCGTCCGCGCCTATCTCAAAGAAGCAAAGCAGAACCGCCGAGGGTACTGTTAAGCCGCCCGAAGAACGCCCCTCTGTTCGTGAAGAACTGCGGGAAATCCGGGAGAGCAGGCAGAAAGAGGCGGCAGAGCCGAGCATTTCCGAACCCACCCCGGCAAAAGAGCCGAAAAAGCAGCCGGATCTTCCGTTTCACATCCAAAACAGAGTGTATCGGTTACATTCAGGGAGGCAAGAAGTGAGCAGGCACCCCTCGCAAAATATTCGGCACTGCCGGCTGCATAGCGGACCGGAAGCTCGAGTACGAGGTCTGCTCCGCCAAGCAGAGCCATCCTGGTGCGGGAAAATTTATCAAGAACGGCAGGTTCGCCTCTCTGGACAAAATCTCCGGACATCACGATCAGGGCAAAGTCTGCACTGGTACGGCGTTTCGCCTCCGCGATCTGCCAGGCATGGCCGTTGTGGAAAGGGTTGTATTCGGCAATAATGCTGATGGTTTTCATGGTAACATCGCTCCTTGGACTTATGATTGCTAACTATAGCATGAAGCAGTACAGAGGTAAAGAGATAAAAAAACAATGGTAAAACAATATTTGTGAAAATTTTATGGCAAAGAGGGGGAGGATCAGGGTTTGTTTGTAAAAAGATACATATTTCTGGTTGAAAATACCACAATCAGGCGATATAATGAAAGCAAACGCAGTCTGTAACGAAACGGACAGTCAGGCACAGTGAAATTACAGACTGTGAATGGAAATGAATTATACTGAAAGGAGTCAGAAATCATGGGATTTATTGACGTAATCAAAGAAAGAGCAAAAGCAGCAAACAAAACGATCGTATTACCGGAAACCGAGGATCGCAGAACATATGAAGCAGCAGCACAGATCCTGAAAGAGGGAATCGCAAAGATCATTCTGGTCGGAAGCGAAGAAGCAGTGAAAAAAGGAAGTGAAGGACTGGATCTGACAGGAGCCGTAGTTGTTGACCCGGCTACTTCCGACAGAACACAGGCTTACATCGACAAGCTGGTTGAGCTGCGTCAGAAAAAAGGCATGACACCGGAACAGGCAAAAGAAATCCTGTTAAACCAGTATCTGTACTATGGTGTAATGATGGTAAAAATGGGCGATGCAGACGGTATGGTATCCGGAGCATGCCATTCTACCGCTGATACACTGCGTCCATGTCTGCAGATCCTGAAAACAAAACCAGGTACAAAACTGGTATCCGCATTCTTCCTGATGGTCGTTCCGAATTGCGAATACGGTGCAGACGGTACCTTTATCTTTGCAGATTCCGGTCTGAACCAGAACCCGAATCCGGAAGAACTGGCTGCAATCGCAGGATCTTCTGCAGATTCTTTCGAACTGCTGGTAGAGAAAGAGCCGATCGTAGCAATGCTTTCTCATTCTACAAAAGGCAGTGCAAAACATGCAGATGTTGATAAAGTCGTAGAAGCTACCAGACTTGCAAAAGAGCAGTATCCGGATCTGAAACTGGACGGAGAGTTCCAGCTGGATGCAGCAATCGTTCCGAGCGTAGGAGCTTCCAAAGCACCGGGCAGCGACATCGCAGGCAAAGCAAACGTACTGATCTTCCCGGATCTGGATGCAGGAAACATCGGATACAAACTGACACAGAGACTGGCAAAAGCAGAAGCTTACGGACCAATCACACAGGGTATCGCAGCACCGGTCAATGACCTGTCCAGAGGATGTTCTGCAGAAGACATCGTAGGTGTTGTAGCGATCACAGCCGTACAGTGTCTGGCTAAATAATAAGATTTACATATCAGGAGGATGTTAAAATGAACGTATTAGTTATCAACTGCGGAAGTTCATCTCTGAAGTATCAGCTGATCAATTCGGATACAGAAGATGTTCTGGCAAAAGGTCTCTGCGAGAGAATCGGTATTGACGGAAGACTGGTTTACCAGAAAGCCGGATGCGACAAGGAGATCACAGAGGCAGCCATGCCAACACATAAAGAAGCGATCCAGATGGTGCTGGATGCACTGGTAAACGACAAAACAGGTGCGATCAAGAGCCTGTCAGAAGTAAATGCAGTCGGTCACCGTATCGTACACGGCGGCGAGAAATTTGCTTCTTCCGTTGTGATCACAGACGAGGTTCTGGAAGCAGTTGCACAGTGTAACGACCTTGCACCGCTGCACAACCCGGCAAACCTGATCGGTATCAATGCATGTAAAGAGCTGATGCCAGGCGTACCGATGGTAGCTGTATTTGATACCGCTTTCCATCAGACTATGCCGGAAAAAGCATATCTGTATGGTCTGCCATATGAATATTATGAGAACTACAAAGTGAGAAGATATGGTTTCCACGGAACCTCTCACAGCTTTGTATCCAAAGAAACAGCAAGATTCCTCGGTATGGATCTGGAAAACTCTAAGATCATCGTATGCCACCTTGGAAACGGTGCATCCATCAGTGCCGTAAAAGACGGCAAGTGCGTAGATACTTCCATGGGTCTGACTCCGCTGGAAGGTCTGGTAATGGGTACACGTTCCGGTGATATCGATCCGGCGATCATGGAATACATTGCAAAGAAAGAAGACCTGGACATCGCAGGTGTTATGAACGTTCTGAATAAAAAATCCGGTCTGGAAGGTATTTCCGGACTGTCAAGTGATTTCCGTGACCTGACAGCAGGTGCAAAAGAAGGCAACAAACGTGCGATCGCAGCAATCGAAGTATTCTGCTATCGCGTGGCAAAATATGTTGGTTCTTATGTAGCAGCTATGAATGGTGTAGATGCGATCGCATTTACAGCAGGTATCGGTGAGAACGTAGGTCTTGTACGTGAAAAAGTCTGCAGCTACCTGGGTTACCTTGGCATCACTCTGGATGCAGAAGCAAATGCAAAGAGCGGTGACAACTGCGTGATCTCTGCTGCTGACTCCAAAGTAAAAGTAGCGGTTATCCCGACAAACGAAGAGCTGGCTATCTGCCGCGAGACCGTTGCTCTGGTATAATTGTGGGAGTACGGAATCATTCGTATACATCAATGAGTGGCAAAATTTATTTTTGACACCCACATCATCTTATATTTTTAATAGAAGAAACTGCTGCAAAGAGATTTGCGGCAGTTTCTTATTGCCTGGACTGACAGGATCGCGTGCCGGGTCTTACATGCGTTCGACCTGAAACAAAAAAATGGGTTGACAAATGCCAGATGCACGGATATAATAGTTTAGGCGTGGATAGGAGGATATTATGCAGATCGCTTTAAACGATGTACTGAAAGACGATGGAAAGATACTGCGGGTAGATGCAGACTTCGGTCCGGATACATTTGAGATGAAGCTCGGCAAGTATCCGATTACCCGAAAGACTCCGGTTTCACTGGTTCTCACGAACAAAGGAAAGCGGAATCTGTTAATACAGGGCAGGATGGATCTTACGATTCTGATTCCCTGCGGACGTTGCCTGGAGGAAGTTCCGGTAGAGTTTGAGCTTGATTTTGAGAAGAAAATCGACATGAATCTTACCGAAGAAGAACGACGGGAAGCGCTCGATGAATGCGCGTATATACATGGATATGACCTGGATGTGGATGAGCTGGTCTACAGCGAGATTCTGGTGAACTGGCCGCTTCGTGTGCTGTGCAAAGAGGACTGTAAAGGAATCTGCAGTATATGCGGTAAGAATCTGAATCATGGGACCTGCGACTGTGATCATACAGATTTAGATCCCAGAATGGCACAGATCCGTGATATCTTCAATAAATTTAAGGAGGTGTAAGCCATGTCAATCTGTCCAAAGAATAAATCTTCCAAAGGAAGAAGAGACAAGAGAAGAGCAAACTGGAAAATGACTGCTCCGAATCTGGTAAAATGCAGCAAATGTGGTGAACTGATGATGTCTCACAGAGTTTGCAAAAACTGCGGAACATATAACAAAAAAGAAATCGTTGCAGTTGAAGACTAATTGCATAAATGCTATAGAATCAGGGATTGAACAATTTGATATTGTTTGGTCCCTGATTTTTTATGAAAGGATCTGCAAAAATTTTAGGTTGATTTTTATATCGCACTCTAGTATATTAGGAATTGCAACAGGAGGAAAAACTATGCAGGATATGGTCAGGGTGGTTGTAGATGCCATGGGCGGAGACAACGCACCCGGAGAAATCGTCAAAGGTGCCGTAGAAGCACTGAACGCCAGAGAAGATATTTTTATCTACCTGACGGGAAGAAAGCCGGTGATCGAAGCCGAGCTTTCAAAATACACCTTTCCAAAAGAAAGGCTGGAGATCGTGCATACCGAAGAAGTGATCGAAACGGCCGAACCGCCTGTCATGGCAATTCGCAGGAAAAAAGATTCTTCGATCGTAAAAGGTATGAATATGGTTAAGCAGAAAGAAGCAGATGCGTTTGTTTCTGCAGGAAGCAGCGGAGCGATCCTTGTAGGAGGTCAGGTGATCGTTGGCAGGATCAAAGGAATTGAAAGACCGCCGCTGGCACCGCTTATTCCGACAAAGAACGGAGTTTCTCTCCTGATCGACTGTGGGGCAAACGTGGATGCCAGACCTTCCCATCTGGTGCAGTTTGCAAAGATCGGTTCCATCTACATGGAAAATGTTATGGGAGTCAAAAATCCGAGAGTCGGGCTGGTCAACATCGGTGCGGAAGAGGAAAAGGGCAATGCACTTGTAAAAGAGACGTTTCCATTGCTCAAAGAATGCAAAGAGCTCAATTTTATCGGAAGTGTGGAGGCACGCGACATTCCGCAGGGAGTGTGCGATGTGATCGTCTGTGAGGCGTTCGTGGGAAACGTGATCCTGAAACTTTACGAAGGTGTCGGTGCAACTCTGATCAGTAAAGTCAAGCAGGGCATGATGACAAGCCTGCGTTCCAAAATCGGTGCATTACTGGTAAAACCTGCATTGAAAGAAACGCTCAAATCTTTTGATGCCAGCCAGTATGGCGGAGCACCGCTTTTAGGTTTGAACGGACTGGTCGTAAAGACACACGGAAGTTCAAAGGCAGTGGAAGTGAAAAATTCCATCCTTCAGTGTGTCCAGTTCACAAAACAGGAGATCAATCAGAAAATCAGAGAAAATATTATAAAAGAAGACCAAAAAGGATAAGAGAGGTATTTTATTATGGAATTTGAAAAGTTAGCAAAAATCATCGCAGAAGTGTTAAACGTAGATGCAAACGAAATTACGCTGGATACCACCTTTGTAGATGAACTTGGTGCAGATTCCCTGGATGTTTTCCAGATTATCATGGGGATTGAAGAAGAATTCGATATCGAGATTCCAAATGAAGAAGCAGAAAAGATCGTTTCTGTCGGTGATGCAGTAGAAGCAATCAAAAGTGCATTAAATTAAAAGGGGTCTGACGATAACGACAGATGGGAAGGTGCTGCAAGTCAGCACCTTCTGTATATCCGACTGAAACAGAAAGCGAGGAACAAGATGAAACAGACAAAAGATTTAAAAGAGCTGGAAGGAAAGATTGGCTATACCTTCAAAGATAAGACCTTGTTTAAGCAGGCTCTCACACACAGTTCTTATGCAAACGAACACAGGCACGAAGGACTCAAAGACAATGAACGTCTGGAGTTTCTTGGCGATGCGGTTCTGGAGATCATCAGCAGTGAGTATTTATTTTACAATTACCCGGATATGGCTGAGGGCGAAATGACAAAACTCCGTGCCAGCATTGTATGTGAACCAACGCTGGCACTGTGTACGCACGAGATCAGCCTCGGAAGCTATCTTTTCCTTGGCAAGGGAGAAGAGCGGACAGGCGGAAGAAACCGGGATTCTATCGTATCTGATGCTATGGAGAGTGTAATAGGAGCTATCTATCTGGATGGTGGTTTTGCTAGTGCAAAGGAGTTTATCCATAAATTTATTCTAAAGGATATCGAACATAAAAAACTCTTTTATGATAGCAAGACTATTCTGCAGGAGATCGTGCAGAGTGACTATAAAGGCAAAGAGATCGAGTATGTGCTGACAGGAGAGATCGGACCGGATCATGACAAGAAATTTGTGGTAAGTCTGGTAGTGGGAGACAAGACACTGGGCGAAGGAACGGGAAGGACCAAGAAAGCCGCAGAGCAGGAAGCCGCTTACCGTGCCATTATCAAACTGAAAGGAAATGCCTGAGACATGTATTTAAAGAGTCTTGAGATCCAGGGATTCAAATCATTTGCAAACAAGATTGATTTTAAATTTCATAATGGTATTACCGGGATCGTAGGGCCAAACGGAAGCGGAAAGAGCAACGTAGGAGATGCGGTTCGCTGGGTACTTGGTGAGCAGAGTGCCAGACAGCTGCGAGGAAGCAACATGCAGGATGTGATTTTTTCCGGTACGGAAAATCGAAAACCGCTCGGCTTTGCGTCGGTTTCGATCACACTGGACAACGCCGACCACAAACTGCCGGTGGATTATGAGGAAGTGACGGTCAGCCGCCGCGTCTACCGCTCTGGCGAGAGCGAATATCGTTTAAACGGAACTTCCTGCCGTCTGAAAGATATTCAGGAGATTTTCTACGACACCGGTATCGGAAAAGAGGGTTACTCCATCATCGGCCAGGGACAGATTGAAAAGATCTTAAGCGGCAGACCGGAAGATCGAAGAGAATTGTTTGATGAGGCAGCCGGGATTGTCAAGTTCAAACGAAGAAAAGCGGCAGCCGTGAAAAAGCTGGAGGATGAAAGAGCGAACCTTGTCCGCGTAAACGATATTCTCTCGGAACTTCAGCGTCAGCTGGTTCCGCTTCAGCATCAGGCAGAACAGGCAAAGATCTACCTGAAGAAAAAAGAAGAATTAAAAAAGATCGATCTGCATCTATTTCTGCTGGAAATGGAGCAGCGGAAAGCAGAACTTGCGAATCTGGATGAAAAACAAAAGATTGCCGAAGAACAGCTTTCTGATATAAAGAAAGAATACGAGACGATCCGCATCCATTATGAAACAGAAGAAAAAGCGATCGAGGAGCTGGAAGAGCGGATCGAGCAGATCCGGGAACAGGAGCGGCAAAGTCAGTTGCTCCACCAGCAGCTCACCGGTCAGATCGAAGTCCTGAAAGAGCAGATCCGGGCACAGGAGGATCAGGAAGTCCGCTTAAAAGAGCGAAAGAGCGTGATCGAGAGCGAACTTTCCAGAAAAGAAAAACAGAGAAAAGCGGAAGAACAGGCGTTTTTGCTTGCAAAGGAAAAACAGGAGCAGGTTTCTTTGACGGAAGCGGACTGTTGCCTGGAAGCGGATGCGACGACGGCGATGCTCTCCCATCTGGAAATGCAGATCGAGGACGGGAAAAATGAAATCATTTCACTTTTGAATCAGCGTGCTTCGGTGAAAGGAAATGTTCAGCGATACGATACCATGCAGGAACAGATGCAGATCCGAAAAGCAGAAGTAACCGGAAAGCTCCTGCGGATCGGTAGCGAAGATGCCAGATGGCAGGAGACGCTTCAGGAATATCAGACTGCCTACGAAACGGTATCGGAAGAGATTGAAAAACAGATCCGGAAAAGCAAAGAGCAGGAAGATAAGATTGAACAGCTCCAGCAGAAACTGGCAGGGCAGAACCGGGAACTGGAACAGAAACAGTCTTTCTATCACCGGGAGAAATCAAGGCTTGAGACACTGAGCAATTTAACAGAACGCTATGATGGATACGGAAACAGTATCCGGAAGGTGATGGAGCAGAAAGACAAAAATCCGGGGATCCTCGGCGTTGTAGCCGATCTGATCAAAGTAGAATCTTCTTATGAGACGGCGATCGAAACGGCACTTGGCGGCAGTATCCAGAATATTGTGACGGTCAGGGAAGAGACCGCAAAACGCATGATCGAATTTCTGAAACGTGGCAAATATGGCCGGGCTACCTTCCTTCCGCTGACTGCCATCGGAAGAAAAGGAAATGCAGGAAACAAAGATGCCGTGAAAGAGCCGGGGATTTTGGGCGTTGCGAGCACTCTGGTCCGGACAGAAGAGAAATACCGTGCACTGGTGGAATACCTTCTTGGCAGGACACTTGTCGCAGACAATATGGATCATGCGATCGCAGCTGCCAGGAAATATCACCATTCTCTGCGGATCGTTACGCTGGAAGGAGAGTCTTTAAGTCCGGGCGGTTCCATGACAGGTGGTGCCTACCGCAACAGCAGCAATCTTCTGGGACGCAGAAGAGAAGTTGAAGAGCTGCAAAAGAAAGTACAGGCACTGGAAAAAGAATGGAAAGAATTGCAGCTGGAAGTCGATGAAAACCGAAAAAAAAGGAATGAACATCGCGAAACAGTTGTAATTCTGAATGAAAAGCTTCAGAAAGCCTATGTTTCTCAGAATACGGCACGCATGGAGATCCGCCAGATGGAAGAAAAACGGGAAGAATCCAAAGAAGAGCTGACAAGGCTTCAGGAAGAATCTGCCCAGTTAGACGGCGAATTAAAGCAGATCAGCCGGGAAAAAGAACAGATCGAAGAAGCTGTGAAAGAGTCTGAAAAAAGAGAAGCACAGCTGCAGGAACAGATCCTGGGATGGCAGAAAGAACAGGAAGTCCAGAGGGCGGAGCTGGAGCAGCAGAACGCCCGCATTGAAAAGCTGCATCTGGAGCTTGCAAATGCCGGACAGAAAGAAGAATTTGCAGGGCAGAATCTCAAACGTATCGAAAAAGAAATCCGAAATCTAAGGGAAGAAGAAAAAGAGATCGGGCAGAAAAAGCGGGAAAGTCTGGATGTCATTGCAGAAAAAGAAGCACAGATCCGGCAGATTGAAAGCCGCATTGCAGGTACGAAAGACCATGGACGCGATCATGGCAGGCAGCTGCAGAAGCTTCAGGCACAAAAAGAAGAGAAAAGTGCGGCACAGAAAACCTTTTTTACAAGGCGGGAGGAGCTTTCCGGGCAGATCGCAGATCTGGACAAAGAAAACTTCCGGCTTGCATCCATGCAGGAAAAGCTTGAAAGTCAAAAAGAAGAGCGGATCAGTCAGATCTGGGATGAATATCAGGTGACACCTTCGGAAGCTGCTGCGTTCCGGAACGAAAACGGCATGGATCAGAAGCAGACCAGAAAACGGATCGAGGAGATCAAAGCAGCGATCCGCCAGATGGGCAACATCAACGTCAATGCGATCGAAGATTACAAAGAGATGTCACAGCGGCATGGATTTCTTCAGAATCAGCACGATGATCTCATCAAAGCAGAGAAAGCTTTAGAAGAGATCATTCTGGAGCTGGATGAAGGGATGCGGAAGCAGTTCCGGGAGAATTTTGCCAGGATCCAGGTGGAATTTGACAAAGCTTTTCGTGAATTGTTCGGAGGCGGCAAAGGAACGCTGGAGCTTGTGGATGATGAAGATATTCTGGAGGCAGGCATCCGGATCATCTCTCAGCCGCCGGGCAAAAAACTGCAGAATATGATGCAGCTCTCCGGAGGCGAGAAGGCCTTAACGGCGATCGCCCTGCTTTTTGCTATCCAGCACCTCAAACCGTCCCCGTTCTGTCTTTTGGATGAGATCGAGGCGGCACTGGATGAGGCGAATGTCAGCCGCTATGCAAATTATCTGCACAAGTTGACAAAAAATACACAATTTATTATTATTACACACAGACGCGGAACGATGGCAGCGGCCGACCGGCTGTATGGCATCACGATGCAGGAAAAAGGAATCTCTGCACTGGTATCGGTAAATCTGATCGAAGAGGCACTGGATCAGTGAGAAAGGAAAGAAGATGGGTGAGAAAAAAGGATTTTTTAAGCGCCTGGTAGAAGGACTGACCAAGACAAGAAACAATATCGTTTCCGGTATTGATTCTATTTTCAGCGGATTTTCCGCAATAGATGAGGATTTTTATGAGGAGATCGAAGAAATCCTCATCATGGGAGATCTCGGGATCAATGCGACAACCGCGATCATAGAAGATCTGAAACAGAAGGTGAAAGAGCAGCACATCAAAGAGCCTTCTGCCTGCAAACAGCTTCTGATCGACAGCATCAAAGCCCAGATGAATGTCGGTGAGACGGCGTACGAGTTTGAAAACCGTCAGTCCGTTGTTCTGGTGATCGGAGTCAACGGTGTCGGTAAGACAACCAGCATCGGAAAACTGGCAGGAAAATTAAAAGACCAGGGCAAGAAGGTTATCCTTGCAGCAGCCGATACTTTCCGCGCAGCAGCAGGAGAGCAGCTTACTGAGTGGGCGAACC
>ERZ779874.4127-NODE-4127-length-10218-cov-3.694382_pt1 | contig 10218 bp, 11 predicted proteins | sample MGYA00511031_ERZ779874 | MGnify/ENA primary metagenome ERZ779874 (study PRJEB29588, sample SAMEA2156850) | human gut metagenome | biome: human gut; feature: human-associated habitat; material: faeces | place: Denmark | collected 2008/2010 ...
GCATGTTGATGGGGATCAGCAGCTTCTCGCCGGCCTTGGCGGAGACAGAGCCCTTGCGCAGAATCATGGCGTCCGTATCGATATAGTTGTGGATCGTCGTAAACTCATCGACAGGAGTAAGCCCCATACCAGACAGAATCACATCCACCATTGCTTTGCGGTTGAGTACGGCGAACTTCTGCGTCAGCTTCATGTCGTGAATGTAGTCGTCAAAAAGTGCGCCTTCCACATAGGCAAGATCCTTGGGAATGCTCAAATCGTGCTCACGCTTGAGAGCCGTGATCGTCTTTTGAATCTCCTTGAACCGGCCCTCCGCCTTCATCTGATCGATCGTAGCCTTGATCTGATAGTGTGCGCCACCCCAAAGAGCACGGCGGCCCTCGTCCTGATAGAAGTTTGCAACCTCAGTCCCAAGATGCCGGCTGCCGGAGTGGACTACCAGAAACAGCCGCCCATCTTCCGCACGATCCACCTCGATGAAGTGGTTTCCGCCGCCAAGGGAGCCGATGCTTCTCATCGCGCGATTGAGGTTGACTTGATCTGCGCAACACAGCTGAGACAGATCGAGTTCCGCATTCAACGCATGGATCTCGTCTCTCACCTCTCGACCGTAGGGAATCTCCTTCCGAATCAGCGCGTCCAAACGCTCGAAATCAATCTCACGCTCGGACAATTCCACCGTTTCCATGCCGCAGCCGATATCAACGCCGACCATGCCTGGAACGATTTTGTCCCGAATGGTCATGGTGGTACCAATCGTACAGCCCTTGCCAGCGTGGACATCAGGCATAACGCGGATCTTGCAGCCCGCGAATTCCTTTTGATCACAGACCGACTGGATCTGGGCGCGGGCTGCATCTTCCAGTACAGGGGTATAGCAGAAAGCGGTATTATATAATCCTTCTATCTTTACCATAGCGATTTCCTTTCTTCTTACTTCCTATTTTACGGATAGGCTCCGTTAATTGCAACAGCTCTCTTGGTTGCAAAAAAGGAGGCAATAGCCGATCTGCTATCACCTCCTGCAGTACACACTTATGCCACAATTGCCGCATACCGCTCCGAGCCTAGGACATCCATCATCAAAGCGAAGGGAGACAGGATGCCTGACTTCAACATGGAAAAGATACGGGCATTGCAGCCGGATACCAACGCGACACCTTGATCGTTGACACTGACAGGCTGCTGCCGATTACGGCTATTCACATTCCAGAACACCAGATCGGGCAACCGATATCCATGCTCCGAGAAGAGCTTCTGCGCATACTCAAAGTTCGTCAGAGAGCAATCTTCGGTGCAGTAATCAAACTCCATGTCCGAAATGATGAAGATCTTTGAGGGCATCTCTTCCTGCGGGACATGGTTTTTCACCGCAGCTTTCAAAACAAGCTCGAACACGCGCTGGATATTCGTGTTGGCCACTTCATTGAACTGATGGCAGTACCGCACCTTTTCAAGGATATCCTTTCCTTCGATCTCCACCAAGCGGGGATTCTCTGAGAAAGTGATGAAGTGGTTATGAAACGCTCCCGTATTTCGCTCGGCATAATAAATGCCCAGGGAGAGCGCGACCGTGGCAGGGATGGGATCTGAGCCGCCATACATGGAGCCAGAGCCGTCAATGACAACCAACGCATTCTCTCCGCCTGTGAAATCTTCCTGAGCGTTCCAGGTGACATCAATCGCTTTCCGCTCTTCTGTTCTAATGTCCCTTTTGAATAACGGAGCGATTATCTCATAAGGGGTTAGAGTGCCCGTATGGATCTGCTCGACTCCTTCTGTCACTCGGTTCATAAAAGCTGTGTAGCGTTCGCCGTCATTACGCAGGAATGCCTTCCGGTACTTGAGCATTGCTTTGGAAGGCTGTTTGGCATAGTCGAAGGCATAGTCCTTCTCGCGGAGGTTATTTTCAATGATGCTGATCTTCGCCCGCAGTGCGCTAAGGGTTTTGCGGTACTGTGCATCGTTCATACCCAGCGAACGGGCGATATGCTTTGCCTGCCGAATCACGTCATCGTTGGAGGCATTGGCAGATGGGAGCCACTTGGCCAAAAGGGATGCCGATTCGCCCGCCTCCAGCGCTTTGCAATCGGCTTCGAGTTGCTTTTTGATATACGCAAGAGCCTCCCTCTCACATTTGGTACCCATCAGGGCAAGGAGATCGTCATAGCGTCCATACTCTGCAATGTAGGGGATGTTCTTTTCCACCGACTGAGGCTCATTGTGCGCAAGCCACCTGAGGATGGTGCGGAAGACGCGGCGCTCCCCGATACCGCCACGGATATCTCTTGCGAAAAACAGCGTTTTCATGGCGAGATCAGCATTCTCTGCGTATGCGCGGAGGAATCGATTTGTGATCTCCTCGTCACTCTCCCGTCGGAGTGCGCCGATGGTCGCAAACAGATCCAAACACTCAGATTGGGTGGATTGATATGTAACCGCTCCGTTTTCCGTATGGGTCAGATTCGCTTCGTTCTTTAGATACTGCAGCATGATGATCCCTCCTAACGCAATCGCAATATAATAAGACAAGGCCCGGTTCCAAAAGGAACTGTAAATTTCAGCGTAGTAACGCCGTGGTCAAAACTTCCCTGACAAGAGGCTTTTTGCTGTACGGGCCTTTCACAAGATGCCATCATGGTCACAAGATAGTTACGATTACTGTCGGATGCATGTTGTGTTGCTGTTGGCATCTTTCTCTGTAAAACAAGGCACCATATGAAGTGGGAATCGAACCCACGAACGACGGGTATGAACCGCCTGCTTTCACCATCTTAGCTATTCTGATCGTTTGCTGTTGGTGCCTTTCCTTGGAAATGCAGCGGTCTGGCATTGTAAAACTCAAACGGTTTTGGCTACGAGGCCTGGCGTCAGAAGTCTTACAGTACTGCCAGCCGCTACATCTTACAAGACGCCGCTGGTTATCATCACAAAGGGACTTTCACCCTTTATCGTCCGGCCTGAAGCCGCATGCTCCATAAGTGAGCTAATGTTGATAGTGTGGATTGCTGTTGGCGTCTTTCACAAAGCGCATTCATGTTCCAACTTCGCCGGAAAGCTCATCGGAAGTAGCCTCTATGATTAAAAGTCATATGCTTCGTAGTGTTGCTGTCTGCGCTTTTCTTGACCTAAGGATACCCTCTGGATCAGGAAAAATCACGGAAAAAAAGTTGCGAACTCATCAGGTGGGCATAGAAGGGATTCTCCATTTTGGAAGAATATCAATGTAGTCTGATGCTCTTCCGAAAAGTGTTGATTTTTTTCGCAGTCTGAACATAATCATAGTAAGACACTTTGTGTCGAGTATTCGGTATTGATAGGATTGCTTTGATGCTGTCCGTTCTTTTGGACATCTAACAATCTAAAGTGATACTATCTGGCGAAGAGGAGGTGGAGTGCATGGCATACAGCGAGTTGGTCAAAAGCTTTGAACGGATCCGGAACTATATGCGCGAGTTCTATGTCTATGGATTTAAGAGCCGTGATGAGTATGGAATGAAGAGCGCCAGGAGCTATGACAACGAACGGCGCAGAATTGAAAGCTGGCTGGGCGACTACATGTCTTTTCATCAAGAGTCATCCGGAAAGAAAGTATTTCTCTCTATGGATAGCCGGAGAGTTCCCTGCAATCCGCTTTATAAGGCATTCAAAGCGAAGAGCTTCACGGATAAGGACATTACTCTCCACTTCTATATTATGGATCTTCTTGCGGATGGCAGTGCGCTATCTTCCAAGGAGATTGTTGACCGGATCAACGATGACTACCTCTCACATTTCAACGGAGACTTCTCCCTGGATGAGTCCACCGTGCGGAAGAAACTCAAGGAATATGAAGATATCGGTTTATTGCAGTCGGAGAAAATCGGGCGTGAAGTCATCTACCGGAGGACTGACAATGCTGAAATCGACTTGGATTCCTGGGCGGATGCGCTTGCCTATTATTCAGAAGCAGATCCTCTTGGTGTCGTAGGTTCCTTCCTTTTGGATAAGCTGAAACACACAAAGGACATCTTTCGCTTCAAGCACCATTACATTCTGCACGCGCTTGATAGCGATATTCTGTGTGATCTGCTGCTGGCGATCAACGAGCGCCGAGCAGTGGAGCTCTCTATCTGCAGCTTGCGCAATGGGCGCGACTACCAACGAACTGTCTGCCCGCTAAAGATCTACAGCAGCACGCAATCCGGCAGGCAATATCTCCTCGGCTACCACTACCGTGGCAGGCACCTGATATTCTTCCGCTTGGACGCGATCAAGAAAGTCACAGCCGGAAGCGTTGAAAAGCAGTACGAAAAGTACTTAGGTTTCCAGCAGAAATTCGATGAGCATCTCTGGGGCGTTTCGACTGGCCCGGACTATAACCTGGATCATATTGAGATGACGATCCACTTCGGTCCCGGTGAGGAATTCATTCTTCATCGACTGGATCGCGAAAAGCGCCACGGCCGCATAGAGCTCTTGGACGATCAGACCTGCCGTTTTATCGCCGATGTTTATGACGCTTCGGAGATGCTGCCGTGGATTCGAACCTTCATCGGTCGCATAGTAGACCTTCAATGCAGCAACAAATTTGTTGTTAAAACCTTCAATGATGATCTCAGGCACATGGAAGCCATTTATGGGGGTGAGACAGATGCTGTTTAGTGAGATCTACGGCAGCTACTTCAATGTCGTTGCCGCTGTATTGTCCGAGGCTGCGGAAAATACACTGACAACTGGCAAACTGACTGCTATCGTGCAGGAAAAAGCGTTTGCGGAAAGTGTACTGTCCATTCCTGCCGCCTTGCAGTCCGGAGCATGGCCGTTACTGGACAGCGGCTACCATACGGTGCTGCGAGGAAAGCCGACAATGCCTTTAACCACTTTGCAAAAGCGATGGCTGAAGGCCCTTCTCTCAGATCCGAGGATCGCTTTATTCGATCCAGACATGAGAGGTCTCGAAGACGTGGAACCGTTATATACCCAGGATACCTTCGTCCGGTTTGACCAGTACGCAGACGGAGATCCCTATTCCGATCCCAATTATGTTCATTGCTTTCGCATGGTATTGCGAGCGATCCATGAGAATCGGAAGATGCGAATTCGATTCCACGGACATACTGGAGTCCGCCATTCTTTTGTCTGCAATCCGTACCGCTTGGAGTATTCGGAGAAGGACGATAAATTCCGGATCTTAGTGACGGGGATGCGGAGGACGAACACGATCAACATGGCCCGTATTCGTTCCTGCGAGCTGCTGGAAGAATATAACCCAGGCGCTGTGACCGTGCCGAAAGGACGCCTCAAAGCACTTACGCTACTTCTCCATGATGAGCGCAATGGCTTGGAGCGTGTCCTATTGCATTTCTCCCATTTTGAAAAGGAGACGCAGAAGCTGGACGAGCGGCTATATCGAATCACACTCCGATATGACCAAGATGATGAAACAGAGTTGCTGATCCGCGTATTGTCCTTCGGGCCAGTCCTTGAGGTCGTGGCACCCATTACGTTTCGGCAACTCATGAGAAATCGAATTCAAAAGCAGGCATTGTATGCAGCCAGAGGATTCAGTCAATAACAGAAAAATGAGGGCTTTCACTACATGTGTGAAAGCCCTCAACAATTTAATGATACAGTAATTGCGCAGAGATGTCAATCTGGTCTTGCACATTCGCGCCACATTTCATTGTAATGACCAGTTTTTTGAAAGATAAGTTGTGTCTTTCCTGCATTGATTTTTTGCCTATCCTATGCTATCTTATAGATACAGAAAGGGTGAGTCCAATGTACAGCTAACTCCCTCTCAACTCAAGAAAGCGAGGTTAAATTGATGTTAGATACTAAGAACGAAAGATGAGCCTTGACTGCTTTTGCTGGTGGTCAAGGCTCATCTTTTTCGTGTAAATCACAAGTCCCGAAAGGGGCTTTTTTTGTTTGCAGGTAATTTGATAATCATCTGTATTCAAGGTGCCAATAGGGATAATTCGCATTGTCCGTTCTTTTGGACACCGACAGCTCTATGATGATTACAATCGAACGAAAGAAGGAGCAATTGCCGTGGAGTACACTCCAGCGCAATTACAAAAGGTCGAAACAGCCCTGACTCTAACATAGCAGATTTAATCTGTGCAAGACGCACTCAATGGCGTTTAGAGCGCAGGATTCCATAAAATGCAAAAATGCAAAAAGCTATATAGAGGACTGGACATGCGCATTTTGACCTGTTATAATAATATAATGCATCCGGGTATAGCGAAGTTGGTATCGCGCCTGGTTTGGGACCAGGAGACCGTGCGTTCGAGTCGCACTACTCGGACCAACGAAAAAAGGGACTCTGAAATTGCTGATTTCAGAGTCCCTTTTCCTTGTTCAATGTCTACTGTGATGTTGGATCTAAATCCGTCGAATTCGACGGGTTTAGGCAGTTAGCCAGATCCGATTCATAATCACCAGGCACTACCGCACTCGGCGAGTGAATGACATTAACCTGCACATTGATACTTGCGTTCATAAAAACGCCGATCTTTTCAGCCGCACCTCGCTTCATTTGTTCTGTCACATGCGTGTAAGTGTCCAGCGTAAATGCGGCACTATAGTGGCCGAGCATGCCGGCGACCGTCTTTGCGTCTACGCCGCTCTGGATTGCTAAGGTCGAAAATGTATGTCTCAAATCATGAAAGCGAACGCTTTCCTCCACTCCGGCAGCAGTCAGCATTTGTTTGTGTAGATGGCGAAGGGAATCCGGACTCCAGTAACCATTGGTTCTTGGGCACCAGAACATAAGAGGACTATCCGGATGCTTGTTGTGCTCTTCTATGAGCAAAGCAACCGTATTCTCCGGAAGGGCTATTGTCCGAATCGAATTCTCGGTTTTCGGCACAGTAACGCGTAGCTCTCCACCAGAGCGGGTGAGCTGCTTGTTAACCGTCAGCATTCGTGTTTCAGGATTCAAGTCAGCCCACTCCAGGCCAAGCAATTCTCCCCGTCGAAGCCCACTTGTCAATTCCAAATAGAAAAGCGCATAGACCCCAAGTCGCTTCGCCTCATCCAGATATGCACCAATCTTATCCTGCGGCAGGACATGCATTTCCTTCTTTTCACGCTTTGGAATTTTGCAGTTATCGCAAGGGTTGAAGGGAATAATCCGCTCCTTAACTGCTTGTTTTAGAGCGCCACTCAATACCGCGTGAATGTGCTTCACGGTGCTTGCAGACAATGGCTCATATTTCCGATTTCCATGGTTATCCAAGCGGCCCTGTGTGTGGAGTTCATTGTAGAATCGCTGAATCTGGATCGAGCTGAGCTTTGAAAGCTGGATATGACCCAAAACCGGGATAATGTGGTTCTCGATCATGCTCCTATAGCCGTCTTCTGAACTGGGGCGAAGATTTGGCTTGGTGTAAGAATCAAACCAAAGCCGAATCCAAACAGAAAGGGGCTGTGAATCATAACCTTTACCTTTCCGATAATAGGGACCTGTATCCTGCTGGATGGCTCGTGCCAGCTTCGCTGCGCATTCTTTCCGTGTCTTTGCGAAGACGCCCTTTTGAATACGCTTTCCCGTCAGAATATCGTAGCCGGCAGTATATCGACCTTCCCAACAGCCGGGGTATCTCTCTCGAATGCTGCCTTCGCCATTCGCTCTTTGCCTACCAGCCATAATGATCTCTCTTTTCCATTTGCGTCTGAGCATCAAGCCACGAGAGAAATTTCCCTTTGTCAATATAGACCCTTTGACCACTTACCGTATGGGGAAAGTCATCTCTCTTTAGAAGTCTATATGCAACCGTAAGACTGCATCCGAGGGTCTTTGCAACGAGCGGCATCGTCATCACATCCGGAAGATCTTCTTTGCGCCGGATTCGCGGCATCTTACTATCGTCCATCCTTGTCACTCCGTATAGAAGAGAGAGTCCTTCTCTTCTGTTTGCACATTTAGCCAGGTAAGGAATTTATCTTTCGGCACGAAGATACGACTTCCAACTTTGAAGGCAGGAAAGTCGATGCGCTTCACAAGCTCATAGACCTGAGACAGCCCGAGGCCGAGGAAATTGGACACCTCTTGAACATTGAGGATAAGGGGTAGCTCATCGGAACTCTTATACTGGCAACTTTTCATTTTGCATTCCTCCTGTGAAGTAATCTATATCAATACTTACGAGGAGGTTTGGTAACCAACAACAGGTTCGTACAAATTATCAGCAATAGAAAGCAGAAACTGCATTTTATTTGTGGCGAATTTGCCGCAATTAAACGGCAGTTGCGTTGGGGCGTTATGAGATTAGCTAAAAAAGAAGCACTTACGGATCAATACCGTAAGTGCCTCTCTATGGGTTTTCAAATTACTGGATGGCGTCTTTGAAAGCCTTTCCTGCTTTGAACGCAGGTGCCTTAGATGCAGGGATATCAATCTGCTCACCTGTTGCAGGATTCTTGCCAGTACGGGCAGCACGTTCTTTGACCTCGAAAGAGCCGAAGCCCACCAGCTGCACTTTGTTGCCAGCCTTCAAAGCGCTCTCAGTAGTCGTGATAAATGCAGCGAGAGCAGCCTCGCAATCCTTCTTGGAAAGGCCACTCGCTTCAGCCATTGCGGCAATCAGTTCGGTTTTATTCATAGTTTTTCTCCTTGATGTTATTTTGTTTTCTGTATAATTGTTTAGGTGCCTATGGAATGAAATGACAAGACCCTCTTAGAGTTTTTCACGCACCATCATAAGGGCATAACCAAGTAGATTTTGGCCTTGCCATTTTGCCCGGTCAAGTCTGCTTGGATCACGCATGGATAAACCAATGCCCCAAATCCGATCATTTACAGCACACTCAGCAAGAAATGCATTTCCAGTATCTTTCAGTCTCTCCCTTAGATCAGGGTTCTGCGTAAACTTTGCGAAAAGCCCCTCATAGACGACGATTTGTCGAATACCGTTCCATAGGCTCTCATCATAGCCGGATACAAGCCGTCCAAGAGCCTTTATCTCGGCAGCATTATCCGTAGCAAGAATCTGTGTGGCAACCTTTTCATCGCCAAAGGAAAGTGCCTTGCGGTACATCATATACTGCTCCATTGAGGAAAAGGTGATACCATTGTGCGTAAATGTGGAAGGATACCAGTTGCTAAGGTATCCATTCTCTTCGTTATTGTTGTGAAAACAGATAACAGTCATTCCCATTTCCTCGTTCCTCCATAAACGAACATCTTCTCATGCATGGATATCTCTGACATATTACTATTATACCGAGCGCAGGATGAAATGGCAATCCCAACTTTTTTACTGTCAATTTCTACTTCTTCCTTATTTGGATGTAACTCCAGTAAGTCAACAGAGGGCCAGCCCCATTAGAGCTGGCCCTCTATGCACCAAAAGGCATACTTTTTGGCTGATGGCATTTTTGGTCGATCGAAATCAAATATGTGTTTCAAAATGCCATAAACAAATTAGTGAGATATTTCAAAAAACAATGGACATTATGGTGCAATTCTTCTCCATAAAACGTCGCCCTTTCCCGATGCTCGCATTACAATCGCATTAATGCTTTTAGAACAGTATAGCAAACTATTCGCAGAGAGTGATCAGGGGGATTTTCGTACCATCGGTGGAGCAAAATACTGTCTTTCGGCTAAAATTACTTTTCGTATACTGCGAATTACCGCATATACAATTGTCTGTCGCTGATGAAGGGTGATAAGGTGGTCGAGCTGACTGAAGAACTGTCCAATTTGTTCTTTCTCTGCTTCAGATACTGGAATAGCCACATCAAAATCTTTGATTCTTGTTTCTGTTAAAGTCGGAATTGCTCCTCCTATTTTAGCCGAATTTACTTGCGAAATAATTGCGTTTGTTACGAGCATTGCAGCTAAAAATTCCACATTCAAATTGTTGGTACGCATAACAACTACCTGTGGATTTAATGTCGCATCTTCCGAAAGCCCTGTCACTAAGGCACTTTTACCCAGCGTAGAACCCGTTTTCACAAAAAGAATATCTCCATTGTGAATTTTGATTTCTGGAGATTCATCATATTTGAATCTTGTTATGTAGGTGTTTTTGCAATTTGTGGTCAGCTTATTGTCAACGATATTTGTAGGGCTAAAGGTTAGAACGCCCCCATCATCCTTTGTAACAATATCCTTTTCTGTATAACCACGAAAGCCAATTCGTCCATTTAATCGTATAACTTCTCCCAACTTACGCTGTTCCCAAGGGTCAGTAAATCCCTTAAAGCGAATTTCGGGGTAAC
>ERZ779874.4131-NODE-4131-length-10200-cov-2.565106_pt1 | contig 10200 bp, 6 predicted proteins | sample MGYA00511031_ERZ779874 | MGnify/ENA primary metagenome ERZ779874 (study PRJEB29588, sample SAMEA2156850) | human gut metagenome | biome: human gut; feature: human-associated habitat; material: faeces | place: Denmark | collected 2008/2010 ...
AATGATAAATTTTTAACAAAAAATAGAAAAAATTAATTTTTTTAGAACAAAAAGTAAAAAAAGTATTGAAAAAATAAGCAAAGTATTATATAATATCGACAATGAAAAATACACCATCCGTGTGCAGCAGATATCATCTTTGAAAACCAAAGTTTATAAAAAAACTTGGTCGTAAATGCATAGAATGCACTCTAAAAGGATCGGAGTAGAAAAAAGGAAGGAGAAAAATCATGGGTAAGAAAAATAACACATCAGCCTATCAGCATAAGAAGACTCCGCTGATCACTGACATGAAGCGTCATAAGTGGCTGTATCTGATGGTTCTTCCAGGCGTTATCTGGATGATCATTTTCTGTTATCTGCCTATGGGCGGCCTGGTAATGGCATTCCAGAATTACAAGCTGCGTATTCGTGGTCATTCAGGCATCTTTTCCAGTTTCATCTACAGTGAATTTGTAGGACTGGATAATTTTAAAGAGTTTTTTACAAGTAAAACAGTTAGCTTCTGGTCGCTGTTTAGAAATACATTGTCCATCTCATTATTGAGTCTGGCATTGTTTTTCCCGGCACCGATTATTCTTTCATTGATGCTTAATGAGTTAAGATGTATGCCATTTAAGCGTATTTCACAGACACTGGTTTACATTCCTCACTTTGTATCCTTAGTTATCGTTGCATCTTTAACACAGCAGCTGTTTAACTCTAATGACGGTGCTGTTTACCAGTTAATGGAGATGTTTATGGGTGATGGGGCACCGAAGATTCTGACCGATCCGAAGTACTTCAATCAATTGATTGTAGGACAGAGTATCTGGAAGGAGACTGGTTACGGTACTATCATTTTCTTAGCAGCACTTTCCGGTGTTGACATGCAGCTGTATGAGGCAGCACGTGTAGATGGTGCAGGCAGATGGAGACTGATGTGGCATATCACACTTCCGGCAATCCGTGGTACAGTTGTTATCATGCTGATTATGAAGTGCGGAAGTATCTTAAACACAGGTTTCGAGCAGATTTACCTGATGAAGAACGATTTGAATGCTTCTAGGGCACAGGTATTTGATACCTACATTTATGAGAGAGGTATTGTAAGTGGCCAGTATTCTGTATCAGCTGCAGCAGGACTCTTTAAGTCTATTGTCAGTTTGATTCTTGTTTTAAGTGCAAATAAGATTGCAAAGCTCTGTGGTGAGAGCGGATTCTATTAAGGAGGCAAAAGCGATGGCTAACAATATTTCAAGAGCAAACAGAATTAAGCGGTCGCCTGGTGATGCATTTGTACAGGTTCTTCTGTATGTGTTTGTAGCACTTTTTGCCATAGCAACCGTTATCCCGTTTTTATATGTACTGGCTGGTTCCTTCGCGACAGAGCAGGAGCTGACTGAAAAGTCCTTCTTCCTGTTCCCGACAGTATTTTCTACCAATGCATATTCTTACATTGTAAAAGATGGTTCTATTTTTAGAGGTCTTGCAAACTCTCTGCTTGTAACAGCAGTTGGTACTTTTATCAATATGTTTATGAGTACCACACTTGCATATCCTCTGGCACGTTCCGACTTCCGTTGGAGAAACGGTATCACAAACATGGTTATCGTTACGATGCTGTTTGGCGGTGGTATGGTACCAAGCTACATCTTAGTTGTAAATATTCTTCATCTTCGTAATACATATTGGGCACTGTGGCTGCCAGGTGCAATCAGTGCATTCAACATGATTATTATCAAGAACTATTTCCAGGGTCTTCCAAAGGAGCTTGAGGAGGCATCACACATCGATGGTGCATCTGACCTTACCATTTTCCTTAAGGTTGTTCTTCCTCTTTCCAAGCCGGTTTTGGCTTCCGTAGGTCTGTTCTACGCAGTAGGACACTGGAATGCGTACTTCAACTCACTGCTGTATATTGATAATGTTAACATGAAGGTTGTACAGCAGGTACTGCGTGAGGTTATGCAGCAGGCACAGCAGGCAGAGACAGATGAGCTGATGGACTGGGGTTCCAATGGAGCACCGCCGTCTAAGGCAGTTCGTATGGCATCTACTGTAGTTGCAACTGTCCCGATTCTTTGTGTTTACCCATTCATCCAGAAGTTCTTTACACAGGGTGTTATGGTAGGTGCAGTTAAGGGCTAATAAAAAGAAGTGATAATGAGCGCGAAAATTTCGCAGATCATCTTTCATAGATGGCGACCGAAAGCTGCCTGTAAAAAGTGCAGCTTCGGACACTGTCAGAATATTTATTCCAGGAGGGTTTAAAAAATGAATAAGAAATTTGTAGCAGCTGGTATGGCAGCAGCAATGGCAGCAACAATGCTTCCGTCTATGGCATTTGCAGATGAGAAGCCAACCGTTACTTTACTTGTACCAGAGTACAACGCTGGTAAGAGCTTAAAGAATGAGGGCTCTGATGAGGTTATTAAGAAGGTTCAGGAGTACACCGGAATCAACTTCGAGATTAAGTGGGGAGATAATGGTGCATATGATCAGGTTCTTGGAACCACTCTTATGGACTTCGACAACATGCCAATGATTCTTACCTGCGGCGGCGCTATGAACGGAACAATCGTATCAGCAGCTGAGGAAGGTGCATTCTGGGATCTGTCCGAGTATCTTGATGACAGCGAGAAGTTCCCGAATCTGTCTCAGGTTAGCAGAGAAACCTTAAAGGGTCTGACAGTAGGCGGTGAGGTTATCGGTATTCCGCGTGTTCGTGAGCTTGGACGTTACGGCTTCTCCTATCGTCAGGACTGGGCTGATAAGTTAGGTCTTGGTACTCCGGAGACTATTGATGATGTTTATAACATGCTGTATCAGTTCACCTATGGCGATCCGGATGGAAACAATGTAGATGATACATACGGTATGGAAATGACTAAGTACACAGGACCGTTTGATATCGTTCAGACTTGGTTTGGCTGTGGAAACGGCTGGGTAGAGCAGGACGGAGAAATGACATGGACCAAAACTTGTGAGACAAGCCGTCGGGCGATTGAAGAATCCGGTCAGCTTGTTCCGGTACATCAGACTGCTGAGTACAAGGAAGCAATCGACTGGTTAAAGAAGGTTTATGATGATGGTTTAATGAGCCCAGATTGGGTAACTATTGATACTTCTGAGTGGTCAAACGGCTGCAAGAAGGGTCAGAACGGTGTTTACATCGACGTTATGGATGGCGCTCGCCGTATTTGGGACTACTTCGTAGACAACGAAGTTCCGTCTGTTACTAATCCAGATGAGTTTGCATCTATGAACCTGTTAGGACCGATCAATGGCAAGACTCTTGCTACCTCCGGTTACAATGGTTTCTATGTAATCACTACTGATGGTGCTAAGACTGAGGAAGATGTTATCAATTCCCTTACCTTCCTTGATAAGTTAAATGATTATGATATGCTTATCTTAGCTGATTACGGTCTTGAGGGCGTTACCTATAACTGGACTGAGGATGGACAGATTGAGACTATCGAAGGAGAGACAAGTGATAGACCAAACCTTGGTTTGAACCAGATGGTTGCTTACATCCCAGGATATCCGGAAGATAAGAAGCCTCTGAAGCCAACTGAGAGAGATGATGCTCTGACCGAGTGCTACGAGCAGAGAACACGTCCGGTAGCAGTTACCAATCCGGCACTTGCTTACCTGTCTGGTTCCGAGACTTACTCCAAGTATGGCGCTGACCTTGACAACATCCTGTCTGAGGCAAGAACACAGTATATCTGTGGCGTTATCGATGAGCAGGGTCTGCAGGATGCTTGGGATGACTGGGCAAATAAGGGTGGAAATGATCTGATTGCTGAGGTTAACGAGGCATATGCAGCAGATCAGGAAACCGCTGAGGCTGATGAGAATACAGAGGCAGCTACTGAGGAGGCAGCTACTGAGGAAGCAGCTACTGAGGAAGCTTCCAGCCAGGCTGAGTAATTAAAAATAAAATAAGAAAACCGTCAATGGTGTGATACCAAAGCGGTATTGGGGACACCTGGTTTTAGCCGGGTGTCCCTTATTTTGTTTTTTGGTGAGTAAACGCCTTACAAAATGCAAATTGTCAAAAAAGAGCATATGTGAGGTGTGTGAAAAAGAAAGAAAAATGGGTCAAAATAACGTGGAGGACATGAAAAACATGGAAATGAAGGATCAGACAGTTCAGTCAATGACACTTCATCTGATGGAAAACAGAAAAGCGTATGGCTATACAACATGGGGCTGCATGTGGGAGAAAGGCGCTGTATCTAAGGATGCTTCCTTTAATGTGTACGCAAAAGACAGTACAAAAAATAAAATAGTGCCGTCTCAGTCAAGAATAACAGCATACTGGCCGGATGGTTCAGTAAAGTGGACAGCTCATACCGCAGACAGCAAAAACGGTGAAACATTTGAGGTTATTCCTGTAAATGAAGACGTAAGCAGCAAAAAGGATATGGAGCCATCACTTTTTGTAAAAGAAGAGGAAGATGCGTATATAGTTGACGCAGGCTGTGTTCACGCGACTGTGCCAAAGAATAAAAATGTGATTCTTTGCGATGTAACAGTGGATGGACGTGTTCAGGTGACGGATGCGGATCTGGTGCTGCAGCTAGAAGAAAGAAGTGTGAAAGACGGTGTATTGATTCAAAAAACAGTGCCGTACACAGGAGAGATTGAGTCTGTTTCTATTGAGGAGCAGGGACCAGTTCGCGTAACCTTTTGTTTAAGAGGAACTCATGTAAGTCATGCAAATGATCGCCGTGTGCTGCCATTTGTCATTCGAGAGACTATTTATCTTAACAGCCCAAAGATTGATTTTGAGCATACATTTTTGTTTGATGGTGATGAGAAAAAGGATTTCTTAAAAGGTCTTGGTGTGCGTTTCCATCGTCCAATGAAGGGTGAAATGTATAACCGTCACATTCGTTTTGGCACTGATCATGGAAGTTTTCATGAGGAGATGGCTGAGCTTCTTAGCTGGCGTCCAAGAGTAGCGCCAGAGATTTATGATGCACAGACAAAGGGACAGATGCTTTATCTTGATGCAGATAATGATCAGGCTGCCGCAACTGCAATAGAAGCATCTAAGCATATGCCTATCTGGAGCCGCTACGTGCTTTGCCAGGACAGCGCAACACATTTTTCCATTAAAAAGAAGATTGTAAATCCAGACTGCTGTTATATAGAGGGACTTCATGGCATGAGAGCACCGGGCAGCGTAAATATTGCTGATGAGAGCGGAAGCTTTTCTCTTTCCTCAAAAGATTTCTGGCAGAAATATCCGTCAGCAGTTGAGGCTTGTGATCTTGATCAGGACAATGCAGAGGTGATTTTCTGGCTGTGGTGCCCACAGGTTGAGGCGATGGATTTTCGCCATTATGCTGATCAGGGCTATTCTCAGACCTATTATGAGGGCTTCGATGTAGTTGGTGCATCTGCTTACGGTATTGGAAATACTAACAATTTCTCTATAGAGCTTTCTAATAACGCAGTATCTGATGGCGATGCATTAAAGCGCTTTTCAGACAGTGTTCAAAAGCCGCCTGTATATGTAGCAGATCCGTCTGTTTATGAAAAGCTTCAGGCATTTGGTGAGTGGAGTCTTCCATCCCAAAAAACACAGGTAGAGCGCTTCTTAGAGGAACAGCTTGATAAGGCATTTGATTTTTATAAAAATGAGGTAGAGGTGCGCAGTTGGTACGGCATGTTTAATTATGGAGATATCATGCATACTTATGATCCATTCCGCCATAGCTGGCGCTATGATATGGGCGGCTACGCATGGCAGAATACAGAGCTTGTTCCAACGCTGTGGTTGTGGTTGGCCTTTATGAGAAGCGGAAGAGAAGATATTTTTACAATGGCAGAGGCAATGAGCCGTCACTGTTCTGAGGTTGATATCTATCATTTTGGTCCGCTTAAAGGTCTTGGATCTCGTCATAACGTGCGCCACTGGGGCTGCTCATGCAAGGAGGCTCGTATTGCAATGGCAGGTCATCATCGTTTCTATTACTACCTGACAGGTGATATGCGTATTGGTGATGTCTTTGAGGATGTAAAGGATGCTGATGAGGCAATTGTTACGACAGATCCGCTTCGTTTCTTCTTTGACAAAGATAAGATGAATGCACAGGCACATGCGCGTTCAGGACCAGATTGGTCAAGCTTTTGCTCTGACTGGATGACACAGTGGGAGCGATTTAACGATGACACATACAGAAATAAGATTCAGATCGGTATTGATGATTTAAAGGCGTTGCCGCTTCGCCTTACCTCAGGCCCTGATTTTGAATATGATCCGAAGGACAGCCATCTTCGTTACATCGGAGAGCGCACAAACGGAGGAAGTCATCTGCAGGTGTGCATGGGTGCTATTCAGGTGTGGATTGAGATTGCCGATTTGCTTGGCGATGAAGAATGGAAGGATATGTTAGCAGAGCATGGCCGTTTCTATTATCTGCCAAAGGAAAAGCAGTTAGAAGAATCAAATGGTCTTATCGGAAACAGAGAGTTTAGCCTTCCATTTATGGCATCGGGACTTGCAGCATATGGAGCAGCTCGTTTGCACGATAAGTGGCTGGCACAGACTACATGGAAGATTCTTCTTCATGCACTTTGCACTCATAATAATACAGAGGGCTTCTTGGCGCATGACATCTTTGATGCAGGAAATAAAGAAGTACTTCATGAGATTCCATGGATTACTACAAACTTCACTTCACAGTGGTGCTTAAATATAATCACGGCACTTCGCTATATTCGCGAGGATTTGCCAAAGACAATGGAAGAGTTAGAAAAGCTTTTGGCAGGGCTTGATGAAAGTGGATTCCATAAAGCGTAAAGGAGAAAAATAATTATGACACAGAAATTTCACGATTTAGTAGCTGGCGCACGTTCATACCGTCGCTTTGACCAGAGTAAAAAAATGACTATGCAGGAACTTGAGGAGTTAGCTGAGTTAGGCCGCATCACACCATGCGGTGGAAATCGTCAGTATATCCGCTTTGCACTTTGCGCAGATGAGAAGATGAATGCAGAGATTTACAAAAATCTGGCATGGGCAGGCTATTTAAGTGACTGGGACGGCCCGGTAGAGGGAGAGCGTCCGACAGGCTATATTTTGATTTTGCGTGATTTGAGCCTTCAGAAGAATCAGACCGTTGACGAAGGAATCGTGGCACAGACCATTTTCCTTGGCGCAAGAGAGATGGGCTACGGCGGCTGCATGTTAATGAATATCAAGCGCACCGAGCTTATGGAAATCTTTGGATTAGATCCAGAGAAGTATGCAATTTCAATGGTAATCGCACTTGGCGTTCCAGTTGAAGAAGTAAAGATGGTTGAGGTAAAAGACGACGATATCAAATATTATCGTGACGAAAATCAGGTTCATTATGTTCCGAAGAGAAGCCTGAAGGATGTGATTGTAAAGGAACTGTAACTTAGAAATTTTTGAAAAATGGAGCGCAAAAATGAAAAAATTTACAATTTACTTAGCAGGAGATTCTACCGTACAAAGCTATAAGACACCTGTAAAGCCGATTACTGGCTGGGGTCAGATGCTGCATACCTATTTTAAAGAGACAGAACAAAAGATGAATCAGGATGGCTGTGACTGGATGGGCTATGGCAAAAAGAGTGATTCTGATTTTGACCAGTCGATTATTTATGAGACAGATGGCATGTTTATTGATAACCGTGCAATGGCAGGAAGAAGCAGCAGAAGCTACTTCGATGAGGGTCGCCTTGATGATTTAAAAAAGGCGATCAAGTCAGGTGATTATCTGTTCATGCAGTTTGCACATAACGATGCAAACAAGGAAAAAGAGGAGCGTTATGTTACGCCAGAGCAGTATGAGGAATATCTGCTTCGCTATATAAATGCAGCAAAGGAGCGCGGCGCACAGCCAGTTCTTGTGACAGCAATCGCAATGAGAGATTGTGATGATACGCCGGATGGCAAGTTTAGCGTAAGCTTTCCAGAGTATCGTGATAAGATGCTTGAGATTGGGGATAAGTATGATATTCCTGTGATTGATCTGGGAAAAGCAACCGCTGATTATCTGAATACTGTGGGCGATGAGGGCTCAAAAAAGCTGTTCATGTGGTTAGAAAAAGGTGCATACGAGGGCTATCCAGATGGAAAGCAGGACAATGCACATTTACAGCAGGCAGGTGCAAAGGCATTTGCAGGACTTCTTGCAGGATTGATTCGTTCATATGATCGTGATGACAAGCTGGATAAGGTGAAAGCAGAGTTGGCATAAGTTTTGCGAAGGGCGAAGTGACAAAATGGGTTGCTCGCCCGAATAAGAAAAAGGAGACAACTATGAACGCGACAGTAAAGCAGGTCTGGAATGACCACGTAGAAATTGCATGGGAACCGGCAGAGGGCGCCGAAAAGTATCATGTTTACTGGGCCGATAAAGACATTTTGACAATGAAGTATCAGCTTGTAGGCGATACAAAAGAGTGCAGCTTTGTCTTAAAGAAGGCAACGCATGTGCCGCATTATTTAAAGGTAGCAGCTGTAAAGGATGGAACTGAGTATGAGATGAGCAATCTTGTTGAGACACCTCTTAAGGCAGTTTTTCATGAGCAGCTTGAAAAATTAAACAGAGGTCTTGTTGCTGTTAAGACAGACAAAGGTGTATATGTGGGCTGGCGTATGTTTATTGACGAGGTGCGCGGCTACTGCGATACAGGACTTACGGGTGCTGATTATGTCGTATACCGCGGTGAAAATAAAATTGCAGTCGTTACAGACAGCACTAACTATATTGATACAGATGGAACATTGCAGGATACATATAGTGTTGCACCAATTATTGACGGCAAAGAGGGAGAACGCTGTAAGAAAGTTCTTGTATGGGAAAACAATTATATTGATATTCCAATGAATAAGCCGGCTGATGGCCGTTCCCCGAAGGGCGAGATGTATCCAGAGGGTCAGCCTTACACATACAGCGCAAATGATATGAGTATAGGTGATGTAGACGGAGACGGCGAGTTAGAGTACATCGTAAAGTGGGATCCGTCAAATGCACATGATGTTTCTCATCGCGGTTATACCGGAAATTGCTACATTGACTGCTATCGACTGGACGGCACACTTTTATGGCGTGTTGATATGGGACCAAATATCCGCTCAGGAGCGCACTATACGCAATTTATGGTGTACGATTTTGACGGTGACGGCAAGGCAGAAATGTGCGTAAAGACTGCACCAGGTACAAAAGTGACTCGTTTTGCAGCAGACGGAACAGCGACAGAGGAATATATTACTCTTCCTGAGCGCGATGTAAAAAATGGCGTGACAAATCAGGACAATTATGTATGCACCGCAGCCGATTATAAAGAGCATCTTGTAGAGATGTTTATGGGCTGGAGCAGTCACCCAGAGGTTGTATCTGGACGTTGGCCTGCGACACTTGAGGAGTGTTTTGGTATTCCTGTTAAGTATCATTATCCGCTTAGCCGCGAGGATGCAAAAGAGCTTGTTTCTTACTTTATATATGAATTTGCACCGTCAAGAAGCGATAAGAATCATCTTGAAGCATTTGAGGGCTTTATCTATGATGGTCCAGAATATCTTACTATGTTTGGCGGTGATGGAAAAGAGCTTGAGACAATTGATTTTCCAGTGCCAAGAGGCGATGATGGCCTGATGTGGGGCGACTATGCAATGAGAAGAATTGAACCGTGCAACCGTGTAGATCGTTTCTTATCTGGCGTTGCATACTTAGATGGCGAGCATCCGTCCGTAATCATATGCAGAGGCTACTACACAAGAAGTACTGTGACAGCTTATGATTTTAAGGATGGTCACTTTGCAAAACGATTCATGGCAGATTCTGGTCATGTGCCAATGAGCAATCCATTTAATGACAATGCACACGAAAAAGAGGGCTTAGATCCTGTTTATGGAAAGTTTGCAGGACAGGGAGATCACAGCCTTTCAGTAGCAGATGTGGATGGTGACGGCTGCCAGGAGATTATCTATGGTGCAGCTGTGATTGACCATGATGGCAGTCTTTTATATTCAAGCTATGATCATCTGCCAGATGGACGTCTTGCAAAGCTTGGTCACGGTGATGCAATGCATGTCGCAAGAATCAATCCAGATTTGCCGGGATACCAGATCTTTAATGTGTTCGAAGGTGCAAAGGCAGCACCGTATGGATTTGCGCTTCGCGATGCACTTACTGGAAAAGTATTCTTTGGTGAATATGCAGAAGA
>ERZ779874.4134-NODE-4134-length-10199-cov-2.125591_pt1 | contig 10199 bp, 9 predicted proteins | sample MGYA00511031_ERZ779874 | MGnify/ENA primary metagenome ERZ779874 (study PRJEB29588, sample SAMEA2156850) | human gut metagenome | biome: human gut; feature: human-associated habitat; material: faeces | place: Denmark | collected 2008/2010 ...
AGGTCAAACTGATGCAAGTGAAGGACATCCGGGGTACAGCAAACCGGGTAACGGAATTGCAGGTACTGGATGACATTGAACTATTTGAATTAAAAGCATTCTCTTTGCTGGTCGTGGAGATGCGGGAATTACTCCTATCGGCAAATATTACGGTCGTTTCACTCCCGGATTTGGAACCGGTAGTAAACATTCTAGATCCCGAAAAGATGCGTATTCCTCATTTTTACGTGTACGACGCCTATTCCCCGGAATTGGCAGCTCTGCGTGCAAAAATGAAAACGCTCAAAATAGATGGAAAAACAGAGGAACGAGTACTGGATCAACTTCTATTCGAGCATACGGAATTAGAAGACCGGATTCGGGAAAAGTTATCCGAACAGATTCATCCCTATAAAAAAGAAATTAACGAAGCCCTGACAAACACGGCGACTTTAGATATTCTGTTGGCCAAAGCCCAACAGACCATTAATATGCAGTTGTGCAAACCGGAAATTTCTACCGGCACGACTCGTTATACAAAAATATTCAACCCACAGGTAAAAGAGGTACTTTGGCAAGAAGGCAAAAAATTTCAAGCCATTGACATTGACATCGAGCAAGGTGCCTGCCTGATTACCGGAGCCAACATGGCCGGGAAAAGCGTTATCCTGAAAACTGTTGCATTGGCACAGACGTTATTCCAATTCGGTTTCTACGTTCCGGCAGAACAAGCCGAGATTGCATTGGTTGACGAAGTCCTCCTTTGCATCGGAGACGAACAATCCGAATTAAGCGGTCTGTCCTCGTATGCCTCGGAAATGCTGCGGGTAAACGCCATTGTTCAGGATGTGAAAGCAGGTAAAAATGCTTTAATCCTGATTGATGAACTGGCAAGAACCACGAACCCCACGGAAGGGAAAGCGATCGTGAATGCCATGCTCGATTTCCTGACAGATCAAAAGGCTCGTTCCTTGATCACCAGCCATTACAGTGGGATCAAGGCCCGTTGTAAAAAGATGCGGGTAAAAGGATTTGTCAAAGAACACGTGAAAGGTCAATTGACCATCAACAATATAAACGAGTACATCGATTACTCGCTAATCGAAGATACTCATGACTCCGTGCCGCAAGAAGCCATGCGCATCGCCCGTATTCTGGGCGTTGACGAAGAGTTGTTGGACAAGGCAGAGGAGTTTTTGAATGATGAAGAGAAGGAGAACAGAAATTAATAACAGAACAAAGATATGCAGAACAGTAAACTAGGGCTTGATTTCACCAAAGTGGCACACGCAAAGGATGTGGCACGAAAAATAGCCGACGATGTACAAAAATTCGTAGAACAATACTCTACCGTTGCCGTTGAGCGTACGCTATGCCGTTTGCTCGGCATTGACGGGGTCGATGCGAACACCGTACCCCTACCCAACGTGTTGGTAGACGAGATCAAAGACAAAGGCGTGTTAGGTGAAGGTATTTTATTCTTCCTCGGAAACGCTATCGTGGAAACCGGAATGAACCCGCAACAAATAGCAGAGAAGGTTGCAGAGGGAACACTGGATATCACCACGTTACCCATTCATCCGACAGACAAGATTAAAGCCGCATTGAAACCTCACGTTGACGCAAGTATCAAACGGATCAGCGACCGCCGTGCCAAGAAGGAAAACTACTTAAACACGATCGGGGAAGGTCCGAAACCTTACCTCTACGTGATCGTGGCTACCGGAAATATCTATGAAGACGTGGTACAAGCTCAGGCTGCCGCACGTCAGGGAGCAGACATCATTGCCGTAATCCGTACAACAGGGCAGAGTTTGTTGGATTACGTGCCTTATGGAGCTACCACGGAAGGATTCGGGGGAACATTCGCGACACAGGAAAACTTCCGCATTATGCGTAAGGCTTTGGATGAAGTAGGCGAAGAAGTAGGCCGTTACATTCGCTTATGTAACTATTGCTCCGGCTTGTGTATGCCGGAAATTGCGGCCATGGGAGCATTGGAAGGATTGGACGTCATGTTGAACGACGCTCTTTACGGTATCCTGTTCCGGGATATCAACATGCAGCGTACACTGGTTGACCAATTCATGTCAAGAGTAATCAACGGATTTGCCGGAGTAATCATCAACACCGGAGAGGATAACTACCTGACAACCGCTGATGCCGTGGAACAGGCCCACACCGTGCTGGCATCCGACTTGATCAACGAGCAATTGGCCTTGATCGCCGGACTGAAAGAAGAACAAATGGGATTAGGACACGCTTTCGAAATGGATCCGTCTCTTGAAAACGGATTCTTGCTGGAATTGGCCCAAGCGCAAATGACCCGTGAGATCTTCCCGAAAGCCACTTTAAAATATATGCCTCCGACCAAATTCATGACGGGAAATATTTTCCGCGGACATATTCAGGATGCACTTTTCAACATGATCGGAATCTGGACTTCACAAGGTATCCAATTGCTGGGAATGCCGACGGAAGCTATCCACACGCCGTTCATGTCCGACCGCTATCTCTCTATCGAGAACGCCAAATATATCTTTAATAACATGAAGAATATCGGTGACGAAGTAGAGTTTAAAAAAGACGGTATCATCCAGAGTCGTGCCAAGGAAGTATTGAACAACGCTATCGCGTTACTTGAAAACATTGAACGTGAAGGCCTTTTCACCGCTTTGGAAAAAGGAATCTTCGGTGACGTAAAACGTCCGAAGAATGGTGGTAAGGGACTTGACGGAGTTGCCCCCAAAGGTGCTAACTACTACAACCCGTTTATCGAGTTAATGCTGAAAGGCAATTGAAAATTGAAAATTGAGAATTGAAAATGACGACTTGTCATTTTTAGTTCCAAGTTTCAAGAGAGTGAATAAAAATAAAATTTAAACCTATGCGATTGATAATTTTCAATTTTGCATTTTCAATTTTCAATTCATTATGAGTGGAGGATTATATTCTACTGAAAAAAATGATTTCGACCAGACACTAGATCTGAAAAAAATAAAACCCTACGGGGACACGATGAACGACGGGAAAACCCAATTGAGTTTCACGTTGCCCGTGCCTGCCGGAGATGAGGCTATCGAAGCCGCAAAACAATTATTGAAAAAAATGGGATTCGAAAACCCGCAAGTGGTATTCCACAAAGAGTTGACCGAAGGATATACCTTCTTCAACTGTTACGGTAGCTGCACACACACTGTGGACTTCACGAGCATCCATGTCCCGAAAGTAGAAGGAACGAAATGGGATATGCACGAAACAGACGAGTTCATCCGTGAGAACATCGGACGTCCTTTGATTGTTGTGGGAGCAAGTACCGGAACCGACGCTCACACCGTGGGTATCGATGCCATCATGAACATGAAAGGCTTTGCCGGACATTACGGACTGGAACGTTACGACATGATCAAGGCGCACAACCTGGGAAGTCAGGTTCCCAACGAGGAGTTTATTGCCAAAGCTATCGAGCTGAAAGCCGATGCTCTTCTCGTATCCCAGACTGTTACCCAGAAAGATATTCATATCAAGAACTTGACGGAACTCGTGGAGATGCTGGAAGCCGAAGGATTACGCAACAAAGTTATCCTTGCCTGCGGAGGTCCTCGTATCTCTCACGAACTGGCAAAAGAACTTGGTTACGACGCGGGATTCGGCATGAACACTTACGCGGATGACGTGGCGTCATTCATTGCACAAGAATTTGTTAGAAGAAAAAATAAATAATTAATTTACGATTTATGATTCATGATTTACGATTCGCTATTTAAGAATCTAAAATCTAAAATCTAAAATCTAAAATCAAAACGGTATGGATAAAGATCAAGTAAGAGAAGTTATCGCGAAACGGGTAGCTCTCGAATTAAAAGACGGCGACGTGGTAAACTTGGGAATCGGGCTTCCGACGATGGTACCGAACTACTTGCCCAAAAACGTGCACGTGATCCTACAATCCGAGAACGGATTATTAGGTATGGGTCCGAAACCGGAAGAAGGTCAAGAAAATCCGGAGTTGACGGATGCTGGTGGTGGTTACATCACGGCAATCGAAGGAGCCTGCAGCTTTGACAGTGCAACCTCTTTCGGACTTATCCGCGGCGGACACGTGGATGTCACCATTCTTGGTGCTTTACAGGTAGACGAGAAAGGAAACCTGGCAAACTGGATCATCCCCGGCAAAAAAGCCCCGGGTATGGGTGGAGCCATGGACCTTTTGGTTGGTGCTAAAAAAGTGATCCTTGCCATGGAACACACGGCAAAAGGGAATCACAAGATTTTGAAAGAGTGCACCCTGCCGTTGACGGCTGCCGGGGAAGTTGACATGATTATCACCGAAATGGGTGTTATGAACGTTACCCCCGAAGGTATCGAACTGGTAGAATTAAACCCTGAATTTACGTTAGATGACATCAAAGCAGCTACAGGCTGTGAACTTATAATTTCAAAAAATTTAAAAGCAATGCCTCAATGACAAAAACCTATATCGTAGCAGCAAAAAGAACTGCGATTGGCAAATTTCTAGGAACAACTCTTTCAATGACAGCAGCAGACTTGGGTGCCGCAGTAATAAAAAACATTATCGCGGAAACCGGAGTCAATCCCGCCAACATTGATGAAGTGATAGTCGGCAATGTACTATCCGCCGGACAGGGTCAAGGTGTAGCCCGTCAGGCATCCATCAAGGGAGGAATTCCACAAGAAGTTCCGGCTTACGGGATCAACATGATATGCGGAAGTGGCATGAAAGCCGTGCTCAATGGTGTAGCCGCTATCAAATCGGGACTGGCGAACCTGATCATTGCAGGAGGAACCGAATCCATGTCCAATGCGGGCTATATCCTTCCGGCACGTGTACGTGACGGGCACAAGATGGGCGACGTGACAGTCGTGGACCATATGGTGTATGATGGTCTAACGGACGCCTTCGAGGGATACCACATGGGCATAACGGCTGAAAACATCGCAGAGAAATACGCGATCAGCCGGGAAGAACAGGATGAATTTGCTATCGAATCGCAACAACGTGCTATTGCGGCTATCGATAACGGTAAATTCAAGTCAGAGATCGTGCCTATAGAGTACAAGGTGAAGAAAGAAACTCACGTATTCGACACGGATGAATTCCCGAACCGAACGACCTCCCTGGAAAGATTATCGACCTTACATCCCGCTTTCAAAAAAGAGGGTTCCGTCACGGCCGGTAACGCTTCGGGAATCAACGACGGGGCATCATTCGTGCTGATCGCATCGGAAGAGGCTGTTAAACAATATCATTTAACTCCCTTGTGCGAGATCATCGGTGTCGGACAAGGCGGTGTGGATCCGGCCATCATGGGTATGGGCCCCGTGCCTGCCATTGCCAACGCGCTCAAAAATGCCGGTATCAAACTATCTGACATCGACGTGATCGAGTTAAACGAGGCTTTTGCGGCACAATCGCTGGGAGTGATACACGAACTTATGGCACAACACGGCGTTACGAGAGAATGGATAAATGAACGTACGAACATCAACGGTGGTGCTATTGCACTGGGACATCCCATCGGGGCATCAGGCAACCGCATCGTTGTATCATTAGTACATGAAATGATAAACAATGAAGCAACATTAGGTCTTGCATCCCTCTGTATCGGAGGAGGCATGGGGACGGCAATAATTCTGAAAAAATGTTGATTTAGAATTACAATTAGCTTCGATCAATTAAAAAAACATTAATAATAATGGATTTCAGTCTATCAAAACAAGAGCAACTCTTCTTACAAATGATAAGAGAGTTTGCAGAGAAAGAGGTAAAACCTCTGGCGGCAGAAGTGGACGAATCAGAGAGATTCCCGATGGAAACCGTTCAAAAAATGGCAAAACTCGGTATTATGGGTATCCCGTTCCCGGTTGAATACGGCGGAGCAGGCGGTAACAACATCCTTTACACGATGGCGGTAGAGGAATTATCCCGCGTATGTGCCACGACCGGAGTAATCGTGTCGGCACACACCTCTTTGTGTTGCGCACCGATCATGGAACACGGAACTCCCGAACAAAAAGCCAAGTATCTTCCCAAGTTGACTTCCGGTGAATGGATCGGAGCATTCGGACTGACAGAACCGAACGCCGGGACCGACGCATCCGCACAACAGACATTCGCGATAAAAGAGGGAGATCACTACGTGCTGAACGGATCTAAAATCTTCATCACCAATGCCGGTTACGCACACGTGTACATCATCATGGCGATGACCGATAAATCCAAAGGGACTAAAGGAATTTCTGCCTTTATCGTGGAAAAAGACTTCCCGGGATTCTCTATCGGTAAAAAAGAGAAAAAGATGGGTATCCGCGGTTCGGCTACTTGCGAGCTGATCATGGAAAACTGCATCGTTCCTGCCGAAAACTTACTCGGACAAGAAGGTAAAGGCTTCGGTATCGCCATGAAAACACTTGACGGCGGACGTATCGGTATCGCTTCTCAGGCCTTAGGTATTGCCCAAGGAGCCATGGATGAAACCGTGAAATACGTGAAAGAACGTAAACAATTCGGCAAAGCCATCGGACAATTCCAGAACACCCAATTCCAATTGGCTGACCTGCAGACCAAAGTAGAAGCCGCCCGTTTGTTGGTAAGACAAGCTGCCTACAAAAAAGACCTGAAAGTGCCTTATTCCGCAGATGCAGCTATGGCTAAACTATTCGCGGCAGAAACGGCCATGGAAGTAACGACCAAAGCCGTACAATTCCATGGAGGTTACGGATATACCCGTGAATACCCGGTTGAAAGAATGATGAGAGATGCCAAGATTACTGAAATCTACGAGGGTACGTCAGAAGTTCAGAGAATGGTGATTGCAGCAAATTTATTAAAGTAAAAGACAGTTGACATGAAGATCGTTGTTTGTATTAAACAAGTTCCGGATACCACGGAAATCAAACTGGACCCCGTTACAGGAACCCTTATCAGAGACGGTGTACCCAGTATTATGAATCCCGATGACAAGGGAGGACTTGAATTTGCCCTTCAATTAAAAGATCAATATGGAGCACACGTAACCGTGATCACCATGGGTCCGCCTCAGGCTGAAGCTATCCTGAGAGAGGCATACGCCATGGGAGTGGATCGTGCCATCTTGTTAAGTGACCGTAAATTCGGTGGAGCCGACACGTTGGCCACTTCCAATACCATTGCCGCAGCCTTGAGATCTTTGGAATTCGACTTATTGATCACCGGACGTCAGGCTATCGACGGTGATACCGCACAGGTAGGTCCTCAGATCGCCGAACACCTGGATTTACCGCAAGTAACTTACGTGGAAAGCTTGACTTTCGACGGCAACAAGACCTTCACGGTGAAAAAATCCATGGAAGACGGTTACCAGATGGTACAGGTAGACACCCCTTGCGTGTTCACGGCATTGGCATCCGGCGTGAAACCCCGGTACATGTCTGTAAGAGGAATCGTTGAGGCTTACAACCACCCCATCGAAACTTGGACCTACAACGACATCACCGTGGATGATCAGAAGATCGGATTGAACGGATCACCGACCCGCGTATTCAAATCATTCACCAAGGGTGTAAAAGCTGCAGGACAAATCTACGAAGTAGACCCGGCAGAAGCTGTAGACATCATTATCAGTAAATTGAAAGAAAAATTTATTATCTAATGAAAGAGGATAGATTTAGAGTATTTCAATCTAAAATCTAAAATCATTAAATCTAAAATTAGAAATGGATAAGGCACAATATAAAAACGTTTACGTCTTCGTTGAACAAAGAGAAGGCGTTATCCAAAACGTGGGTCTGGAATTGTTAGGCAAAGCCAGAGAATTAGCTGATGCTTTAAATGAAAAAGTATATGCCATGTTGTTGGGACATGACCTGACAACGCAGGCACAGGAATGTATTGCTTACGGAGCCGACACCGTATTGCGTGTGGATGCCCCGGAACTGGCTACTTACGTTACCGAACCTTATGCGCAGGCTATTTACCAGATCATCCGTGACAACAAACCGAGTATCGTGTTGATCGGAGCAACCACCATCGGTCGTGACCTCGGTCCCCGTTTGTCTGCCCGTGTTGAAACAGGATTGACAGCAGATTGTACAGGTTTGGAAATTTCTGAGGACCGGGATCTGTTGATGACCCGTCCCGCATTCGGAGGTAACTTGATGGCAACCATCATTTGTAAGGAACACCGTCCGCAAATGTCAACCGTACGCCCGGGTGTAATGCGCATGGGCCAACGCGATGACAACCGGAAAGGAACCATCGAAGATGTAAAAATCAACTTCGACAAATCTAAATTCCGTGTACGGGTTCTTGAAACAGTTAAACAAACCAAGAACTTGGTGGACATCACCGAAGCTCATGTATTGATCTCTGGAGGTCGTGGAGTAGGTAATGCAGAAGGATTCGATATGTTGCGTGCTATGGCAAACACCATCGGTGCCGAAGTATCTGCATCCCGAGCCATGGTTGATGCCGGAGTATTAGGCCACGAACGTCAGGTAGGACAAACCGGTAAAACCGTACGTCCCGACTTGTACTTCGCCATGGGTATCTCCGGAGCCATCCAGCACTTGGCCGGAATGGAAGAATCTGAATACATCATCGCGATCAACAAAGACAAATTTGCCCCGATCTTCAACGTGGCAGACTTGGGTATCGTCGGCGATGTTCGCAAAATCGTTCCACTTTTAACTGAAAAGTTGAAAAGATAAGATAAATTAAAAATGGAGTTCTTTTTGAAGGACTCCATTTTCATTATACTGAAAACTCTTCTTCCTACTCTGACACAAACAGAGGAGAAACTGGTGACTCTTCCCGAAGACAGGGGAAAGGTTGATTACCAAGCGGTTTCCCCTCCTGTGCAAGGAGGGGTTAGGGGAGGTAGTTATTAAAAGACTGACTTGTTAGACACTCCCTTTGTTTTCCTCCTACTCGATGAATCTTGTTATTTAACTGACTTCACTTCGCCCAGCTTTTCACCCATCAGGATGTGTTGCCATGCGTTGTCTCCATCCTTCGGAGAGGTCAGGCGGAAGTCTGCATCTTTCTGGAATACCAGCACGAAATCCGAACCTCCGAACAAGAAATAGCCCAGTTCATCGCCTTTTTTAACCCGATCACCTACTTGTAGTCCTTCCGTGAAGTTGACAGAAGCCACTTGCGACATACCGATCGGCATCACGGCCACCAATCCATGCGTGTCTGTTTCGATGATAGCCAGTCCGCGCGTTTCGATACTTTGCCAGCCCGGAACGGAACAGTCTACTACATATTGCTTTAAATCAGGTTCCCAAGTGATTTTTCCACCCAAAGCGTCATCTCCCGGAATGATGCGAAGTTCGCGGATAACACCCGATAACGGGAAGTGATAGCGGTGATAGTCATTGGCATTGAGGAAAGCGTGATAGAACGTACCTCCGGCAAAGGCATCACAATAAGGGCTGTCCGGGCCGATAAGGTTGCGTACGGAATTGAACACGCGGGATTTTACCGCGATCTTTTCATCCGTGATGATGTAGGATTCGTCATCAATCTTCCAAACACCCTGTGGAACACAATCAGCCGGTGAGGCCACGATGGAATTATCTTCCGGCGAGGTGATAGGCCGTTGGTCGGGAGAGGCTAAGCGACGGCAGAAGAAGTCGTTGAATGAATGCCAGTTCGACGGGTCTTCATACCATCCGTTGGTCATGCCCAGTTCTTCTTGCTGCATCATCAGCTCCTCGTACTCCTTATTCCAAGATTCCGGTGACGAGAGGAAGCTTCCCCACGACTTGCAGTAATCTACCAGCCAACTGCGGTAAGGCTCCACGTATTGCACTGAATTCGTAAACAGCGTTTCGCCTTCCAACGCCTCCAGCGGCATGCAGTTGATGAAATAGCAATAGCACAGAGCCTGATACATTCGCCCGAAGATGCTGGGCTGCCCGGGACAGAAAATGACATCCCACGGCATGGCAGTCTGTGAATGGTCGATGAAGTTATAATATTCTTCCAGCGATTGTGCCGGGTTGGTGGAGGAGTCAGGATTGATTTTCTTGCCTTTCTCGATGGCTTCCATGAGGAGTGACTTGATACGTTCGTCGCTCTTCACCAAATCGACCAGCTTTTGCGTGGTGGGGCTGTACTGTTTCTCTTCCTTAGCCTTATCTTGGCACGACAGGAGGATCATAAGCAAGAATGCCGATAATAGCATTCTTAACGAGTTGTTCATTAAGTTTCT
>ERZ779874.4137-NODE-4137-length-10198-cov-2.956818_pt1 | contig 10198 bp, 8 predicted proteins | sample MGYA00511031_ERZ779874 | MGnify/ENA primary metagenome ERZ779874 (study PRJEB29588, sample SAMEA2156850) | human gut metagenome | biome: human gut; feature: human-associated habitat; material: faeces | place: Denmark | collected 2008/2010 ...
AAACCAGCCGTTGGCAGATAAAACTCCTCCGCCGCTTTTTTATCAAGCGCGCCCATTTCATGCGCATATACAAGTTTCATTTATTATCCCTCCAGAATTACCTGCGCCATTGCCAGCTCTTTGGTATGGCTTAATGTTAAATGTATTTTTTCTGTGCCAAGCCCTTTGGCGTAATCTTTAAAATAACCGTATAAAACAAGCTGCGGCCTGCCAAGCGCATCGTTTATAACCTCAATTTCGGTCAGCCCCGTGCCGATGGCTTTTACAAAAGCTTCTTTGGCAGCAAAACGTGCGGCAAAGCTGGCATACGCCTGCGCCCCGCGTGCCATGCAGTAATCCTGCTCGCGCTGAGTAAACACACGCGCGGCAAAACCCTTCATGCCAAGCGCTCTTTTAATGCGGCTTACCTCTGCCAAATCGCAGCCGATACCAATAATCATATAAACTCCTTTTAACTCAACACATCATTTAGCGTAAACTAATCCATATTATGCTTATTTCCATTTTTACCTGTAAAATCCTGCCCGCAAAAGTGAACTTTATGCAAAAACGCCGGTGCAGTTTCTTTGCAGGCAGCTAAAATTGCTGTATAATTGTGTTGCAGTAATTTTAAAGGAGGCTTTATTTTGTTATATAAAACCCGCGGAACCTGCTCCATAGCCATTGACGTGGAAGTAGAAAACGGCATTGTAAAACACGCGCAGTTTATTAACGGCTGCCCCGGCAATACCGCAGGCATTTCGCAGCTTGTAGCCGGCATGCCTGCCGAAGAAGTTATCCGCCGCTTAAAAGGCATTAAATGCGGCAATAGGCCCACCAGCTGCCCCGACCAGCTTGCCCTTGCACTGGAAGCAGCACTTAAAAGCCAAAACTAAAACCCAAACGCACAAAACAAAAACGCCATGCGTAAAGCACGGCGTTTTTTATTTTAGTTTATGCGTTTTTTTATTGAAACCTTTTATTCCTTGCCTGCAAGGCGTTTGTAGGTTGCAAGGCGTTCTTTGGCGTCATGCTCTGTTTTTTCAAACAATGCTTCTGCCTGATCCGGGAATTGTTTTAAGAGTGCGGAGTAACGTACTTCGCCCATTAAGAATTCGCGGAAGTTGCCGGTAGGCTCCTTGCTGTCAAGGATGAACGGATTTTTGCCCTGTTCTTTCAGTTTCGGGTTGTAACGGTAGTTAGCCCAGTAACCGCATTCAACAGCATGTTTTGCTTCCAGCTGGCTCTTGCCCATGCCTGCTTTCAAACCGTGGTTAATGCACGGCGAATAAGCAATAATCAGGGACGGGCCGTCATAAGCCTCTGCTTCGGCAATGGCTTTAAGGGTTTGGTTTTTATCCGCACCCATGGCAATTTGCGCTACATAAACATAGCCGTAGCTCATGGCCATCATGCCGAGGTCTTTTTTGCGGGTGCGTTTGCCGCTGGCCGCAAATTTGGCAATAGCAGCAGCCGGAGTAGCCTTGGAGGACTGGCCGCCGGTGTTGGAATATACTTCGGTATCAAATACCATTACGTTAATGTTTTCGCCGCTGGCAAGAACATGGTCAAGTCCGCCGTAGCCGATATCGTAAGCCCAGCCGTCGCCGCCGAAAATCCAGTGGCTGCGTTTTACAAAGTACTGGCCGAGGCCCGCAATTTCTTTTAAGAGCTCATTTTCGCTGTTTTCGGCAGCCAGTGCTGCTTTAAGCGCTTCGGCACGTTCGCGGGTGCCGTCGCTTACGTTCATGTTGTCAAGCCAGTTCTGCATTGCTGCTTTCAGTTCTTCACTTACGGGCAGGTTCAGCGCTTCTTTTACGAGGCCAGCAACACGTTCGCGGGTATGTTTTACGCCCAGGTACATGCCAAGGCCGTATTCGGCGTTATCTTCAAACAGGCTGTTTGCCCAGCTCGGGCCGTGGCCTGCCGCATTTTTGCAGTACGGCATGGAAGGTGCGCTTGCGCCCCAGATGGAGGAGCAGCCCGTTGCGTTGGCAATCATCATGCGGTCGCCTACAAGCTGGGTAACAAGTTTGGCATACGGGGTTTCGCCGCAGCCTGCGCATGCACCGCTGAACTCAAACAGCGGCTGTTCAAACTGCACGCCTTTAACGGTGTTTTTATTCATCGGGTTCGGTTTAAGCGCAACCTTCCTCATTGCGTAATCCCAGTTTTCCGTTTTGGCAAGCTGGGTTTCCAAAGGTTTCATTACCAGGGCTTTTTCCTTAGCCGGGCAAACCTGAGCGCAGTTGCCGCAGCCGGTGCAGTCCAGAGGAGATACTGCCATATGGAATTTTAAGCCTTTGGCGCCGATAGCGTCCTTGCTGAGCATGCCTTCCGGAGCGTTTGCAGCTTCTTCCTCAGTCATCAGCACAGGGCGGATAGCAGCGTGCGGGCATACAAACGCGCACTGGTTGCACTGAATGCATTTTTCCATCTGCCATTCCGGAACGTTGATGGCAATGCCGCGTTTTTCGTAAGCAGCGGTGCCGCTCGGGAAAGTGCCGTCCTCATGGTCTTTAAACGCGCTTACAGGCAGTTTGTCGCCTTCCATGCGGTTCATCGGCACAAGAATATTGTCGATGAAATCATTGCCGGATTTTGCAGCTGCTTCGGTATCGGCAGCGTCAGCCCAGGCTGCAGGCACATCAACTTTTACAACGGCGTTAACGCCCATGTCGATAGCGGCGTTGTTCATGTCAACAACGTCTTTGCCCTTCAGGCCATAGCTGTGTTCAACCGCTTCCTTCAGGTATTTAACAGCATCCTCCAGCGGAATAATGTCGGCCAGTTTAAAGAACGCCGACTGCATAATCATGTTAATGCGTCCGCCGAGGCCGATTTGCTGTGCAATTTTTACAGCGTCAATAATATAGAAGTTAATATCGTTTTTGGCAATATAGCGTTTAATCTGCCCGGGCAGATGTTTTTCCAGTTCTTCTGCACTCCAGTTGCAGTTAAGAAGGAAGGTACCGCCTTTTTTCAGCCCTGCGGTAACATCGTATTTATCAACGTAGGACTGGTTGTGTACGGCTACAAAATCCGCAGCGTTGATAAGGTACGGAGCGCGGATGGGCTCTTTGCCGAAACGCAGGTGCGAAACGGTAATGCCGCCGGATTTTTTGGAATCGTAGGAGAAATAGCCCTGAGCGTACATATCGGTGTAATCGCCGATAATTTTAATTGCGCTCTTGTTTGCGCCAACGGTGCCGTCGCTGCCGAGGCCCCAGAACTTGCAGCTCTTGGTGCCTTCGCCGGTAACGTCAATTTCGTGGCTGGCTGCCAGAGAAGTATTGGTAACGTCGTCAACAATGCTGATGGTGAAGTTGTTTTTCGGGTTTTCGGCTTCAAGGTTTTCGTAAACGGCAAGAATGTCGGTCGGAGTCAAATCCTTACTGCCAAGGCCGTAGCGGCCGCCGATAATCAGCGGGCGACGTTCACTGTCATAGAACGCGCCGCGCACATCCATATACAGCGGTTCGCCGAATGCGCCCGGCTCTTTGGTTCGGTCAAGCACGGCAATGCGTTTAACGGTTTCCGGAATTGCCGCCATAAAATGCTTAACGCTGAACGGACGGTACAGGTGAACGGCGAGTAAGCCAACCTTTTTGCCTTCGGCGTTCAGTTTTTCGGCAACGGTCTGAATGGTTTCGCAGGCGCTGCCCATGGCAATAATGATGTTTTCGGCATCCGGTGCGCCGTAGTAGTTAAACAGGCCATAGTTGCGGCCGGTAATTTTGTTGATTTCGTTCATGTAGTTTTCAACAATTTCCGGCAGCGCGGTGTAATAGCTGTTAACTGCTTCGCGGGTCTGGAAGTAAATATCCGGGTTCTGCGCCGTGCCGCGGATAACAGGGTTATCAGGGTTAAGTGCGCGTTTGCGGAACTCTGCCAAAGCCTCCCAATCCAGAAGGCCTGCCAGCTTATCGTAATCCATCAGTTCAATTTTCTGAATTTCGTGCGAGGTACGGAAACCGTCAAAGAAATTCAAAAACGGCACGCGGCCTTTAATTGCAGATAAATGTGCCACGCCGCCGAGGTCCATAACTTCCTGCACGCTGCCTTCGGCAAGCAGTGCAAAACCGGTCTGACGTGCTGCCATAACGTCCTGATGGTCGCCGAAAATGGAAAGGCTGCTGGTTGCCAGCGCACGTGCGGATACATGGAACACTGCCGGCAAAAGTTCACCGGCCATTTTATACATATTAGGAATCATTAAAAGAAGGCCCTGAGAAGCTGTATAAGTGGTAGTAAGGGCACCGCCCTGCAAAGAACCGTGTACAGCGCCGGAAGCGCCTGCCTCGGACTGCATTTCCTGAACCTTTACAGTCTGCCCGAACAGGTTTTTCTTGCCCTGGGCCGCCCATTCATCAACAACTTCCGCCATAGGCGAAGACGGTGTAATGGGGTAAATAGCTGCCACGTCGGTAAACGCATAGGATATATAAGCCGCAGCGGTATTACCGTCCATGGTTTTCATTTTTGTCATGTGGTTCCCTTCTTTCTCATCGTTATAACTGCTGAATTATGTGAGGATATGCAAAGTGCATATATAATTAGTATACACTATTTACAAGGGTTTGTAAATTTAAAGGCAGTGTATACAACAGCCTTTGTTAAACAAAAAAGGCACGGAAAAAAACCGCACCTTTTAAACTGTAAATTAATTATACAATTTTTTCGCCATGGTATTCTTCGCCGCCGCCATCGGGAAGTTCGTTGTAACGGCGGGTCCACAGGTTTTCGTATTTAACGGCCTGTGCATGGGTTGCGTCGGTGTTTTCCGGCAGTTTTTTAATAACTTTGGCCGGTACGCCTGCTACCAGGGAGTACGGCGGAACAATGGTGTTTTTGGTTACAACCGCGCCGGCTGCCACAATGGAGCCTTTGCCGATAACAGCGCCGTCCAAAACGGTGGAGTGCATGCCGATAAGCACATGGTCTTCAACCGTGCAGGCGTGCAGAAGCGCGCAGTGGCCTACGGTTACATAATCGCCCAGAATGCAGGCATGGCTGTCGGAAACGTGCAGCACGCTGTTATCCTGAACATTGGTATATCTGCCAACTTTAATTTCATTAACATCGCCGCGAATGGTTACGTTATACCATACGCTGCTGTATTCTTTCAGTTCTGCTTTGCCGATAACTACTGCGGTTTCGGCTACAAAAGCCTTCGGGTCAATTTTCGGCGAATTGCCTTCAAATTTTTTAATAAGCATTGTAAAATTCCCCCTTTTATGCTGCTTACAGCTTTATTGTATATTGTATACAAAATTTGTCAAGCTAAATCAGAGGTTTTGCCCCCTTAATTTTAAAGCTTTCACAAACTGTTCAATTTTTAACAGTTTGCATGTTTGAATTTGCCAAGCCCTGCATTCAGGGCTTCTGCGGAACGCCGCGCACTTTGGTTAAATAAGTGTAAACACCGGCGCATACCAAAATTACGCCCGTTAAAACAAGTATCAGGCGCGTCGGCAAAAAGCCGCCCAAAAAGCCGCCTAAAAGCGGGCCAACCACGCCGCCGAACTGCTGCGCGCTGGTTACAAGCCCAAAGGCCTTGCCGCGCACGGAAGGGTCGGTAACTTCAACCAGGCGGGCGTTAATATTAGGCACCGCCCCTGCGAGGAACAGGCCGTAAATAAAGGTTACCGCCGCATACTGCCAGATATTGTGCACAAAGAACTGGCACATATTTATTGCGCCCGCACAGATAAACACCATAAACAGCGTTTTGGTATAACCGCGCTTCTGCCCGCGGCTGCCCCAGTACGGCCCGGCGATAATACCGGCAATGCCCGCCAGCGAGAAAATAATGCCGGCAGTTTTAACAACATCGTCATTAACAACGCCGCCCAACAGGTACGATACATACATGGTAATCAACGGCTGCACAATCATTACGCATACCTGCACCAAAAAGAACATGCTCATTACAAACAGCAGCCCTTTATTTTGCAGCGACGCCTTTAAATCCGCCCAGATATGAATAACTTTGCCTTCGCCCTTTTCGTGCTCCACGTCGCGCACAAAGGCAATAACCATAATGGTTGCAACAAACAGCGCCCCCGCCGCGATATAAAACGACATGCGCATGCCGAACCAGGCGCTTACATAACCGCCGAGCATCGGCCCGAGGATGCTGCCGGAGGCAACGGCCGTCTGCATAAGCCCCATGCCCCAGCCCATTTTAACGGCAGGCAGGGTTGAAGAAACCAGCGACAGCGATGCCGGCACAAAGCCGCTTACAAGGCCTGCCAAAAGGCGCACGCCAAAAAGCTGTTCCGGGCTCTGGCACATGCCCATTAAGGCATAGGTTACGGCAAGGCCGAACCCCGCACGTATTGCCATCAAGCGCTGGCCGATACGGTCGGCATGGGCACCCCAGTAAGGCGCCATAATGGCCGCCGTAAAAAAGGTAACGGAATAAATAAGGCCCGTCCACGAATTGACATCAGCCTGGGCTACGCCCAAATGCTGCAAAAGATATACAGGCAAAAACGGCACGCACATGGTATAGCTTGCACAGGTAAAAAACACGCACACCCATAAAACATACAAATTAAGCTTCCAGTGCAGTTTGCCGCCGCCGCGGTCCTCAAAAATATTCATCTATATCATCTCCGCACGATAATATCCTATATTAACATTTTAACATATCCTAAATATTAGTTGTGACATTTGTGTAAACTCCGCGTTTTAAACCGCTTATTGCGGCATAACCGCGGATATTGTATAATTAATTTATTACATTAATAAGGATGTGTGACCGTGAAAGGATTTAAAAAGCAGGAACTGGAAGAACAGGGTTTTATGGGCAGGCTGTTTGGCTCCAAGCCCCAGCAGAACGCCTTTGCAGAAATAAATAATATTTTAACCGAAGCCAAAAGCGCGCAGGAACTGACAAAGGACGCAGCCGCAGCCATTTTTAAAAAGTGGGGCTGCAAATTCAGCGACACCAATATGGACCAGCGCAGCGCCATTTACCGCAAGGTTGCCGACAACGCTTTTTCAAGCGCGCAGAGCAAGGACGACCCTATTTTAAATGACCGCGCCCATATGGCGGAAATTTTGGAAATTCCCGAAAACCTGTGCCGCCTTGCCGATAACGGCGCTAAAAAATCCGCCTATTTTTCGCGCTGCCGCGGACTTGTAACCGGCGAGGAAAACCTTACCATCGTCGCCATTAACGAGCTGTTCGGCTATGATTACGAAGACGGCTTCGACTTCCGCAAGCAGGTTTTTAACGATTACTTTAACGGCGAGTTTGACCGCATTGCCGACGCCAAACGCTTTACGCCTGAGGACGAGCAACAGCTGCGCGATATGTGCGCAAAACTGGATATTCCCTACGAATTTAAAGCCAATATCGACAACGCTTTAACCAAATACCGCTATTTGTGGAACGCCGAGAACGCGCCTTTAGGCAATGTTAAGGTAGATTTTCCGCTGGAGAACGGCGAAATTTGCCACGCAGCAGGGCAGGCAGCTTTGTGCGAAGTTAAAACCGTTGCCAAAGAAGACAACTACTACCAGCTGACGCGCAAACTGCGAATCGACGAAACCATCTCCTTTAAGGGTGAACATATCGAGCACCCGCAGGTTATGGAAGAAACCGCCGTAATTATCGACGCCGGGTATTTGTTCTTGACCAACAGCCGCATTATTTATTTAAGCAAAAAACTGGCCAAACAAATCCGTCTGGACGATTTAAAAACGGCCGACCTTTCTACCAATATTATTGAAGCCCACCAGAATGACGGGCAGAGCCTTTCCTTTAAAATGCAGGATGACGCTGCCGAAGTTATGTTTGCCATTCTGCGCCGCATTTTAAAAGACAGGAACAAGAAATGAAAGATTTAATCCGTTTCGTCCGTTCTCAGGACGCCGCACGCATTTTAGAAATTTACGCACCGTATATCACGGATACCGTTATCTCGTTTGAATACGAAGTGCCAACACCGGAGGATTTTGCTGCACGCGTTGAAGCCATCAGCAGCCGCTACCCGTACCTTGTGTACGAGCGCGAAGGCAAAGTTCTCGGCTACGCTTACGCTTCCGCCTATAATGAGCGCGTGGCGTATGATTACACGGTAGATCTGTCCGTTTATGTGGACGCTGCTTTTTGCGGGCAAAATATCGGCGAGTGCCTGTATGCTGCGCTGCTTGATATTTTAGAAAAGCAGGGCTACTATAACGCCTACGCCTGCATAACGGCAATTAACCAAAACAGTTTAAACTTTCATAAGCGCATGGGCTTTGAGGATGCCGGTACGCATAAACTTGCCGGGTTTAAGCACGGCCGCTGGCTGGACGTATGCTGGTACAGCAAACGCCTGAAGGCAGATACCGAAGCACCGCAGCCGTTAAAGCCCGTCAGTGCGTTCAGCAATAACGATTTATTGCAGCCGCACGAAACCTATAAAAAATAAACGTTTTAAAATTACATAACAGGTAAAAAAATAACCTGCTGCGTTAATGCAGCAGGTTATTTTTATTATTGACTGATTTTTATTTTTACAGCATAATATATAAGCCGTGACTCTTTCCGGTAGGAAGGAGGTGTACATTTGGAAAATATTATCATCCCATTCTTCGTATCTGTTGCAGCAGGCATAGTATCGTACTATATCTGCAAGTGGCTGGACAGATACTTGTAAACACGGTCAGCACATAAAAAAACCGGGAGTTGCAGCTCCCGGTTTTTTGTTTTGATGTGTACATTTGGACATCATCAATCCCATTTCGTGCTTTCATTATAGCACGGCTTAATTTAAAAAGCAAATAGATCAGGCCTGCAACAATACGGTTTTTGCCGTATTATTTTCTGCACCCTTTGCATTTATCAAGGTATTCGCCAACAATTTTTACGGCGCAGTAATCGCCGCACATTGAACATGCTTCGTCATCGGCTTTGTTCTTTTTATCACGATAAGCCTGCGCTTTAACAGGGTCTATGGCAAGTTCAATCTGTTTTTTCCAGTCCAGGTTTTTGCGCGCTTTCGCCATTTCCAAATCCCACTCTACGGCTTTGGGCAAACCTTTGGCAACATCGGCCGCATGCCCTGCAATACGCGCTGCAATTACGCCTTCGCGCACGTCGTTAATATCGGGCAGGCCCAAATGCTCGGCAGGCGTTACATAACACAAAAAGTCCGCACCGCTCATGGCTGCCAGCGTGCCGCCGATAGCGGAGGTAATATGGTCATATCCCGGTGCAACGTCTGTAACGAGAGGCCCCAGCACATAAAAAGGCGCACCGTGGCACACGCGTTTCTGCAGCTGCATGTTGGCGGCAATCTGGTTGTAAGGCACGTGTCCCGGCCCTTCCACCATTACCTGTACGCCTTTGGCCCAGGCGCGCTGCGTCAGTTCGCCAAGGTTCAAAAGCTCCTGCAATTGCGCGCGGTCGCTTGCGTCGGCCAGGCAACCGGGGCGCAAACCGTCGCCCAAACTAATGGTAACGTCATACTCGGCGCAGATGTCCAAAATTTCGTCATAGTATTCGTACAGCGGGTTTTCTTTGCCGTTATGCAGCATCCAGCCGGTAATAAAGCTGCCGCCGCGGCTTACAACATCCATCACACGCCCTTCGCCGGTCAGCATGTCAAGCACGTTTTTGTTAATGCCGCAGTGTATCGTCATAAAGTCCGCACCGTCTGCCGCCTGCTGGCGGATAACTTCAAACAAATCTTCTTTGGTCATTTCCACAACGGCGCCGCGTTTTTTAATGGTTTCCACCGTTGCCTGGTAAATAGGCACCGTGCCCACCATAACCGTGCTTGCGCCGATAATGGCCCTGCGCGAAGCGTCGATATTGTCGCCGGTCGATAAATCCATCACGCTGTCGGCGCCCGCTGCAATCGCTGCCGCCAGCTTTTCAAGCTCCGGCTCCGGGTCAGGATAGCTGCTGGATGTGCCGATATTGGCGTTGACCTTAACGCTCAGCCCCTGTCCCACGCCGCGCGGGGTTACGTTTTTATGGTTTATATTAAGCGGTATGGCAATAGTGCCTTCGGCCACGCCCTTGCGGATAAATTCTTCCGTTACGCCTTCGTAAGCTGCCACCTGCTTCATTGCTTCGGTAATAATGCCTTTTCGGGCAAGCTGCATTTGTGTTGCCAAAAAATCACTTCCTTTACTGTTAATATTTCTATTATACAGTAAATCGGTGCAATACTCTACCGTTTTATGTTAATTTTCAAAATTAGTTTATAAATTT
>ERZ779874.4138-NODE-4138-length-10198-cov-2.902100_pt1 | contig 10198 bp, 7 predicted proteins | sample MGYA00511031_ERZ779874 | MGnify/ENA primary metagenome ERZ779874 (study PRJEB29588, sample SAMEA2156850) | human gut metagenome | biome: human gut; feature: human-associated habitat; material: faeces | place: Denmark | collected 2008/2010 ...
ACTAACCCTTCCGTCCTTCGGACACCTCCCCTATATTTTGCGGTGCAAAACACAGAGGAGGAGGTTTAATACCTTTCTGCCACGTTATTTTATCGAAAGAGAAGGATTGCATTTACCCTTCTCCTCTGCCGTGTTCCATAGCATTACGGTGAGTTGCGTTAGCAATATAGGGAAGACACCGAAGAATCGATGGTTTCTGAGGAGAGGGGTTAGATGTGTAAAAACATAATTCTTTCTGATTTTCCATGGAGTCATATCTTTGCTAAATTATCGACTGAGCCATTATAACCGATAGGGCATATTCAGAAATGATAAGCCCTATTTTTGTCTATAAAAAGAGAGTTGCCCTTTACTCCCGCAAAAGGCAACCCAAGTTCTCAAAAATTAAAAGATGCAAATTGAGACTTTATGTGATTATTAATTTCCTTCCTGAAATTTTTGATTCATTTTCAACAGGTTTATCGTGTAAGCTACTACATTTTGGGATTCTTGAATGACAGTGAGGTAAACGATTCCTACTTTGATGTAGGAGACTTGTTCCCGCATGTGACGTATTTCTTCCCGTTTGAGTACACCTAATTGATTGATGAGTATATTCCCTTGATTGTAGAGGGCGGCAAGATCTCCGAACGCATCTTTTTCGATCGATTGCCGGCTTTCCTCCAAGAACGATACGATCGATTGCGCTATCTCTCCAAAGCTGTCTTTCTGGCTTTGCTCCAAAGGATTGAAATTATTGTCGGTATGTTCCAAACAAGGTTCGCAGGTTCTTTTTATGGAGTGGATAATGTCGTAAGAGAAATCGTTCCCTTGAAAATAATAGAGACCTTTTTCTAATCCTACTTTGTCATTCAAGTGGGAGACTCCTATGGTTCCCAAACGTTTTACTTGTTTGAAGTATCGCCGTTCCGTTTCTATATCGCCCATCGCTTTGCGCAGGGTTCTGTAACTTTCGTTGAGGAAACCGGTGGTGACTCGATGATATAGGTCGGCACTCCATTCGAGGACTTTGGCGAATTCTTCCCGGCTGAATTTTCTCAATAAGACAAGTGCTTCTTGCTTGTCTTTGTTGGCGACCATCTGTTGTGCCAGCGAGCTGTTTTTTTCTTGTTTTAGTTTTTTATTGTATGATATTTGGCTGTGTATGAGCATATAAGCGGCTAATGCTCCCAACAGGATAATAGCGATACTACCTCCGAAATAGACAATCATCGTCACTGTAAAACAAATCAAAAAAGCGGCTCCGGCCGTGAGAAACCAACCTCCGATAACGGAGATGACTCCGGTGATACGGTAAACGGCACTATCGCGTCCCCAAGCTCTGTCGGCAAGAGATGTACCCATAGCAACCATAAAGGTGACATAGGTAGTGGATAGGGGTAGTTTCAACGAGGTTCCCAGTGCGATCAACAAGCTGGCAAGCACCAAATTTACCGAGGCTCTAATTAAGTCGAATGCCGCACCGTGTTCGAGTATGACTTCGTCTTTGTCGAATCGGGCGTTGAGCCAAGTTCTGGCTTTGGGCGGTATGTTATTGACAATAAAAGAAGATGTATTTGTTGTCATGCGCACCAATTTACGAGCGATGGGAGAAGTCCCGAAACTTTCTTCTCCGGCTTCTTGGCGGGATAGGTCGAGAGAAGTTTTGATTACGTTATGTGCTTTTTTGGAGGTGAGCAGGGCGACAACCATAATTACGCCTGAACCGATGAGGAATATGGAAGGCGTTGAAGCCGAATCGAGAAGAGAGGTCATCAAGTACTGATCGGGACTGACGCCGTTGCTGTTGGCGATGTAGTCGTGGTAGGTCGAATAACCGGCCAAAGGCATACCGATAAAGTTGACTAAGTCATTTCCCGCAAAAGCTAATGCCAGAGCAAAAGTTCCCAACAAGACGACTATTTTCAAAATGTTTATGCGACACCACATGAGTACCTGCATGAGTATTGTCGTGCATAGGAAGCAACAGCCTAAAAGTATTTGTGTGTTGTCGTGAATCCATTGGCGGTTTTCGGGAGTCATCAGCGTGGACTCTTTTAATCCCTTGATAAGTATGAAATAGATGATGGAGGTAGCCGCGAATCCGCCGAACAGCGCACCGAAGTATTTTAACTGTTTCCGGTAATTGAATTTGAAAATCAAGCGGGCGATGTATTGTACCAAAACACCAAAGAAGAAGGCGATGGCTACGGATACGAAAATGGCTACGATTACTTGCAGAGCTTTGTCTGTATTGATGAGGTCTCCCATTTGCAAGGCTCCTGCGCTATTTATCGTTTTCACGATAGCCAAAGCAAATGTGCCGCCTAACAATGCGAATATCATCGATACGGTGGTCGATGTGGGGAGTCCCATCGTATTGAATATGTCGAGTAAAACTACATCTGTGAGCATGACCGCCAACAAGATACTCATGATTTCGTTCATGTAGAAATATTGGGGCTGATATATTCCATGTCGTGCGATATCCATCATACCGTTCGACATGGAGGCTCCTACAAAGATTCCTATTGCGGCGACCGCCATAATTACTTTGAAGGGGGCTGCTTTTGCCCCGATAGCCGAATTAAGGAAGTTGACGGCATCGTTACTGACTCCCACCGATAAATCGAAAATGGCGATGAGAAAGATAAAAATAACGATGATCAGATAGAACGTTTCCATAATGTCCAATTTGCATGTTTTTTCACTCGCAAAGAAACGATATTGATGTTACAGAAGCGTTACAAACATGTATCTATCTTGTTTCTTTTCTTCGATTTTCGTCGGTGGAGTGCCGGAAATTCGAGCAGGAGATTCTGTAAGAGGCAAAAATGTCCTCGGTAATTGTTCGATTACTTTCGGTATCATGGCTTTCTCAATAGACTATCTTCATCGTAACTCGATTTTGTAAAGCTCGTCAAGGTTTACTTTCATTAGAACGTTGGATTATATCCAGAATCCTATAATCGTATCTGAAACAATTGAATCCTATGCGAATTTTTCTCTCTTTCTCAGAAAGATTCGGACGAATTGTAATATTGTTTTTGACCGGTAGAGTGGCCGATGAGATGATAATTTCTCCCCAGTCGTAGGAATAGTCTGCCCTGTCGTTGTATAGGTCATTTTCTACGCTGTCCAGATAGCATTCTATACCGTTTACTTCTAACCAGTTGACGAAGCAAAAAGGATTCTTTTCTTCTGTACTATAAACAGTTAGCTGCCCTCCTCCCGCCGGTATCGTATATTCGTCACAGGTCGTTTGTGTCAAATCTGTACTCTCGATTTTCAAAGCGACCGGATTGAATTTTTCATCTTCGTTAAGAATACAACCAGAGAATATCACGATATTTGTGAGTATCAGTAGCGTTCCAAGAATTTTTTTCATGAGCTTCCGAATGAAAGATTACTACTTAATAAATGCCAATTGTGTGAATTACTGCATTTCGAACTTTGCATTTATTACGCTTTTCCACATCTAAACGGATTGTCGATAGACTATTTCTTTTTGCTTTTATTCTCTTTCTTTATTGAATCTGCCGATTTTTTCGATTTACTTGCATTCTTTGTTTCTCTGGGTTCGGGCTTTTTCCATTTTAAAATCTGAGCTGTCCGTGCCGGGAGGTAGAGCATGAGCCATTCTTTGTTGTCTTTTTCGAATAACGGGTCGTGTCGGGTGAGGTGTTTCACTTTCATATCGATGAGTCCGTATCCTCCGAATTCGGGATCGTCGCTACTGAGTATATGCTCGTATTCTCCTGTCGGGGCCAAAATGCCGTATCCGTTGAAGGATTTGAACGGGTGGAAGTTGAATACGAAAAGCAGATCGTCGCGCAGGAATGCGAGTACTTGGTCTCCGTCGTTTTCACAGAGTTTAACGATAGGGGTTCGTTCAAATTTTTTCTTTTGGCTTACGACGTGAATCATGGCTTCGTCGAAAGCTCCGAGGTATTGATATTTCAAATCATTTCGATCTACGAGGTCCCATTGCCGACGAGCGTATTTATAGGACCAGCCGTTTCCTTGACGTGGAAAATCGATCCATTCGGGGTGGCCGAATTCATTTCCCATGAAGTTGAGGTAACCACCGTTGATGGTCGATAGGGTTACCAGCCGTATCATTTTATGCAGGGCCATGCCTCGATCTACGATCAGATTGGTATCTCCCTTGCTCATGTGCCAATACATGACGTCGTCGATGAGCCGGAAGATAATGGTTTTATCGCCGACCAGTGCTTGGTCGTGGCTCTCGGCATAATTGATGGTCTTTTCATCGGAACGCCGATTGGTCAGTTCCCAAAATATGGCCGTGGGTTTCCAGTCTTCGTCTTTTTTCTCTTTAATGGTCTTTATCCAGAAATCGGGTATTCCCATAGCCATTCGGTAATCGAACCCTATTCCTCCGTCGTTGAATTTCGCTGCTAATCCCGGCATTCCGCTCATTTCTTCGGCGATGGTTATCGCCCGCGGATTTACTTGGTGAATGAGTTCATTGGCCAGAGTGAGATAAACGATGGCGTTGTCGTCCTGCCCTCCGTTGTAATAGTCGTCGTACGAACCGAAAGCCTGTCCCAAACCGTGGTTGTAATAGAGCATCGAGGTAACGCCGTCGAACCGGAACCCGTCGAACCTGAATTCGTCGAGCCAGTATTTGCAGTTGGAGAGCAAGAAGTGGATTACATCGTTTTTTCCATAGTCGAAACACAAAGAGTCCCAAGCGGGGTGCTCTCGCCGGTGGTCGCCGTAAAAGTATTGGTTGTACGAGCCATCGAATCGACCTAACCCTTCGACTTCGTTCTTGACGGCATGAGAGTGTACGATGTCCATAATGACGGCTGTTCCCATTTTATGAGCTTCGTCGATGAGCGATTTCAATTCGTCGGGTGTCCCGAAGCGGGACGACGGGGCGAAGAAACTGGATACGTGATACCCGAAAGAACCGTAATAGGGGTGCTCTTGTATAGCCATGATTTGTATGGCGTTGTATCCGTCGGCAACAATGCGGGGAAGTATCTTTTCTTTAAATTCGGTATAACTGCCAACTTTTTCTTCCTGTTGCGCCATACCGATGTGACATTCGTAAATTAGTAGCGGGGAGGTTTGGGGGCGAAACGGCTTTTTTGAAAAAACGAAAGGCTTTTCGGGATCCCAAATTTGTGCCGAGAAGATATATGTTTCGGGGTCTTGCACGACTCTCGTGGCCCATGCCGGAATGCGTTCTCCTTGTCCTCCGGGCCAGTGTACAGATAGTTTGTAAAAGTCGAGATGGTGTAACGTATCGAGTGGAAGTTTTATTTCCCATACTCCTCTGCCGATGGCCAATAACCGATATTCGGGGCGTTCTTTCCAGTTCGAGAAGTTTCCTATCAAATAGATAGCATTGGCATTGGGCGCCCACTCCCGAAATACCCAGTGGCCGTTTTCTTTATGTAATCCGAAGTAAAGATAGCCGTCGGCAAAATCGGAAAGGTTTCCTGTTCCTCCGGTTAGTTCCGAAATTTTTTCCACGGCACGATTGTGCCGGCCTTCGATAGCCTGTTTATAGGGAGCCAGCCACGGGTCGTTTTTTATCAGTTTCAGAGTTTTCATAGGGCTGTATTTTAAGGAGGAATATAAAGAGCGATGCAGTTACTGCTTCTGCCCGTTGTTTCTGTACAAAGAAAAAACAAATGACCCGATGTGAAAATTTTTTGCACGGCTGGGCTCGATTTCCTTTGCATCACGTGCAAATATAATGAAAGTCGAGCGCAGAACAAACAAGTTTATTTATTTTTATATCGAATGTGCTTTTTGTATTCGGTAAGTTTAAATATATGAAAATTTATGCCGGAGACGACCGTGTGGTCGAAAAATCGACTTTGTGTTTTCCCCCGGAGGTTATTTTCGGTGTGTTTTACTTCGATGGACAACTTTCTTTATCTTTATTCCTTCGGGGAAATTTGTCACTGATGAGAGGTGTGGCGGTTCGACCGGCGTATGTGGGGGGGGTTTTGTGACAGCCGTATTCTGTATTTTTTTCGGTTCAATAGTTTCGGTTTTTTCTCCTTCGTGTGGAACTGTGTTTGTTGCCGTTTCTTTCCCGTTTGTCATCGGTTGGATTTCGTTAGAGACGGGAGTAACTTCGGCAGAGTCTTTGGGGGTGTATTTGCGAGCATAACGTTCGAGGGTGTTAATGCTGCTCATGAGCGTTTTCACTTCTTTGGGATGCTGCATAATATCGAGTTCGAGCAATTGTGCGTAATAACGCAGCAATACTTGATTGCGTAACAGTTCTATTTGCATACGGCTATTTGCCAGTTCCCGGGTGAATTTCTGTTCTTGTGTTTCCATACTTTTTTTGAGGCAAATGTATGGTCGGGGCATTCGCATTTTATGGCATGATTGAATTTTTTTACCCGATCGGTATCGGGTAAAAGTAGGGAGGAAGGGATATGTCCGATATAAGCAGACTGATGAGATGTCGTTTTTCAATACCATAAGCAAGAATGATGTAGTATTTCTAACCCCTCTCATCGTCGCTACCGCTCCTCTGTCTCTCCCCTATATTTTACTGTGCAAAACACAGGGGAGAAGTGTTAATACTTTTGATAACAGGAACAGAGAGGTATGTGTTTTCCTCCTCCTCTTTGTGGCGTCAGCAATAGGGGAGGTGGCACGCAGTGCCGGAGGGGAAGTCCGAGAGAAGATTTATGTCGTTATTTCGGTGCGATGTTCAATTCGAACGGAGTATCGGGCGTATATCCGCTACGGATTCTCCACTCTTGCGGGTAGAGGTTGTTGGTTCGGTTGCCGAGATGTTTTGCCCAGCCGAGAGGAAATCCTTCATAGGTGACAAGTATATATCCTCGGGGTAAGTCGGTGGGCAGGAAGAGGCTTTCTCGTCGGAGGTAGGCAAGGGCTGTGTCGAGGGAGGCCTCGTAGTGGACGACTTGGTTCGTATCGAAGGCTGTGGAGAGGGCCAGCGAGATATGCGGCACGTAGTCTTTTCCTTTGAGCGTGGCTACGGTGATACCGGTATGCAACAGGTCGAGATGTCGGTCGAGGAGTTTATAATCGGTTGTATATTCGGCCGGGATAGCGATAATTTTCTCTTCGTCGGATATGAATGTATAGCGGTCGGGGTTGGCAACGAGAAGCCTCCATTCATCGGGTATAGCTATTCGGGGTGTTTTATTTTTTTTGTTGCGTTTCTCTGTCTTTTCGGCTGTCGAGAGGAGAGCCTCTCGTCGAGTTTCACCGGGTTCGCCCGGTTTCCGAAGGATTGCCATAAAGAGACCTTCGCCCCGGGTACGGTGGGGCATGAAGCGATAGGCGGGCAGATCGCCAACGAGTGCAGGCGTTATGTTCCAAGCTGGGTCGATATCGACTGTGAGAGGTATGGCTCCGAACTTTTTTCGGAGGAAACCGATCATCTCCTCGTTTTCTTCGGTGTTGTAGGTACAGGTGCTGTAAATGAACAATCCGCCGGGTCGAAGGGCATTCCACACATCGGTGAGAATGGCGCGCTGTCGTTCGGCGCAATGCGCCACATTCGCCGCAGACCACTCGGTGATGGCGGCGGGGTCTTTGCGGAACATGCCTTCTCCCGAACAAGGGACATCGGCGGCAATGATGTCGAAGTATTCTTCGAGTGCGCCGAATGCCGAGGCTTCGTTGCGGGTGACTATGCAATAGGGCGATCCCCATTTGACAATGTTTTCGGTGAGGATATGCGCCCGGTTGGGTATGACTTCGTTGCTGACGATTAAACTGCCGACCGGGAGCGACGCAACGGCATCGGTCGATTTTCCGCCGGGTGCGGCACAAAGGTCGAGATAACGGACCGGCTCATGAACGTATTGCCGGATTACCCGATTGAGGAACATCGATGCCGCTTCTTGTACGTAATAGGCTCCGGCGTGAAGCCGAGGGTCGAAGGTAAACGTTGGCCGGGAAGAGAGATAGAACCCATGTCGAGCCCAGAGAACCGGATCGCCTATCGTGCCTGTCGGAGTGCTTTGCGAAGGGTTGAGCCGTATGCTTGTCGGAGATTCCGATTCGAGCGACTCGGCAAAGCGGGGATAGTCGTCGCCGAGTAATCGGCGGGTACGTTCGATAAATTGGGCAGGCAGGTCTGTCATAACAGTTTCTGTTTTTCTCTTTGGGCAAAAATACCTATTTTTGTCGAACGGTGAAAATGGGTTTTGCCGATAAATCGAATTTGTATGCTCAAAACCGCATTATATCTGATTCCTGTTCCTCTGGGCGATACACCAGTCGAGCAGGTGCTGCCTTCTTATAACCGCGAAGTAATAGCCGGGATACGTCACTTTATCGTAGAGAATGTGCGTTCGGCCCGACGGTTTCTCAAAAAATCGAATCCCGATATTTGTATCGACGACTTGACGTTTTATGAATTGAACCGTCACACGGAGGCGACGGAGGTGTCGGGATTTCTCGAACCGTTGCGGCAGGGATATGCGACAGGCGTGATTTCGGAGGCCGGTTGCCCGGCTGTGGCCGACCCGGGGGCCGATGTGGTGGCGATTGCCCAGCGGGAACATTTGCCTGTGGTTCCATTGGTGGGCCCTTCGTCAATATTGATGTCGCTGATGGCTTCGGGATTCAACGGGCAGAGTTTCGCTTTTCAGGGTTATCTGCCTATCGAGGCGGGAGAACGGATAAAGAGAATCAAGCAGCTCGAACAACGGGTATATGCCGAAGGGCAGACGCAGATATTTATCGAAACGCCTTATCGTAATCATAAGATGATAGAGGATTTGGTGCGTGCCTGTCGTCCTCATACGAGGTTGTGCGTGGCGGCGGATATTTCTTGTCCTGATGAAAGTATTCGTACGCTCTCGTTGGGCGAGTGGGCGAAGACGAAGTATGATTATCAGAAAACCCCTGCCATTTTTTTACTTTATAAGTAGGGTTTTTCCCTTTGATTATAGAGTTTAACCCCTCGCCCTTCGGGCATTCCCCTTATATTCCTTTATGGGAACGTAATACTACACATAGCAGGGGAGGAATTTTAATGCCCCTCTGCCGCATTATTTTGGAGAATGAGATGGATTGTATTAACCCTTCTCCCCTGTGTGGCGTTGGCCATATAGGGGAGACACCGAAGAAACAGTAGTTTCTGAGGAGAGGGGTTAAGAAGAATAGCATAGAATTTTTTAATTATAGATTTAACCCCTCCGTCTTGCGGACACCTCCTCTATATTTTGCGTTGTAAAACACCCTGTAATGCTACAAGACACGGTTGGGGTGAAGTTGAAGGACAATCTTTACTGGCAGAATCGTTTTTTTGCCTTTATACTTCGTCGGAGATCGAAGAAATTTAAACGGATTCTAAATATCTTACCTTCGATAATTTTCAATTGTGCCGTTAAAAAGCTATCTTTGTGCCCCGAGGAGAAAAAAGGATATGAGCTTACAATTTCTAAGCCTTGCTAGCGGCAGTAGCGGCAATTGTTATTATCTGGGAAACGAGGAGTATGGCATACTGATCGATGCCGGCAAGGGTGTGCGGACGATCAAGAAGGTTTTGAAAGAGTATGGTATCCCTTTTGAAAAAATCGTTGCTCTGTGCATTACCCATGACCATGCCGACCATATCAAGGCGGCAGGGACATTAGGCGAAAAATATGGCATACCCATTTATACCACCGAGGCCATCAAGAACGGAATGAATCGTAATTATTGTATGGTCGATAAAATTTACAGCGCTCATCGGCCTATTGTAAAAGAGATTCCGTTCAAGATCAAGGATTTTACGATTACAGCCTTCGAAGTACCCCATGACGGGAGCGACAACGTAGGCTTTTTTATTTCTTACGGGAATTTGTATTTTGCTTTTGCGACCGATTTGGGACATATCACCCCTACGGCAGATAAATATTTGCGGCAAGCTAATTATCTGGTCATCGAATCGAATTACGATGAGGCGATGTTGCGTAACGGTTCTTATCCTCTCCATTTGCAGAGACGTATTCTTGCCGATAGCGGCCATATGGACAATGCCCGTACGGCCGAATATTTGGCTCGAATCTATACGCCGGCTTTGCGAAATATTTTCCTATGTCATCTCAGCGGGGATAACAATCACCCTGAACTGGCTTATAAGACGGTGGAAAACCGACTTTACGAGGAAGGCATACGAGTGGGTAAAGATGTGGAGTTGGTGGCACTTACCCGTAATCACCCATCGGAGCTTTATACGTTTGAAGAGTCGGAA